>ERZ773216.318-NODE-318-length-68531-cov-18.657281_pt1 | contig 68531 bp, 56 predicted proteins | sample MGYA00511259_ERZ773216 | MGnify/ENA primary metagenome ERZ773216 (study PRJEB29015, sample SAMEA2737764) | human gut metagenome | biome: human gut; feature: human-associated habitat; material: faeces | place: China | collected 2012 ... | reverse complement strand
ACCTGTGACCCTCTGCTTGTAAGGCAGATGCTCTCCCAGCTGAGCTATGCTCCCATTAGCTGTCGTTTTGAGTTGTATCTCTCAGCGACGATATTTATTATACACTATCCAAAGCCATTTGTCAAGAGTTTTTTTGAAATTTCTCAAAAAAAGTTTAAGTCCGCAAACGCTTTATTATCGGGCATTTGAATAGCGTACATAAAATATTCATTAAATATTATTCTTTTATTAACCCTAAAATCTCCTCAGGAGTAAAGTGATATTTCTTATCACAGAAGTGACACTCAACGTCAGTACCACCGTCTTTAGAAAGATCTTCAAGTTCTGCCCTGCCCAAAGATATAAGAGCATTCTCTACTCTTTCCCTTGAACAATCGCAACGATAATTAACCTCAAAATCATCAAGAACGTTCGGTTCAAGACCCTCCAAGGCTTTCATTGCAATAGCTTCTGTGGTCATACCACCACATATAAGCTTTGTTACAGACTCCATTCCGTTTATATTCTTCTCTATCTGATCTATAGCTGACTCAGGTGCAAATGGCAAAAGCTGAATAAGAAATCCACCAGCACAATTCACTGTCAGATCTGGATTTACAAGTACGCCAAGAGCGCAGACGCTTGGCACCTGCTCACTGACAGCAAGATAGTTAGTTATATCCTCTGCTATTTCGCCTGAAACAATAGGCACTTGTCCGCAATACGGCTCTTTAAGTCCCATGTCCTTGACCACACTAAGCGTACCATTAGAGCCTACAGCCCCTCTGACATCAAGCTTGCCTTTATCGTTAAGCGGCAGTTCCACCACTGGATTTTGTACATACGCCTTAACATTTCCCATACTGTCAGAAACGCATATAAGCGCACCTGTAGGACCGTCACCGTCCATTTTTACAGTAATAGAATCATCTTTGCCTTTAAGTCCAAATCCCATGAGCGAAGTACCCATAGCAAGTCTGCCAAGTGCCGCCGTGACCACAGCGGAAGTTTTATGTATCTCCTCAATGCGTGAAACAATATCCTTTCCGTCGATAGCACTGCACACAACGGAAGCGTCTTTGCTTATAACTCTAACTATTCTACCCATAAAATCACCCTCTGTTTATTCTCCTGCACACATAAAGAACTCTCTGCGTTTTATCATTAACTGGCGAGTCCTCAAATCCGTTATACTTTCCTATAAGCTCAAAATCATTTGACTTTACAAGCTCGCTCAAAAACTCGTCCGTGTATATCCTCTCTGTGAAATCCTCACTAAAACGACAATAAGAGCCGTCCTCCTGCTCCTCAAAGAAGTCAAGATATATGCTCACGCTGTCATCATCATTAAGCTCATTCTGCCATGCACAGAAAAGCCCATCAAGATCATAGCAGAACGCATTGTCTGCAAGGATCACTCGGTGCTTGTACACAGTATTTACATCAAATATGAAAAGTCCACCATCGCAGGTAAATTTTGATACACACTCAAAAGTCTTTCTGACAGCTTCCTCATTTTCAAGGTGATTTATGCTGTCAAGAACACAAACAACAGCATCAACTGCGCCATACAGATCAAGCTCAGTCATATCCTGCATAAGATACTGTATGTTCAGACCGCTTTCATAGCGCTTATCCATGGCTTCTTCAAGCATTTGATCCGACAGATCAACGCCTACCACATCATAATCAAGACGTGCAAGTGCTTCACTGAGCGAACCTGTGCCGCAGGCAAGGTCCAAAACTACCTCATGCTCTGAACTGTATCGTTTTATAAGCTCATGACACCGTGCCGCAATTTTTCCGTAATCGACATTCTCTGTAAGCTTGTCATAGTAACAGGCAAATCTGCCGTATCCGCACATTACTTATCTTCCTTCTTATCCAATCTGTCAAAAACGATATTATATCCGCCTGAGCCGTCATAAGAAAGCGAGCGGTTTACACGGCTTATAGTTGCCGTTGAAGCACCTGTTTCGTTCACTATATCGCTGTAAACATGATCCTTTGTAAGCATTTTTGCAACCTGAAAACGCTGCGAAAGTGCTTTCAGCTCAGGTATAGTGCAAAGATCTTTAAAAAACAGCCTGCATTCCTCGACAGTTTCAAGACAAAGCACTGCTTCATAAAGATCGTCTAAATTTTTGATCTCAAGTTTCTCTTTCATGAAAAAAATCTCCTTTACGTTTCATGGTGTAAAGTGTTAAACCATAAATATATTTTAACACAAGTCATGAAAAATGTAAAGGAGAATTATGAATTTTTTATTTACTTACTCTTAATTTTTTCTTCTATTAGGCGTTAGAAAACCGCCGAATGATTTCGGCTCATCAGAAATATCCTCTTTATCATCGTAATATTCCTCTTCTTCGTCCTCTGTATCGCTTTCTAGTTTCTCTGGTGGCGTTATCTCAGCCCCCTCGGATATATCGTCTATTATTGCCCTCAGTTCATCTACGCCCTCTCCTGTGATAGCAGAGAACTCCACACAGGTGATGTCCTCAAAGCATGGTATCTCTGTCTTGAAAGCTTCCATACGTGCTTTTCTGGCGTTAGGCCTAAGCTTATCCGCCTTGGTGAACACGATTATAAATGGTATCTCAGCGTCAATAAGATAATTTATCATCATCAGATCGTCTTTGCTCGGCGGATGACGCATATCCACAAGCTGAAAAACAAGAGCAAGCTGTCTGCTGCCGTCGTCAAGATAGCCGCCTATAAGACTGCCCCACTGCCTTTTCTCGGACTTTGATACGCTGGCATAGCCATATCCAGGCAGATCAACGATATAGATATTCTCCACAGAAAAGAAGTTTATTGTAACAGTTTTACCCGGCATAGAGCTTACTCTCGCCAAGTTTTTTCTGTTAAGAAGCTTGTTTATCAGTGACGACTTTCCCACATTCGACCTGCCAGAAAAGGCAAATTCAAGTCTGTCAGACTTGGGTATCTGCGAGAATTTTCCAAAGGAAGTATAAAATTCTGCTTTGTTATAATTCATAGGCGCCCTTTCTATACCGTTAATTTTTTTCGCTCCGGCTCGTTCTTGCTTAGGAGTTCAAGCGGAACATTATTTTTGCTGTTTGAAACAAATGCAACGTCAAGCACATCCTGAATAGTCTTTGCGAACACGAACTCGCAACAAAGCTTTACTGTGTCGTCAACGTCATCAAGATCGCCCTTGTTAGCAAAAGGCACTATGATAGTCTTGACCCCCGCCTTGTATGCAGCCATAGTCTTTTCACGGAGACCGCCTATAGGCAGTACTTTGCCGCTAAGAGTTATCTCGCCTGTCATAGCAACATCACTGCGTACTTTTATATTACCCAATGCAGAGATGATGCCCGTTATCATGGTAACACCTGCAGATGGACCGTCCTTAGGCACAGCGCCCTCGGGAGCGTGTATATGCAAATCTTTTTTCTCGTAAAAATCTTTATCGATGCCATATTTGTCAGCAACGCTTCTGCAATAGCTTACGGCGATCTTTGCAGACTCCTTCATAACGTCGCCAAGTGAGCCTGTAAGCTCTATTCTGCCCTTTCCGTCAAGTACAAGGACTTCCAAAGGCATGACAACTCCGCCAACTGACGTCCATGCCAGACCATTTACAGAGCCAACAGCATCTTTATCTGATACAACATCAGGGAGATATTTCTCATGGCCAAGATATTTTTCAAGATTATCCGCCTTGAAAGTAACTTTCTTAACGCCGTCTTCAACTATCTCCTTAGCAGCCTTTCGGCAAAGCGAGCCTATCTGTCTTTCAAGATTTCTAACGCCAGCCTCTCTTGTGTAGCTGTCTATAAGCTTATAGATAGCATCATTGCAGATGCGTATCTGAGATGCTTTAAGACCGTTCTTACCTTCCTGCTTTTTAATAAGATGTTCCTTTGCAATATGGAACTTCTCCTCCCTAGTATAGCTAGACAACTCTATGACCTCCATACGGTCGAGAAGAGGTGCTTGAACAGTATCGAGAGTATTTGCAGTTGTAATAAACAGCACATCACTTAGATCAAACGGCACTTCAATATAGTGATCTCTGAAAGCATTATTCTGCTCGCTGTCAAGAACCTCAAGCATAGCAGACGATGGATCGCCTCTGAAATCATTGCTCATCTTGTCTATCTCATCAAGAAGAACAACAGGATTTTTACTTCCCGCAAGCTTCATGGCATTCATTATTCTTCCTGGCATTGCACCAACATACGTCTTTCTGTGACCTCTGATATCACTTTCGTCCTTAACACCGCCCAATGAGACCCTTACAAAGTTTCGATTAAGTGCTCTCGCGACAGACTTTGCCACTGAAGTTTTGCCAACGCCTGGAGGACCAACAAGACAGAGGATCTGCCCCTTGACATCAGGAGTAAGCGCTCTTACAGCAAGATTTTCAAGTATTCTATCCTTGACCTTTGCCATGCCATAGTGATCCTTGTCAAGTATCTGCTTTGCCTTTTTAACGTCTGTCCTATCCTTTGTGACAGCATTCCACGGCAATGCAAGCACTGTGTCGAGATAATTTCTCAGCACAACACCCTCTTGTGACATCATACCCATCTTGGAAAGCTTCCTGACCTCGCCCATAAGCTTATCACGAACTTCTTCGGACAATACAAGTGAATCTATACTATGTGTGTACCCATCGATCTCATTTACATCTGAGCCGTCTTCATTTTCACCCAACTCATTCTGTAACGCCTTGATCTGCTCACGAATATAGTATTCGCGCTGACTTTCTTCTATCTGAGAATGGACCTGACTATGTATCCTTCTTTCAAGAGATAAAACATTGGTCTCTCGTGAAAGCATAGTGATCATAAGAATTAGCTTATCTAAAACAGATGGGGCTTCAAGAAGCGACTGTCTGTCAGTAAAAGCTAACGGAATATTAAATGCCAAACTTTCAAAAAGTTGAACAGGCGTTTTAGAACCGAGTATCTGGGCATAAAGCTCTTCAGGCATTTTAGGAACCACCTTAACATACTCTTCAAACTCATCTAAGACCGAACGAAAAACAGCAAGTTTTTCGTCATCGTCAAGCCTATCCTTTGAATAATTTGGTACAAGTCTTACATCAGCTTCATAGCAATCATCATACTGATAAAACTCAGCAAGTCTCGCTTTACGCAGACCTTCTACATAGCATCTGTATATTCCATCAGGTGCTTTAACGATCTGTCTTACCTTTGCTACAGTACCCACCTTGAACATATCCTTTTTTTCAGGCATTTCAAGATAAACGTCTTTTTGCGCGCAAAGAAAAACAAGTCGATCGCCGTCCATGGCATTTTTCATGCTCTTTATAGTTCTTGGTCTGCCAACATCAAAATGCATAGACATTCCAGGGAAAACTACCAGATCTCTCGTTGGAACACACGGCATAATATTATTTATTTTAACATCAGTTTTATCTTTCATAGTTGCTCCATTTCCTTACAGCTCTACAAATACTGTAATGCTTTGTTATACAGCTTTAGTATATAATATCACATTTATGATACATTTGCAAGCCCCACTCAGAAACTTCCCCTTAACAAAAAGAGGCACCTATAAAGGTACCTCAAAATAGAAAACACTATTAGTCAGCTACATATGGAAGAAGTGCCACATGACGTGCTCTCTTGATAGCTGTTGTAAGTTCTCTCTGATGATAAGCACAAGTGCCAGTTACACGTCTAGGGAGGATCTTAGCTCTCTCTGTCATGCACTTTCTAAGCTTTGCGATATCCTTATAGTCGATCTTTTCAGCTCTGTCTGCACAGAACATACAAACCTTCTTACGACCTCTCTTCATAGGTCTGCTTGTATTTCTTTCCTTTTCCATGGTAAATTTCCCTCCTTAGAGAAATATTTTTTCAAAACTCCTCTGCTTAGAACGGTACTCCGTCATCGGTCAATACTTCTTCAAAATCATCAAGGTCACCAATGGACAAAGCGTCATTTGATGGAGCATTGTTATAGTTATTCTGATTAGAATTGTTTGCAGGCTGTGAATATCCACCATTGTTCTGCTGGTAATTATTCTGCTGATAACCACCATTTCCGTAGTTATTGGAATAGTTACCTGCTCCCTGCTGTTTTGGTTCACCCGTGAAAGACACACTGTCAACATTGACCTCAGTTGTATAATGCTTTACACCATTCTTGTCATCATAAGAACCTGTTCTTATCTGACCTTCAAGAGCGATCATTCTGCCCTTTGAAAAGTATCTGTTGATAAATTCAGCTCTCTGCCCCCAAGCAGTGCAAGTAATAAAATCAGTCTGCCTTTCAGCACCCTGACGAACTGGTCTGTCAACTGCAACATTGAATCTCAAAACTGCATTTCCACTAGGAGTCTGTCTTACTTCAAGATCCTGAGTGATCCTACCCATTAAAATAACTCTGTTAAGCATAACTTTTCCCTCTTTCGCAGTTTTACTTGACCGTTACTAAGAAACGGATCACGCCGTCTGTGATACCAAGAATTCTCTCAAGCTCAGCTGGAAACTCAGGCGTAGATGTGAATGACCACAGTACATAAGTACCTTCTGTTTCATAATTGATAGCATAAGCCAGCTTACGCTTGCCCCAATTACTAAGTGTAACGTCACTTGCGTTTGCCTCGATCAAGTCATTGAACTTAGCTGTGAGTGTGTTTACAGCCTCCTCGTCAAGCTTAGAGCTGAAAATTACCATAGCCTCATAAGACTCATTAATTTTTGCCATTGCATTTGCACCTCCTTTTGGATTTCGCCTGTGCCGCAATTTGCACAAGCAAGGATAACTCGATTATTATAACACAAGACCGATTATCTGTCAAGGGTCATTTGCGCTTTTTTTATGAACTTTTTGTAAAATCATGCAAATATCTTTGTAACACCAAAAATGCCAAACACAACTATCGCAGAATAAACGGCAAAGCCAAGAATAACAGCCCCCCATGACGTACCGCCCTTTGCTACTATCTTTTCAGCTATCTCCTGCTCAGTGCCGTCCTCCGACCTTATCTCACGGATCTTTTTTTGTGCAAACTTATAATACATATAATTGCCGAAAAAGCCTGCCACAAACTGAAGTGCCATTGAAACATACCATGTCGCAGCGGAAATGCCCTGAAAAACCCTTCCAGTCACATCGATGCCGATATCAAGCGAGAAACCCATTGTTCCTGCACTAAGATATTCTATCGCAGTAGGGATATTGAGCAGTGCCGTAGCCACAAGCATGATTATACCCACAAGATTCATTTTTCTAAACAGAAAATACAGGTGTGGAAAAAGGAAAGCCGCAAAGTTTATGGAAATCTTTCCACCAAATTTACCAAAACGTATAAAGTTAGACAAAAATATGAGCGGATTTGTCTTTACAAATTTCGCATAGTCATCTAGTTTAATGCCTTCAAGATCTGAGTCCTTATCAAATACAACCTGTCTGCCAAACGGACCGTAAGGCTGTCCGTCAGGGCCGGTCTGCTGAGCGTTATTTTGCGTGTCCATGTCGTTGAATGGACGTTCCTCAGTATCATTTTTCGTAAGCGGTGTTCCGCACTTTTCACAAAATAGCTTGTCAGGCGGATTTTCAAAACCGCAGCGTATACAGCGTATATTCTCACTTTCTACACTCTCCTGAGTTTGCTCCCAGCTCTGACCACTTTCATGCAAAGCGTCATTTATGCACTTTCCTTCTTTGAGATAACACTCACGATGATAAGGTGTGCCACACTCAGGACATACGACTATATCGTCACCATCTTTGAATACTTCTCCGCAGGAAAAGCATTTTTTTCCTGTATAATTAGCCATATCAGGTTTCCTTTCTTGCTGAAACAGGCTTTTTAAAGCCTTTAGATAACATTATAGCACAACTTTCAGGAAAATGCTATAGTTTTTTTATATTTTTCCTTTACTTTTCACAAAAAAAGTTTTATAATATATAATGATATAAAATAAGGAGAAAAAGATATGGTATTTTTAGAAAACTTAAAGTCAGAGCTTGAAGCTCTTAGACCTATCATCAGCGAGCTGCATGACGTATACGATATTGAACGTTCTCAGGAAAGGATCGCAGAGCTTCACGAAAAAGCCGCAGAGCCTAATTTTTGGGACGACATGGAAAAATCGCAGAAGGTTTTGCAGGAAACAAGAAATCTTGAGGGCAAACTGGAAAAATACAATAAATTCAAGTCGTCATTTGAGGATATCGAAGTGCTTATTGAAATGGCAGCCGATGAGGGCGACGAGGACATGATCGACGAAATACAGTCTGAGCTTAAAACTCTAAAAGAGGGTCTTGACGCTGCACAGCTTGACACTCTGCTCACAGGCGAGTATGATCACAACAACGCTATCATCAACTTTCATGCAGGAGCAGGCGGAACTGAGGCGCAGGATTGGAGCGAAATGCTTTTCAGGATGTATCACAAATGGTGTGAAAGTCACGGCTTCAAAATGACTACTCTTGATTATCTTGAGGGTTCAGAGGCTGGCATGAAGAGTGCCTCCGTTATCGTGGAGGGTGAAAACGCTTATGGCTATCTTAAAAGTGAAGCAGGAATACACAGACTTGTGCGTATCTCACCTTTCGACAGCTCAGGAAGCAGACACACGTCATTCTCAGCGGTGGACGTTATGCCTGAAATAGACGATACAATCGAAGTAGATATCCGTCCTGAGGACATTAAAATGGACGTTTATCGTGCAAGCGGTGCAGGCGGACAGCACATCAACAAAACATCATCAGCCGTAAGACTTACCCACATACCAACAGGTATAGTTACATCATGCCAGACACAGCGTTCACAGTTCCAGAACAGGGATTATGCAATGAAAATGCTCAAAGCAGAGCTTATCAAAATAAAAGAGCGTGAACATCTGGAGAAGATAGAGGATATCAAGGGTGTTCAGAAAGAGATCGCATGGGGTGCTCAGATACGTTCCTATGTTTTCATGCCATACACTCTTGTAAAAGATCACAGAACGGGTTTTGAGAACAGCAACGTAAACGCTGTTATGGACGGCGACCTTGACGGTTTCATAAACGCTTATCTCAAAGCGCTTTCACTTGGCGAGATCGAAAAATAATTAGCATAAACAAAGGACAGTTCAAACGAGCTGTCCTTATGTTTTTTATGAGATTGTTTTGCCTTTTTTTCTGCTCTCCTTGGTCTTGACAGGAGTTTCTTCCGCTGCTCTATCCTCAAAGAGCTGTTCGTCAGGGTCTGCATCCTTATATGCAAACTCAGGATTGCTTTCACCACGCTGATCGTAGTAAGGCTGGATAACGTGTTTTCTGATAACAGGATAACAATTGAAGCAAGTCACGAAGCATATGAACGAAAGAGGCCAAAATGGCAATATGAACAGAGAATACGGCAGGAAAAGATACATCATAACAATAACGATAAGCGATACCAGAAGTGACCAAAGAGACTGCTTTATGCCAAGACTCACAAGATAAAACGAGTTCTTTATTATCTGCTTCATGTTAAGGTTAGTGGAGCTTATCATAAGATAGATGTAAAAGTGCATCATGAAGAATACGATAAGACAGCTTATGCAGATAACAAATGGAATGTATATCATGGAGTTCTGCTCTGCCCAATATTTATACATTGGAATCCCGACCATAAATCCTATAGCGAAGATAATATCTATGGCACCCATGATAGTGCCCTGCTTGAAATTCTTCTTGAAAGAATCCCAGAAATCATGTAGCAGAAACGCATTTCTTTCCTGAGAATAATTTCGGCAAACCTTTGTCATTGCAGCCGTTGCAGGTCCTACCAATACTGACGGTATCGCCAATAAGAGCCATATTGGATTTGATGTCATAAGCATAAGTATAACCGTAAGCGTCAGCGGTATGCAGAAAACGAAATACAGCAAATTAAGCTCCATAAGCTTCCACATATGCCTGCCATAGACTTCAAAAAACTTAAAAATACCCTTTTTCTCCTGAGGCGCTTTAAGCACACCTCTGCCAGGGGTATTGTAATTACCAAATAAAGACATTACACCGCTCCTTAAAATTAATAGTCCCCGAAATTGCCCCGAATTTTATTTCATTCTTTGTATACTGTATACTAAATTCGTCCTGCAAAAATAATCGTCAGCAGACATTCAAGCGCAGCCGCAACAGCCGCCGCCGCTTCAAGCACAAGAAACTTAACAGCATAAAACCGCACCGTCTGTCGCAGACCGCTATGCTGTCCTTCAGAAAAAACAATGCACAGCAGGATATTTGACATAGCGACAGCTTCCCTTGCGGCTATCATAAGTGCCGCCGCTGTTATGACCGCAGGAAGAAGTACAAACATCGCTGAAAGTAATGCACCATGTCCGCCGTAAATGCTGTAAAGCTGAGACATTGCAACACCCCAGCCCATGCCACGCAACAGCAATACTGCAACAGCTAAAGGCTGTCCAAGTGAAGAAAAACCTGACAAAAACACAACTGCTAAAAAAACAGTCGAACTGAAAAAAGACCTCACAAGAATTTCTTCAAGATTACCTGACGACCTCACGTCAACAAAGCTGTTTGAAAACACCGACAGCATTGAAAGCTCGTCGCTGCCCATAAAGCAAAAAGTAACAGCACCCAAAAGCGCACCAATCAGGATAGCTCCTGCAAAAAATGCAAGAACTCCGCTTTTGTATATGCCTGTCCCACTGTTCATTATACATCACTCCTTTGAGTAATGTATATGCCACGATGCAGAAAAAATAACTATTTTGAAAGCTCGTAAGCTCTCTTAGTGCAAGCCTTACAGCAGTCCTCAACAGCCTTTGGCAGACCGCCCTCACGGAGCTTTTCAAGACCAGCGATAGTTGTGCCACCCTTTGATGATACCATTTCAATAAGCTCGTCAAGTGACTTGCCACTGTCAGTTATCATTTTTGCAGAGCCGATAAGCGACTTTGCAAAAAGATCTCTTGCAACTGTTTCATCAATATCAACGCTCTTTGCATACTCTACGAATGCCTGAGCATACAGATAGATAAAAGCAGGAGATGAACCGTTTATTGCTATTATCTCTTTCATTTTATCCTTGGATATGACGGCATACATACCGCATGAGCCAAAGATATTGCAAACAAGCTCAAACTCCTCATCTGTTACGCTGTCAGAGCGTGAAAGAGCAGTTGCTCCCTCCCCAAGAAGAAGAGGTGTGTTTGGCATAACAAGGACTACCTTTGCGCCAGTCACAGTTTTTGAAGCGATATAATCATCTGTAATGCCTGCGCAGATAGAAACTATGACCGTATCTTTCGTTACCGCAGGAGCTATCTCATCAAGCACCTCGTCAAGCTGCTGAGGCTTAATTGCAAGAAAAACATATTCTGACTTTTCAACTACCTCTGTGCAGTCTGAACATTTTACTGTTCCAAGCTCGTCAAGTCTATCAAGTATCGGAGCATATTTATCAAAAGCGTAAAGCTGAATATCCTTACACATTTTACTGCCTGCAATGCCTTTCATGATAGCATAGCCCATATTTCCTGCACCGATAAAACCAACATTTATCATACACTCAAGACCTTTCTGAATAAAAGGCAGAAGCCTGCCCTAAAAATAACTTAATTTTAATTATACACTAAATCTCAACGGATTTCAAGTGTTTCACCTAAATTTCACATTATCACCCCATTTTTATTGTATATTTTCACGCAAAAGGCAGCGACATTTCTGCCGCTGCTTTAAATCATGTATTTGTCGCTTTATGTCCAAACTGTGTTCTTACTTTTTCATAAGCAAACTTTACAGCAGGCAGGAATATCATGAGCAAGATCAGATCCACAGGGAGCTGGATAAGATTTTTCGCTATTCTCGGTGTGCAGTATGTGAGAAAACCACTCATTCCTTCTTTGGTGAGGTTTGTGATGCCAAAAGTCTTATTTACATAAAGTGTATACAGGAAATAAGAATTAAGTCCTATATTGCAGAAAAGTATAACACTTCCTCTTGCAATTGCGATCCTTATGTAGCTTTGAAGCTTTTTGTTGTTAAAATCGCACTTATACAACAAACAGCCGTAGATGATACCTGAAATAATAACTACCATTGCAAGCTGTGGGCTGTAGGCTCTCGGAGATTTGTTCTGCACTATATATCCTAGAAAGTCCAGCACAAATGTAGACATTCCGCATACCACAGGTCCGTAAAGCATACCTATAGTACAGGTCGCAAGGAATGTGAAACCGATCCTCAAGTCAGGCGTTACCTCAATGGAAAATGATCTGATAGCAAACGCCAATGCTATCAATATTCCAGTTGTTGTCAATGTTCTAAGATCTTTCAGTGACTTGAAAGAGTCGTAGAACATTCTTCCGAAGCTCTTCATAAATTTACCTCCTTATTCTGCGAGCTTGTCGCTTTGTGCATAACGGAGCATAAAAACAGCTCTGCACACTACCCATGCGGGATGTGCAGAGCCGCTATAAAAAGCTTCAATTACACATTCAGCGGGATGCGAAAACCGAACCGCAAAGGTTCTACCTTTTTCGTTCCGACGGCAACTCCCCGTCCGACGGACACTTAACGCTCAGTTTTCTACTCTGTAATATGTCAAAGTCTTAAAGACTCAGACCTCGTGAAAAATTAGAATGCAGTTTCATTGAGGATCTTGTAAAGTTCATCCTCGAAAGGCTTCTTCATTGAAAGCGCTTCCTGAATATCTACATCATATATCTTGTTGTCCTTCATACCAACAACTCTGTTGCCAATGCCCTGTTCAAGCAGTTCAACAGCGTGGTAACCCATTTCAGTTGCAACAACTCTATCTCTTACTGTAGGAGAGCCGCCTCTCTGAACGTGGCCGAGAATAGTAGCTCTTGACTCAATACCGGTAAGATCCTGAAGAGTTCTTGTGATATACTCTGTCTTGCCAACGCCCTCAGCAACCACGATGATGAAATGTGTCTTGCCTGACTTCTTTGTCTGCTCCATCTTCTGAGCAATAGCATTGAGATCATAAGGCTTCTCAGGTGTGATAACAGCCTCAGCGCCTACAGCAGCAGCAACGTTGATAGCAATGTAACCAGCGTTTCTGCCCATTACCTCAACTACTGAACATCTGTCATGTGACTGTGCTGTATCTCTGATCTTATCGATCATTTCCATAGCTGTGTTCATAGCTGTGTCATAACCGATAGTATATTCTGTGCATGAAATATCGTTGTCTATAGTACCAGGCAGACCGATACATGGGATACCCTGTGCTGAAAGATCAGCCGCACCTCTGAATGAGCCGTCACCACCGATAACTACGATACCGTCAAGACCCATTTCAAGACACTTATCTCTGCCCTTCTTTACGCCCTCGATATCTCTGAATTCAGGACATCTTGCAGTGTAAAGACAAGTACCGCCTCTCTGGATTATGCCTGAAACAGTTCTTGCATTCATCTCAATAACTTCACCGTTAAGAAGGCCGTTATATCCTCTGAGGATACCTACGACTTCCATACCCTTTGCAAGACCAGCTCTGCATACTGCTCTGACAGCAGCGTTCATTCCCGGAGCATCTCCTCCGCTGGTAAGTACACCAATTTTCTTAGCCATGTAAAATACCTCCAAACCAGGAAACAATTTATCCTGTTACTTTCCTAATAATCTATAATGAGCATAGCACAAAGCCCCTGAATTGTCAAGGGCTTTGTTTGTTTTTTAACATTTTATTAAACGTTTTCGTTATTCAGCAGGCACAACAGCCGGAGCTGGTGTTGTTTCAGAAGAGCTACCTGTGTTCGTATCAGGCTTAGGCACTGTTGCCTTTGTTGTAGTGGTCGTAGTAGTCACAAGACCTGCGGAAACTGTAACTGTAAGCACATCACCATTTTTAACATTCACAGTGTTTCCAACATTAACGCTTGTCGCCATAACATATCCTGCAGAAACAGAGCTTGAGAAATCGGTAACGACCTTATACTTGATATTATAAGAATCAAGTAACTCAAGGTAAGCCTTCTTTGACAGGCCAGAGAAATCAGGAACAGGAACATTTTCAGGGCCTGCACATACTTTAAGAACAAGCTCATTTTTCAAAGACGGATCAAAATCAGTACCCTCTGGTATGCTCTGCTCTTTAACAACGTCCTTATCGTCAACATCAGAATAATAATATTCAGCCTTGATAGTAAAATCCTCACCAAGCTGTTTTACAACAGTATTGTATTCCAGACCCACAACGTTAGGCATTATAGCGCCATAGCCATATTCTGACTGACTTTCAGTATCAGTCACCTTAGGCGTAGCAACTGTGGTGCTGTAAACGAATACCTCGCTGTCAACTCCATCTGCATCATCAGAAGAAATGACCTTATCCTCAGACGAATCATTATTGCTGTCCGACGGACCTGAAAACAACTCATATAGCAGAAAAACTGAAAGCAAAAGCACTATCACAAGCACAGTCCAGCCTATTATCGTAGCCGTTTTATTCTTAGGCTTTTCTTCCTCACGAGTCTGCTGTGACATTTGCCTTGACTGCGTTCTTTGTCTTGGAACATGCTGTATAGGAATAGTCTGAGTTGAACCCTTAGGGTGTTCCATATGCGTTGTATGCTGCTCAAAAAGTGCAGTAACAAGCTCTGAAACTGTCTGTATTCTTTCTTCGCCACGAACTCTCATAGCTCTTGAAAGAACTCGTGAGATATGCTGTGGTATTCTCGGATTGACTCTGCAAGCTTCGACCATAGTATCATTTTTTGTACGGGTATAAGCGTCAAGGGGCATACAGCCTGTTAGTATTCTATAAAGAACTGCAGCAAGTGCATAAACGTCAGTCCATGTGCCCTGCCATTCTAACGAAGAATATTGCTCAGGGGCGGTATATCCTGAATAGAACTCAGGAGAAAGCCCTGTATTAGATGTTCTTATAGAACTTATGCAAAAGCCTGTAAGTTTAAGCTCACAATCAGTTGTAACAATAATATTTTCAGGAGATATTCCCCTGTGTATGATACCTGCATTATGTATAATGCTCAATGTTGTAAACAATGGCACAAAAAGCTTTTTGACCTGTTCCCATGTGAGAAAGCCTGTATTTGACTGTAAAAATTTCTTTAGCGTCACGCCCTCCACATATTCGAGTATGACATAGGTCGTATTATTCTCGCAAAACATATCCTTTGCCGTGGCGATATGCTGAAGATTTCTCATGCGTGAAAGAACTTTGTTCACGTCTGCAAACTCAGACATAAATGTCTTATACTTAGCCAGACAATCCGGATTCACCACAAGTCGCTGACTTTCGCTATCTCTTTCGCAAAGAGTGTCAGGCATATACTCTCTTGCCACACACTTGCATTTGCCAACCATATCGTAGCAAATGTAAGACGCACCCTCACCATTATATGAAAGCATTTTTCCAACTATATATCTGTTGTCAAGCACTGTTCTCGGTGCAAGATAAGCCTGTAAATGCGGGATATCGTCGGTATAGTTACAATAATGACAGCGACCGTCAGAACCAAGTTCGTTCATACAGCCCATACATAATTTAGTACTAGGATCCATACCGAACCTCCTTTTTACGTTATTCATCAATTTATATTAGCAACAAACCGAGCATAAGTCAAGTTTTTTTGTGAAATTGTAGAATTTACGCAACAATTTGTATTTCTTTTGTAACATTATGACCCTTTTACAGATACTCAGGATAAATAAGCGTAGAAGAATAATACAGATACTTATTATCCGTATCGAACGTTACATTAAGCACCACAGGCTGATCATCGCCTGCGTCATTCTCATACCAATATCGGTATATATAATTTTTAGTGTCTTTTGACCATACGATGCCGTAATATTCAAGGTCTATGGCATCTGACAAGCTACTCCACTTTGCTCCTTGTTCAAACTTATCAAGGTTGATAGCTTTACTCTTCTTTTCACCGTTTGCATTGTTTTTAAGCACCTTGAAATTTGAATATTTTACAGTTTGTATACGTTCTTCATCATCAACAGTAACAAGCGCCGCCCATTCAGGATAATTTATGCCATCAACATTAACACTGTCATCAGACTCAATGATATAATCAAAATTCAGTGCATTGTTCACTCCCTGAAAAGCCGATTCGTCCTTAAAGTGCATATCAAGCTTTTTCTGAGCCTTTGCAACATCAACGCCGATATATTCAGAAATACTCTCAGCGGTGTTTTCACCCTTTCCGCTTATAATATTTACAACGATAAGGACGACAAGCACCACAAGAAGCACTACCGCCACCGTTATAAGAATAAGCTTGAGCTTGCTTTCAGACAATTTATGTTTTTTCTCACCCACTATTTCCACATTTAGCTGTTTATTCTGCTTTTTGAAACGCTTCATGATAGATGTATTTTTATCTGGTCTTAATCTTGTGTCACAGTTAGGACAGAAAATGTCATCATCGTCAACTGACTTGTGGCATTTAGGACACTCCATAAAAACAACTCCCTTTTGCAACATCCGTGCATTTGCACACTTTTTCAAAACAAGTATACCATAATCTCTGTAAAAAGTCAACAAACGAAAAACAGCGGACAGAAGTCTATCCGCTGTACAAAACATATATCAGAAGTGCATCTGATCTGGGTCTTCGATATCCTTTGCAAAACAGCCTGCAACAGGTATCGTTTTGCTGCGATATTTTGAAAGGCCTGCTGCTGTCTCATCGTCAACGATAAATGCCTTATCAACAACTGCATTCTTCGCTTTAAGTGTCATGACCTGAACGCCTATAGTATCTCTCGTGGACTTAGGCATAAGAAGTGCAGTATCAAATATCATTGCTCTTCCGTTAGTTGTGCGAAGCATTATCTCAGCGTTATCCTGCACAAAGAACATTCCCACAAGCTTAGCCTTTGCAGAATAAGCGTTGGCAAGCTTCTTTCTGTTGGTCTTTGTTTCATAGGCATTTAGCGGCACTTTTGCCACCTTTCCGTTTTCAAAACAGAATATCATATAGCCCGAATAATCTACAGTATTCACCATGGACACAACGCTCTCACCGTCATCAAAACCAAGCTTTGCAGGAATATAGTCGCCAAGAGAGCTTGCCTTTGTGTCGGCAAACTGCGATACCTTGGTCTTATATACAGCCGCCTTGTCTGAGAAGAACAGAAGCTCCGTTTTGTTGGTGCTTTCCATTTCCTGAAGCGGACCGTCGCCCTCTTTATACTTCTGCTCGCTTGCCATTCTCAGTGATTGCGGAGTACATTTCTTAAAATAACCGCTTTGAGATAGGAAAAGCTTGCAGGCATAGTCAGGGATATCGTCCTCTATGTCTATCTCCTCGATATCAGTCTTATAATAGAACTGAGTTTTTCTTGGCTGACCATACTTCTTTGAAACTTCCTTTAATTCGGAAATGATGATATTCTTTATTTTTCTGTCGCTTCCAAGAATATCTTCAAGCTCTGCAATAGCTTTTTCAAGATCCTCAGTTTCGGCAGTTCTCTTGAGGATATACTCACGGTTAAGGTGTCTGAGCTTTATTTCAGCCACATAATCAGCCTGTATCTCATCAATGCCGAATCCAACCATAAGGTTAGGAACGACCTCTGTTTCTTCTTCCGTTTCTCTGATTATCTTTATAGCCTTGTCGATATCGAGAAGTATTTTTCCAAGACCTTTCAGAAGGTGGAGCTTGTCTTTCTTCTTTGCAAGGTCAAAGCTTGTTCTGCGTCGAACGCAATCCATTCTGAACGCTACCCATTCTTTAATTATATCATAAACGCCCATTATTCTTGGATAGCCGTGAACAAGTATATAGAAATTGCATGAATACGAGTCCTGAAGCGGCGTCAGCTTATAAAGCTTTTGCATAAGCTTGTCAGGGTCTACGCCCTTTTTGATATCTATACCTATTTTCAGACCGTTAATGTCCGTTTCATCACGGATATATGATACCTCTCTTATCTTGCCTGCCTTAACGAGAGCAATTATCTTCTCGATTATTGCTTCAACTGTGGTAGTGGCAGGTATCTCAACGATCTCAAGACACCTTGACTCCTTGTCATACTGATATTTTGCCCTCAGCTTTACAGAGCCTTTTCCTGTGCGGTATATCTTATCAAGCTCCTCCTCATCATAGAGAAGTGAAGCACCGCCCGGAAAGTCAGGTCCTTTCAGCGTTTCAAGAGCGTTGAAATCAGGATTTTTCATAAGTCCGATAGTTGTCTCGCAAACCTCGCTGAGATTGAACGGGCAAACTGATGAAGCCATAGAAACACCGATACCAACGTTGGCATTAACAAGTATTGACGGGTAAGTAGCAGGAAGCAAGGTCGGCTCTGTGGTGGTGTTATCATAGTTAGGCACAAAATCCACAGTGTCCTTGTCTATATCTCCGAAAAGCTCCTGACAGATAGGCATGAGCTTTGCCTCAGTGTATCGAGAGGCAGCATACGCCATATCTCTTGAATATGCCTTACCGAAGTTACCCTTACTCATTACATATGGGTGCAAAAGCGCTTCATTGCCCTGTGAAAGTCTTACCATGGTTTCATATATAGCACCGTCGCCGTGAGGATTGAGCCTCATGGTCGCACCAACGATATTGGCAGACTTTGTGAGCTTTCCGTTTAAAAGTCCCATTTTATACATGGTATAAAGCAGTTTTCTGTGTGAGGGCTTAAAGCCGTCTATCTCTGGGAACGCTCTTGATACCAAAACGCTCATGGCATATGGCATATAGTTCTTTTCAAGGGACATTGTTATCTTTTCGTCTGCAACAAGTCCTGCACCCTCGATATATGCGTTGTTATTTGGTTTAGCAGTCTTTTTAGGCTCTGCCTTTTTTCTTGCCATAAAATCTATCCTTTCATAAAGTTCGTAAGGTCGGTGCACTTTTTGCCTGTATACTGCATAGCGATCCTGCTTTCGGGATCGGCGTCAAACATATACAGCACCGCAATAAAAATAAATTCAAGTGGTTTCATAAGGATATAGACCACATCAGCACGCAATTTCGTCGATATATGCTGTGAAATGGGATATCCGTGTTTATCGTAAAAGCTTCTCACACATTTGTGAAAACGTGGAAGCTTATCCTGTATAAGCTCTTCAAATGCGTTTGCAACACAAAGCTGTCTGTTCACAACTATCTTATCCCCTCGCCGCAGACCCATTCGCTGAGGTTTGACAAGCTTAGCGTGTCCCCCTGCCGCAACTGTGCAAAGATAATGCCCTTGTGAGTAATCAGGCGGAGGAGGTATCTGCTGAGAAAACGTCCAATCGGCTGTTTCCGTGAAAGCCTTTACTATGCTGTCAGGGCGCTGTCCAAATAAAACAAGTATCAAAAGCATCACCGCAAGGAGCGGTATCATTGCCACAAAGCTGATAAGATACCAACCAAGGCTTTTTGTGAGAAGCTTATTAAGCCAGCCCATAAAGCCGCTTTTCTCCGCCGAATTGCTGAGATATCCCGTCTGCGCCTTTATTTCACGGCGAATGAGCCTTACGGACATAAGCATATAATTCATTGGAAAAACCAACATCATCACCGTGAAAAAGTTATCCATATTCTTCAAAAGCTGTATCACCAGCAGTATATCAAGCACATTGCCCATATACACCCCTGCAATGAGCATAGCCGCAAACAACGGCGGTTTTCTCTTTGTTATAACACTCAACAGTACAATGCACACCATTGCTATAAAAAACAGGAAGAAAAAACTAAACCTATACTCCCCTGCTATTGGTGTATGAAATTCCCCATGAACAGTTAGAGGAACATCATATTCAACGCCAAGACCTAACCCGTCAAGGTCAAAAACAGACAGCAGCGAACCGATTACCACCGTCAGCACATCAAACAGCGGTCTGTCCAATTCTTTAGGTGCATTCTCAAAAAGCCTTATAACATTTATTACTGTGAAAAACAATGGAAGTCCAACACATATCACAAGCGCAGACGACCATATAAAAATTGCGTCCATAATGCTCTCCCCTCAAACAGCTTATGAAATATCCGCCATATCAAGATAATCAACACCATTATTGGTGATGAAATCTTTTCTTCCCTGCAGATCGTCACCCAAGAGCATATCGAACATCCATTGTGTCTGCTCGATATCGTCAGGCTCGATCTTTATAAGACGTCTTGTGGCAGGGTCCATTGTCGTAAGGCTCATCATCTCCGCCTCGTTCTCGCCAAGACCCTTTGAACGCTGGATATCAAACTTTTTATTGCCTATCATTTTGAGTATCTTCGTCTTTTCGTTCTCGTCATATGCAAAGTAAGTCTTGTCGGAAGTCGTTATCTCAAAGAGCGGTGACTCCGCAATATAAACATATCCTTTTTCAATAAGGGTCGGCACAAGTCTGTAAAGCATTGTGAGTATAAGCGTTCTGATATGGAAGCCGTCAACGTCGGCATCGGTACAAATAACTATCTTGTTCCAGCGTAGGTTGTCGAGATTGAACATAGATATCTCCTTGTTCTTGCCCGTCTTGACCTCAACGCCGCAGCCTATGACTTTTATAAGATCTGTGATTATCTCGTTCTTGAAAATCTTATCATAGTCAGCTTTCAAACAGTTGAGTATCTTTCCTCTTACAGGGATAACAGCCTGAAACTCTGCATTTCTTGCCATTTTTACAGAACCGAGCGCCGAGTCGCCCTCCACTATATAAAGCTCACGCTGTGAAAGATCTTTTGAACGGCAGTCAACGAATTTCTGCACCTGATTTGAAAGGTCGATAGAGCCTGCAAGCTTTTTCTTCAGGTCTATTCTTGACTTCTCAGCCTTTTCACGGCTTCTCTTGTTTACAAGAACCTGCTCTGCTATCTTCACCGCTTCGTCAGGATTTTCAATAAAGTATATCTCAAGATTGTGCTTCAAGAACTCTGTCATGCACTCCTTGATAAACTTGTTTGTGATAGCTTTCTTTGTCTGATTGGCATATGAAGTCTGTGTAGAAAACGAACTTGAAACAAGCACAAGGCAATCCTCGATATCCTGAAAAGTAATAGGCTTTTCGTTTTTCAGATACTTATTGTTGCCTTTGAGATAAGCATTTATCTGAGATGTGAAAGCACTCTTTACAGCGTCTTCCGGTGAGCCGCCATGTTCCAGAAAGCTTGAATTGTGATAATATTCAAGACATTTTACCTGATTAGAGAAAGTGAACGCCACAGAAAGCTTTACCTTGTAATCGTCCTTGTCCTCACGGTCACGACCCTTGCGGTCGCCTGTGAAAAACTGCACCGAGGTCAGAGGCTTTTCACCTGCTATCTCTGCAACATAATCGGCGATACCATTCTCATAATAGAACGTCTTTTCTTCAAAAGAATTGTTCTCACGTTGTATACGCAGGATAAATGTGATATTAGGGTTTACTACAGCCTGCTTTTTCAGAACGTCCTCAAAATATTCGTTCTCAATTTTTATATCAGTGAAAACTTCAAGGTCAGGTCGCCAATGTGTCTTTGTACCTGTCTTTTTCTGCTTTGTTTCTTCCTTTTTAAGACCGCCGACGTTTCTTCCCTTTTCAAAGTGCAGGTCATACTTATATCCGTCACGGAAAACCTCGACGTCCATAAACTCAGATGAATACTGCGTCGCACAAGCACCCAGTCCGTTAAGACCCAACGAATATTCATAGTTATCTCCGCCGTTATTATTATACTTGCCGCCTGCATAAAGCTCGCAGTAAACAAGCTCCCAGTTATATTTTTTCTCACGCTGATTATAGTCAACAGGACAACCACGTCCGAAGTCTTCCACCTCGATAGAATCGTCATTGTACTTTGTAACGATTATCTTATCGCCATGACCGTCACGAGCCTCGTCTATAGAGTTTGAAAGAATTTCAAAAACAGAATGTTTACAGCCCTCAAGTCCGTCAGAGCCGAATATTACCGCAGGACGCTTTCTTACTCTGTCCTCCCCCTTAAGTGATACTATATCTTCATTTGTATATTCCTTTTTATTTGCCATTTCTCATTTCCTTTCTTACGGATCTGAAGAATTTTTTACATACAAATTATATTATAACACAAAGTCAACGATTTTGTAAATACATTAATTAAACATTTTTCAGAGCAAAGCCGAACATTTGTTTTGTTACTAATAAACAAAAACATAGGCTATTGATTATTTGAAAAAAATATTATATAATATAGGTAGCTTAAAAAATCGGAGGACAAAATGGATATTACGATAAATGCACCGCAGACCGAAAGCAACTCAAACTCTGCCAAAGCAATGTCCCTTAACAATGGGCTGATATGGTTCATATGCTTTGTTCCGCTTATTGGCTTGTTTCTTGAAAACTATGCAAACTCCGCCACTGCAGGAGCGTTCCTGTGGATACTTGTTCCGCTGTTCATGATAGGCTGTTCCATTGCAGACTGCAAACACCTTATAAAGCATGGTATTGATGCTGCACACCTTTTCAAATGGGTATGGCTCACGCCTGTTTATGTATACAAACGTGAAAAGCTTTGCGGCAGAGAGCTTTATAAAGCAATAATGTGTGGATTTTTCATTATAGCTGCACTGTTTATGAATGGTTTTACGCAGAGCATAAAAATAGACAACGACTATATGCTCGTATCTGCACAGAACAGTTATGTACAGAGTCTTGACAACTTTTCGGGAAATTCATCAAATATAATCGGCGAGTGCATAGCTTCTTATCTGGGTGAGGACGCAAAGTGGGATTGCACAAAGAACGGTCACAATTACACAGTAACAGTAAAAGGCAAACATGGCTCTGATAACTACACCATTTCCTTTTTAATAGTATATGACGGCTTCACCTACAGAAAATTCGCCATTACAGACGTGATAAAAAATAAAGTTTCACTACGTGACGATGAATTTAGTGCTGTATGCAAAGAGATATTCACAGAAGATAAAAGCGTCACCGACAGTAGCAATGAAGAAAGTTCAAATTCACAAACAGAATAATTTCATGAGCGGACTTTGTTCCGCTCTTTTTGTTGTCAGTATATATAAATGTGTACTAGCAGATATCGCACGATTTGTGTATATGCACAAAGGTGATAAATTTGTCACTTTTCTATTGACTTTGCATACATAAAGTGATATTATTGTCACATAAGGTGATAAATAAATCACCTTGTATATGCAGCTGTTTAAATCACAAATGAAAGAAGATGTAGAAATGAATGACAAAACGGAGATAAAAACAGACAAAATATCATACAAAAAGTATTACAGACAGATGGGTATTTTGGGCACGCTGGGTGGAGCGATGTGGATATTCTATTGGGTTATGGAAAAGGTGCTGCCTGCGATAAAGAAAGGGCACACACTTACCAATGTGATAAACCTTATCGTATCTTTGGGAACGCTTGTGCTGATCGCCGTATGCATAATAAAGATGATATCCACGGCCGGCAAAAGAGATACAAATGACGAGCTTACTCAGCAGACAACAGCAAAGGTCAATCAGACTTTTATAACGTTCCTGTTCACGATTGCCTGCCTGTTTATTTCAGTTATGACTTTGTTTTCTGATATTTTAGGAAGATTTAAGGTCACACTAAACGAATATGTTATAACAGGCTTGATATGGTTTTGCTATGCGGTGTACAATTTTATAGGGCTGTATTTTGAAAGTAAGTTCGATGATGACGAGAACTAGAGGGATAAAAATGAAAGCGAAAAAAGAAAAGAAAAAGATAACTCTGAGAGAATATCACAAAAAGCGTATGGTGACAGGAATTGCAATACTTGTCACAGAGATATTTGAAAACACGGTGGAGCATTACAAGCTTGATAATACAACTTGGGCGACGGTGATATTCGTTGTGTTGGCTGCCATGACGGCTTTATTTGCAGTAATATGGCTGTATGCAAGCTGTCAGAAAGTTGACAAAGAGGACGAAATGGCAAAAGAAAATATGCTCAAGGCACATCAAAGTATCACAAAAATGTTCTTGATAATATTAGCAGTGGCGATCTTTATATCAATGTTCTGGGACGGAAGTATAACCATAAAGATAAACAGCGACAGACTGTATCAGGTATGGTTTATATTTTGGTTCAGTTATATGACCCTTGAAAGCGGCTTTTTCCTCCACCATGAGGGCAAACTCAGCACCGATGAGGAGGACGAGTAATGCCGGAGCTTAAAACGAAACTCAAGGAATACCGTGCCAAGCTTGACATGAAGCAGGGTGACCTTGCGGAAAAAGTTGGCGTCAGGCGTGAAACTATCATACGTCTTGAAAAAGGACACTACAATCCGTCATTAAAGCTTGCAATGGATATAGCCAAGGTTTTCGGTGTATCTGTAGAGGATATTTTCTCATTTGAAGATGAATAAAGCTTAAAATACAGTAAAGCAGACGGTTTGCAGGATTTTGGTGCAGAAGAAAAGCATATACTGAAAATGCAAATACAGACATATAAGCACATATTCTAACGTGAAAAGATAAATATTGAATATACGTTGCTTATGCTATGATTATCTTTAGTTTACGTCATATTACTGCGTATATTAGTGCAAAAGGCAAAAGTGAAATGAATTGTGAGAAATCGAGAGAAATGGAGCAAAACGAAGAGAATTAAAGAGAATGAGGGATATAAATTAAAAATTCGACGTTTTGACTATTGACAATCGTGAAAAGCTGTTGTATAATAGACAACGTTGTGAGTTCACAGGGCGAAAAATGCGGCTGTGAACAGACTTTTTAAAATTCTGAATGGAGGAAATAATATGTCAACTTATATGCCAAAAGCAGGCGACATTACTCGCACATGGTATATTCTCGACGCTGAAGGTCAGTCACTCGGTAGAGTTGCTGCTAAGGCTGCTCACATTCTTCGTGGCAAGCACAAGCCAACTTACGCACCACACGCTGACTGCGGCGACCATGTAATCATCATCAACACAGATAAGGCTGTTCTCACAGGCAAGAAGCTTGATCAGAAGTCTTACAAGTGGCACACAGGCTGGATTGGCGGTCTTAAGGAGATCAAGTATTCAGATATGATGGCTAATCAGTCAGACAGAGCTATGACAATTGCTGTTGAGGGTATGCTCCCTAACAACACACTTGGCAGAGCTGCTGCAAAGAGACTCAGAGTATACAAGGGTGCTGAGCATAATAATGCTGCTCAGAAGCCTGTTAAATACGAACTGTAAGGAAGGAGCAATTTAGATGTACGAATCAAAGCAGCCATATTTCTATGGCACAGGTAGAAGAAAACATTCTGTTGCCCGTGTTCGTGTTTACGAGGGTACAGGTAAGATCACAATCAACGGCAGAGACATTGACGATTACTTCGGTCTTGAGACACTCAAGCTCATCGTTCGTCAGCCATTTGCTGTAACAGATACAATGGATAAGTACGATATCGTTTGCACAGTAACAGGCGGTGGAGTAACAGGTCAGGCTGGTGCAATCAGACACGGTCTTTCAAGAGCTCTTCTTCAGGCTAGCGATGAGTTCAGACCTCTCCTCAAAAAGGAAGGCTTCCTCACTCGTGACCCAAGAATGAAGGAAAGAAAGAAGTACGGTCTCAAAGCCGCAAGACGTGCTCCACAGTTCTCAAAGAGATAAGGAAACATCGATTTTTTGTCGATATTGCGTTATTTCTTTTGTTTCAGAAATCCATTTGGACAACTTCTGGACAACTAAAAAGTATTTTAAAATCGCTCTGTGTTTTACAGAGCGATTTTTTTATGTTGCTGTAATTTCTGTTCTTTATTCAGTCAGCTTTTTCTCAATAGAATCCGCCAACACTTTTCGTGTACTGCTAAGCACATCTGCATAAATATCAGCTGTGACATTGATGTCACAATGTCCTAAATGGTCACTGATGATTTTGAGATCTACGCCCATATTCAAAAGCATAGTAGCATTGCAATGTCTTAACTTGTGTAACGTCATATGCTCGAATTCTGTGCCTTTGGTAAAGCGTTTCAGCGAAGTCAAAACAGAACTTCTGTCACGATAATTGCCGTTTGCTGATGGAAATACCATTTCTGGATGTGCATAACTATCACCAAGAGCAATTTTCAAATCATCGGTGTACTTTTTCTGTTCTTGAAATATATCAGCAACAGTTTTACTCATACCGATTGTTCGGATACTCTTTTTCGTTTTTGGCGGTGTCAATTCATGCTTTCCGCCTATGTCATTCAGTGTATGCTTGATTGAAATTGACATATTCTCAAAGTCAACATCTTCCCAGCGTAGTGCAAAGCACTCTCCCGAACGCATTCCCGTATAAAGCAGCACTCTGATGATACGCTTAACATCTTCATCACATGACTTTTCATTAAGCATTTTCACAAAGCGTTTTAATTCATCTTCTGTAAGAGCCATAACTTTGTGCTGTTCCTTATTCTTTGGAAGAATAACATTATGGCAAGGGTTATCACGCAGAAATCCTTGTTCCATACCACGTTTGAAAATAGACTGAATAATGACATACAATTTTCTGACAGTCGCAGGATTTAAATTGTATGACTGCATTACCTGTGTCAGTTTTGGCGTTGTAATATTTTTTAATTTCATGTTGCCAAGAACAGGTTTGATATGCTTCTTATACTGTCCGGTATAGGTGTAAACGGTCGATGCTTTTAATTCTACCGGTGCAAAGTTAGTGAAATACCAATCTGCAAGCTCTGAAAATCTCATATTTTCATTGAAACTGATATATCCTTTGCATTGACGTTCAAATTCAAAGGCGAACTCCTGAGCAAGTTTCTCAGCCCTTTTCGGTGTTGTGTCTGTCGGCGGAGTGAATGTTGTGGACTTCATAATCTTCTTGCCATTCGCATCAGTACCAACGAAAACTCTGATTCTGAATGTGTTTCCACGTTTATCGATTGCAGCCATAGTGCTGTCTATTACCTCCTAAAATGTTATAGTTTTGTCCTTGGACTTTGTGGGTTTCCTGTACTTTCTTGTGATTATCACCAATTAACAGGAATACTGTCTGGTGATTTTGTCCTTGAAACCTTAATATATGTCTCTAGACTTTCTGTACTTTGTGGCTTTTCTTTCTCTTTATGTTCATCAAGAAATCTTCTCATCTTATCAACTATCCACTTCCATTCAATCTTTTCTTCATTTGAAAACTGCTGAATCCAGTCAAGTGAAAATTCTTCCGCATGATAATATTCCACATTTGCAATATGGAAACGTTCATCAATATCGGTATCTTCAGGCAAAGGTTTGTACCGTTCCAGCCAATCACGCATAAACCACAGATAATCACGTATAGTCTGCCATGCCTCTTTTTCCCATTTTTCAAAGCGTTCACGCTTTTTCCTGCGTATTTCAAGAAGTTCGGCACTTTCGTTGTAAGCCAGTTTATAGGGAGTTTTCTGTCTGCCGAACGCAATACCCAGCTGAAAATCATCGTTCAGCTTTCTTGCAGCATCAAGAGCTGACAGATTAAAAAGTGCCATAGCAAAACCCAAAACATCATAATGCACATTGCAGGTAAAGCAATGAAATGCGTTGGGATAGATGCGTACTGACGGGTGATGATCGTCATGGAACGGACAGAGGCAGGTGTTGTTTCGCTTGATCTCAATGCCATAATACTCCACCACTGTCCGTATATCCAGACGATTTCTGATTTCCTCAAAGCAGTTCATCATGCAAAGAGATGAACCAAATCTTCTTTATTTACGAGAATTTTTCCACGTTTGCCCTGTCCTGTGCGGATATACTTCACTTTTCCCTGTGCCACAAGTTGACGGACTGTGTGTTCGCTAAGCCCCTTGATGAGCTCTGTACACTCTTTGATCGTGAGCATTTCAACGGGTTTTGCCTTGGTTTCTGTCACCGCTTCTTCATCGGTAAGCTGAATGAGAAGTGCCATAATGTCATCAACGATTGCATTTTTTCTTTCCTGTGTCATGGTAATAATCTCCTTTACTCTAATTCGTGATTTTTTGTATTTGATCTGTATCTGCGGAACGCTTCTGTAAGCCCATTGTCTGCAATGAATGATCTTGCTTTCTGTAAATCAGATGCTAATCGTTCCTTTTCAGAGGTTTCCTTTGCACCTTTTTTCAGTGTTTTGACGGATAGTGTTGCAGGCTTCTTGTATTCGGCAAGTTCAGCAGCCTGTTGATCTACAGTACTTTTCAGTGCTGCATTTTCTTCGCTGAGCCTTTTGTTTTCAGCGGACAGTTTTCTGGTCTGCTTTACGCTGACTACCTCTTTTTCAGCAAGAGTGTGAAGTTTGTCGTAATCGTCTTTATCAACTGTGACTTTATTTCCGAAAATGGTAGGTTTCACTTCGATCTTTCCGATGTCAACGAGCTGTATCTTTTTCTTGCTTGCCTTTTCCAGCATTGCTTTTGTTTCGGCAAGTTCATGAGTAATATTTTCATTTTCGTTTTTTAGTTGGACATTTTCAACTTTAAGTCTATCTGCTTCTCGCCTTGCTTCTTTGTACTCTTTCACCGACATAGAACCCCTTGACTTTTCAGGCTCTAACGGTTTTATGCCGTATGCAATGCATATCTGATTCAACACTTCAATTTCCGATGCTCTCCACCTTGCAATTGCACCCTTGCCCTCACCGAATCCCATTTCTTTGAGAGCCTGGGCAATGCCATTCTGCGTATCTTGTCCACGTCTGTAATGTCCGACAGGAATATAGTCAATATGCAGATGCGGTGTGGCTTCGTCCATGTGCAGGACAGCGTTGAATACCACAAAGTTTGGATTACGTTTCTGATACCCTGCCATGTACTCTTTCAGGCAATCTGCCACAAGCTGTGCGTCTTCTGTATCCACTCCGGAATCTTCTTTTCTGCCGATCTGCACGACATCTTCATAGAAGCTTTTGCGTTTGTCGGCAGCTGTTACAACGGAATTAGTGGGTTTCCGATGGAACAGAGATTCATAGTAACTGCAATGGATTTTTCTGTCGTTTCGTTTTTGTCGGGCGTTGTATCGTCTGGTTGACTCCGCAAACAGATGTTCATACACATAGCCGATGTCTTCCCTGATAAATGTAATATTATCTTTTATGTGGCTGCGGTCTACATTATCTGCAATAAATAAGCGGTTATTATGCGTTAGCGATCCTTTGCCCTGACAAAATGAAATGCGTTTTTCTTTCATCTATATCTGGTGGGAAACTCTTTTGAAAAAGCGTTATCCCTCCATGCCTCCTTTCTCAAAACCGACGTTGCCGAACAATCTGAGGATTGCGGCAACCGGTTTCAGACTATCGCTGAAACCACGGTGCGAAGCACCGATTTACAACAGGCTATGCCTATTGTAACGCCATAGTATATATGACAGCCCTTGAACAGTCTATCACATATACAGACGCTCTGCCGAGGGCTTTCGCTGACAAGGTCAGCGATCATCAGACGGTTTTTCAAATACTTTCGGATTGACATAAACATAAACCGCTGATTTGTGGTTACCGGTTTCTCTCTCATCAAGAGCAACGTAACCGTATTCTTCAAGCAGTTTCAGTGCCTTATAGAAATCATCAGATTCTGCAAAAATTTTATTTCGGCACTTCTTCAACAATGCTGATTGAAAACCTTCCCTAATCTGTTTTGCCCTGATGATTTCCAGAGCCTTTTCTGCTTTCAGAATTTCCTGATCTACTCCACCGATGCTGAATGCGTAGATTGCCTGTTCTTTGTAGTAATCCGCAATATCGATTGCATTGCAAAGCGTATCTGCACTGACAAGGACATTTTCAGGACTTTCATTTTTCAATACACACTTTACACAATGGATAACACAGCACAGGCGAAGTATCTGCCCGTGGTATTTACCACCCCAGTCCTTGCAGTTTGCAAACTCTGTCAGTTGAATTTTCTCGATATATTGGTTGTAGTAATCAATGAAATTTTGCTGTGCAGTTTCACCAAATTTCAGAAATTTTTCTTCTGTATCTCCTGCATTGAATTTTCTTGTGAGAAGAACATTGATCAGCTTGTTGTAACTGTCAACTACGGCAGCGGCAATTGCTTTGGAATCATATCGTCTTGTACCGACTTTGCTTTTGGGAAAACAGTAGAAAAATCTTGCAAGAAGTCCACTGTTTCGGAATACAGGATTGGAAACCATGTTGTCCCACAAATATGGCTGTCCAGCCAGACTGATCGACAGACATGGAGTAGGTATCTGTATGGTTTCTTTTGTTGCTCTGTCACAGAAAAAACTTTCACCGCTCCACGCTTTCAGAATCATATCCATATTCGGCATACTATTGTTGGAGTATCGCCCTGCGAAGTTCCCAAGCATCCCAGCCTCATCTGAGATCATCAGCAACGAGCGGTTTCTTCCCATAAGCTGAATCAACGATTCAGGAGTAATATCATCTACAGCAATTCGTCTTCTGCCCACAGTTTCCATTTGCTCTGCCTGTGTTCTAAGCTTTGCAATCTGGTCAACGTCCTTGCTACCCTCTTTTTCAAGCTTATCAGCTTCAAGAAGCAGTTTCTTTTTCACAGCTTCCGCTTTGTGGAATGCTTCAGCGTGTTCCAGATTATATTGCATCTCAAAATCAACAAACGGCTTTTTGATGAACTTTACCACAGGTGATTTACGCTCTGAAGGTTCAGCAATAATGAAACTATAAATCATGGGTGGTTCTGAATGGTCGGCTTTACCCTGCATTCTATACTTGCCTGTAAAGCAATAGCTAATTGCTGATAAGATCGAAGTTGCTGCCATTGCTGGATCTGTGCCTGTAGTTTCAGCAATGCCTATTACCATTTCATGAATAATTGGAGGTAATGCCTTAATTGGAAATTCTCTTTGTGGTGACTCGTCACGAAGTGGAATTATGGGGTTAAATTCAGGCGGAAGATTTGGAACATCACCTTTTTCTTTCATTTTTGACTCCTTTCCATATGTGAATTTTAGAGAAAAGTATTGCATTTTAAACTTGAATGTGATATAATATTGTTAAAGATAATTAGAATACAATTAGAAATTGCATTTATCTTTCTCTATTTATGATTATATTGCATTTAAACGCAATTGTCAAGAAGCTATTTTAAATTAGTTGCATTAAAATGCGATTTTTGTCGTATCTTACAAAAATCAAGGAGAATATTTGTCTATGTTTTGGGAGAAGTTTCAATATCTATCAGAAATAAAAGGAATGAAACCTCATGCTGTTCTTAAAGAACTTGAAATATCATCTGGTTCAGCGAACAACTGGAAGAAAGGTACAATTCCGAATGGTGAAATATTAAAAAAAATCGCAGATTATTTTGAGGTATCAATAGATTCACTTCTTGATTTTGATGAAAATGTGTCTGTAAGACTTAGCAGTAAAAAATCTGTTCTAAAAAAACTTAATGCTATTCCTCAAAGATTCAACAGTCTTAAAGCAGTTGTGGAAACTTCTGATGAACAAAAGCTTGCCATTGCAAAATATGTAGGTTGTCCTATCTGGTGGCTTGTGAATGAGCAGAACATAAAATTTGAGCCAAAAGATATTTCTTCTGAAACAGATAGTAGCATTTTATTTATGATTCTGGATATTATGGACGGTTGTGCTGATAATGATATTGACAAGGCGATGCAGATTCAGCTTTCAAGAGTTGTGTTGTATCATCTAAATGAAAAAGGATTCGGAGCTGAAAAACTGTCTGAGTTCACAGGCATTGATCAGAAGAAATTACATTTCATTACTACTGGAGAAGAAAATAAGGATTCTTCTCTTAATTATGGTTTCAACTTTTCAGACCTCGTTTATCTGAAAAGTGTTACGGGGAGCGATTATTCGTGTTTATTTGTTGGTGAATAAGAAAATACACAAAACCCACGAAGTACAGGGACTAGAATTATTCTTTCTGATGCAAATGTTACAAATATGATTCAACTTATTTGTTCGTATTTACAAAAAAATGAAAAATAGAAAATCTAGGGTAAACAATTACTAATCAAATCTAATGTACATATTTTGAAAGGTTATTAAATGGATAAGGTAGAGCTTTTAAAACAGCTCGTCAATCGATTTGACAGCAATATTAAAGAATATAAATCTAATACTTATAACGAGCATTCCTGTCGAGATGAGTTCATAAACCCTTTTCTCGAAATTCTCGGTTGGGACGTTGCCAACAAAAAAGGTTTAGCTCCGCAGTATAGAGAAGTAATAGCAGAGTACCACGCAAGTTCAAGCGACCGTCCTGACTACTCTCTTACACTGAGAGGCGTATCCAAGTTCTTTGTTGAAGCCAAGAAACCTCATGTTGACATCAGCAAAGACCCGTCTCCTGCTGTTCAGGCAAGAAAATACGGTTGGAACGCAAAGCACAAGATAGCTGTTCTCACGAACTTTGAGTATTTCATTATCTACGATACTACTACTGTACCGCATGATAATGATAAATGCTCTGTTTCACGCTACCGCATCTATAAGTACACCGAATATGTTGAGAAACTCGATGAGATAACCAAACTTGTATCGAGAGATTCTGTTTACAGTGGTGAGTTTGACAAGTATTTTAGTGAGACATTTGCAGGTGCAGGCAGTCAGAAGCAGCAGGTCGATGTTCTTTTCTTAAAGCAGATCAATGATTGGCGAATCGCATTAAGTAATGAACTGTATGCTAAAGGCGGACGATATACCTCTCTTGATGTGTTGAATGATGTCGTTCAGGAATTTATCAACCAGATCGTTTTTATCAGAATATGTGAGGACAAGAACCTTCCTCTCTATCACAAACTCAAAGATACAATTACTGATTCTGCAACGCTTCAAAAAGAACTGGAAGCCCTCTTCCGTGATGCTGACAAGAGATATAACTCCGGTATGTTCTCAGGAGATTATATCATTTTCGACCTCAACAACAGCGTTATCGCAGATATGATAAAAGGCTTGTACTACCCACAAAGCCCGTATCTGTTCAGCATCATAGAGCCGAATATGCTCGGCAAAATCTATGAGATGTTCCTTACAGAGCAGCTCACCATACTCGATAATGGTAAAATAGGACTGGCGCAGAAAAAAGATTGCCTTAACCGTTCTGTTGTTACCACTCCTACGGAGATCGTGAAGTATATGGTAGAGAAAACGCTCTCTCGCCTTTGTGACGGAAAAACACCTGATGAAATATGTGAGCTTAATGTTGCTGACATTGCTTGCGGTTCAGGAGTATTTCTTGAAGAAGTATTTCAGTATTTGCAGTCTTATTGTGTAGAGTGGTACCTTGAAAATGATAAGTCTCACCTGATAGAGATAGACAACGGAGGATACAAGCTTCCTCTTGAAGAAAAGAAAAAGCTCCTCTGCTCCTGCATCTACGGTGTTGATATTGATATTCACGCTGTTGAAGTTGCTAAGTTCTCTCTGCTTATAAAGCTGATAGAGAATGAAACCGCTCCTTCCGTTAAGGCAGTAACTCCTATATTGCCTGACCTCAGCACTAATATCCTTCATGGTAATTCATTGGTCAGTGATGCTGAACTGAAAGGAATAAAATGCACAGATGAACAGCTTGTTGAAATCGTACCGCTTAATTGGGACGAACTTGCTGTAAATAGTTTTGATGCAATTGTGGGTAATCCACCTTATGTCACCACAGAAGATATTCATTCTCTCATTCCCGCACCTGAATTTGATATTTACAAAAAGAAGTACAAGACAGCACATAAGCAGTTTGATAAATACTTTATATTCCTTGAAAGAGCTTTACAGAAAGTCAAAGAAAACGGCTTTGTTTGCTACATAGTGCCAAACAAGTTCTTCAAGATAGGCGCAGGTGCAAAACTCCGTGATTATATTGCTAAGGCAAAATATCTTGTCAGCTTGGACGATTTTGGTGCAGCACAGTTGTTTGAGGATAAGACAATATACAGTTCTATTATACTGATGCAGAAAAAGGCTCAGGATAGCTTCAAGTATACAAATGTTGATTCTGCCAATAATCTGTGGCTCGGCAAACCTACTGACAGCATAGAACTGAACAGCTCTCTACTTGATGAACTACCGTGGAAGCTCACATCTGACTTTGAGTTTCTGGAGATACTTAAAAAGATTGAGCCTGTATCCGCTCCGCTTGACCGCTTTGCAGAAATTTTCAATGGTATCCAAACAAGTGCCGAAAGGCCCCAGCCCATCTATTGGTTTGCAGGCGAAGATATAATCAGTGAAGATGATGATACGATTACTGTCAAGAAAGACGGAAAGGTTTATTCTATTGAAAAGAAGATACTAAAGCCGTATTTTAAACCTACCAAGAAAGCGGAAAAAGGGCTAACAACTTATAATAGCTTAACAACGGATAAGAAGATCATCTTCCCTTATGACAGCGAAGGTCACCTGATTCCTATTGAAACGATGAAGGCTGATTATCCTGGAACATACACTTATCTCTTAAATTATTATGATAGGTTAGTGCCTAAGTGCGTATCAAAAGAAGGAATAAGAGATGTTCCCAATGCCACAGCCGATACTTGGTATCAGTACGGCAGAACACAGGCATTAACAGCGTTTATTGATACTCCCAAGCTCATCGTTAAGGTCATGGCAAAAGATAATCCTATGTATGCTATAGATAAAGCGGATATGCTTATTGCTTCCGGCGGAACGGCAGGATACTGTGCTGTTGCCAAGAAAGCTGATAGCTGTTATGATCTTGAATATATACAGGCTTGGCTTGCCAATTCCTACACCGAAAAGATTTTTAATATCGTCGGCAGTGACTTTGAAGGCGGCTTCATTTCGAGAGGTACATTTGTACTGTCATCACTACCGTTCGTAATGCTAAACTTTGATGATCCGAAACAAAAGTCCCTATACGACCGAGTAGTTGAAGCTACTCGTAAAGTGTATACTATCAACGATAAGCTCGCAGAAAAGCCAGCAAAGCAAGTTGAAACCACTCTTATACGCAAGAAAACTGCTCTGATCAAGGAGATAGATGAATTTATTTCCCGTGTTTACAGATTAGAGTTTTAAAGAAGGTAATGATTATGAGACTCAAAAAGGATAGTTCCGAACAGAAATTAAGAGGAGCATACTATACACCATTGCAGCTTGCCAATGCAATGGTGAGCCTTGTTGCGTCCCAAGACATCACCAGTGTATTAGAGCCGAGCTGTGGAGACGGTGTATTCCTCGATAGCCTTGCGTCATTGAACCTCATCAACGATATTCCAAACATTACTGCCGTTGAGATAGAACCCGACGAAGCAGAGAAAGTCAGTAATAACTATAAGGACAACACTAATGTCCACGTTCTAAATGAGGATTTCTTGGACTTTTATCAGCGAGTATACGGAAAAGAGACATATGACCTAATTTTGGGCAATCCCCCATATATTCGTTACCAGTATCTCACCGAGGAACAACGTGAAATACAGTCGAGCATACTCACTTCTCACGGAATGAAGTCCAATAAACTGATAAATGCGTGGGTAGCTTTCCTTGTTGCTTGTGTTCAGTTGCTTTCTGAGAACGGAAAAATCGCATTTGTTATTCCTGCGGAGATACTGCAAGTAGTTTATGCCGAAGATTTGCGGCTTTTCCTCTCCAATCAGCTCTCAAAAATAACATTGCTGACATTTGAACAGCTCGTATTCCCTGATATAGAACAGGAGATACTTGTTTTCATCGGAGAGAAGGGCAAAGAGGAAAAAGGTATCAGGATCATAGAACTGAGCAACCTCGAAGATTTTAAGAAACTCGACCTTAATTCAAATGGCTTCCAGAAGCTAAAGCATGTTAAGGAAAAGTGGACAAAGTATTTTGTATCAGCAGAAGAAATAAAAGTGATCCAGTCCATTCGTGATGATAAGCGATTCACGAAATTCGCTGATTTAGCGCTTATTAACGTGGGTATTACCACAGGAAACAATACTTATTTTTCTGTTGACAAAACAACAAATGAACGATATGACCTCACTTCTGTAACGCTTCCGCTTATTGGCAGAAGCTCTCACGCACATGGTATATATTTTACTGATAAAGATTGGCAGGAGAATATAAAAGCAGATAAAAGAGCTATGCTCATAAGTTTCCCTGATACACCGTATGAAGAATATCCTGCAAAACACAAAGAATACATTGAACTTGGCGAGAGGAACGAAGAAAACAAAGGATATAAGTGTTCTATCCGTGACAGGTGGTATATCGTCCCGTCGGTATGGATACCTGATGCTTTCTTTCTCAGAAGAAATAATCTCTACCCTAAGTTTGTACTGAACCGATGCAATGCAGTATCAACGGATACAATGCACCGTATCAAGTTCAATGAGGGAGTAAACGCTGAAAATGCTCTGCTTTCGTATTATAACAGCATTTCCTTTGCATTCACAGAAATATGTGGAAGAAGCTATGGTGGCGGTGTGCTTGAAATTCTCCCTGGAGAAGTCGGCAATATAATGTTGCCAGTGGTTAAGGATATTGATGAAGCCTTAAAAAACGAGCTTTTAGAGGTGATAGATTCTATCGTTCGTAACGATGAAGATATTGAAAAGGCTCTTGACCTTGTGGATCAGAAGCTGCTTGTTGAAGTATTAGGTATTGATAAAAATACCTGCATTTCCTGCCGACAAATCTGGAAGAGAATGCAGAAGCGGAGATTGGGAAGAGGGTAGTAAAAATTCACATGCAAAAGATATGTGAGGCAAAGACAATTTACTACTTTATAAATTAAGAAAATCGGGTAAAATCAATTAAGATATTATTGTAAATAAAAATGAAATACATAACAGGAGGATATTGCTTTATGGAATCAAAAGGATTACATTCAATTGCAGATGATATAAACCGAAAATATCGAGGTTCACTAAACTATGATTGTATGTCAAACCGCCAATATGAAGAAAAATTAAGAAATAGAGTTGAAGGCCCTTTTCAAAGGGATTATTCACGGATAATGTATTCTTCATCATTTAGAAGATTACAAGGAAAAATGCAGTTGCTTGGTATACAAAATGATCAGTTTTTTAGAAATAGACTTACCCATAGTTTAGAAGTTGCTCAGATTGCACGTTCAATTGCTGCGGAATTAAAGTATACCTCGAGTGAAATATTCGTTGTTGAAGCCGGTGCATTAGCTCATGATATAGGCAATCCTCCTTTTGGACATGCAGGAGAAAGAGAGCTAAACAAGATATATAAAGATATAGGCGGATTTGAAGGAAATGCTCAAACATTAAGAATATTAACAAGCATCGAAAAAAAGAAACCTGATTTTGTTGGATTAAATCTTACATATAGAACGATGCTAAGCATTGTCAAATATTTTAATAGATATGATAACGGAAATAATAATAAATTTATTTATGATGATGATTATGATATGTTAGATTTATTTATAAAAGAAAATGACATAAAAATTAGAACCACTGATGTTCAGATTGTTGACTTAGCAGATGAAATTGCGTATGCTGCACATGATTTGGAAGATGGATTGCGTGTTAAGGCGTATGTCATTGATGAGATTTTGCATGAATATCATTCATTGTATGGCGATTCGGAATCGTATAAGAAACTATGTGAATTGGTAAATAACGCAAAGGACAAATCCGGATTTGGCAATAGGAAAATTGACTCTACAGAGTATTGCAAATTATTTAGACAGGAATTATCATCTAGCATTATTTATACTCTAATATCTGATATTGGACTTATCAAAATTGATGAAAATTTCAAGAAGAAAACGGGCTCAATAAATGATGAGGAATTAGGTTTCAGTTCATATGGGGAATTAGCAGATGGATTAAAAGAAATAACATTTAAGTGTATAAATCACAATAATGATGTGTATTACTATGAACAAAGAGGACTGTCTATTTTAAAATATTTGTGTAATTTTTACAGAGATCATACACGATTTTTACCGCCCGAATATAGAGCAAACGAAATGATGTCAAAATATGGCTTTTCCAATAAGGATGAAAAGACATATCAAGAGAGATTGATTTGTGATTATATTTCTGGAATGATGGATTCATACGCAATAAGTATATATGAAGACATAACTGGAAAATCATTTAAAAATATTCTAGGAGAATAATGTTATGAATAAACTAATGGGATTTTATGAGCTTCGAGAATTGTCAATACCCACAATACCTTGGAAAGAATATTTTCCAGGTGTAGAGCTATCTGATGAGTTTCTCTGGACTATTCGATCTGCTGTAAATCATGGAGATGATCTGAATCTCCCAAGACTGGTTGGAAAAACAGCTGGCGAAGCAACAACGTTTGCAGATAATTTATATAAACAATTATATAAAAAAGGAATGGTCGTTTATTACCCATACTTTGTTGCTCAGAAAAGTGGAACACTTAATATACATCTTGATAAAATTATTATAGAAGCTGTAAAAGATGATTTATGGAATCTTGTTACAGATCAAAAGCTTGATGTTTCACTGACCATAACAAAAGACAATGATATTACTTCGAGTTATGGGGAAAAAAATTTTTTTAATACAGAGGAAATAAGTCAATTGATACAATACGCTCAAAAAATTTCCAGAATATATAGAGATGAAATAATTGATGGAAATTCAATCTTGCTTGAATGGAGCTTTGCTTTATCATGTAATAAAAATAAACAGCCTACTGGAAAACCTTATTTGGTGTTTTATGAAGTTAGAACTATTAAATAAATTACTGTGATTTTTTGATATTTATACCATTCAGACATAATCGCTTTGCCTTAAACATAAACCATACACTTGAGCACATCATATAATAAAATCAATTCTCAAGCCTTTTTATTAGCATCGCCAAGCAAAACAACACTCTGATACTCCATATCAAGTTTTTTCAAAACTGAACCTGACAATTTAAAGTATTGTTTACACTTGTTTCAAATTCATCATACTACCGTCATTCAAGAGCCTACATACCCTGTCAGAACAATAGCCTTTTGAATAATGAACATGGTATTTGACAAAGTCAGTGCATTAGGATTAAAGCACGTCACAATCATTTTATCGGCATCAAGTTTCTATATTGTGTTTGACTTTCTCTTGAAAATATTGTATAATATCAAATGGATGAATGTCATATTAGAATAATTCTCATAGGTTCTCTCTACAGTTATCATATCGCTCAGGTACGCAAAACCATGCCATTTTAGTTGTACAACTCTGGACAACTTTTGGACAACTAAGTTATGGCAACATATAATAAAACGAAGAAAGTTGCAAAAGCTACTTTCTAGTATCTTAGCGAAAATACTTTGCTTTTAGTGTGTTTTTGATTTGCAACAAGAAAGCCAAACTGGAATGTTTAAACTCCAAGAGATAATTTCATTCTCATTTATCAAACCGTTTCGCAGAAATGCGAAGCGGTTTTTTTATACCCGATCCTAACTGTCAAAATGCACAACCAAAACATCTGTTCGTTGTCAATTTAGCTGAATATCCCCCTGCTTATTGTAAATAACAGCAAAATATGATATAATTATTACTGATAAATTAACTTTTAGGAGATAACTGCTATGACGAATGAATACATAAAACCGCCCGTTGAGATACGCTACAAAAATGAACTTGACGCCTTGAAAAGTGTTGATATTGGTAAAAAGCCTGAGAATTGGGTGCTGTCGCCAAAGGCAGTGCGAACATTTATATTAGGCGGAATCATCAAAACTGCCGATGGCAAAATGCAGATAAAGCGTAAATTTTATGGCAATGACGCACTTGTTGAGCGCAGTATAATCACCCTCGCCGGAAACCGTGGACTTATGCTGGTGGGTGAGCCAGGCACTGCTAAAACTATGCTCTCCGAGCTTCTCTCTGCTGCCTGCTGCGGCATAAGCACGAACACAGTTCAGGGTACGGCTGGAACTACCGAGGATATGATAAAATATAGCTGGAACTATGCCATGCTTCTTTCAAAAGGTCCTTGCCGTGAAGCCCTTGTGCCTGCTCCCCTGCTCATAGGCATGGAACAAGGCATTTTCGCACGATTTGAGGAAATAACTCGTACCCCTGCAGAAATCCAAGATAGCCTTATTTCTGTAATGAGCGACCAGATACTCAATATCCCTGAGCTTGAAAACGAAGGAATTGTTTTCGCCAAGCAAGGATTTAATATAATCGGTACTGCAAACACCCGTGATAAAGGCGTAAATGAAATGTCAGGTGCTTTGAAAAGACGTTTCAATTTTGAGACCGTCGAGCCTGTCCGTGACGTAAGGCTTGAAAAGGAGATCATTATCCGCGAAGCACAAGACCTTGCAAAAACAGGTCATATCGACCAGCCTATAGACACCGACGCTGCTGAACTTCTTGCTGTCACATATCATGAGCTTCGTGAGGGCGTTACCTCAGAGGGAACAAAGCTTGAAAGACCTAACGCTGTTATGAGTACAGCAGAAGCTGTGTCAGTTTTCTATCAGACTATGAGCAATGCATATTATTATGGTGACGGAAAAACTGATCTCAAAGAGCTTACGCAGAATCTTTTAGGAGCAGTTTGTAAGGAAAACAAAGACGACCTTGAAAAGCTCAAAAGCTATTTCAGGATCGCTGTTAAGGAAAAAAGTGCAAGCGAGGGAGGCATATGGACAGAATATCTGGATACAGCCAAGTATCTGAAATAATACCTTTTGACTATTCTCAGCCATTTCTGCTTTTTCCTGTAAGACACCACAGCCCTGTCTGCTCGTGGCAACTCATCAGAGCAATTAAAGAATATCAGCCCGATGTCATACTTATAGAGGGTCCTGAAAACGCCAATGATATGATTGGTGTGTTGACGGACGAGAGAACAAAACTCCCTGCGGCTTTCTATTATTACTACAAGGACAGAAAAAAACTCATCAGTGATGAAGCCGAGGACTATAAATGCTACTACCCTTTTATCTATGCTTCACCTGAGTATAACGCTCTGAAAACAGCCGCAGCCATGGATATAGAAGCACGCTTTATAGATCTTCCCTACAGCGAGATACTTATTACCACAGCCGTAAATAAAGGCCTTCGCAGTAATAAGGACAAGCATAGCTATACTGATGACAGCAGACTTATATACAGCAAATTCTGCAAAAAGCTTTGCGAGAAAACAGATCTAAGGACCTTTGAAGAGTTCTGGGAGAAGTATTTTGAGATAGAGGGGCTCAGACTATCTATACAAGATTTTGTACAGCAAATGTACACCTACTGCATTATCACACGAAATGACGAAACAGAAGATGATCTTGTGGCAGACGGCACTCTTGCAAGAGAAAACCATATGGCTCTGCGTATCAAAGAAGCACTTAAAGATAACAAAAAAGTCCTTGCTGTAACAGGTGGATTCCATAGTTTGGGACTTTATGAACTTTTGAAAAGTGATAATATCCAAAAAGAAAAGCTTCACAAGCTCTCTCAAAAAGATGAGGGCTGTTTCCCCGTAGCTTATTCTTATGAAGCAGCAGACGCTCTCAGTGGATATGCCTCTGGTATCCAGCGTCCTTATTTTTATGATTGTGTGATGAACAAGCTAATCCACTGCGATGACCCGGCAGGTGTTTACAGCGACACAGTTCTTGACCTGCTCATAGGTACAGTGAGAGCCTGTGATAAACATGATATCCCAGTGTCAATGGCTGACGCTTCCGCAGCGCAGTCTATGATGAGTGGACTTGCCGCACTTCGTGGCTGTCATGAATGTGGACTTTACGAGCTTGAGGACGCCATAACCTCGTCATTTATCAAGGGAGAGAAAACAATATCCTCAGCCCTGCCTATCGACCTTATGCACAAACTTGCCACAGGCGACAAGACAGGTCATATAGGTGATATAAACCACGTTCCTCCGCTTATCGCTGATTTTGAAGAACAGTGTAAAAGGTTTCGACTTAAAATAAAAACAGTAACCCCTAATAAAACGGAAGTTTCACTTTTTACCACTGCAAACGGCATGGAACTAAGCAGATTTTTCCACAGAATGGTGTTTCTAGGCACAGACTTTGCCCAGCGAACTAAAGGACCTGATTTACATAGGCGAAAAGACAGAAGCCGTGTCCGTGAAGAATGGGTATACAAAAAAGTCCCTGCCACAGACGTTGCACTCATAGACCATACTGCCGACGGCTTCACTATTGAAGAAGCCTGCCGCACTTGTGCTTCAAGAACACTTCGCCATGAAAAGCACTGTGATGTTGCGGCGCATATCCTTGTGGACTGCTTCCAAATGGGCTTAGAACTATCTGATGATGACAAGGCTTGTGCTGAGAACATTCTTAACTCAGACGGTGACTTTTTCTCTGTAGGCAGAGGTCTAAGGCATTTTATCACTCTTATGGAACTCCAACAGCTTTATAATACCGAGTTTTCCGCCGCAGAAAATTGTGCAAAGCGGTGCATGACAAGGATAATCACAACACTGCCTGATATGGCGTCGGTGAAAGACGACCACATTGCAGAATGTGCAGCGATAATGTACGCAATGCAGAAAGCTGTCACTGACGGTTTTAGAGAATATCGTCAGGACTATGAAAACGCCCTGCTTTCCCTCTGCGGCAAATCTGATAAAGACCCATTTGTTTACGGCACAGCACTTGGCATACTTTACGCCTTTGACCCCCACCGCCGCAAGCTTGCTGAACGGGCAATGTCAAGCTATCTCAAAGGCGACAGGAATGTTCAGATACAAGGAGCGGAGTTTCTTCACGGACTTTTCAATGCCGCCCGTGATATCATCATGACGGACGATTCTTTCATCAGAATGACAGACACGCTTATCTGCGGACTTGGCTATGACGATTTTATAGAGATACTTCCCTCCATGAAGCTTGCTTTTAGTTGTTTCACCCCCTATGAAATACAGCAGACAGCCACCGCTGTCGCAAAGCTTTATGACGCTGACAGTGCTGAGCTTCTTGTGGAAAAACCTATAAACGAAAGGCTATATAACTTCGGTAGGAAAATAGATAAAGAGATAGTTAAACTTTTGTCTGAGGAGGAAAAGCCATGACAGATGAAAACAAAGCCATATCCGTCAACCGCTGGCGGCTCGTGCTGGGCGGAATGTCTGACAAAAGCCTTTCCTTTACCGGTGACAAAGCAGAGATAATAACGTTTCAGGATATGGAAAAGCTACTCGATTATCTCTATAGCCGTGCGCAAGGTGACGATGTAAGGGACGAGAACAGCAGGCAAGGCGGTCAGGGTGGCAGTGTGCTAAACGCCGCAGAATGGATAACAAAAGTCAGAACGCTTTTTCCAAAGCAGACCGCCGATGTGCTTGAACGTCAAGCTTTGGAAAGGTTCAACATGACCGAGCTTCTTACCGATAAAAAGGTTCTTGAAGAAATGAAGCCTGATATAGCGCTGCTTAAAACTATCATTCAGCTCAAACATCTCATGAACGGCGAGGTGTTGCAAGCGGCTGTAAAAATAGCAAAACAGGTGGCAGACGATATCAAACAAAAGCTTGATATGACCATAAAGCGAGCCCTTACAGGCAGGCTTGATAAAAACACATCGTCAGTTATGAAATGCTCTGCAAACCTCGATTTCAAAAAGACTATCCGCCGAAACCTGAAAAACTATGACAAAGCAAGCAACCAGCTTATACTGAAAGATATCTATTTCAGTGGACGTGTGAAAAAGCATAACAAAAAGCGCATTATCATAGCCATAGACGAAAGCGGTTCAATGCTCGGTTCAGTCATCTATAGTGCAGTAATGGCGCAGATAATTTCCGAACTGCCATTTGCAGAGGTGAAGCTCATCATATTTGATACAAGCATCGTTGACCTCTCAGACCATGCAGACGACCCCGCTCAGACAATAATGAGCGTTCAGCTTGGGGGAGGAACAGATATTGCAAAAGCCCTTTCCTACTGCGAAAGCCTTATCGTTACGCCCCGTGACACTTGCGTTATCGTGGTAACAGACCTTTACGAGGGCGGCAGTGAAGCACAGCTTATGAACGTCAGCAAAAATATAATCACAAGCGGCGCACATCTCTCATTCCTTACCGCCCTTGATGAAAATGCCGACCCTGCCTATGACAAGGCGACAGGTCAGAAACTTGCAGATATTGGCTCATTCGTTGGCGGTCTTACCCCTGATAAGCTTGGGGATTACATCGGAAAAATATTTGCATAGGAGATGACATCTTGGACGTAATCGATAAACAGCTTAACATTGCAAACGAACAAACGCTTATTGAGCTTTCAAACAAGGGCATTTACAAACGTGCGTTGAAGGAATCCAAAAGCATGACCCTTTCGGCTGAAAAAATCCATGAATGTTACATAGTAAAATTAGACGGTGAAACCTGCACCATAAAATCACCACTTGATGAAAGTCAATGCACTTGTGTTTCAAGAGGAATGTGCAGGCACATTATCACAGCCATACTGCTTTTGAAAGCACATCTTCCACCGTACGACGGCGAGGATATCACTCCAGAGGTCATAACCTCCGAGCCTGAACAAGCAGAAATTGAACTCCCCGACCAACCTGAAATAAATTCACTTTCTCAGGATAGCCAGAAAAAGATAAAAGGATGTGCCAAACAGTGCATAAAAATAATGTCTGGAATATTTACCAGAGGCCTTGTAAGAGCCGAAGAGAGCGACCCCGATAATTTTGAGCTTGCCGCAGTTTCCTGCCACGCTTTGAGAATGGCTGAGGCAGAAAGACAAATGCGTGAACTTGGCAGCCGACTTAAAGACTGTGTTTCAAGGCGAGCTTCATTCAGTCCGCAGGTATTCACTCACAAAATGTTTGAATATGCTGACAGCATGAACAAGCTTATAAAAGCCGACATCACAGAAGAAATGCTCGGCACCTTCCGCAGAGAATACACCGACTATGAGGGGACGCTCCAACTCCTGCCTATAGGCACAAGAAATGTCAGTGGCGAATACACTGGCTGTATCTACTATTTTCTAAATAAAGACAGAACTTCGCCCCAGCGCTTTTTTACCTACAGCGATCTGCGCCCCACTTTCTATGAAAGAAAGTCAAGACGATTTGCCGAAAGCACAACTGTATGGGATCTTGACAGCTCTCTAAACAGCTATATGTGCACAGAGCTGAAGCTTAAAAACGCCAAGGTGAGCATGGGACATTTGTCCTCATCGTCAAAGACCAACGCCATAGGCGCAGGTCCTGCACAGCTAAACTGTTTTGCCCTCCGTGAGCTTATTGTCAGCGATTTCAAAGAGCTTGCGGAAAAGATCTCCGCAAACAAAAGCGACGAGGAGACCGACCGACTTTATTTCGTTCACCCCAAAGAGTGCGTCGCTTCATGTTTTGACAAGCACACTCAACAGCAAATATTCATTATAAAAGACGGCTGTGATAGACAAATATCCGTCACCGCAAAATACACAGCAGAAAATCGTGAATTTATTTCCACGCTTGAAACCATAGGTGGCAAAATGCTAAAAGAGAAGCACAAAAACTACGTCCTGCTGGTTCAGGGATATATCGACCACGGCAGGCTAACGCTTTTCCCAATAGAGGTCTATGATTTTATTGATCCGCCTGACAATGTTCCTGTACCTGTCGAGAATGATACAGACCAAGACTATGGAATGTGTAGCGAGCTTCTTGACGCCACCGAAGAAACCGACAAGAGGATAGTCACGGCAATGGAGTGCGGAGTGAACTCTGTTATCGCAGACGAACACGCTCAAAGCATACGCCAGTGCGGACTTGAAGAACTTGCAAAACGCTATGAATTCTTCACAAAGCTGTGCGAAAATGCAAGACACACCACCGCAGACAAAAGCCTTGATATCTTCACTGCCGCAGGCAACACAATGCGGTATATCAGACTTTGCACACAAAAATTAGCACTGTTCAGTGCAATAAATAATATGGAGGAGAAAAAATGATCTACAACGAAAGCACCAAAAGCTTTATAAAGCTTGAAACCGCCCTAAAGGAGCTTGGTTTTGACCAGCAGACCATAGACCTTGCCCTTGAATATCTTGACATCACAAAGCCAAGAAACAATGACCTGATGAGAAAAATTATAACAAGATACTATCCAAAACTCATGCAGTATAGTTATCGTGAAAAGCTTATCAAAGCTGTAAAAAGTGAGATATCAAATTCAGATAGTGAGGAGCTTAAAGACCGTTATATTATTTTCAGTTCAATGGCAACGGGTCCATATTTCCGATATATGACAGAAGCGCTGTCTGGCAATGCCTATATATATTCCGAAAACAAAGCCATGTATATGAAGCCGCTCACTGATTTTTATGGTGAGAACGCAGAAGCAGTCTGGATATCAACAGAGATATCACACAGATCAGATCAATCCATACACTACGTTTTCACTGTAAATCCTATCTATTCCGCAGATGTTGCTATAAGGACATTCAAATACGTTAGCCCTGACGATATCATAGCACAGCTTCTCCTGTGCGTTTACGCATTGGACGCAACCGAGCTGCCTAAAAAGAGCCTGCTCGGCAAAACAAAAATTCCTGATACAGCCGCAATTGCCATAAAAAAGCTTTGCGAAGTGGTCGAAAAAAAGCCCCAAACAACTACAGCCGTTTTCTGTCTTTTTCTTGCCGCATATGCAGAAGCGTCATATTTTGCAAAAGAATATCGTGCATTTTTTGATAAGAACATTGTGAAATACTGCGACGATCTTACCCAAGGGCTGATATATATGAAGCTTTCCACCAACAGGATATTCGACCTTATCGAAGCTCAACCACAGTGTCTTACAGATAGATACATTCTGCACTTTGTCAAATTACCTGACAAAAACGGAAACTACCCTGTGCAAATGGTAAAGCTCGCAAAAGATCACTCCAATATCTTCATACAAACAATGAAGAACGCTCGCTTTGATCTAGGCATAATAATGGAGAAAATGCTCAAAGCCACTGACCCGAATTATGATGCAAAGGCAGTAGGTCTTAAAGCCGCCCAGCAGGAACATATCTCAAAAAATATAGCCGAGCATTTCAAACACCGTGACGAGATATACGCATATATCACAGGCAAAGCCGAATTAGACACCATACTCCCTTTTGCAGACGAAGAATCCTGTAATGGCGGACATCAGAATATGAATTATGTTGGCGAATATGGCGAGGACGATTTTATTATCCGCTGTATCGCCGCCCTTTCCATAGGAGCGTCTAAAGATACAAGTGACCCCCTCCAGCTTATAGGCAACGATCTTTATTATAACACCGAGTTCATCGTCCGTGCAATGGTAAGATCAGGTCTACCGATAGATATAATTATAAGATCCCTTGGCTGGCAGATAGACAGCTCTTACTGTAAAGAAGTCATCATCAATAAGATAACCGCTATCATGCCAGAATTTAAAGACAAAGCCGCCATTATCGACGTAAGTAAAATGGCTGTGTCCAGCCGACTTTTGTATATAAGGCTTCTTGATATCGCAGACAGCAACAAGTACAAAGACGAATTTTTTGCCCTTTGTGATGATAACAGTAAGGTAATAAAAGCAGAGCTTGTGAAAGTTATATCCACCCACAAGGATTGGCACGATGATGTTTGCAAACTTCTTGCTCAGAAAAAATCAGCCAAGCGTGAAACTGCACTTATGATAATTGAAAATCAAGGTGCTGACGCCTACCGCACAGAGCTTGAAAAAGCCTATGCCACAGAAAAATCAGACAAACTAAAATCGAAAATATCTGAACTTTTGGGCAGCAAAGCAAAGTCTGCCGAAGTATCAGATGAAGATCTTGTGACTGCGCTCACCAAAGGCACAAAAAGCAAGAAAGTTCTCTGGCTTTTTGAACAGCCTTTTGCACCTATTCACTTCACCGATGATACAATCGCAGAGGATATCTATTTGCAGGCTCTCCTGCTTACATATGCAAACACCAACGAAGGTACCCTCCCACCCGAGAGCAAGACACTTGCCCAGAAGCTCAAAGCTGACGAGCTTGAAACATTCGCCCTTGAAGTCCTGAGCCGCTGGCTTGAAAAAGGTGCAGAAGCGAAAACAAAGTGGACAATGTATTTTGCGGCCATTTACGGCGGTGATGAAGCAATAAATTGCCTGACGGATTACATAAAAGAATGGTCGAAACAGTCATTAAATATGCGTGTTGCCCTTGCGGTTAAAGCCGTCAATGCCATAGCTCTGAACGGCAGTTCCTATGCACTTATGACTGTAGACAATATTTCAAGGAAATATAAGAGCCGTGCGGTCAGAGCAGCCGCAGTTGACGCACTTGCCAATGCCGCTAAACAGCTTGGCTTGACAACGCAGGAGCTTGCGGACAAGATAGTACCTGACATGGGCTTTGATGAAAAAATGTGCCGCACATTTGATTTTGGGAGCAGAAAATTCTCCGTTTATCTCACTCCACAGCTCGATATAGAAATATTCGAGGGCGAGAAAAAGCTTAAAAATCTCCCTAAAATAGGCGTTAATGACGACCCTGCCCTCGCAGAAAAGGCTACTGCTGATTTCAAGGAAATGAAAAAGCAAATGAAAACTGTTATTGGCGCACAGAAACAGCGTCTTGAATATGTGCTTATGCTTGACCGTAAGTGGACAGCAGAAGCTTGGAAAGCTCTCTTTGTAAAAAATCCTCTCATGCACTGCTTTGCGATAGGTCTTATATGGGGTATTTACGAAAATGGCTGCCTTAAAACTTCGTTCCGTTATCTTGACGACGGCAGCTTTACAAACTCAGATGATGATGAGATAGAGCTGTCCGAGGTTATGCAGATAGGGCTTGTTCACCCGTTGGAGCTTACTGAACATGAAAAAGAAGCTTGGCTGGAACAGCTTGATGATTACGATATAATACAGCCATTCGACCAGCTAAGAAGAAAGGTATACAAAGTAGCGGAAAGCGATAAGAATAAGACCGCCTGCGAGATCTTCAAGAATACCGAGATAACAAACACCACTCTAGTCAACCGCATGACCAAAGCAGGCTGGTATAAAGGTCAGGCACAGGACGCAGGCTTTTTCTATGAGTTCATAAGAAATGATATCTTGGGCAAGGGGAAAGATCCCGACGGCAAGCTCGTCAACATAGGCATGACCGCCGAGCTTAAATTCTCAGGAACATACATCGGCTATTACGAGATAGAGGACGTGACCGTGGAAGAGCTTTACTTCCGACTTCCCGACGCTGCATACAATGACAACATGAAACTTGGCGATGTCAATCCAAGATACTACAGCGAAGTTGTCTTACAACTTAAAAAAGCTATAAACAAGTAGGCATAACAAAAGGCAGTTCTGATTTTTTCAGAGCTGCCTTTTACTTATTTATTTTCCACAGGAAGTCCGTGATCTCCTGCAATGTGTCTGCCTGCCTTGTTCACACAATATATGCAAACAGGAACTATGTACAAGCAAGCCGCTATCCATGCCGCCTGATCTGTGAAGCAGATTGCAAGATAACCGAATTTCGGCACAAATATCATACTTACAGAAATTCGAGCTATCATTTCCGTCACTCCTGAGAATATAGCAAGTCCAGAATATCCAAGGCCCTGCGTACACATTCTGCAAGTGTTGAGTATACCGAGCGTCCAATAGAAAAAGCCTGCGCAGAAAAGATATTTTGCCGAAGCAGTAAGCACTGCAACGTCTGACTTATTCACAAAGATAAGCGAAAGCTCTCTGCCGAAGAATATAAGTACAATACCGGCTATTACTCCATATGTCATGCCAACGCCAACTCCAATGCGTATACCCTTTTTGATACGCTTGAGATTTCCTGCACCGAGATTTTGGCTTGCAAAAACAGATGCACCTGTTGCAAAAGCGTCATAAGGACACATTGTGAACTGCTTTATCCTCGCCGCAGCAGTGAATCCTGACACATAAATGCTTCCAAGCTTATTGTTAGCCGACTGCATGACCATTGAACCGATAGCCGTTATGGAATATTGAAGTCCCATAGGAAAGCCCATTATTATAAGATTTAGCATCGCAGGCTTTGACATCACTCTGTCCTCTTTGGTAAGTTTCAGCACGCTGACCTTTTTCATAATAAATATGGCACATAGTATTCCGCTTATCGCCTGCGCAACGACCGTAGCGATAGCCGCACCCATGCAGCCCCACCTGAACACGATAACACACACAAGGTCAAGTGCAATGTTCAAAACCGTTGATATAGCAAGAAATACAAATGGCGTTTTGCTGTCGCCAACAGAACGCAATACGCTTGAAAGCAGGTTATACAAAAGTGTGAACGGTATGCCAAGAAATATCACCAGTAGATATTTATATGCGTCATCAAAAATATTCGACGGAGTTGAAAGAAGCTTCAATATTTCACTACAAAGCACCGCACAAACTGTGGTCAACACAAACGCAGTAACGGCGGTTATAACAATAGAATTGTAAAAATACTGTTTCAGCTTTTTTATGTCCCCTGCTCCGAAATGCCTTGCAATAGGCACGCCAAAGCCGCAGGCTGTTCCCATGCAGAAACCAAGCACCAAAAACTGCACACTGCTTGAAGCTCCGACACTTGCAAGAGCGTCAGAGCCAAGAAATCTTCCCACGATTGCAGCGTCAATAAGATTGTATGTCTGCTGCAACAAATTTCCTAAAAGCAGAGGAAGCGCAAAGCTCATTATAAGCTTGAACGGACTGCCCGTTGTCATGTTTTTTGTCATTACTTTTCCTCCAAAAATCTAACTGTTACATTTATCATCTTTAATTTTTACTATCACATTCTATCATCAATATATGAAAAAATCTATAACACAAATTAAATTTACTTTTGTGATTTTAAACAAATATAATAACAAAAAACATACATATTGCACATAAAAAAAGGCAAGCATATTTCAGCCTGCCTTTGTGTAGCTTACGCTTTATACGTTAAATCTGAACAGAACGATATCGCCGTCCTGCATAACGTAATCCTTGCCCTCAAGACGAACAAGACCCTTTTCCTTAGCCGCCGTCATAGAGCCACAGCTCATAAGATCGTCAAATGAAACAACTTCAGCTCTGATGAAGCCCTTTTCAAAATCAGTGTGTATCTTTCCTGCCGCCTGTGGAGCTTTAGTGCCCTTTTTGATAGTCCAAGCTCTTACCTCAGGTTCGCCTGCTGTCAGGTATGAAATAAGACCAAGAAGCGAATAGCCCTCCTTGATTATTCTGTTAAGACCTGAAGTTTCAAGACCGAGGTCTGCAAGAAACATTTCCTTGTCCTCATCGTCCATGTCAGATATCTCAGCCTCTATCTGCGCGCATATCGGGAACACAGCCGAGCCTTCGGCTTTTGCGATCTCGCAAACTTCCTTGTAATGCTCGTTGCTTTCGATATTGTTTCTGAAATCATCTTCACAAAGGTTAGCCGCATAGATAACAGGCTTAAGTGAAAGAAGCGGTGTTTCTTTAAGTATCTCCAGCTCGTCTTCTGTCATGTCATAAGAACGTGCAGGCTTGCCGCTTTCAAGATGCTCTTTGAGCTTTTCAAGGAACTCTACAGCAGAAGCAAGAGATTTATCGCCTTTCATTGCCTTTTTAGTTCTGTCAAGCTTTCTCTCGATAAGCTCAACGTCAGAGAAAATAAGCTCCAAATCTATAGTTTCAATGTCTCTGCGAGGATTGATAGAGCCGTCAACATGAATGATGTTAGGGTCGTCAAAACATCTTACAACGTGAACGATAGCGTCCACCTCTCTTATGTTTGAAAGAAATTTGTTTCCAAGTCCCTCACCCTTTGAAGCACCCTTTACAAGACCTGCAATGTCAACAAATTCAAGTGTTGCAGGAGTAAACTTTACAGGGTGATACATCTCAGCCAGCTTGTCAAGTCTTTCATCAGGCACCGAAACAATGCCCACATTCGGTTCGATCGTGCAAAACGGATAGTTTGCAGATTCTGCACCCGCATTTGTGAGTGCATTAAAAAGTGTTGATTTTCCTACGTTAGGAAGTCCTACCATGCCAAGTTTCATATCAATATACGCCTTTCGTTAAAATTTTACGCCATCATGGTCAAAATCATCTTCATCATCATCAAAGTTATAATCATCATAATGCTCGTCAGGGTCAAAATGATCGTTACAGCCACCCTTGTCTATCTTGTTGTTACAACCGATAGTAACGCCTTTCTTGATAGGCGAAACAAACAGACCAATTATAACGCCAAGGAGAAAAAGTGCAAGACCTTTCCAAAAATAGCTTACTGTGCAGTTATTTTCAGTATCGCAGTTTTCTTCAAAAATATCCATAATAATACCTCCGTCTATTCTACTGATTTTAAAGATTCTACCATATCTATCTTTTTAAGCTTGAAATGAAGAACCAAATTAACTATAAATGCAAATGCCAATGTGAGCAATGCACCAAGCACATACGCCCACCAAACAAGCTGTCTGTTGAACAGCACAAGGTCGACCTCAGAAGTTATCACCACAAAATAGTGCAGTATCTTTCCTGCCGCAAGACCCACGATAATGCCCACAATCGTCGATATCAGATTTTCTCTGTAAATATACGCCGAAGTCTCACCGTCATAGAATCCAAGCACTTTTATTGTCGCTATCTCACGAACACGCTCAGTTATGTTTATGTTTGCCAAATTGTAAAGCACCACAAAAGCCAAGCCTCCCGCGCAAACGATGAGCAAAATAACGATAGCGTCAAGGCTGTCCACAGAATTAAGGAAACCTCTGCTTGAATCATTTTTAAAGCTTATTCCATAAAACTCGTCATTTGAAATAAGCTGTTCCTTGAAAGAGTTTTCATCAGTGTCTTTCTTTAGGTCAATAAAAGAAAGATTATAAACAGGCTTCTCACCGTATACACTTTCAAAATCATCAGGAGTGATGTAAATATAATGCAAAGCATAGTTCTTGCTTACTCCGCCTATCTTGAACTCTTTCTCCTCATGACCACTGAGCTTTATAGTAATAGTGTCACCCGTTTTCAGGTCAAGAAGCTTTGCAAGCTTTTGTGTTATGATAACAGAACCGCTTTTCACTTCAAGGTTTGATCCATTCTCAGCAGATACAAGATCGATATAATCTCCCATATTTTCAGGGGCTTTCGGCACGATCATAGAAACAGACTGGTTTTCACTTTCATTTCCTGCAATTCCATCTGTACTCTGCATTAGCATAGATTTGTCTACCTGTGCGATACCGCTTATCTTGTCCTCCAACTGTTTCTCGTCAAAATCAGCCGAATTAAGTACCGCGATCCCATCATACAGAAATATCTCATTGAATTGCTTTTCGGCAATAGTCTTTATAGAATATTTCAAACCAAAACCCGTGACTATCAGCGCCGTACAGCCTGCCACTCCCACGATCGTCATAAAGAAACGCTTTTTATATCTCAGCAAATTTCTCACAGTGACCTTTGCAAGAAAGTCAAGCCGATTCCATATAAGATCCACACGCTCCAATAAAACACGCCTGCCATTCTGCGGTGGCTTTGGACGCATAAGCTGTGACGGCTGTGACTTAAGCTCTTTGATACAAGCGTAAAGCACTGCCGAGCAAGTGCAAATAACCGACACCACCAAGCAAAGCACCATATAAACAGGCTTGAACGGAGTGTCAATATCAGGAATGTTATATAAAATATTATAGCAACTATAAATTATCTTCGGAAAGATCTGCAATCCAGCAACAACGCCTATGCAGCTTCCTGCTGATGCCGCTGTTGCTGCATAGAAAAGATACTTTCCAGCTATTCTTGCCCCACTGTATCCTAAAGCCTTGTATGTACCTATCTGCGTTCTCTGTTCCTCTACCATTCTAGTCATTGTGGTCAGGCATACAAGCGCCGCCACAAGAATAAAGAACACAGGAAACACCTTTGCGATAGAGTCGACCTTCTGAGCGTCCCCATAAAAGGAACTATAATCAGAGCTAGCCTCAAATCTGTCATACTGATAGAATGCAGGCGTTTTCACGGCTTCAAGTTCTTTTTCTGCTCCGGCTATCTCATCTTCTGCCGCCGCAAGCTGACCATTATATTCATCAAAAGCCGCCGTACTTCCTGTCTTTTTGTCTTGAAGAAGCTTTCCTGCCACTTCTTCAAGCTGTTGTGCTTTTAAAAGCTGTGACCTTGCAAGATACTTTGCACCAGAACCACTCTGTTCAGCCTTATCATAAGCCTCCTGAGCTTCCTCAACCGACTTCTGTGCCGTTGCCAAAAGCTCTGTAAGCTGATTTTCGTCACAGGCAAGCGCCTGTTTCAAGATGTCAACTTTCTCCTGAGCGACGTCAATACTGTCCTGAGCGTCACTGCTTAGTTTTTCAAACCTTGCGTTCACACTGTCCTCAAAAAATTCCACCGCCTGAACGCTCTTATCTTTCACAGCCTGCTTATACTCGTCGGAAAACGGGTCAAGCTCGTCAGTGCCTTTGAATTTCACATAAAGCTCAGTGTAATAATCGCACACAAACTCGCTCTCAGGCACAAAAACGTTGCTTACCACAGTTCCGTTGCCCACTGTGGTCGCATCACGCTCATAGCCGATATAAAGTGGCGAAGCCACAATACCTACTATCCTGTATGTGTCAGTTGCCAAAGTATCAGTTATATTTTTTGACGAGTCAGGCTCGTCGATCTTTATCTCTCCGCCCACCTTAAAGGTGTCAGGCGAACTCATTTTTACCTCTACTGCGCACTCACCCTTTTTTTCAGGCAACCTGCCCTCTAGTAAAACAGGCTTATCAAGATTATTAGGGCTGTTCTCATCAACAACATTGTTGAAGGACATAAATTTCAGCACAAGGTTTTGATTTTCATGATAGTAGAAAACGTCCTTAGAATATCCCGCCATAACGCCCTGAACATCATCAGCTTTTTTCACAGCCTCAACGTCCTCAGACTTAACGCCTATAGACGACATTAACTTAATATCCATAAGTCTGTTATCACTGAAATACTCCTCCGCCGTGTCTATCATATCAGGCATAGTCGCCTTGATACCAGAGAAAAATCCACAGCCAAGGAGAACTATCAGAAAAATAGAGAGAAATCTGCCCAACGAGTGCCTTATCTCTCTGACAGTATCCTTTTTCAATGCACTTTTCATGACAGACCTCCCCTTGTAAAATCATTCTTCCCCGTCATTATCCGAAAAATCATCAAGACCTATCCTGCCCGATAGAATAAAATAAACAATCGCCGCAAGGACAAAAACAACAGGAGCAAAAATTATAATAGCTTTTTTAGCCCACTCAACCCCCAACGCTCCCGCAAGCATAAGACCCAGCACTCCTGAGATATCAAAAAACAAGATACAAAAATACGTCCTAAGTGCCGATACCGCAGGTGCAGTGTCCCCATCGGGGTCAGCTTTATCACTGAAAATATTTATCCTGCCTGCTGAAAACACAAGCAGAATAAACACCGCCATAGCAAGAAGACTCAGCACAAGATCCACCACATAAGGCTTTGTCCTGCCTGCCGTCATGCCCACTATCAGCACAAAGCAATCACACCCCATGCAGAACATTAGAGCCGCCGTATTTACCACAGTAAGCACAAGCTGAAAAGGCGTAAAAGGAACTTTTTTCATTTTATCTTAATCGCCGAACATTTCCTTAGAAAGCTTGCCAAGCTTCTCACAGCCATCGATTATCTGTTTGTCTGTAGGAGTTGAGAAGTTCAATCTGAATGAAGCTGTCTTGTCAGACTCGCTTACCATGAAAGCATTGCCCGGAACAACGGCTACCTTATATTCTGCAACAGCCTTTTTGCAGAAACCAGTCATGTCACTGCCCTCCGGAAGAGTACACCAAATGAACAGACCGCCCTCAGGTCTTGTGAACTTGATCTGTGAAGAGAAATTCTTCTCGATCTGCTCTATCATAAGTTCAAGCTTATGCTTGTAGATCACTCTAAGCGAAGCAAGATGCGCTTCAATATCATTGTCCTTCATGAAGTTGTAAGCCAGCATCTGTGCCCAGATGTTTGTATGTACGTCAGCCACCTGCTTGCAGACAACTATCTTTCCGATTATCTCCTTTGGAGCGGAAATGTAGCCAACTCTTATACCAGGAGCAAGTATCTTTGAGAATGTTCTTGAATACATAACAAGACCGTCCTTGTCCATGCTCTTGATAGACGGGATAGCCTCACCCTTTATTCTCAGGTCGCCGTATGGGTTATCTTCAAGTATCATAACACTGTACTTCTTAGCAAGCTCGTAGATAGCCTTTCTCTTTTCAAGAGAAGTTGTAAGACCAGTAGGATTCTGGAAGTTAGAAATGATGTAGAATACCTTTACTTTGCCTGTAGCGAAAGCCTCTTCAAGCTCTTTCAGGTCAACCCCGTCTTCATGAAGTGTGATACCCTTAAGCTCAACATTGTATGACTTGAACGCATTAAGTGAGCCTATAAAGCTTGGAGCTTCACAGCAAAGAATGTCACCTGGGTCGCAGAGAACTTTACAAGCAAGTTCGTTAGCCTGCTGAGCACCGCTTGTGATGATAAGATCATCTCTCTCAGGATCAAATTCACCCTTCTTTTCAAGCTCTTTCTTAAGAAGATCTCTCAGCGGAGTGTATCCTTCTGTAAGGCTGTACTGGAGTGCGCCGATAGGATTTTCCTTGAATATCTCTTCTGATATCCTATTAAGCTCGTCCACAGGGAATGCCTCAGGAGAAGGATTGCCTGCCGCAAATGAAATTACCTCTGGGTCAGAAGTAAATTTAAGTATCTCTCTGATAGCAGAAGCCTGCAAATGAGAAACCTTTTCTGAAAACTTATAAGTCATATCTTTTTTACCTCTTTTTCTTAAAAATACATAATATGATTATATCACATTTTTCCTATAAAATAAAGTGTTTACGCAAACTTTTTTTAGTATTAGCACCCTAAGTTCTATTTTTGTGCAATTTAAACAACTGCATATCCACCTGACATATGGACAAACCGTAATAAAACCCACCATAACAGCATAAGATCATATAAAAACAAGTCAGAAAGCAGGTTGACAGATGAAAAGACAAGGCTTTATAAAAGGCTCAGCAATATTGCTTGCAATGGTTCTGATAACAAAAATTCTAGGACTTCTCTATAAGATACCTCTTACCAATCTTCTGGGCGGAACAGGCATGGGATATTTCGCTTCAGCATTCTCAGTTTTCACACCAGTTTTCGCCATAGTCGTTTCAGGTATCCCCTCCACCATGGCTTGCCTTACCGCTGAAAACTATGCCCTTGAACGCTTTTCAAATATGCGTCATACCAAGCAAACTGCATTTTTTCTTTTCACGATCATCAGCGCAGCCGCTGCTGCAATAATGATATTCACCTCAGATTTTCTGTCACGCAATGTAGTCGGCGAGCCAAGTACAAAATATGCTCTCATGTGCGTTTCCCCATCTATTATTTTCTGTACCATTATGTCAGTGGAACGCGGTTACTGTGAGGGCTTGCAGAATATGATACCGACCGCTGTATCAGAAGTGATAGAAACCCTTTTCAAACTTATCCTAGGTCTTGGTTTCGCCTACGGACTAATGTATCATATCTCCGATATGTATGATAAAACAGGCATGGTATTCGGCACAGCCTATGAAAACTCACGTCAGGCAGCCTCCGCCGCACTTCCATTTATAGCTGCCGCAGCTATCCTAGGTTCGTCCATAGCCTCTGCGATCGCCTGTCTGTATATTCTCATATCAGGCAAGATCAAAGGCGACAGCGTAACAAAGCAAATGCTTCAAAGAGATACCATAACAGACCCCACAGGTGCAACAGCCAAAAAGCTTGTCGTCTGCTGTCTTCCGATCGCACTTATCTCAGTGATAATGACCTTTGCCAACATGATAGATATGCTCACTGTCAATCCGTGTATCAAAACCGCCATGAAAGCTTCTCCACACACATTTGACAACCTGCTTTCTGATAAGCTCACCACCGATATGCTCCCGAACTTCATTTACGGCTCTTACATAGGACTTGCCGTAACAGTTTTCGGTCTTGTTCCGACCATCACCGCAATGTTTGGCAAAAGCATACTCCCCTCACTTGCCGAAAGCTGTGCCAAAAATAATAAAAAAGCCATGCAGTCAGGCCTTACAAAAATGCTCATTGTCACCAGTATCATAGCCATACCCGCAGGCATGGGCATAGCAGTTTTGTCAGAACCTATCCTGCGTTTTCTTTTCGGAGGCCGTGAAACTGAGATACAGGTCTGTATAATGCCAATGTCCATACTTGGAATAGCAGTAATATTTCTCGCCATAGCAACTCCCTGTTTTGCTATCCTGCAAACTCTGGGAAAACCTCACAAAGCCATAATAATTATGTTGGCAGGTGGAATTATCAAGCTATTTCTGAACATTATACTTATAAGACAGCCCATAATAAATATATCAGGAGCAGCTATTTCTACTCTTGTTTCAGAGGTTTTCATATGCGTCCTATCCGTACGCTCAGTTTGCAAAATGACGGATCTAAAACCAAAAGTGAGCGAAATTTTCGTAAAGCCCACCTACGCCGCTATCACGTGCAGTGTGACAGCCGTTTTGTCACACGAAACACTTACGAAAATAGCCCATTTGCAAATAAATCATAGATTTGTGACCCTTTTTTCTATAGGAATTGGTAGCACAATGTACTTTTTTTGTTTATATTTATTGTGCGAAACGCCGAAAAATATTGTAAATTACATATTTTCAAAAAAAAATCCGCAAAACCCTTGAAATTTTGAGCAAAATGGTTTATTATTAATAAGCACCCTTTTGGAAAGGTAATGATGTAATGAGCGATAAAATTAAGGAATTGCTTGCTAAAGACAGCTTTGATATCAATGATCTTGCGGATATCGTGGTAATTCTCAGAAGCGAGAACGGCTGCCCGTGGGATAAGGTCCAGACCCATAAGTCTATCAAGAAAGATTTTCTTGAAGAAGTCTATGAGGTCATGGAAGCAATTGACTGTGACTCTCCTGAAATGATGAGGGAAGAACTTGGCGACGTTCTTTTGCAGGTGGTTTTCCATACAGTTATCGAGACCGAAAACAACAATTTCAGACTTGACGATGTGATAACCGATATCTGTAAAAAGCTTATCATCAGACACCCACACGTTTTCGGAAGCGTAGAAGCTGACAACGTTGAAACAGTGCTTAAAAATTGGGACACTATCAAGAAAGAAACCAAGGGACAGGAAACTTATTCCGATACCCTTAAAAGCGTTCCAAAGAACTTTCCTGCACTTATGAGAGCTCAGAAGTTAAGCAAACGTGCAGCGAGAGCAGGTATCGAGTATGACAATGCTCATGATATCAGCGCACTTGAAAATGCTGTTAAGGCTCTTGAAAACAGTGCTGACAGTGATAAAGCCGTAGTTGCAAAACAGCTTGGTGAGATAATGTTCACTTGTGCTTCACTTGCAAGAAAGCTTGACCTTGACGCTGAAGAAGTGCTGACGGATACAAATAATAATTATATCGAAAAGTTTGAGAAAACAGAAAATGCTGTAAGGCAAAACGGGCAGGATATGACCGCCCTGAGCATAAATGAGCTTGACGCTTATTGGCGAGAGCAAAATGAATGAATAACTTTATTCGTTAAAAATAATTTGGAGGTAAAAACAATGACAAAGGCAGAACTGATCAATCTTATCGCAGAAAAGGGCGATTATTCAAAGAAGGACGCTGAGAAGGCACTTACAACTGTTATTGATTCTGTATCAGAGACACTTGCTAACGGCGAGAAGATCTCACTGGTAGGTTTCGGTACATTCGAGGTTAGAGAGAGAGCTGAAAAGACAGCTATCAATCCTCGTACAAAGGAGCAGATCACTGTTGCAGCTAAGAAAGTTCCTGCATTCAAGGCAGGCAAGGCTCTTAAGGACGCTGTAAACAAGTAATCTAAAGCTTATGCCACTCAGACCTAGCCTGCGGGTTAGGTCTTTTTTACTACAAAGGAGGAAAATATGCGGCTTGATAAATACCTGAAAGTCACAAGACTTATTAAACGACGTACCATTGCAAACGAAGCTTGCGATGCAGGCAAGGTGCTTGTGAACGATAAGATTGCAAGAGCTTCATATGACGTGAAAGTTGGCGACATTATCACCATAAATATGAGTCAGAAGCCTGTCAAGGTGGAAGTTCTCAATGTCACTGAGTATGTGAAAAAAGAAGAAGCAGCCGAAAATTATCGTGTTATCGGCTAAAAAAGAGGACCGCTCAATGCGATCCTCTTAATTTTTTTATCTATTATTATGCGTTTGCGCTCAAATCATAATCTGACAGATCAATATCAGAGATATCGTAGTCATCATAATCACCATAGTCATCATAATCTGACTCAAGATCACCCTCTGCATTTACAAGCATATTGTAGACCTCGTCACCAAGAACTTTCTTTACATTAGCAACAAATCCATCACTGTCACAGCCTGCAAGGTATGTATTCATCTGATCGTCATTTGTGATGTCATAGATCTTGTCGCCTGACGGAACAGTGATGTCAGAAGCCTCTGTCTTATTTCCTGTAACTGCCATTGTAACAAACTGCTTGCCGTTCATGCCAAACTCAACAGAAAGATCAAGCTTGTCAGCAGTTGAAGCAGAAGCAAGCTCTACCCAGCCTGATACAGCCTGAGAATCAGATGTACCATTCACATCAAATCTGATAGTGCCCGAGAATGCGTCACCCTCTTCTTTAAGGTCTTTGAGAGTCACCTCAGCCTCCATTGTGTCAAAATTTATGCTCGGTGAAACTGCCATGGTAGGCTCAAGGGAAAGTCCACCGTCAGCAGAAGTCTTGTCAGCGTCTATATCTGAATCAGACGAAGTTTCCATTTTCATTGTAAACTTGCCATTCGTAACACCGTCAACAGTATTTGCAGAACCCTTGAATGATGCACTGCCCTCACTGCCCATGTTAAGGCTAAAATCAACAGCCACAACGTCGTCCTTAAGAATGGTGTAAAGAGTTGCACCCTCGCCGTCTTTTTCAAAGCTAAAGCCCGCAAGATCGTCACCGCTGTAGTAAGCGTCAAATTTTACAGTTTCGTCAAGATTATCGCTTGCAAAAAGTGAATCCATAGAATCAGCATACTGTGAGATTATCTCATCATATGACATACCAAGCTCTTCAGCAACGCCTGACTTGCTGAACATATCTTTAAGCGTAGCGTCGTCCTTAGCCTTGTCAAGAACAGCCTTAAGAGCAGCCTTTACATCATTGCCTGAGATAGTGTATTCCTTAGTTGTATAGCTGTACTCGTTTCCGTCAATGTCACCAGTCTTTTTCTCACCGTCAACAGGCTTAGGGAAAGAGTCCTCCATAACCTTCTTGTATTCCTCCAGATCCTTTTCAAGTGCGTCAGTATCAAAATCAACATCAGCGCCCTCAGCAGAATCAAAGAGAGAATCAAGGTCAATGCCCTGTGAAGAAAGCTCACTGCCTACCTTGTCTTTAAGGCTGTCAACGTTAACCATAAGATAAGCGTCAGAAAGCTCAGGTATCTGAACATAAGCCGACTTGTTATCTCTGGAATATATAGCATTAGCAGACACAAGATTATTTCCGCCATATGTTAGCGAAACATCTGCTGCAGTGTTGCTTCCCTTCTGCTTTGTAACAGTTGTCACAGAAATAGGCTGTAAGCTGACACCTGCCTGCTCTGTGAAGCCCTCACCGAATGAAACAGTAGCCGTTGCGTTGTAGGCAAAATCAAGTTCGCCCTTGATAGCCTTTTCAGCCGTGCCAAGAGTGTTGTTTATATTATCTGCCACCTGAGTAAGCTTAGCCTTTCCGCCCTCAGTTTTACCATCATTACTGTCTTTATTTACAAAATAATAGCCAAGACCTGAGCCAACTATGCTAAGACCCAAAACGCCTGCCAATACAGGTGTAAGCACTTTATTTTTTACCATTTTATTTCCTCCTTAAAGAAACTCATGTTTCTGTTCGTATTTAAAATATAACATACTTTTAACAATTTGTCAATAGACTAACATATTACAAATCAGCTACAAATGTCCCTAAAATAACAAAAAGAGAGGCACAAGGCCTCTCTTCATCATATTCTCTTATCAGCCAAATTCAAATCCGCCAGCCCTCACTCTGTCGATAAAGTCCCCGAGGATATCAGTATTGGTTTTCGATACCGAGTGAAGCAAATAAATAGCCCCCGGGTGAGCCGAATTCACAAGCTTTTCAAGTGCCTGCCCTTCATCAGGCTGATTGTTCACGTCCCAATCAGCGTAAGCAAAGCTCCAAAGCTCAGTATTATAACCGCAGTTTGCCGTTACTCCAAGAGAGAACTCCGAAAACTCGCCCATAGGCGGTCTGAACACTGTCATGGTATAATCATAGTTATCCTCCATATACTTATGGAAATCCTTTATCTCCGACTCACATTCCGCCTGCCCAAGCATCGGCATAGAATAATGGTGTACCGAATGATTTCCCACAATATGCCCCTCGTCTATCATACGCTTCACAAGTTCAGGATTTTTCTCTGCATAATCCTGCAAAAGAAAAAACGTCGCCTTGACCTTTTTCTCTTTCAGCACATCGAGGATCTTTTCAGTGTATCCGTTCTCATACCCCTGATCAAAGGTCAGATATATCTTGTCATCATTATTTATAGCCTTTGCATTAAGCTTACCGTACTGTGCATTAAAATCAAGCGCGCCAGTCGTCCTGTTCTTTTCGTCCACAAGAACGCCTTGACCATATCCCACCTTGTCATGTGAAAGCCCCGAAAGATCTATCTTTTCCTTAGCTGTTTTCTTTCCCACAGCCACAGGCTCGATGACCGCCGAGCTTGTTCCCTCTGATGAATTTCCCTCACGCATTATCACTGTCCTGCCACAAGCACTGAGCGCTACAACTGCACAAATAAGTGCCATGCAATTTCTTATCTTCATATGAAACCCTCCATTTTCTTTCATCTGATACTATTATGTTCAGAAAACGGCTTTATACAAAAAATACGTTTCAGGTAAATTCTGACGTAAAACAAAAAAGGCGGTAAAAATTACCGCCTTTAAATATCAGTTATGACTCAAGATAGGACTTCACCAATGCCTGCAAAAGCTCATCTCTGTCAATATGACGAATAAGACTTCTGGCATTATTGTATGTTGTTATGTAGGTCGGGTCCTCAGAAAGAATATAACCTACGATCTGATTAATAGGATTATAGCCCTTCTCTTTCAGAGCGTCATATATAATTGTAAGTGTCTTTTTCAGCTCAGCCTCCTTGTCGTGCTGTACTGAAAATTCCATAGTTTGTTCGTGCATTATGCTCAGCCCCTTTGCAATGTATTAATATCAGCAATACGCCTGATATTATTATACTCCATTTGTTTCAAAATAACAAGTCCAAAAGCAAAATTTATGCACATTATACAAATCAAGCACTATATTTTTTACATTCTGAGTTCAGCACCGATAGCCTTGAGAGCTTCAAGAACTTTCTTCATAGCCTTGTCAGCCTGCTCGTCAGTAAGCGTGCCGTCATGTGAACGCATTGAAATGGAGTATGAAACAGACTTCTTGCCCTTTTCGATCTGCTCGCCCTTGTAAACGTCAAAAAGCGTTACCTTTTCAAGTATCGAGCCAACAGCCTTGCTTATAGTCTTTTCAAGAAGAGCCGCAGGGATATCGTCATCACAAACGATAGACAGATCTCTTGTTGTAGCAGGATACTTAGGCAGTGGCTTATATGTCTTCTGAGCAACACAGCTTGCCATAAGCTCAGGAACATTTATCTTGCCCACATAAGCTCTTGCGTCAATGCCGTAGTTCTCCAGAACTCTTGGGTGAAGCTCGCCAAAAATGCCGATCTCCTCACCATTTACTTTAACAACAGCAACTCTGCCTGGGTGGAAAGCATAGAACTCGTCAAAGCTACATTCAGCAGTAGCCTTTTCAAATTCAACTTTCTGTGCGCCGAGCTTAGAGAGCAGACCCTCAACAACGCCCTTGATGTCATAGAAATCAGCCTTCGTCTCAGTGTCATAGAAACCAAAACCAAGTCTTTCAGGCTCGTTAGGAAGCACCTCTCCCTCAACAGGTATATACTCGTTTCCTCTCTCGAAGATATAGCACTCAGGGTTGCGGTAGCTGTAGTTTCTTGCAAGCACTTCACATACAGACGGAATGATAGTCGTTCTCATAACGCTAGTGTCCTCGCCAAGAGGGTTTGTGATAACAACTGTCTTTCTCAGTTTTGAGTCAGCAGGAAGATTTATCTTGTCAAAATACTTAGGCGAAATGAATGAGAATGTAGATATCTCGTTAAGACCCATAGCGAGCATAGATCTCTGTATATGTCTGTCAAACTTCTGCGCCTCGGTGAGCTTAGCCTGTGCAACGCCTCTAACGATAGTGTTTGGAATCTTGTTGTAGCCGTAAAGTCTAGCAACTTCCTCTGCCACGTCAGCCTTGCAGGCAATATCCACTCTGTACCATGGCGAAACTACCTTGCCGTCCTTTATCTCAAAGCCAAGCCTTGTGAGATATTCAACCATGTCGCTCTCAGGTATTTCAGTACCGAGGAATCTGTTTATCCACTCAGGGTCAAAATCAACCGTCTTAGGTGTCTCGTCCTCGTAATTCTCATCAATGTAAGTCTTTACGACCTCACCTGCACCAAGTTCTTCAACAAGCTGGAAAGCTCTCATAAGAGCCTCATAGCACTCATGTGGGTCAAGACCCTTTTCATATCTTGCAGAAGCGTCAGTTCTCATACCAAGCTTCTTAGCTGTAGTTCTTACGCTTGCACCGTCAAAGCAAGCTGACTCAAATACAACAGTAGTTGTGTCGTCCATGATTCCGCTGTATTCGCCGCCCATAACGCCTGCAACTGCAACAGGCTTTTCAGCGTCAGCAATGACCAACATCTCTTCGGAAAGCTCTCTTACCTCGCCGTCAAGAGTTGTGATAGTTTCTCCTGCCTTAGCGTTTCTGATGTTGATAGATGCGTCCTTAACATATCTCAGGTCAAAAGCGTGCATCGGTCTGCCGTATTCAAGCATAACATAGTTTGTGATATCAACAAAGTTGTTGATAGGTCTAACGCCGCAGCCTCTAAGTCTTTCTCTCATCCAACGAGGTGAAGGACCTATCTTTACATTTTTTACGATACCGGCCATGTATCTCTTGCAAAGATCAGTGTTGTGTATCTTTACCTTGAGCATATCGTTGATATCTCCGTCAATGCCCTTGAACTCAGGCTTCTTGACCTTCAGCTCAGTGCCGAAAGTAGCCGCAGTTTCTCTTGCAAGACCGATAACAGAAAGGCAGTCAGGTCTGTTTGAAGTTATCTCGAACTCAACAGTTGTGTCATTGTATCCAATAGCCTCATGTATATCCTTGCCTACAGTCTTGTCGCAGTCATCGCCAAGAATGAAAATGCCGTCCTCTATAGCATATGGGAAATCGTGAACAGAAAGTCCAAGCTCGCCCAGAGAGCAAAGCATACCATTAGAAGCAACGCCTCTCAGCTTGCCCTTTGTTATCTTCACCTGCTTGCCCTCATGAAGTACAGATGACTTGTGCTTTGCAACAGGAACAAAATCGCCCTCATGAACGTTCTGAGCGCCTGTAACTATCTGAACAGGCTCGTCCTCTCCCACGTCTACCTGAGTGATGAACATATGGTCAGAATCAGGGTGACGCTCCATAGAAACTACCTTGCCCACAACAACGTTAGAAATATCTTCGCCCTCCTGCTCAAAGCACTCTACCTTTGAGCCTGAAAGCGTCAGAGCGGAAACAAAATCCTTTATCGGCATATCGCAGTCTACATAGTCTGCAAGCCATTTCATTGACAAATCCATTTATTATTCCTCCGTAATCTTATCATTTACCGCAGTTTTGTATCTTCTCGTCCAAGTCCTTTAAAAACAGTGGTCTGTAAATATAGAAATCCTTCCACCGCTTTATGTTCACAGTATATTTTATCCCGAAATTATCAGTTATCTCAGCTTTCATGCTGTCATTGACACCATTTGTGCTGTGAACTATGGTCTTGAACTCTCTAATATCCGTATATTTTATAAGCAGTTTAGCCTTAGGCACATACATATATCTGTCAAGTAGATAAAAGGTCTTGTATTTGAACTCGCTTCCCTCTATCTCGCTTTCCAAAGCCAGCATATCCTGAGCGTCAAATTGCTCCAGCCTTGCAAGGTTCCCTCTGTATTGTTTTACCTGCCTTTTAAATCCTCTTATTCCGATAAAAAGCAGGATACCCAGAAAAATCATCAGAAACCCACATAGCATGAGCATATCCCATGCACTCTGCTGTTCTTTTACAAGCATGACCGATAACCCACCGCCAACGCCTACTATCAGCGCCATAAGTGTGCTGATAGCCGCCGACGTTACAAGCTTAGCCTTTGACGGCACAAGCTTTCTGTAAAGCCTGCTCTTGCTCATAACTTCATTCATCAGAACTGCTCTAAAAATCTCATATCGTTCTCATAAAGCAGACGCATATCGTTGATGTTGTATCTGCCCATTGTTATTCTTTCAAGACCGATACCAAATGCAAATCCGCTGTAAACCTCAGGGTCAATGCCACAGCCCTCAAGTACCTTAGGGTGTACCATGCCTGCGCCGAGAAGCTCTACCCAGCCCTCCTGCTTGCACATTGAACAGCCCTTGCCGTGACAGTTGAAGCACATAAGATCGACCTCAGCAGAAGGCTCTGTGTATGGGAAGTGGTGCGGACGAAGTCTTATCTGAGTATCCTCGCCGTAAAGACGCTTCATAAGAAGCTCCAGCGTACCTTTAAGGTCAGCCATAGTGATGCCCTTGTCAATAACAAGACCCTCTATCTGGTGGAACAGCGGTGAATGTGTAGCGTCCACTGTGTCAGAACGGTAAACTCTGCCCGGTGAAATGATTCTGATAGGCGGCTTTCTCTTCTCCATAGTTCTTATCTGAACGGAAGAAGTCTGTGTTCTAAGAACAACGTTCTCATTGATGTAGAATGTATCCTGCGTATCTCTTGCAGGGTGAGATTTAGGCATATTCAACGCCTCAAAGCAGTAATGGTCTGTCTCTACCTCAGGGCCGTCAACGATATCAAAGCCCATGCCAAGGAACACTTCCTCTACCTCTTCAAGAGTAGCGTTCAGAGGGTGAGGTCTGCCTATTCTTGTTTTCTTGCCCGGAAGCGTAACGTCTATAGCTTCCTCTGTAAGCCTTACCTGCTCCATTTTGCTTTTAAGTTCTTCCTTACGCTTATTGAGAGCATTCTCAATATCAGCTCTTACCTTGTTTGCAAGCTGACCGATAACAGGTCTTTCCTCTGCGGAAAGCTTACCCATTTGCTTAAGAATGGAAGTTATCTCTCCCTTTTTGCCAAGAAATCTTACTCTGAAATCTTCCAACAGCTTGGCGTCATCAATATGTGAAAGTTCTTCTTTCGCACGCTCGTCAATGCTTTTCAACTGTTCTTTCATTACTTATCCTCCTATAAAAATAAGCCCTGCCCCGACTAAACAGGACAAGACTTTGAAATTCTTGTTTATACCACCTATCAGTAAAGAGCCAACACTCTCCCGTCCTTAACGCAGACAAACGTTCACGCTTACTAAAGACTATCTCTCATTCGGCATGACCACTCGCAAGTGAACTTCATTTTGTCAGGATATAAAGCCGCTTTCAGAAAACGCACACACGCCGCAGCTTCTCTCTGAAGACCCTTAGCAAAACTACTCTCTCGGTCATAGTGTTTTAAGTGTATTGATATAATAATATGTTATCACATTCCTCACCACATTTCAAGGGCTTAACAAAAAGTTTACAACTACAATCCATGCTTATGAAGCCTGTCCCACTTCATATCCTCCTCGGAGTAATAATCGTCCTCCTCATCCTCTATCTTATTGTATTCCTTGTGTGGATAACCTATCTTCTCATAAAAATCATTGATAAGCACAAGCTTGCCCTTAGTGTCCTGAAAGCTCAGAGCTATCATACCATCCTCAGGCACAAAAGCTTTCTCCCTGCCCTCTTTGTCCTTTACCACAAAGCTTGACTTCTCCACATTTTTCAGCACGCAAATGAGTCTGCCCTTGTTTGTCTGATAAGACTTCTCTACTTCCTCATAGTAAAGACAAATGTGCAGATAGCTTTTAGAAAGCCCCATGCGCTGAGAATGTTCAATGTGATCCTCATATATCCTCGTGTAAACATCAGCGTCCCGTGAAAGCGAGTAATACCAGTACATAAGCCCGCCCACAGAACAATTGCAAGCCCCCAGCAGTATAAGAAGAACCTTTGCAAAGACCGCACTTGCAAACACCGCACCAATTATGATGATAACGACCCCAAGCAGGATATTCTTATACATATTCCTCTGCATTTTCCTGTGTTCTTCAATATCATGTGCCGCCTTGACCTGCCTCTCCGTCCTTGACAGCTTCGGAGGATATTCATAAACCGCCTGCAAAACATTCACCTCACAATTAGGATAACCATATGATACAAAAAATGCACAACACCCATAAGAGCATTGTACATTTTCTTATCTATTTTCAGTTTTATTATACACCTAAAATGTGCAAAAGTCAACACATTTGAATGAAATCGTGTTATATGTGTCCGTTATTAGTAAAGGAGATACACAGCCCAACAAGGATTGGAATTTACTCTATGACCGTTCGGGCAGTTTTCTATATATACAACATAGTATACATCGTCTCTCTTTTGATACAGGTAATGGTTTTGTCAATATCACTTGACACATTTTATTCGAACAAGAATTATGCAGCG
>ERZ773216.316-NODE-316-length-68741-cov-17.542440_pt1 | contig 68741 bp, 73 predicted proteins | sample MGYA00511259_ERZ773216 | MGnify/ENA primary metagenome ERZ773216 (study PRJEB29015, sample SAMEA2737764) | human gut metagenome | biome: human gut; feature: human-associated habitat; material: faeces | place: China | collected 2012 ... | reverse complement strand
AACTATAACAATAGAAAAGTAGTTTTAATATAGTGTTAATTAAATAAGAGTAATTGTACTAAATTGCTCGTACCTCGCAATGGAACGAAAGAACGACAAAGAAGCCAATAAATTGAAAATATAAAAGATCTCTAGTACAATATATTATGTAACTTAAAGTTGCAAATATATTTAGAAAGGGGTCTTTTTAGATGACTAACAAACAATTACTAAACAAGATGAAGAATGACATGAGAATGCGAAATTTTTCGCATTACACATATGATAGCTATTTAGGAAAAACAAAAGCTATTATGAAATACTTTGGAGAAAAGAAGTTAGAAGATGTAACAACAGAAGAATTAAGAAGATTTTTATTAAAATATTTAAAAGACGAAAGAAAATTAGGAGATAGGTCAATAAATTATTATAATTCAGTAATAAGATTTATTTATGAAGTTACATTAGATAAGGTTTTAAATAAGAAACAAATACCGATGAGAAAACAAAAAAAGTGTGTTTATAAGGTGCTAACAAAAGAAGAGTTAAGCACTTTTTTTAATGTGTGTGATAATTTTAAATTTAAAACAATATTTATGTTAGTTTATGGATCAGGATTAAGAATCGGAGAAGTAGCAAATTTAAGAGTAGAAGATATAGACGGTAAAAACATGAGAATATTTGTACGAGAAGGAAAAGGTAATAAAGAAAGATATACAATATTGCCTAAACATAGTTTAGAAATGTTAAGAACATATTGGTCAAAATATAGACAGAATAAAAGAATAGGAAGGATATTTCTAAGCGAATCGGGAAAAGCGATAACAGTAGGAGTAATACGAGAACATTTTAGAAAATATAGAAGAAAAGCAAGATTAAACGAGAAAGTAACTGTTCATACCTTGAGACATTGTTTTGCAACTGATTTGATAGAAAGAGGAGCAACATTAATACAAGTAAAGGAATTGATGGGACATAGTAATATAAGAAGTACCATGGCATATGTACATGTAGCGAATATAAAGATGGATTTAGAAAGTCCACTAGATGCGTTTTTGAAAGGAGAGAAAAAATAAGATGGAAAAGATACAAGAAATATTAAATAACGGATTAGACAGATACGAAAAAGAACATAAAATTGTAATGTATAAGAAAAAGGTAATCAATGCAATAAAAAATTGAAAAACAGCGAATATTAGAGCACACAAGTATATTTGTGATGAATGTGGATATGAAGAAATTGCCTATAATTCATGTAGGAATAGGCATTGTCCGAATTGCCAAACAGGAAAGAAATTGAAATGGATTGAGGCAAGAAAAGAGGAAGTTTTAAATATAAAATATTATCATATTGTATTTACAATACCAAGTGAGTTATATACTATAGCGATACAAAATCAAGAAAAGATATATAAAATATTATTTAGGTCATCATCAGAGACATTGCAAGAATTAGCAAGAGACGAAAAATATTTAGGAGCAGAAATAGGATTTTTTAGTATATTACATACATGGGGACAAAATTTAATGTATCATCCACATGTGCATTTAGTAGTAACAGGAGGAGGTTTAACAGAAGTAAATACATGGAAAGAAAAAGAAGAAGATTTTTTTATACCAGTACAAGTAATGTCTAGAGTATTTAGAGAAAAATTCTTAGATTATATGAAAAAAGAAAAAATAGAATTTTATGGAAGCAATAAAGATTTAGAAAATCCAGCGAGTTACAATAGTTTAATACAAAAAATGTATGACAAAGAATGGATAGTGTATTGTAAAGAACCATTCAAAAATGCAGAATGTGTAATACAATACTTAGGAAGATATACACATAGAGTGGCGATATCAAATGAAAGAATATTAAAAATAGAAGGTGAGAAGGTAACCTTTAAATGGAGAGATTATAAAGATAACAATAAAATGAAAGAAATGATAATAAGCATACAAGAATTTATTAGAAGATTTCTAATGCATATACTACCACCACATTTTATGAAAATAAGATATTATGGACTACTAGGAAACAGAAACAAGAAGAAAAAATTATTAAAATGTAAGATATTAACCATCGATAACATACTAAACAACATGGTGGGTATGGATACCAAGATATGCATATAATGCTTCTGGGACAACAACTGAGACAGATGTAATATTTGTTGGAACAGATGACAAACCAATAGATGGTTCAGAATTACCTAGTGGATATGAAATTGCAGGAAGTTTTAAAGATAATAAAGATAAAGGAATTTGGGTAAGCAAATATGAGCCATCAGCAACAGTACAAACACAAAAACAAAATATAGAAGCAAGTACTATAGATGTATCAAATTTTGATAAACAAAGCACGAACATGGTGTTTTATAAAGTAAATGATGGACAAGCGACAGAAGAGACTAAAACATTAACAGTAGAAGAATGGGAAAAGAAAGGGAGACCTTCAGAAATAAAAAGTTGGTTTACAACGTATGTATTATTTGATTATAAAAATAATATATGGGCAAATATAAAAGTAGAGAAAAATGATGGAGTAACATGGTGGACATGGATACCAAGATATGCATATAATGAATCTGGAACAACAACAGACACGGATGTAATATTTGTAACAACTTACAATAAACAATTAAATGGTAGTGAATTACCAAGTGGTTATTCAGTTGCAGGTTCTTTTATAAATAATCAAGATATGGGAATATGGGTAAGTAAATACGAGCCATCATCTAATTAAAAGAAAGGAAGAAAAATTATGAGATATATTAAAATTAAAGTTAGTTTTTTATGGATAATTGTTATTACATTAATGATTATTCCTCAAGCTTATGCAAAAACATCTATTGAAATAAAGCCAAATGGAAATATATATACAAATAAAACAATATCTGAATTTTTTGATGAGAGCATTGCAATGAAAAATAATGGAGAATGTTTAGAAGGCTCAAATGTAGATGTACATATGGCAACAAATTTAGATTGGGCTATTGTATCTTATTTTTCTAATAGTGCTTATGGAACAAATGGAGAAGGAAAACATACAGGAACAGCTATAACTATAGATGGAAAGTCAGGTCATTATTCTACTAATGGAAATATAACAGGTGTAATGGATTGGGGAAAAACACAGTCATATACAGCTGGAATAATAGCAAATTATTCTGATATAACAGACGAAACAATAAAAAATAATGGAAAATCATTAATTAGTAATGCGAATAATAATAGATATGTAGATAAATTTGATAATACTTCTTGGTCAGCAGTAAAAAAATATGCGGCAACACAATGGTATTCATCTGGAGGAACTTTTTTAGGAAATAGTGTAATTAGACCATATACTGTACGTAATAATTTATTTCAATTAAAAGGAGGAGGCTATAGCGATTATGAGAATGGTAAAGGGAATAGTAGTAGTACTTTTAGGCCAGTAATAACAGGAAATTAATTAAAATAAGTAGAAAAATTAGTATGTAAAAGATAAAAAATACATATTAAAAATAGAGATATCTGATGTGCTTGTTTAGAGCGTTAAAAGTATATAGTTTTCAAAAAATATGATGTCTAATTAAAATTATTACAAAAACTTGGTGAAAAATTGAAAAAATGTATTGACAACTAAAAGAAAATAAGTTATACTTTTACTTGTGCTAAACATTAGAAGCACATGCTCCCTTAGCTCAGTTGGTCAGAGCAACCGGCTCATAACCGGTGGGTCCAAGGTTCGAATCCTTGAGGGAGCACCATTTTAATTTTATATTTGGGTAGGTGGCCGAGTGGCTAAAGGCGGCAGACTGTAAATCTGTTCTCATTCGAGTACGAAGGTTCGAATCCTTCCCTGCCCACCATTAGTATTATCAAGACTTTGATTGTTTTGATAATATTTTTGCTTTTTAAGGAAGCTATGAAAAAAATGTTCATAGCTTTTTGTAATGCTATAAAGATGAAAAAGTTACAAAGATATTACAAAAATATTAAATTTATATGACGCTTTATATTATGTTGAAAAAGAAAATTTGTTATGATAGACTATAAACGAAAGATGAAAGGGGTAATTTAATCATATGAAAAAAACAATTAGAAAGATTTATTTATGTTTTATTATAACAATATTATTTACAACAGGAATAGCACTTGGAAATGATACAAATTTAGAAAATAAGGAATATACAGAAATATATAAAAAATGGCTTGAATTGTCAGATGAACAAAAAGAAAATGTAATAGAGCCAAGTAAATATAATTTTTATTCAAAAGATACAAAAGAAGAAATACAACTAGCTAATCAAAAAATGAATTTGAAAAGTTTAGTAAAAATGGCAAAGTCATCAACATATGCCACGTCTCCTAAATTTTCATTAAAAACGTTAATTGATAATAATCTAGAAATAAAAGACCAAAAAAGTACTAACTTTTGTTGGGCTTTTGCCTCAATAAGTTCATTAGAAACTAATTTAGCATTAAAAAATTATAACGATAATAAAGATGATAAGATATATGATTATTCAGAAAGACATATGGTTTATTCTATGACACAGAGTTTTAAAGATGGACAAGTAAATACTAACGGATGGAAACAAAAGGCAAAAGATGGTGGAACTACAACAATGTCAATGGCATATTTAACAAATGGATCTGGAGCAATAAATGAAGAAGATATGAAATTTGTAGATAACCAGGAAGAAATAGATATTAATGATATAAAAAATAAACAAGTACAAACTACAGTAAAAGATATAAGAAATTTTAATTCAATATATATAACTAAAAATGATGGAGCAATAGATGCTAATAAAAATAAAATAAAAGATTCAGAAATTGAAAATTTAAAAGAACAAATAAAGGAACATATTTCAACTAGTGGATCAGTAAAAGCATCGATTTATATGCCAAATTTTGATAATAATGTACATATTAACTTGAAATCTGGAGCTATCTATAATTTAATAGATTCTTATGAAGATATAAAAAAAGAAATGACGAAAAAAGATGGAGTATATGTCAATCATGCTGTTAGTATAATTGGATGGGATGACAATTATTCTAAAGATAATTTTTCAACTAAACCTAAGAATAATGGAGCATGGATTATTAGAAATTCATATGGAAAAACAATAGAAATGCCAATGGAACAATTAAGAAAGAATAATCCAGGATTAGAAGATGAAGAAATTGTAAGTGCATTTTCAGCAAGTATGAATTGTAATTGTACTTTAAGTGAAGATGGGCAAATACTTAATGTTTCAGTTGGAGATAATGGAATATTTTATGTATCTTATGAAGATGCATATATATATTCTGATTTGCTTGGAATAGAAAATGCAGAAGATAAAAAAGATTATGATAATTTGTATCAATATGATAATTTAGGTGGGGGAGAAGTAGGTTATATAAAAGGAAACGATGTAAAAGATATATTTTTAGCAAATGTATTTACAAGGACTAAAACAGATACAGAATATTTAACTTCGATAGGATTTCAAAGTTTGGTTGAGGGAACTTATGAAGTTTATATAAATCCAGACGGAACAGATAAATCATTGTCTAATTTACAAAAAGCAGAGTTAACAACAGGAGAAGAAATTAGTTTAACAGCAGGTTATCATACAATAAATTTTAAAAAAGCATATAAATTAAAAGAAAATAATTTTGTAGTAGCTATAAAAATGAAACATAAAGATGGGGGAATTTCTTATTTTACATATGAAGCAAAAGAAGAAAATCCTGATATTGTATTAAGCAAGGCTAAAGAGAGTTTTGTTGTAAGAGAAGAACAAGCACAAAAAGATAGTCAATGGCTAGATATTGGAGACAGTAGTAGCAGTAGTTATTTGGGAAATTTATGTATAAAAGGTATAACTGTAAATCAATACTCTGGAAGTATTGCAAATGAAGAAGAAAAAGAAGACTCAAAAACAGATAATAATAATTCTAACTATGATAAAGCAAAAGCAGAGTTACAAGAAATAAAATTAGAGGGAAATAATCAAGGAAGTTCAGTAAATATAAAAATAAAAGTAACAGGAATAGAAGTTAAAAATTCAAGTGAAAAATATCAACATTATTTCTATTTGTCATCAAATTCAAAGGGAAATAACATACAAGAAGATAAATGGATACCAGCAGGAAAGTTTGAAAAGCAAGATGATGGAACATATGCTTTAACACTAGAGGTTACAGAAGAATCTCAGCTAGCAGATATAAAAGAAGATGGTTCAGTATATGTATATATTAAAGAAGTTGCAACATTAAATGGAAAATCTACAACAGTAATATCTAATGGAATAGAATTAAAATTATATTCATCTGAAATAGAAACAAAAAAAGAAGAAGATACTACAACAATAACATCAAATAAAACAAAAAATGATACAACTGTAGCAAATAAAGTATTACCAAACACAGGATATATTCCAGTTATAATATTCTTAATAATAAGTTTTGCTATTGTTGGAATGTTTGTATATATTAGATATAAAAATATAGATAAATAAAACGAAGAGTACGCATACGTACTCTTTTTTATATATAAAACTACACTGTACAGAAAATTTATTTCATAAATTTTCGCACACGAACAAATTTGCTGAAAAAATCTTTAATTTATTCGATATTAATAATTTTTTGAGTAAAATCTAAATTACTCCATGAGTCATCTTCATAACCAATTGTATAAACATTTGTAGCAAAAATATCTTTATCTAACATTAATTTTAAATTTTTGTTAGTATTATTATCATAAAATCTTTTTACAGAGGTAATAATTTCAAGTTTAGGATTAGCTTTAGCTATTTCAGAAATTAAGAATTTACCACGATTATTTAAACCAAGTACTCTAATATAAGGAGTAGTTTTTTTAGAAATATCAATATCTTTTTTAGTGATTCCTAATAAAGCATAAAGCAAAATTCTTTGAATTCTAGTAGATGTATAACGTTTTGATTTTATAATATTTAAAAGGTCATTTAAATTATTACAAGAATTTGCTGCTTTTTTTATAGCAAATTCTAAACCCTCTGTTACATCAGGAAGCATAGCAATTTCAGATGTTTCCATTTTTCTTAAATTATAAATAATTTGTTTTTCAAATACAGAGATGTCTGGTATTATATGTCCTTGTTTCATATTTTTTATTAAAATGCTGTAGCTTGAAGATGGAAGTAATCTTCTTAAAATATCAAATCCATTGTTTTTTATAATATTACGTATAGCTGTAGCACTTGCTATATTTCCTGAATAAGAGCTATCATTATAAGCAGATTCATAACGAGCAATTGAAATAGGCATAATGTTACTTTTATATTTTTTTAATGCTTTTAGATATTCAATGCCTAATATATTATTAGGAGAAGAAAGTACATTAACACATTTTCTAATATCATTTAAATATATCATTAAGGCGTTTTCACGAGCTTTAGGATAAGAGATTCCTTTACTTAATTCATGAGATAATAATATTTTATATTTTCTTGGTTCATGATATAAAACGTCTGCAAATTTATTCAATATGTCAACATCAGAGGTTTCAGCACCAAAAGAAATATAATCAACAACTTTTAAAGAGTCTAAAATTTTTATTGCACCATCTGCAAAATTTTCAGCACTAGAAGTAGTATATAGAACAGGAAGTTCGATAACTAGATCTATTCCATTTTGAATTGCAGCTTCAGCTTTAGACCATTTATCAATTAACGAAGTTGAACCACGTTGTGTAAAGTTGCCACCCATTATAGCAACTGTATAGTTAGAGCTAGTCATTTTTTTTGATTGCTCTAAATGGTATAAATGACCATTATGGAAAGGATTATATTCTCCTACAATACCTAAAACTTTACCCATAATCAAATTCCCTTCTTGTATAATTTTTAATTAACTGCTATAATATTACCATAAATAATGGAAAAAAACAAGAAAGCTAATATTTAAGTTTCGGGTTTTTAAGCAAGATGGGACAAATCCATAATTTAAACAATAAATATTATTCACTACGTTCAAAAAGAAAATCTAATATAAAAAAATGTGCCGCTTTCACTCAGGCTAAAATGTATATATGTATATGTTTTTATAATTTTTAAATATGATTGAAGCAATATTAGAATTTCTTAAATAAATTAATGGAAAATGTTCGCGTCGAGCTTTAGCTCGGACTAAGTGAAAGGGTGCCATTAATTTATTTTAGAAATTTTTATGTTGCGCATTGAAATCAAAAAAATCATAAAAACATATACATATATACATTTTCCCGTGAACATCCCTCATTTTTTTATATAATATTTTCTATTTTTCTCTTCAATCAAGCTATTTATTATTTAAATTATGGATTTGTCCCATCTTGTTTAAAAACTCGAAACTTAAAAGCTATAAGAAAGGATAATTAGATGGAAAAAGTTATAATATATACAGATGGAGCTTGTTCGGGAAATCCGGGACCTGGTGGATGGGCTGCTATTTTAATGTATAAAGATAAACAAAAAGAAATTTCTGGAGGTATGAAAAACACAACTAATAATGTAATGGAATTAACAGCAGTAATAGAAGGATTAAAAATGCTAAAATATGCTTGTGAAGTTGATTTATATAGTGATAGTGCTTATGTAGTAAATGCTTTTTTACAAGGATGGATTTATAATTGGGTAAAAAAAGGATGGAAAACTTCAGGAAAGGAACCAGTAAAAAATAAAGAAATCTGGCAAGAATTATATGATTTAACAAAAATACATAAAGTTAATTTTATAAAAGTTAAAGGGCACAGTGATAATAAATATAATAATAGATGTGATGAATTAGCCAGAAAGGCAATAAAAGAATTATAATTGATAACAAAATATTACAATTTTATGACATATAACAAAAATATTGAAATGTTTTGTAATATTAAGTATAATAAAAATGGATACAAATGGACAAAATAAAAATGCTTATAGCGTTTTTGTAAGTTAACTTGTTAGATAGTTAACTTAAAGGAGGAAACAAATGGAGAACTTTGCAGAATATATTTTAAATGAAGAAGATTTGATGCAAAAAATGGAGATTACATATTATCTATCAAGAAAGAAGAGAATTTTATTTGATAAATCAATTATATTTAAAACAGAAATAGCAAGAGCTTTTTTAAATTATGCTAAACTAGATGTAGATAAAAATCTTGTATTAACAGCATGTTTGTTGTGTAATTGTAAAAAAGTCGAAAACGCTCAAAATATAGAAAGTGTACATACATATGCTAAAAGAGGAGCGGAATATTTAGCTACACTTGGTTTTGAAAAAAACTTTTGTAATATTTGTGAACAAGTTAATAGATATAGTTATTCTAATCCAAGGAGTCGAGAAGGCGATATATTGGAATTAGTTGATGAATATGGAGGATTACTTTTAGATAGACCAGAGAGAAGTGGATTTAAACCAGATGAGGCACTAGTGTTATTAGAATATAGAAATTTAAAAGACTATTACAATCAATATTTAGAGGAATTTAAAAGTTTTGTTAATTTTATGGAAGAAATCAATGTAAGTGAATTAGTTAATATGACAGCATTAAAAAGACTAGTAAAAATTTATAATGAAACAGAAGATGTTGTAAAATTCATGAAAGAAGTAGGATATACATATCAACCAAAATTAGATAAACTTATGGAAAAACATATGGCTGAAGTAACAAAAGAAATGTTTAAAAAAGTAGATGATCCAAATAGGCCATTATTTAGTCAAGAAACAACAAGAAAGATAATGAATCATATAAGAGAAGAATCAATGGCAGAAGTAGAAGTAAAGGAGAAATAGAAATGTACGAAATATTTGCTGACTTACATGTTCACATAGGTAGAAGTGAAAGTGGAAAACCAATTAAAATAACAGCTGCAAGATCATTAAATTTTGCTAATATTGCAAAAGAATGTGCAGATAGGAAAGGTATAAATGTAGTAGGGATAATAGATTGTGCTTCACCTTATGTAATAGAAGATATAGAGAATTTTTTGAAAACAGGAGATGCTTACGAACTAAAAGATGGAGGAATTATTTATAAAGATAAAGTATGCATTCTTTTAGGTAGTGAAGTAGAGACTTCAGAAAAAGGAAGAAACGGAAAATGTGGAAGTGCGCATAATATATGCTTTTTCCCATATTTAAAAGACATAAAAGGGTTCTCAAATGAATTAAGCCATCATTTAAAAAATATTACATTAAGTACACAAAGGACTGACTTGTCAGGATATGAATTAATTGATATTGTGGAAAAATACAATGGAATTTTAATTCCAGCACATGTTTTCACACCACATAAAAGTTATTATGGAAATTGTACTGATAGATTAGAAAACGTTTTTAAAGAAAAATTTGACAAAATATTTGCAATAGAGCTTGGATTAAGTTCAGATACATATTTAGCAGATACCATTTCAGAATTAGAAACAAGAACTTTTTTAACAAATTCAGATGCACATTCTTTACCAAAAATAGCAAGAGAATACAATAAAATAGCAGTAGAAGATATATCTTTTAAAGAAATTGTAAAAGCACTAAAAAAAGAAGATGGAAGAAAAGTTATAGCAAATTATGGATTAGATCCAAAACTTGGAAAATATCATAGAACCTATTGTGATGATTGCCAAAAGTCTATAGAAACTAAAGAACCAGTAGAAAAGTGTCCAATGTGTGGTGGAAAAAATGTTACATTTGGAGTATTTGACAGAATAGAACTAATAAAAGACAAACAACAAACTAAAAGTCCAAAAGATAGACCACCATATATTTACCAAATTCCTCTTGGTTTTATACCAGGAGTTGGAGGAAAGACAATTTCAAAATTGTTAAATACCTTTGAAACAGAAATGAACATTTTACACAAGTTGTCAAAAGATGATATAGAAATGGTAGTAGGAGAAAAAATAGCCAATAATATAGAAAATGCTAGAAACGGAAATGCTAAAATTCACTCTGGAGGTGGAGGAGTTTATGGTAAGGTTTCAGTAAAGTAATAAAATTAATTTTATAATATAAAATAGAGTTCTAAAAATCTCTTTATCGAATACACATTATGTATAAACGATAAGGAGATTTTTTATGAGAGACAAAGGAATTAAAATAAGAGATACTTTAAAGCAACATATTTTAAATAATAAAAAAGAATATATAGTTGTTATGTTATTTTTTTTGGTAGGTATATTTTTGGGAGTATTTTTTGTTAATAATATACAAGAGACGCAAAGAATGGAGATAAGCTCATATCTAACTAATTTTATAGAAAAAATGAAAACAACAGAAAATTTAAATTATATGGATTTGTTAAAAAATAGCATGGGACAAAATATATTGCTTGCTATTATGATTTGGTTTTTTGGAACTACAGTAATTCGGGATACCAGTAGTTTTTGGAATTGTATTTTATAGAGGATTTTGCTTAGGATATACTATATCTGTATGTGTATCTATTTTAGGAATAGGAAAGGGAATACTTTTTACATTATTAAGTTTAGTACTACAAAATTTAATTTTTATACCAGCTACATTAGCTTTAGCAGTTAGTGGATTTAAATTGTACAAATCAATTATTAGAGATAATAGAAAGGAAAACATAAAGTTAGAAATTGTAAGGCATACTATATTTTCTTTTATTATGTTGATATTATTATTGCTATCATCTGTGATTGAAATATTTGTATCTACGAATCTTTTAAAAATTTTTATAAAATATTTTTAAAAAAACTTAAAAATGTATTTACTTTTTTAGAATTGTTTGATATAACATATATAGTTTATGTAAATATAAGAAATTAAATATAGGGGTAGTGAAATAATGGAAAGACAATTAAAATATTTTTTTGATTTTTTGGAAAATGATAAAAAGTTATCAGATAATACATTACAATCATATAAAAGAGACTTAAAACAATTCAAAAGATATATAGAAGCATGTGAAATTAACTATAACCATGTAAAAGAAGAAGACATAAAAGATTATATAAAAGAACTTCAAGAAGAAGGAAAAAAAGCATCAAGTATATCTAGATGTATAGCTTCAATTAGGTCATTTTATCAATTTGTACTAAAAAGAAAAAAGATAAAAGTAGATCCTACAGCTAATATACAATCTCCAAAAATAGAAAAAAGAGTACCAAGTGTTTTAACATCAAAAGAAGTTGAATTATTATTAGATCAACCAAAAGATGTTGATTTAAAAGGAACTCGTGATAAAGCAATGTTAGAATTTGCTTATGCGACAGGAATGAGAGTAACAGAAATTATATCTTTAAATATAGATGATGTTAATTTAGAAGAAGGATATGTAACTTGTAAGACAGGAAATAAACAAAGAACAATACCTTTAGGAACAATGTCATTAAATGCATTAAAAGAATATGTAGATGATGCAAGAGATGTTTTAATAAAAAATGACGATGAAAAGGCATTATTTGTTAATGTTAATGGAGGAAGATTAACGAGACAGGGATTTTGGAAAATTATAAAATACTATAAAGAGCAGGCACATATAACAAAAGATATAACACCACATGTATTAAGACATTCATTTGCAACACATTTATTACAAAATGGTGCAGATTTAAAAGCTATTCAAACAATGCTTGGACATTCTGATATATCTTCAACTCAAGTTTATATGCAGTTTCAAGATGAAGGTTTAAAAAATATTTATAAAAAAGCACATCCAAGAGCTTAAAAACTATAGAGGAATTTAGAAAAATATTCTAAATTCTTTTTTTTGTGCTTTATATTTTTTAGTTCGTAAGAATATATCATTTTCTTACTGAACTGTAACCTTGTGAGCTAAAAAATGCAAAAACTTAAATTCATATTACTAGACATATATAACAAAAAAGGATATAATATGCAAAGGAGGAAATGTTAGAAAAAATACTAACATAGAACTAAAATGAAGAAAAAAGTATTATTTATATCAAGTACAGGAGGACATTTAAGCGAAATGTTACAACTCGCTCCTTTATTTGATAAATATGATTATCATATTATAACCGAAAAAGATAAAGCAAATGAATCACTAAAAGAAAAATATGGAGACAAAATATATTTTTTACCATATGGAACAAGGTCAAAAATATTTACATATATTTTCAAATATTTATATTTGTGTTTTAAAACAATTTATTTTTACTTTAAACTAAAACCTAAAGTAATTATAACAACAGGGACTCATACAGCAGGACCAATGTGCTATTTAGGAAAAATATTTGGAAGTAAAATTATATATATAGAAACATTTGCTAATAGAAATAAAAAAACAGCAACAGGAAGATTAATTTATCCTATTGCAGATTTATTTATTGTGCAATGGGAAGAAATGCTAAAAATATATCCAAAAGCAGTATATGGAGGTTCAATATATCAATGATACTAGTATTATTAGGAACACAAAATAATAGCTTTCATCGTTTATTAGAAAAAATGGATGAACTAATTAATAAGGGAATAATTAATGAAAAAGTAATTGTTCAATCAGGGTATACAAATTATGAATCAAAAAATATGAGGGTATTTGATTTAATTCCACAAGAGGAACTAGAAAGATATCAAGAACAAGCAGATTTGATTATAACCCATGGTGGAGTGGGTTCTATTGTTAGTTCGATAAAAAAAGGAAAGAAAGTAATAGCAGTTCCAAGACTTCATGAGTATCATGAGCATGTTAATGATCATCAAAAGCAAATAGTAGAGTTGTTTGGACAAAAAGGATATATTATTGGAATTAATGGTGTAAATGAACTAGAAGAAGCTATTATAAAAGCGCAAGAATTTAAACCAGTTAAATATGAAAAAAAAGAAGATGGAAACAAAAAAATGTTATCAATTATTCAAGATTTTATTGAAAAAATATAAGGTGTAAGATTAGTGGCAGAAGAGGAAAGAAATGTTCAAAAATAATAAAAAAATTATTAAATAGAGGTTATAGGTAAATCTTAAACCTAAATTTAGAATGAAGGATGTTAAGAATGGAAAAAGAGAGAATTATTAATCCTGATTTAAAAAATGAATTGGAAGAAAGAATAGAAAATTCTTTAAGACCAGCAAGTTTAGATGAATATATAGGACAAGATAAAGTAAAAGAAAATATGAAAATATATATAGAAGCAGCTAAAAAAAGGGGAGAACCATTAGACCATTGTTTATTTTATGGACCTCCAGGACTTGGAAAGACAACGATTTCAACTATAATAGCAAATGAAATGCATTCAAATATAAAAATAACATCAGGACCAGCAATAGAAAAACCAGGAGATTTAGCAGCAATATTAACAAGTCTTTCTGAGTATGATGTGCTATTTATAGATGAAATTCATAGATTAAGTAAAAGTGTAGAAGAAATATTATATCCAGCATTAGAAGATTTTACACTTGATATTGTAATTGGTAAAGGTCCGAGCAGTAAGTCAATAAGATTAGATTTACCAAAGTTTACATTAATAGGAGCTACTACAAAAGCAGGTTCATTGACTACTCCACTTCGTGATAGATTTGGAATTATACATAGACTAGAATTATATTCGATAGAAGATTTATCAACTATAGTAAAAAGATCAAGTAAAATTCTAAATATAGAAATTGAAAAAGAAGCGGCAGTAGAGATAGCAAGAAGGTCAAGAGGAACACCAAGAATTGCAAATAGGTTATTAAAAAGAGTAAGAGACTATGCTATGGTTCTAGGAAATGGTAAGATTGATCTTAAAATAGCTAAACATGCTTTAAATAAATTAGAAATTGACGAATTAGGTTTGGATGAAATTGATAGAAAATTATTAGAAAGTATGATTATACAATATGGGGGAAGACCAGTAGGAATTGAAGCATTAGCAGTAACTATAGGAGAAGAAGTAGATACTATTGAAGATGTATATGAGCCATATTTAATTCAAATTGGTTTTATTGCTAGAACTTTAAGAGGTAGAATGGTTCTGCCACCAGCATACAAACATTTAGGCTATGATTATAAAGGAGAGTAATGTAATGAAGGATATGTTAAAGAATATTATAAATAAAACATATTTTAAAGTTGCAATTATAAATTTAGTAATATTTGGAATTGCTAACATCTTATTTAACATAAAGTATGAACAAGTAGATGATATGATTATTTATAGTCTTTATTCTGGGTTAGATAGTACATATAATATCCATGGAATATATATATATCCTTTAATATGTTTAGTATTAAGTAATTTATATAAAATTTGTTCAATAATAAATTGGCATACAGTATTATTATTAAGTATGCAATTCATATGTTTTACAGTAATAGGAACTATATTGCTTAAAAATAAATCAAGTAAAGTTGGTTATATTTTGTATACTATATTTGCAAGTATTTGTTATACATCATTATTGTTATTAATTCAATATACATCAGTATCAGCATTGCTAATAGCTACAGCATTTTTTATAATATTTGATATGCAAGAAGAAAAAAGTTTTAGCAAACGAAAAAAAGTATTTGCAGATATATTATTTGTTTTAGGAATAATGATAAGATTGCAAAGTTTAATGATAATTTTACCATTTTTTATTGTATATTTAGTATATATAATTTTAAAAAATAAAAGAACATTAAAAATTAGTGATATAAAGGAGCTTGTTAAACAATATATAATTTTATTTATTTTAACTATTTTAATATATTCTTCAAATATAATATTTTATAATACAAATTCATTATATAAAAATTATATTGAATATAATGAATTAAGAACTAAACTTCAGGATTTGTCATATACAGATTATGAGGAAAACAAAGAAATATTTAATGAAATAGGATGGTCAAAAAATGATCATTATCTATTTTATACTTTTAACTATGGAGATGAAAACATATATAGTAAAGAAAACTTAGAGAAAATAGTTGAATATAAAAAAAATAATGAAGCAGAGTATAATTTGAATACTAATTTTAAAAGTATTTTAGAGCAATTGATTAGACAATTAGTAGAAAGTAATGAATTATTTACAATAATATTTTTGGTAGCTTTTATATTAGTATTATGCTTAAATAAAAACAAAACTGCTTTTTCAATAATTATATTATTAACAACAATAGGGATAAATGTTTTGTTTATAGTTTTAAATAGAGCAATGTTAAGAGTAGTTATTCCAGAGTACATTTTGGGAACGGCAATGTTGTTATATTTTGTAAAATATAAGGATACAGAAAAGTGTGATATTGAAGGTATTTTAGCATTTATAGTTTTATCTGTAGTTTTGTTATCAGCAAATAAATATAATTTTAATTATAAATTAGAAAACTATAGTAATTATCAAGAAGTAATAGAATATACAAATTCACATAAAGAAAATGTTTATTTATATACAGCGCCAGCATTACAATTTAGATATTTAACATATTCTGTATATTCCATGCCACCTAAAGGAGCTTTTTCAAATTTAAGAGTTATGGGAGGATGGGATATATTTACAGAAAATTATTATGAATTTAAACAAAGAAATAGTTTAGATGGTACATTTTTAGATTTGTTAAAGGAAAATGTATATTTAATAGACGGAGATGTTGAATGGTCTGGAGTATATTATGAAAATTATAAAGAACATGTAATACAATTTATAAAGGAACACTATGGGAAAAATGTAAAATGTGAGAAAATAAAAACATTTGATAATATATATATATATAAATTAACAGAAGAGAATATATAGATTAATTTATAGAAGGGAAAAATAAAAAATGAACTTATTATTACATACTTGTTGTGCGCCATGTAGTGTATATTGTATAGATTCTTTAAGAAAAGAAAATATAGAACCAACAGTATATTGGTATAATCCAAATATTCATCCATATATGGAATATAAAGCAAGAAGAGATTGTTTAAAAGAATATACAAAATCAATAGAAATAAATGCAATATTTGAAGAAGATTATGGATTAGATGAATTCTGTAAAAATGTATCAAATGCATTAAATACAAGATGTGTTAATTATTGCTATCCAGTAAGGTTAAGAAAAACTTTCGAGTATGCAAAACAAAATGGATTTGATTCGGTTTCAACAACACTTTTATATAGTATTTATCAAAAACATGATTTTATAAAAGCTTATTGTGAAAAGTTAGCTAAAGAATATGGGATAGAATTTTTGTATAGAGATTTTAGAGATGGATTTTGGGTTGGACATGATAAAGCAAGAGAATTAGGACTTTATATGCAAAAATATTGTGGTTGTATTTTTTCGGAGGAGATGAGATATTATAACCGCAATGCCACAAAACCTAGTATCCCCAATGGTTACAAGATACCGAGAGAACCTAGATTGCAGGTAAAAAAAATAGAAAATAAAGATGATTATATTGATTTACTTTTAGAAGCAGATCCTTCAAAAGATATGATACATAAGTATTTGGACGATTCTGATGTATATGCATTAAAAAAAGAAGATGAGTTAATTTCTATTGCAGTTATTTTGCACATTGATAGGAAAACATTAGAATTAAAAAACATAGTTACAACAGAAAAATATAGAAATAAAGGTTATGCAAAAACGCTTTTAAAATCATTATGTGGTAATTATAAACAGAAATACGATAGAATGTTAGTAGGAACAACAGAGAATAATATTCCTTTCTATGTTAAGCAGGGATTTGATAAATATGAAAAAACAATTAAGAATTTCTTTATAGATAATTATAAAGAAGAAGTTAAAGATGGAGATTTAGTTTGTACTGATTTAATATATTATTCAAAAGATTTAAAGAAAAAATAAAATATTATAGTTATTGAAATAATATCTAACATATATAAGAAATCTAATAGAAATATTAGGTTTTTTATTTTGCCTTCAAAAAAGGAAGGAGTAAAAAGAAAATGAAAAAAAATGAAAAAAACAAAACAAAAAACAATGCTAAAATTAAAAAAGAAACAGAAAAAATTAAAGAAATTATAAGAAGGGAGACAGGTATTTATATTAAAAGAATGAACTCAAGAAATTTAAAGAAAGAATTTGAACAATTTTATTATATTATGGCATCAAATTATCATGAGTGCTTAACAGCAATTAGTAGTTTAGATGATATTGAAACACAATATTTTGCTTGTATAAAAGATGATTACTTATCAGATTTTGTAAGTTCAATGAGTGGTATGATGGGTAAAATATTTAGTAATGAAGCAAAAGAATTTTCAGATATAATGAATGGAATTTTGAGAATACTAATATCTGAAGATAAAATTGTTAATATTTTAAAAGATGATATACCTAATTTTGTAATATTAAGAGAAAAGATAAAACCAAAATTAATAAACATTGTTCCATTATATGATAATTTAACTGAATATTATTTGAATTATTCATATAGTTATAATATTCAAGAAGATGTTAAACCATTTATAGCAGGTCTTAATAAATTATTGGGAAAATTAGCAGAAGATGAAGATTTTATATATATTTCTACTCATTTACAAGATGAAATAACAGAAAAATAAATATTCGAGACAAGAGTTAGCTTTTAATAGTTAGCTCTTTTTTTGAGGAAAGGAGCAATAATGGGAAAGTGTCAGATAATTGCAATCGCAAACCAGAAAGGTGGAGTTGGAAAAACAACTACTACTTTTAGTTTAGGAGTTGCACTAAGTAAACAAGGGAAAAAAGTATTACTAATTGATGCAGATCCACAACGGAGATTTAACAACTTGTATGGGTTACTATAATCAAGATGAATTGCAGAATACTATTGGAACACTAATGTCTGATACAATTTGTGATAATGAAGTAAATGCAGAAAAAGCTATTCTTCATCATAAAGAAGGAGTAGATTTAATTCCTGCAAATTTAGATTTATCAGCAATAGAGTTTTCATTAGTTAATGCAATGAGCAGAGAGTTTACATTAAAAAATTCTATAAGAGATATTAAAGACAATTATGATTATGTATTGATAGATTGTATGCCATCTCTTGGAATGATAACAATAAATGCTCTTGCTTGTAGTAATAAAATAATAATTCCAGTACAGGGAGAATATTTAGCAGCAAAAGGAATGGGACATTTATTAAAGACAGTTACCAGAGTACAAAAACAAATAAATCCTAATTTAAAGATAGGAGGAGTATTACTAACATTAGTAGATAAAAGAACAAATTTGTCAAAAGATGTTAGAAATACTTTAATCGAAAATTATGGACAATATGTGAAAATATATGGTACTGAAATACCAAAAGCAATAAATACTGCAAAATCAACATCAACAGGAAAGAGTATATTTGAATTTGATAAAAATAGTCCTGTTGCAAACGCATACAATAATTTAGCAAAGGAGGTATTAGAAAATGAAAGAGCAAGACAAAAAGATGGTACTTCCAAAGTTAGATGACTTATTTACAAGTCAAGAACAAAGAGATAATCCAGTGGTTGATGAGGTTAAGGAAATAGAACTATATAAAATAGGAGAATTTCCAGACCATCCTTTTAGAGTCATAGATGATGATAAAATGGAAGAAATGGTTAAAAGTGTAAAAGAATATGGAGTTTTATTACCTGTTATAGTAAGAAAACGAGGAGAAGGAAATTATCAAATGATTTCTGGACATAGAAGAAAAAGAGCGTGTGAACTTGCAGGTATTGATAAGATAAAATGTATTGTTAAAGACTTAACAGATGATGAGGCAACAATCCTTATGGTAGATAGTAATATTCAAAGAGAGGAAATATTGCCAAGTGAAAAAGCATTTGCATATAAAATGAAGCTTGAAGCTATGAAACATCAAGGGAAAAGAGTCGATTTGGAAAAAAACGAAACTTCGACACCAGTGGTGGCAAAGTTAAGAACTGATGAGATATTAGGTAATGAAGTTGGAGAAAGCAGAGAAAATATAAGAAGATATATTCGACTTACTTATTTAATACCAGAGTTATTAGAGCAAGTTGATAATAAGCGAATAGCTTTTAGACCAGCAGTAGAGTTATCATATTTAAGTGAAGAGAATCAATATGTTGTTGATAATATATTTGAATTTGATGAAGTAACACCATCATTAAGCCAAGCAATAAGATTAAAGAAATTAGAACAAGAAGGAAATCTAACAGAAGAAAAAATAGAAGAAATAATGCAACATGAAAAGCCTAATCAAAAAGAATATATAAAAATAAACAATGAAAAAATAGAAAAATATATTCCAAGTAGAGTTAAAGAATCTGGAAATGTTGAAGAATTTATTATTTAATGTGTACAAGATTATATTAGACGAGAACGAATAAAACAAGAAAGAAATTCCAGATAGTGTGTGAACAAATTAAGAATAACTACAATTACTTGTTTGTGTGAACTCATTACAAAGTTTTCCCTTACAATCCCTTATAAATACATACTATATTACAAACTAAAAGATAATATATAAAATAATATTATAATAATTTATACATTTGTTTTTATATTAAAAAGCCATATAATTAAGCTATAAGGAGATGGTAGTAATGAAAAGTAAAAAGATATTAGTTTTAATAAGTACAACCTTAATAGTGGTATTATTTGCGAATATAAAGATTATAAAATCAAAGACATTAGGTTCTAGTGAAATAGTAAGTGATAATGAGATTGTAAATGATATACAAGAAACAAATAATATTCAACAAAATACAGATGAAATTATCACAGAACAAAGTAATATTCAAGAAAATAGTATTTGCGAAAGTGGTAAAGAATTAAAAAAAGACAACAACATGATAAAATTTAAAATATAAATTAACGGTAAAGGAGAACTTAACTTCAACTATGCATAAGTTCTCTTTTATTCTGCCATAACATCTTCAAAAAGAGGGTCTGAATAAAATTCGGCTAATGTAATATTAAAGGCTTCGCATATATGTAAAACTGTATCTGATCTTAAATTTTTTGTATCACCTTTCATAAAATCAGAAAAGGTTGGTAATGATATTCCTGCTTTTCTTGTTAAATCGTATGGTTTTTTTATATTGTTTTGATTCATTAAATTTTTAATTCTTTTCCTTGTTGCATCAGATAGTTGCATAAAACCACCTAGTCCTTTCAAAAAAAGTATAGCAAAATGAAAAAAATAGAGGAAAGGAATTCCTTAATACAACGAAAATTAAGAAATTGGTCAATTAAAAAAGTAAATTCTAGTTACCGAGTAAATGCTATTTATAAGCAAAAATTTAATGCTAAAACATTGATTTTTGCTTATTTTTAGTGTAAAATGAGGATATAGACAAAAAAAAGACGCACTTAAGCGAGTGAATTCAAATTAATTTTTTTACCTGTAAGACTAATTTCTATTCACTTAATTGTGCTCGCAACAGCGGCAATATTCAGTTAGTGTAGATGTTTCTTGTTATAATTTTAGTACATTTTATAAATTAAGAAGATAAGGTTGTAGTGTGACCTCATCTTCTTTTATCTTTTGTATATTTAATTTATCTAAAGTATCTTTACCATAGAAGAAATCAAATGCTTCGTAGGGAGTCTTTCCTCCAAGAGATTTTCTTGGCACGGAATTTATGTGTGAGAACATTAAGTCAAGCTTATCCTGCGTCAAATTTGACATAGATTTTTTCTTTAGTATAATATCTCGTATAAATTCATGATTATTTTCTACATGTGGCTTCTGGCTTGGCATTTGTGCATCACAATAAAATATATTACTTCTAATTTCGCCTGTTTCTGTGTTTACTTCAAACAGTTGTGGCTTTGCAAATTCAGAGCCCCTGTCTGTTAATAATAATCCAAACAACTTTTGATACATTTCATCTCCAAGAAGTTCTTGAAAATAATTGAGTGAATTAGACATTTCTTCAGATGTTTTATGCTGTTTTAATCGTCCTATCATAAGTCCTGTATTTTCAAATATGAATGTTTGAATGTATGGACCTTCTTGATGATTATAAACTGTGTCCATTTCTGTTGTTGCATAAGTCGGATTATTCTTTACAAATTCAACATAATATCATATTTTCTACCAGTATAATTTGCTGATTCAGATCTTTTCTTAAGCTTATTTTTCTTTGAAATTTTTCTTGCTACTTTTCTTCTTAAGTCAATATTAGTGACACCCCAGTCTTTAAATAATCCCATTTCAATGTATGTATAAATTGTTTTTTCACATTGTGTAATTTCTTTATAATTTTGTAAAATCGTGTAAATTGATTGTCCTTGTTTGATTAAAGGACATATTATATGTGCTAATTCAAAAAGTTCGGTTGTATTTAAATTAACACCTTGTCTTGAATCTTTTAAATATTATTCATAATTTTTCTGTGCGATGTTGGCATAATAAAAATATTTTGTTTTTTTACAACTTTTTATTTCAGAGCAACCATTACATGCACCAATAAACCTATCTCTTCTGAAGCATGGAACTTCTTCAAAATCAGAACATCTCCCAATACAAACTTTACAATCTTTATAATGTTTACATTTCCAAGGTGAGTCTTCTGTTTATGAATATCTATGTTTTCTGTTGTTTTTTATTTCTTTTCCGATTGTTGATTGACTCTTATTGAGTTCTTTTGCCGTTTCAAATTTTCTTAATCCTTTGTTGATGTTTTCTTCAATAATTTTTCTATCTTCTAAAGAAAGATGTTTACCATTAAAATTCATAATTAACCTTCTTTCCCAAGAAACATCTACTCTTTAATTATATCACTATAATTTAATCTTACAATAAGATATAATGTAACACTTATTTATATTGTACTTTAATCAAATAGAATTTACTTTTTTAATTGACCAAATTAAGAAATTCCTTAAGAAATCCCTTGAAAATATTGACTTTTATAGAAAAATATTATATAACTATGTTTAATTAAACTAAGTGAATATAGTATTAGAATTACATGAAAAATCATTATACAGATATCTTAATAAAAATACGATAGTAACAAAATAAGAATTTGGAAAGAGATTTAAAAAGGTAAGGAGAGTAAGCTATATGGAAGAAAATATAATAATTAAAAGATTAGTATCTAGTGATGGGGAAACAAAAAAATTTCTATTCAAACTAGTTGATGGACAAACTGTTGAAAGTGTTTTAATGAAATGTAAACACGGACATACAATCTGCGTTTCAACTCAAGTTGGCTGCAAAATGAATTGTGCTTTTTGTGTAACAGGAAAAGGTGGCTTTTCGAGAAACTTAACACCAGATGAAATATCACTTCAAATTGAAGAAATACAAAAGAGAGAAAATATAAAAATTACCTGTGTTGTTTTAATGGGGATGGGTGAACCTTTTGATAATTATGAAAATGTTTTAAAATTTTTAGAACATGCAATAGATCCTAAAGGATTGAATATTGAACCTGAGAGAATTACTATTTCTACATGTGGTTTAGTAGATAAGATTTACAAATTAACTGAATTTAATCCGCAATTTAAGTTAGCAGTTTCTTTACATGCTACAACTGATGAAGTTCGCAATAAGTTAATGAAAATTAATAAAAAATGGAACATCTCCGAACTTCTTAAAGCATGTAAATATTATACAGACCAAACAGATAAAAGTATTTTATTTGAATATATAATGATTAACAATTTAAATGATTCTAATGAGGATGCCAATAGATTAGCAGCTTTGTTAGATGGAATTATATGCCGAGTCGATTTAATACCAGCTAACGACTCTGGACAAGAGAAATTTAAGCCAAGTACACCAGAGCAACTAAATAGATTTGTTAGTATTTTAGATGAAAAAGGTATTAATGCTAGCATTAGAGGAACCGTAGGAGAAGATATTAAAGCAGCATGTGGTCAGCTGAGAGCCGAGAAGATATAAGCGTTATGGAGGAATTAATGGAAGAAGAAATATTAAATTATGAAGATGAAAAAGTTTTAACAGAAATACCCAAAAATAAAAAGGGGGTTGCTCTATATAGTGGAGGAAAAGATAGTGGCTTAGCATTATCAATAGCTTGTGAAAGTGCAGAAATAGTTGCTTTGATAAATTGTTGTGAACAAAAACACCCAATGTTTCACCAGCATGATACAGATTTAATGGAACTTCAATCACAATCACTAAAAATACCAATAGTTTATTCTAATGGACATTGGAAAGAATCTACTGAAATTGAAGGATTATTAAAAAAATATAAATCTCAAGGAGTTGAATTTGTTGTTTTTGGAGATATATGTAGTATAAAAAATGCAAATAGAAAAATAAAATTATGCAAAGATGTAGGACTTATACCATGTATGCCATTATGGAATAAAACTTATGATTGGTTATTTGAAGAAATGAAAAAAAGAAATTTAAAATGCTTATTATCTTCTGTTCGACCTCAAATAAAAGACTTTGTTGGGAAAATATTAGACGATGAGATATATGAGAAATTTAAAAAAATGGAAATTAATTCCTTTGGAGAAATGGGAGAATTTCACAGTACGCTTTTAGATTTAGATATATTTGAATTTCCTATCAAATATGAAATAAAATCAGTATATAAATGCGAGGATAAATTTGGTGAAAAATGGGAAATAAATGCAAAATATTCTAAATAAAATATTATAAAAATAAAAAATGGAGGTATATTATGGAAAAAGAAAAAATTAATGATACTCAGTCAGGTTTAGGTTATTTGCTTCGTATTGGTGCTACAGATTTATGCAATAATGATTGTATTTTTTGTCATCCGCCAAAAGTAAAAGCACTTAATGCTCTTACAACAGAGCAATTATTAGAAATTGCACAAGTTATTTATGACAATTATAAATTAAAAACAATTCATTTTACTGGAGGAGAACCACTTTTAAGAAAAGATATTGTTGATCTAGTTAAAGGTTGCCAAAAGATAACAGGTGGAGAAGTTGAAATGGCAATGACAACAAATGCTCAATTATTATCAGATAAGATAGATGATTTAGCAAATGCTGGATTAAAAAGACTTAATGTTAGTTTACATTCTATAAATCCTGAAAAATATCACAAATTAACTAATTCCAAAGGAGAGTTAGTAGAAAAAGTAAAAGAAGGAATGTCTAAGGCAAAAGCATTAGGTCTAAAAGTAAAGGCTAATTGTATAGTTATAAGAGGATTAACTGATATGGATATGGGAGATATTGCAACTTATTGTTGGAATGAAGATATAATTCCAAGATTCCTTGAACTTGGATTATATGGACCTGTATCTGAATGGTTCACAAAAGATCAACAAGTACCACACGATGAAATCCTTGAAAAAATGAATCAACTATTTGGTCCTTTTAAGTTAGACACTACCCGTAGGGGAAATGGTCCAACAAAATATTATATAAATGATAAAGGACAATTATTCGGTATAGTGCATAATCAATCTAGCAATTTATGTGTAGGATGCGACAGATTTAGACTATCTTCAACAGGACTACTAAAAGCATGCGATTTTCCACCTATTGATTTAAAACAATTTATACATTCAAAAGATTTACTTGAAAGCGAAATATTAAAAGTTAGGGATATTTTGAAAACAAAAGGTAAAGACTATATTGGAAAGAAAACTCGTAGTATGGATTATAATTTCAGATGGAATCTTACACAAATTAATAAAGATAAGGAATAATATTTGTTAGGTCTCTAAATGAGACCTGAGTTATTTATATACAAAACATTGTTGAAATTATAAAGTGATTTAAGGAGTGGTAAGATGAATAGAAAAATTATTATTGGTGGAGCATGGCCTTACGCAAATAGTTCATTACATCTAGGACATTTAGCAGCATTGATTTCAGGAGATGTATTGGCTAGATATCATAGATTAAATGGAGATAACGTTATATATGTATCTGGAACGGATTGCCATGGCACACCGATAACAGAAAGGGCAAAAAAAGAAAAAATTACAGCTAAAGAAATTGCCGAAAAATATCATAAACAATTTAAAGAAGAATTTGAAAAAATGAATTTTTCTTATGACTTATATACTAAGACAGAAGATGAATACCATAAGGAAAAAGTAAAAGAATTGTTTAGAAAAATATATGATAATGGATATATTATAGAAAAGATAGATAACGATAATTATTGCAAAAAATGTGGTAAGTTTGTTGCTGATAGAGAACTTATGTTAAAATGTCCTAATTGTGGAAATGAAACAAAAGGTGATCAATGTGATTGCGGTTATGTTCCTACAAAGAAAGATTTAGAACGAGCAATTTGCAATGAATGCGGAAGTTTGACAACAACAAAAGAAAATAAAAATTTATATTTAGATTTACCAAAATTACAATCTGCAATTGAAAAATATGTAATTGAAAATGAAAAAAAATGGAGAAAAAATGCTCAAAATGAAACTCATAAATATTTAAAAGATGGATTAAAAGAAAGAGCGGTTACAAGAAATCTAGATTGGGGTGTTGATATCCCAGTAGATGGCTTTGAAGATAAAAAAATGTATGTATGGATAGATGCTGTATTAGGTTATATAACTGCCACAATGAAATATTGCAAAAGCAACAATCTTAATTGGGAAGATTGGTGGAAAGAAAATGAACAAAACAATAAAATATACATGGTACATGGAAAAGATAACATAGTTTTTCATACATTAATTTTACCAGGTTTACTTATTGGCTTAAATGAAAATTTTCATTTACCAGATACAATAGTTTCAACAGAATACCTAAATTTCAATGATCAAAAATTTTCTAAAAGTAAAGGGATAGGATTGACAACTTTAGAAGCATTAAATAAATTTGATGCAGAAACATTGAGGTTCCATCTAATTAAAAATGGTCCAGAAAGTAAAGATTCAAATTTTACAGAAGAAGATTATATAATGACGCATAATGAAATTACAAACAAATTAGGAAATTTTGTTAATAGAACTTTAAAATATAAAGGATTGTCTGAAATTCCAAGAGGAATAATGGATATAAATGTTGAAAAATATATTAATGAAAAATATATAGAAATATCAAACTATATAGAAAATATTGAATTTAGAAAAGCAACATTAAGCATAATAGAATTATTAGATTATTTAAATAAATATTATGATGACAAAAAACCTTGGATATTATATAAAGAAAATATGACAGAGTTTAATAATACAATATATACATGTTCAGTTTCAATTGCAAACCTATCTAATTTAATCGAACCATTCATGCCTAAAACTGCTGAAAAAATAAAAAATTATTTATCTATTAAAAATAAATCTTGGAAATATATAGATAAATTGGACTGCATTAAATTAAGTAATATCGAACCATTATTTGAAAGAAAATAATATAGAGCTACATCAAGTAGTTCTATATTATTTTTTAATTTATATTCATAACATCTGAATCCATATTTATAGTATGCAAATCCATTATTTTATTATCTTTATATGCTTTTATAGCATTAATTATCCAATAATATAATCTTAAATCGTCTTTCATATCAAGTAGTTCTTCATAAGAAAACCACTTAACATTCAAAATTTCGTTTGTATTAAAATTAATATTTTCATCTATCAATTTTGCTGAAAACATAAATCCTACGAATATTTTATCCTCAAAAACTCTATTTGATATTTGAAGTAAGCCTGTTAAATCTACAATACAACCTGTTTCTTCGAATATTTCTCTTTTAGCACCCTCAAAAATAGATTCGTTTATTTCCAAATGTCCCGCTGGTAAATTCCACTTACCTTTGCAGTTCTCTTTTGCTTCTTGTACTAATAAAAATTTTCCTTCTTTTTCTATTACTCCTCCAACCATTACAGGCATAATATATTCCTCCTTTACATATACATATTATAACACTATATAAATAATAGTCAATATTAAATATATTTAAGTCAGGGTAATTTCATCAAATATTACAAAATTGTAATATTTGATGAAATTACCCTGTATTTAAGTTTTGATTTTTTACGTAAAAAAATTGACAAAGTTCAGATTTATCTCTGAACTTTGCCAATAGTTACAAAAAAGACAAATTATTTACTTTTTTGTTTAAGGGGGTTAGTAATCTGTTCGAAGCTCAAATATTAATACTCTTTCATTATTTTGTCCAAGCGGTTTAGGAAATACTCCAAATTCTACTATTACATTAAAAAGGTTGTATTTAAAAATATAATCCAAGATAATATCTAAATCAGGAATTCTTTTTAATTTAGGATCATAATACGAAGTCGATATATTCCATTGACAATTAGACATTAAGCCACGTGTTTTATTTGTAACAGTATTAGATGCAAACAAATTTAAAGTTTCTAAGTCACGGCTTAAATATATATCGCCATGAAGAGTATAAGTACAATAGTTAAAACCACTCACAGCAATGGAGAATTTTGAAGTATAATTTGGTACTAAACTTAAAATTTGTTCTGGAGATACATTAAAGTAGGTTAAACCTAGTGGCTTAGACATATCTCTTATGATATAGAGTTTCTGTTGTGTTTTATCAATAAAATCTGAAATTTCATTGATATCATGGCTAGTAAAAATTTCTTCGGGTAAATGATTAAGATTCAATTCCCGAATTTTATTAATACTTTCAATTTTAGACCTAATTTTCATAATAAACCTCATTCCTTTCTGTATTTGCTTATAATGCATACGTTTTTATGAAAAACTTTCTTTTAAAGTAACCTCCTTAAATCAATTTAAATTACTTATATTATACTCTAAAAAATGCAAAAAGTCAAAATTAAATTCGATAAAAGGTGATGTTTATTTTTCTGGATAAGTGAAAAGTTAAATGCAATTATAAGATTATTGAATATATTTTAGTCCTACACAAGCATTTAATGTACAACTTAATGCAATTTTGATATAATTAATATGTAAATGTTTTTGGTAGAAATGAGGTATTAAATGGAAGAAAACAAGAAACAACTTACATTAAGCCAAAGAATAAAAATTGAAGATATGTTAAACCAAAGATGTAGAAAATATGAAATTGCAAAAGAATTAAATAAAAGTCAGTCTACAATTGCAAGAGAAATTAACAAACATAAAATTTTAAAGCCACACAATATATTTAAAAATGATAATGCTTATAATTGCAAATACTTTATAAATTGTAAAGTTTGTACAGGGAAATGTAGAATATATCAGCCAATATCTTGCAAAGACATGGATAGAAATATTGGTTCATGTAATAATTGTCCCAATATTAAAACTTGTACGCTAGACAAATACTTTTATAAAGCAGAAAAAGCACAAAAAGATTACGAATATACATTAAAAGATTCAAGACAAGGTGTAAATTTAAATACATCAGAATTAATATCATTAGCTCATATTATATGTTCATTAATAAAGAAAGGGCAATCAATTTATACAATTTTAAATAATCATCCAGAAATAAAATTATGTGAAAAAACAATATATAATTACATAGAAATGGGCTTATTTAAAGATTGGGATGTAACAAATTTAACACTTAAAAGAAAAGTCAAAAGAAAAATATCCAAGAAGAAATTAAAAAAACGAAAAGAACCAGCCAATTATGAAGGAAGAACATACACTGATTATCTTGAATATAAAATTCAAAATCCAAATATTCCAACAACAGAAATGGATACAGTATATAATTATCAATCAGGTCCATATATATAAACATTTATATTTGAAAATACATCATTTATGATTGGAATATTACATAAAAATAAAACAGCAGATTCAATGTCAGAAAGCTTAAATAATTTTCAAGATAAATTATCAGACAAAGAATACAACAGATTATTTTCACTTTTGTTAACAGACAGAGGCACAGAATTTGCAAAGCCACAACAATTCGAAATCAATATAAATACTGGCGAAATTAGAAGCAAAATATTTTATTGTGATCCACAACAATCAAGCCAAAAACCACATGTAGAAAATAATCACAACTTTATTAGAGAAATACTTCCAAATGGACAAAATTGGAGTGGCTTAACACAAGAAAAAATAAACTTAATGTTTTCACATATAAATTCAACGCCAAGAGAATCTTTAGGTGATAAAACACCCTATGAGATATTTACATTCATTTATGGAAAAAACTTAGCTGATAAATTAAATATACAAAAGATAGAAAAAGACGAAGTTTGCACAACCCCTCGTCTTTTAAAATAACTGTTTTATTAGATATTATATAACCAAAAACATTTGCATAATTTCATATTTGCAAACTAGAGTAAAATTGCATTTACTTTTACAAAATTGCATTTAACTTTTCACTTGACGTGTTTATTTTTCTGTAAAAACTTTTCCTGAATATGGCAAATTATCTCACAGAAAAGTAGATGAATTACTTAACGGTGTACGTATTGAACTTGAAGAAGGTAAAAAAAATCCAGTTGATTTTGCTTTATGGAAATCTGCCAAACCTAACGAAATTTATTGGGAATCACCATGGGGGAAGGGAAGAACTGGCTGGCATATTGAATGCTCTTCAATGACACTTGAAACACGTGGAGAAACAATTGATATTCATGGGGGTGGAAGAGATTTATTATTCCCTCATCACGAAAATGAAATTACTCAAAGTGAAGCATTAACAGGAAAGAACTTTGCAAATTACTGGACTCACTGTGGATTAATTAAAATCAATGGAGAAAAAATGAGCAAGTCACTTGGAAATTCATTAACAATAAGAGATGCATTGAAAATGTATAATTACGAAGTTATAAAGTACCTTATGTTTTCTAAGCATTATGCATCAGATATAGATATCCTTGATAGTGATTTTCAACTTTCCGAAAGGCATATGTACTATTTCTATAGCACAATAAAATCCATGGAAAATTTCATTACTTCAAATAATGGAAATGTAAAAGCGGAAGTATTGGAAGATGAAATTCCTAATACTATTATTTCAAAATTTGAAGAAGTTATGGATGATGACTTTAATACATCAGCAGCTCTTGCTAATTTACATACAGTTTTTAAATATGTAAATAACATTATGAAGAATTCAAAGAAGAGCAATAAACAGATAGTTGCTAATACTTTAGCTAAAATTTTAGATGATATTAAGAGTGTTTACAAAATTTTAGGAATCTTTGAACAAAAGCCTAATGAATTTCTTTTCAACATGAAAGAGAAGTATCTTGAAAAATTGAATATTGATGCCAATAAAGTCGAAAAGCAAATTGATCAAAGAGCAGAAGCTAAAAAAAATAAAGATTTTGAAACAGCAGATGCAATTAGATCAAATCTTGAAAAAGATGGAATCATTTTAAATGATACCAGAGAAGGAACAATTTGGGATTTCAAGGCTCTTTACAACTTTAACTAAAATGGCAAAGATTATACAAAAAAATATTTATTAGGTGCAGATAGAGCTATTCAAATTATAAAGCAACATAATATTAAGGTGGCATACTTAAAACAAAACAGTCCATCTTGTGGATATGGAGAAGTGTATAATGGAAAATTTGAGAATAAAAAGATTATAAGGAATGGTATTTTTGCTGAAAAGATTAAAGATTTGGGAATAAAAATAATAAATATATAAATTTAAGAGAGAGAAACTAAATAATGAGGCTGCTGAAAAAGTAGCACAAAAAAATAGTGAATTGGAAAATATTTTTTCTAATTCGCTATTTTTTTCTATGTATAAATGACTTAATATGATATAATTAATATAGTTGAAAGGGTTGATATAACTATGTTAAAAGCAAATAATCAATTATCATTTTGTTTAAGTTCAAATGCTTCACTTTATGATATTTTGATAAAAAAAGATAATTTTTGGAGACAACTAAAAGATATGGTTGATTTTTCTTTTGTTTATGATGAATTAAAAGAAAAATATTCTTCTACAATGGGTAGAAAAGCTGAGGATGTAATTAGAATGTTCAAATATCTATTACTTAAAAATTATTACAAATTATCTGATAGAGGGTTAATTGAAAGAACAGAAACAGATATGTTGTTTAAATATTTTCTTGATTATCTGCCAGAGGAAACAGAATTAATTGACCCAAGTTTATTGACCGTATTTAGAAGAGAAAGGTTAAGTAACAAAGAAAATGAAGAAGAAACTTCAACAAATTTAATGGATAAATTAATTGCTAAAACAGTTGAAATAGCATTAAACGAGGGTTTAATAGAAATAAAAAATAAATTAATACAGGATTCTACACATACCAATGCAATGTACCAACACATTTCACCAAGGGAGGAATTAATTAGACAAGCTAAAGAATTAAGGAAATCAGCATATAAAATAGATGAGAATATGCATGATAAAATGCCTAAAAAAGAGAAAACAGTGGTCTTTTAGAAGACCAAATTGAATACACAAAAGAGTTAATAAAATTGCTAAAAAAAGATGCCAGATTTACAACAATACCAAATATAAATGAAAAAATAAACTTATTAGAAGAAACCATGTATGATACAGAATATGAAATTGAATATTCAAAAGACAAAGATGCAAAAGTTGGACATAAAACTGCTGATACATCTTTCTTTGGGTACAAAACACATATTGCAATGACTCCAGAAAGAATAATAACAGCAGCAACAATAACAACAGGTGAAAAACATGATGGAAAAGAATTACAAAAATTAGTAGAAAAGTCTCAAGCAAATGGTATTGAAGTTGAAGCTGTTATTGGTGATGGTGCTTATTCAGAAAAAGAAAATATAGAATATTGTGAAGAAAATAATATAAAATTAGCTAGTAAATTAAGTAAATTTGTAACACATGGAAATAGTCAAAGAAATAATAATTTTGAATATAATAAAGATGCAGGAATGTATGTATGTAAAGCTGGTCATATGGCAATAAGAAAGGCAAAACAAGGAGGAAACAATAAAACTTATGGAGATAATGGATGCTACAAAGATGGAGCAAAATTCAAGTCATATAGTGTAAAGATAAAAGATAATGTTCACATAAAACATATGGACTACATGGAAACAGAGGAATTCAAAGAATTATATGCCGAAAGATACAAAGTTGAAGCAAAAAATTCCGAGTTAAAATCTAATTTTGGATATGATACAGCCAATGCCTGTGGAAAAAACGGTATTACAATCCAAGGGGCGAGTGCGCTCTTTTTAGCTAATATAAAACGAATAATTAAATTAAGAGAAGAAAAATTACAAAATAACGGATAGAAATATCCAATTATTTTACACTTTTTTTATTTATAAGAAAAAATAGCGAATTAGAAAAATATTTTCCAATTCACTATTTTTTTGTGCTACTTTTTCAGCAGCCTCCTAAATAATAGCTTCTCTCTCTCTTTAGTTTGGAGCCGAAATATCAGTCAATTCTGGGAAACAGGATTGATACATCTTTCAACGTAACTCCAGGTTCAATTGAAATATATTCCCAATTAGGACTTGTAATTCCAAAGAAATCAAAGACCTTACGAGAAGAATCGGGAATAAATGGTTCATAAAGGTTGGCAATGTTGATAATCAAAGCAATACAGGTTGCTGTAGTGCTGTTAAACTCAGTTATGTCCTGCTTTACCTGAATCCATGGCTGTTTCTCGTCATAATATTTGTTAGAAAATCTAACAAGCTGTTGAATTTCTTGAATTGCATTTCTCAATTCAGCATTTTCAATGAAATGAGCCACTTTGCTGTATGTTTCCTTTATGATGGAAACTACATCAGGGTCGATTTGACCAGAAGGAATGATTCCATTGAATTTCTTAACAAGAAAAGAGAGATTCCTGTTTACGAAGTTACCATATTCTCCTACTAAACTCTTATTATGTAACTGCTCAAGAATTTCAGGAGTGAAGTTGGTATCTTTAAGCTCAGGAGCCTGATAAGTAAGACAGTAACGGATACTATCAGAAGAATAATCTTCTAACAGATCTTTTACAGCAATTCCATTTCCTTTACTTTTAGATATTTTCTCATCATCAATATTAAGAAACTGACTGGAAACAATGTGATTAGGTAACTGATAGGCGTCATTCAAAGCTAGCAACAATGCAGGGAAAATAATCGTATGGAAAGGAATGTTATCTTTTCCATGAACATAATAAGTGTCTAAAGTAGAAGAATCTTTGTAGAAGTCTTCCCAATTCAACCCATGTTCATTACAATATTTTATTCCTGTAGAGATATAGCCTAAAACAGCTTCAATCCAAACGTAGATTTTTTTGTCTTCAAATCCACGAATAGGTACATCAATACCCCAATCAAGTTGACGAGTAATAGCCCTGTCAACTAATCCAGCATTTGCTAGATATTTAAGTGATTCATTAGTAGAGCTAAAACGCCATAAGTCTTTATGGGAATTAACATATTCAGAAATTCTTTCCTGGTATTTAGATAATTTCCAATATAAATGGACATTATCATGTTTTGATACAGGAGAACCGCAGTATTTACACTTTTTATTAAGCAGTTTGCTTGCATCAAATGTTGCTAAACATTCATCGCACTGGTCACCTTTGGCATGACCGCCACAAATAGGACAGGTTCCTTCAATTTCCCTGTCAGATAAAAAATGCTGACAAGTTTCACAAAAATCTTGACTTTCTACTCTTTGATAGAGTTCATCGGATTCAAATAATTTCTTAATGACATCTTTGACAAATTCTGCATGGAATTCATTATGCGTCAAGGAATAAGAATCATAAGAAAAGTTGAGCTTTTCAAAGCACTTAGCAAATTCTTCGTGAAAAGAAAGTGCAATTTTTTCAGGAGTAGTACCCTCGTTCTTAGCTCGAAGAGTAATTGGAGTTCCATGACAATCTGTGCCAGAAACGTAAAGAACAGAGTCTCCGTTTTTGCGATAATATCTTGCGATAATATCACCAGGTAATAATGCTGCAATGTGACCTAAATGCAAAGAGTTATTTGCGTAAGGCCACGCTCCACCGATAAAAATTGTTTTATTCATAGTGAATACCTCCAGTTTATTGAATTTTTATGGGATTGATGTGAATACCATTAATTTTTTAGTTATTACCTCCTATTATTTTTGGCATTGTTGAATATTTTTTTATAAACCTCCTTATTCAATTGAAATAAGCCATTGAAAATCAAATAGCTATATCAAAAAAATGATATAGCTATTATAACATAAAAATACATAAAAGTCAATTTTATGTAAATTTAAGTTTCGGTGTTTTTTCTATGAATAATTTTACCACAAATACATTTCAAATGAAAAGAGAAATTGTAAATTTTTGACGGAAATTTAATCATATTACAAAAATATTACAAAAATTTCAAAATATATGATAAACTTATATAAGGTGATAAGAATGAATATAAAAGAAAGTTTTGAAATATATTTTGATTTAGTAGAAGACCCAAGAAGTCAAGCACATATAACATATCAATTATCTGACATATTATTTTTAATAATAGTAGGAATGTTGTGTAATTGTACAGATTTAGAAATGATAATAGAATTCGCAGAAGAAAAAGAAGAATTTTTAAAGCAACATACAGAATTAGAATGTATACTATGTTTAAGTACAATATCTAATATATTAAAAGTAATTAATCCAGAGCATTTAGAATTATGTTTATATGGCATTTTTAGTAATGTTTTAAAATCAAAAATCAAAATAGAAGAAAAACAAATATGCATAGATGGAAAAACAATATGTAGTACAGCAACCATGAAAAATCATGAAAAACCAATGCATATTATAACAGCATTATTGGCAGATGAAAGTGTTTCTCTTGGTCAAATAACAGTTGAAAGTAAAAGTAATGAAATACCAGCAGTAAGAGAATTAATAGAATTATTAAATTTAAAAGGTGCAGTATTAACAATGGATGCAATGCATTGTCAAAAGGAAACAGCAGAATTAATAATAGATAATGGTGGAGATTATGTTCTACAATTAAAGGGAAATCAAGGGAATTTTTACAAAGATGTATATGCCATGTTTGATGACAAATATATGGATGAAACAGATAAAGAATGTGAATATGAAATGTTTACAACTATTGAAAAAGCACATGGGAGAATAGAAAAAAGAACATGCTATGTTTTAAATGAAATAGAATTTTTTACCAACTATTTAGCTGAATGGAAAGGATTAAAGAAAATATTTGCAGTAAAAAGAGAAATTGAGAAAGATGGAAAGACAACAACAGAAATTAGTTGCTATTTAAGCAGTAAAAATACAACAGCAGAAAAATTATTATCATACACAAGAAAACACTGGCAAGTAGAAAGTTTTCACTGGTTATTGGATATGGATTATAATGAAGATGATAATAGAGTATCAAATGTAAATTCGCAAAAATGTTTAAATGTAATAAGAAAATATTGTATTTCAATTATAAAAAAATATATAGAGAATCATAATGTAAAAAGAAAAACAATAATAGCTAATATGAGAAAATGCTTACTAAATGAGGTGTTTCTCATTGAGGTATTAGCATATTATTGCAGTTCATTATAGATTCCAAACTATATCTTTACGTAATTTTGTAATATTTTTGTAATATGATTAAATTACCCTGTAAATTTTTCTAAAAAATTTCAAAAAATTCTTCTAAACATGAATCAAAATTTCTTATGGATATGATTTATGGTATTTCAAAATCAAAAGATATTTTACTTTCAAGTATTTCAGAAGCCTTAAATGAAAAAACAAAAAAAGCTTATGTAATTGACAGATTAAGCGACAAGCTTTCTTGTGAATTGGATGATAATATTGATAAAAACTATTGTAATACAGTAATAGACTCTTCGGGAGAAAGTCCAGTATTCATAATAGATGATAGTGATGTTGTTAAACTTTTAGGATCTAAATTTGAAGATTTAGGAATAGTAAGAGATGGTTCAAGTAAAAATAAAACTTATGAAAAAGGATATCATGTTACTGAGATAGTCGGATTAACAAAAAACAAGAAACAACCAATAAGTATGTTTTCAAAGGTGCATTCTTCAGTTTCTAAAGAATATGTTTCAGCAAATTCAATAACATTTGAGGGATTAAATAGAATAATAACCATTTTACAAGAGAAAAATAAAAAAGGAATTTTTGTTAATGATAGAGGCTATGATAATAATGAAATATTTAAATATTATTTTAAACAAAAACAAAATTTCATAATACGATTAAAAGAAAACAGAAAAGTATATAAAGACCATAAGTGGTATAAAATAACTACAATAAGGGATTCTAGAAAAGGCAAAGTACATATGAAATTATTTTTTCAAGGTGAAGAGCAAGTAATATATCGATAAAATGTAAAGAAAATTTAATTAAAACAGTACGATGTTATATAGACAGGTGGAAAATAGAAGAATATTTTAAATTCAAGAAACAAGAATATCATTTTGAGAATTTTAGAGTAAGAACATTAAAGGCTATTAATAATTTAAATAGAATGCCTACATACACAATAGGATTAATAGCATTACTTAGTGAAAAAGTAGGAAAAAAAGATTTTGTAAATATAATAATAAAAGAATCTAAATCCTTAAAAGAAAATGTATATTTATGGTTTTATCAAATAGCGAGAGGAATATATAATATATTAAAAATGGCAAGAACAGTAATAAGAGAATGGGAAAACATACGAAAGCAAAAGACATATAGTAATCAGCTTTCTCTGTTTTAAAGCCAATTCCATAATATGGTAATAAGCCTAATTTAAATTAGGCTTATTAAAAGAGAATAAAAATAAAATAATTGATAAAAAGTATTTAATCGCATACATATTTTACCAACTATTTCATTTTAATTGATTTATCTTTGCAAAAAACCGAAACTTAAAAAAATCTATGGAAAGATATTTTCTAATATGATATAATGTCAATTAGTTTTAAGAATGTTAGGCATTATATATTATGCAATTTAGGAGAATGTTATGGAAGAAAAGCAAAGAAAAGAGTTGATAAAAAAGATAATAGAAGAACAAGACATAGTTGCATTATATACATACGATGGTTTTAATAAATCATTAGGTATAATGCAGGAATATTCTAACGGAATTTTATATTCTGAACTAAAAAAATTTATATTGCAGAATTCAGAAATGCTAAAAAAATTCACAACAAAAAATTTATATACATTGCTTGCTAGTACTTACGACGAAAGTGAAAAACAAATAATAAATGAACAAATTGCTGAAAGATTAGAGAAAGAAGATTTTTTTTGTGAAGATATAGATAGTGAAGTTTTTCTACACCCAATACATACATATGATTCATATGGAAAAATCGATAAAGATGTGAGAAATAAAATAAACATTGAATTGGAGAAACAATTAAAAGAATTAGGAAAAGAATATGAAATAATTGATAAAAATATAAAGAATTATCCAGATGCAGCCAATTTTTTGAAATATTATAAAGATGGAATTTTTAATAATGATAAAATTGCAATGATTAATAAGTTTATAGAAAAAGATTCAAAAGCACTAGAATATATGAATTTTGGGATATTTAAAGATAACATATTTGAAATAGGTTCAGAGTTTTGTGAATATATATCAAAATTTCCTACAATTAGTTATCAATTAATTTTTTTAGAAGAAAAATCACCTGAAATATTTAAAAAAATTTCAGAGAGATTTAAGAATTATAATGATATAAAAGAAAATCTAGATGAAATAGAAGTGTTAATTACATATTGTGCAAGAAATGCATTTGATTTAAAAGAAAAAAATATAAAAATAGAAGATCTTTTAGAATGTGCATATAGAAATTCTAATGAATTTAAACTAATAAATGTAGAATGTGGAGAAGACTATAAAAAAAGGCTTAATCAAGAATTAGATAAACAATATACAAATGCAAAAGATATAAAAGAAAAGTTAAATATATATATGAATAAAAAATATTCATTATCTTTAAGTGGGGCAAAAGACTTACTAAAAGATTTTGGAACAGATATAGAAAATCTAGAATTATCTGAAGAAACTAAAAAATTATTTTTAGAATTAGGTGAAATAGTAAATTTAGAAGATGAAAAAGAGATTGATAGATTATTTACAGAAAATGAAATGACATATTCTACAATTCAGGTAAAAAAGATAAAAAATGAAATTGCAAAAGAATGTGCAAAAGATTTTTCTAAAGAATTCAATAACACAGATGAAAAGATAAAAAACAAAATAAAAAATAATGAAAATGTAGCAAATATTGAATATAAAGGAAAGAAAATACCATGTGTTAAATTAAAAGAAAATTTTAATTTGTTGGTACATAGTACAGATGCTGAATTTGTAAACACAAAAAATTCTGTAGAAAACTTTGCAGAGGATTGGAGTTCAGGAAAAGATAAGAAAAATCATATAATTTCGACGACATATATAAATCAGGACTTTTTAGGAATGGCACCAGTTGCAAAAAATGGGGTGAGATATGCGTTTTCAAATTTAGAAAAAAGTAAATTGAAATTAATGGGAGTAACAGATTTAAATACGTATTCTAATAGTTTTGCATATGACTCAGTTAAAAGACAATATATGTCGTCAAAAACTTTAGTATATAATTCAAGGAGAGTATATAGTGAATTTGGAATTGAAAGAGAAGGCACTATTCCAGATTATGTAGTTATTTGTGATGATGATTTACCAGAGGTTATTGAAAATTCATATAAAGCAGCAAGCCAATTTGAAATTCCTATTATATATATAAACAAAGCTGAAATTGAAAAAGAGCAAATTAAAAATCTTGAAGATATGTTAGGAAAATTTCGAAATACTAAGGATACAGAAGTATTACATAAATTGATAAATACATATGAAACTAATATGGCTGGATGGTTATTAAATAGAAGTGATGAAATACAAGACGATAAATCACATACAGCAAATGTAGATAATACAAGATTTAAAGAAGATTTCAAACAAATTCAATCGCAAATTGAAGATACTGTAAAAGAGTACTTTAAAGAGTCAAAAGAAAATAAGATATCAGATAATAAAATATCTGAAGTTATTAGTATTTTACTAGATGAAATTGAATTATATGAAGGATGTGAAGAAACAAAACCTATTAGTAAAACTAGAGTTAGTTTTAATGTACAAGAATTATTGCAAGAAGCAAATAAAACACTAGATGATATTGGAAAAAGTGAACTAAAGGTTGATTTGGATGCTAAAATGACAAGTAAACAATATAAAAAGAAAATACAAGAATTTGTTAAAAATGCTTTAAATGGAGAAGAATTAATAACAACAGAGTATAAAAACGATACAGAAAAAATAATAAATACATTAAAAGAAAAAAGTAAATTTCAAGAAACACAAAAGAATTAGGGGGAAGTATATGCAAAAAACATTTGCAATGTCATGTACAGAAGTTTATGAAATAATAAATAGTTTGCCAAAAGAAGAATTTGAAAAAATACAATTACATGAAATAGAATTCTTAAAGAAAAATAAAGATAATGAGTATAAATTTATAGTAGACAAAAACATTAATATAGAAGAATTAAACATTTCTAAAAGAGCAAATGCTATGATAGTAATATTGTGGGAAAAATATTTTGCAAGTGATATACAAAAACAAAAATTAAAAGTAATTTTAGATAATAATCAGAAAATTGTTAACAAAAAAAGAGAGGAACAATATAGTTACCAAGAATTATTTAATAAAAATAAAAAACAAAATAATCATCCAACATTAGAAAACTCACTATTAGATATACGAAAAGAAAAATGGTATAATAAACTACATAATTTTTTTAAAAGGATTATATATAAATTTAAACTTTAAATAATGATTTTTATTATGAGAATGAGGTTAAAAATATAGAAAACTATTTATAATAATAATAGGAACATTATGTGCAGTGCTATACAATACAAGAAATAAAAATAAATAAAAAAATATTGGAGGTATATAATTGGATAAATTAGTATTAATAGATGGAAACAGTATAATGAATAGAGCATTTTATGGAATTATGGGAAGTAAAATGTTAACTACGAAAGATGGAAAATATACTAATGCAGTATATGGATTTTTAGCTATATTATTTAAATTATTAGAAGATATAGATCCCAACTATTTAGTAGTTGCATTTGATTTAAAAGCTCCAACAGCTAGACATAAATTATATGAGGGATATAAAGCTAATAGACACGGGATGCCAGATGAATTGGCAGAACAAATGCCAATGATAAAAGAAATTTTAACAGCTATGAATATTGATATTGTAGAAATGGAAGGATATGAAGCAGATGATGTCCTTCGGAACATTGTCTCGTTATGGAGAAAAGAAAAATTTAGAAGTTACTATTTTGTCAGGAGATAGAGATACATTCCAACTAGCAACAGATAAAGTAACAATTAGAATACCTCATACAAAAGGTGGAAAAACAGAAACAGATTTATATAATAAAGAAAAAATCATAGAAAAGTATGGAATAGAGCCACAACAATTAATTGATGTAAAGGGATTGCAAGGAGATACTTCTGATAATATTCCAGGAGTTCCAGGGGTAGGAGAAAAAACAGCTTTATCATTAATTCAGAGATATGGTTCAATTGAAAATTTATACAAAAAAATAGAAAATGAAGAAGATGATTTAAAAGGAAAACAAAGAGAAAAAATAGTAAACAATAAAGAATTAGCATTTATGTCAAAAACATTAGGAACAATAAACTTACAAGTACCAATTTCAGATACATTAGAAGATTTTAAAGTTGAAGAATGGAATAAAGAAAAAGTACTTGAAATATTTAAAGAACTTAATTTTAAAAGATATATAGATAGATTCAATTTATTAGAAAACAATAAAAGTACTGAGAATCAAGAAAAAGAATTATTTAAAAGTGTAAATAAAAAAGAAGAAGAAATAATACAATTAATAAAAGAAGAACAAGAAATTATTTTTTATTTTGAGACAAAGAAAAATGATTTAGAAGAGAATATTATAAAAGAAGAAATTGTTGGAATAAACATTTATAATCAAAAACAAAATGAAGTTTATAATTTGAACTTAAATAATAATAAAATATTGAATTTTAAAGAAATATTAGAAGATGAAAAAATAAAAAAGATAAGTATAGATTTAACTAAAATATATATTTTATTAAAACAAGTAGGAATTAATATAGAAGGAATGCATTATGATATAGCAATAGCATCATATATTTTAAATCCAACCAATAATAAACTAAATATAGATAATTTGATTGAGCAATATTTAAATATAGATATAAACGAATATACAAAATCAGAGGATTCAGGTAAACAAATTAACTTATTTGACAATATGGAAAAAGAAGATATAAATCAAGAAGAAAAAGAAAAGTATATGATGTATGCATATTCAATTGGTAAAATAAAAAGTATTACATCTGAAAAATTAAAAGAGGTAAATAGTTTAGATTTATTTTATAATATAGATATGCCAACAGTTGAAGTATTATCAGATATGCAATGGAATGGAATGTATGTTGATAAAGAAGAATTAGAACAATTTGGAAAAGAATTAACATCAAAATTAGAAACAATAACAAAAATTATATACGAAATGGCAGGAGAAGAATTTAATATTAATTCAACAAAACAACTAGGAGAAATCTTATTTGAAAAAATGAAGTTGCCAGTAATTAAAAAGACCAAAAGTGGCTATTCAACAGATGTAGATGTATTAGAAAAATTAAAAAAGGAAGATCCAATAATAGAACAAATATTAGAATATAGACAATTGATGAAATTAAATTCAACATATGTTGAAGGATTAAAACCATACATTAATATAAAAACAAATAGAATTCATTCATTTTTTCATCAAACAATAACTGCCACAGGTAGAATCAGCTCAACAGAGCCAAATCTTCAAAATATACCAACTAGATTTGAATTAGGGAAAAGAGTAAGAAAAGTATTTAAACCAGAAAAAGGAAAGATATATTTAGATGCGGATTATTCGCAAATAGAATTAAGAGTATTAGCATCGATTTCTGGAGATGAACATATGATAGAGGCTTTTAAAGAAGGGAAAGATATACACAAACAAGCTGCATCAAAAGTGTTTAAAACTCCGATTGAAGAGGTTACAAAAGAACAGAGAAGTAATGCAAAAGCAGTAAACTTTGGAATAGTATATGGAATAAGTGATTTTGGTTTAGGTGAACAATTAGGAATAGGAAGAAAAAAAGCGAAACAATATATTGAAGAATATTTGGAACAATATGCAGGTATAAAACAGTTCATGGAAAACATTACAGAACAAGCAAAAGAACAAGGATATGTGGAAACTTTATTTCATAGAAGAAGATATATACCTGAATTAAAGTCAAACAATTATATGGTAAGACAATTTGGAGCAAGAGTAGCTATGAACACACCGATACAAGGTACAGCTGCTGATATCATGAAAATAGCAATGATAAAGGTTTATAATGAAATTAAAAGTAGAAAATTAAAATCAAAAATTATTTTACAAGTTCACGATGAAATGATGGTAGAAACACCAATTGAAGAAAAAAAAGAAATGATAAATATTATGAAAAAATGTATGGAATCAGCTACGAAATTAGAAGTGCCACTAATAGCTGAAATTTCAGATGCTGAAAATTGGTATGAGTGTAAATAATATAAAAAAAAAAGAAAGCAAAAGGGAATAGATGTAGAAAAAGGAGAGAATGAAAGATTGAAAAACAAAAAAATACTAGTATGTGGATTGATTATTTTAATTTTAATTGTTTTTCTAATAGTTTTTAAAAACAAGATACAAAGAATTTTTTATCCAAAGTCATATGAAGAATTTGTATCTATGTATTCTGATGAATATGGTGTAGATGAAAATTTAATATTTGCAGTAATTAAGGCGGAGAGTAATTTTCAAGAAGATGCAGTTTCGCATAAAGATGCATTAGGTTTAATGCAAATAATGAAAGAAACAGCGGAAGATGTGGCTAGAAAATATAATATTGAAATTGATTTTAATAATTCGGAAAGAGAGATATTAAATGTACAAAATAATATAAAAATAGGAACTAAATATTTGGCTGTTTTATTAGAAAAATATAAAAATATAGAAGTTGCTGTAGCAGCTTACAATGCAGGTATTGGAACTGTTGATAATTGGATTGAAAAGGAAATTATTAAGTCAGATGGAAGTGATATTGAAAATATTCCATATAAAGAAACTAATAATTATGTTAGAAAGATACTAAGAAATTATAAAATTTACCAAGACTTATATAAATAACTAGACAAAAGATAAAAAATGAAATAAAATAATAATAGAATGAAACAAGAAAAAGGAGTAAACAAAATGATAATAGAACAATTAATATTTACATTCATTTCATTTGCAATCTTTGTATACATGTTTTTTAGAATGATAAAAAATAATGATACTAGTTATGTATTTGTATTAGTAATAGAAGCAATAGGAATCACATTGAACTTTGCAGAAGTACTATTTGGAATAAAATTAAATTTATTATTTATGATACTAAAATATATATTTGCAATTTTATTTCCAATAACAATTATTATTCTAGAGAAGAAATATGTTCCACTATTTGAAATGATAAATGTTATGAAATCGAACATATATATGTTTTTTGGAGATACGAAAAAAGCAAAACAAGCTTTAATATCAATACTTGACAAAAACCAAAATAGTTATCAAGCACATAGATTACTTGCTGAAATTTATGAAAAAGAAGGCGGAATGAGAAAAGCAATTGATGAATATGTACAAGCTGTTGATTTAAATAAACAAGATTATGATTCTTATTATAAAGTTGCAGAATTATTAAATAATTTAGATAAAAAAGAAGAAGCTTCAGAGATGTTATTTAATTTATTAAATAAAAAACCAGAAATGTATGAAGCAAGTATACTTTTAGGTGAAATTCTAATAAACAGTGAGATGTACAAAGAAGCTGTAAATGTTTACCAAGAAGCGTTAAGATATAATCCAATAAGTTATGATTTAAATTATAATTTAGGAATAGCATATACTATGCTAAATGATTTTCAAAATGCTAAAATATGTTATGAAAAAGCAGCTGAAATTAATACATTAGCATATAATGCTAAATATTCTTTAGCTGAAATAGCTTTAATATATAAAGATTTAGAAGAAGCGGAAAAAAGATTTTTAGAAGCAATTGAAGAAGAAGAATTATCAGCTGATGGATATTATGAACTATCAAAAATTCAATTAATTAAAGGGGAAAAAGACACAGCAATTAAATATGTAAATCTTGCAATTGACATTAATAGTAAAAAAATAGTAGAAAAAGTAAAGAAGGACCCTATATTTATTCCTATTATGGCAAGAATTTCTATCCCATTTAATTTAGAAAATCAAATATTAGAAAAAGAAGGAAAATTACAACAAAAAGATGTAAAGTCAAAAGAACATTTAGAAGAAATGGCAGAAATAACAAGACATTTAAGCTATAATGACATAAAATTATTAAGAAAAAATGTGGACAATGGTAAAAAGAAAAATATATCAAAAGAAATTGAACAAAAAGAAATACAAGAATAAGAAGTAAGAACTCATAAAATCCTAAAAAAACAATATAATAATTAGAGGAGGGATTTTATGAGTACAAATTTTGCAATAATTGGTGGAGACTTAAGAATTATTAAATTGGCAAAAATGCTAGCTAAAGATGGAAATAAAGTATATACGTATGGATTAGAAAAAGCAGAAGAATTAAAAAATGAAGAAAATATTATATTTTGCGAAAAGATAAATAAAGCAATTTCTGAACATGTAGAGGTGGTTATTGGACCAATACCATTTTCAAGTAATGGAATAAACATTAATGCACCATTTAGTTATAAAGAAATATCAATAAGAGAGTTAATGCATGTTTTAAATGCAAAAATATTAATAGCAGGAAGCATTACACCAGATGTTTATGATATGGCAAATGATGAATATATTGAAATTATAGATGTAATGAAAAGAGAAGAATTAGCAGTTTTGAATACAATATCAACAGCAGAAGGAACAATAGAAATTGCAATTGCTAATACAAACAAAATAATACATGGAAGTAATGTATTAATATTAGGATTTGGAAGAATTGGAAAAGTGTTAGCTAGAAAAATGACAGGACTATCAGCTAAAGTGACATGTGCAGCAAGAAAAGACGAAGATTTAGCATGGATAAAGGCATATGGACATATGGCAACAAATATAAACTTCTTAGGAGAAAATTTATCACAGTATGATATTATAATTAATACAGTTCCTCATTTGATTTTAACTGAAGAACGAATGGAATATGTGAAAAAAGAGTGCTTATTAATAGATTTAGCATCTAACCCAGGTGGAATTGATAAAAAAACAGCTAAGGATAGAAATTTAAAATTAATATGGGCATTAGCATTACCGGGTAAAGTAGCACCAGTTACAACTGCTGAATTTATAAAAGATACAATTTATAATATTTTAAAAGAAATATATAAAAAATAACGAAAGAGGGAGAATTTATGGTAGTAGAAATTATAAAAGCAATTATATTTGGAATTGTAGAAGGAATAACAGAATGGTTACCAATTAGTAGCACAGGACATTTAATACTAGTAGAGCAATTTTTAAAATTTAAAGAAGTATCACCAGAATTTTGGAATATGTTTCAAGTGGTTATACAATTTGGAGCAATATTAGCAGTAGTGGTTTTATATTTTAAGAAAATATGGCCGTTTACAAAAAACAAAGAAAAAGCAATTAAGAAAAATGGATTATTATCTTACTTTGATAAAAATATAATGAACCTATGGGGAAAAATATTAGTTGGTTGTATACCTGCAGCAATAATAGGATTGTTATTTGATGATGTTTTTGAAGCTTTATTTTATAATCCATTTTGTATAGCCATTGCTTTAATTGTATTTGGAATAGCTTTTATTATTGTTGAAAATTGGAGAAAAGATAAAAAAAGCGCTAAGGAAAAATCTAGTCAAATTACATATAAAGATGCTTTAATCATTGGATGTTTTCAACTATTAGCTGCAATATTTCCAGGAACGTCACGTTCAGGAGCAACTATAATAGGGGGATTATTAATTGGGCTATCAAGACCAAATGCAGCTGAATTTACATTTTATTTAGCAATTCCAACAATGCTTGGAGCGAGTTTATTAAAATTAGTTAAATTTGGATTTGGATTTACATCAATAGAATTAGTTGTTTTGTTAGTAGGAATGATTATATCTTTCTTGGTATCATTAATCGTTATTAAGTTCTTAATGAGTTATATTAAAAAACATAATTTCAAAGTATTTGGATATTATAGAATTATATTAGGAATTATTGTTTTAACATATTTCTTTTTTACAAAAGTATAATAACTTAAAAATTATAAATGACAATATAAATATAAGCACATCCTAAAATTGACATAAAACATAAAAAATGATATGATATTTATGTTAAATATATTAATACATTAATGTATATATAATTATATGTACATTAAAATTTATTACAATTTTAGGAGGAATAAAAATGGAAACTATATCAGAATGCATACGGAAGTATGTAGAAGCTCATGACAATGAAGTAACTTCTTGCGAGGTTATAAACTATATTCTCGAAGAAAAAAAATTTGAGATTACTGAACAATGTATAAGAAATAAACTAACTAGTGTCTTAAAGGAAGTTGGTGGAAAATTAAAACCTTCACCACGTTATGTGGGATTGATACAAGAAGAAATAATGAAATATTTAAAGAATAATAATTGTGTAACTTATGATGAAGTTGTAGATTATATTCTTAAAGAAAAAAGGATAAATATAATAGGTCGAAAAATTAGAAATACATTATGTATGATAGTAAGAAAATCAGGAGGAGAATATAGTATATGTTCTAAAAAAAATAATTGTAATAAGTAAGAAAAGTGCTGACAATTTTGTCAGCACTTTTCTATTATGTCATCTACTTTTTTATTCTATTTTCCTATGAGTTTTATCACTTACATTATTAGCAAAATTACACATTTTCTCATATTCTTTGCACTTTATTTTATATTCCATTTGCATGCACATATAACGATAGTAACAATAAGCTTGTTCATATTGAGCCACAGGGTTAAACATAGGATCTCTATATAATTCATTCATATCCATCCCAATATTAGGTGGAGGCATTCCATAATCATTAAATTGAGGCATATAATTATTATTAAAATCTTTTTCCATACAATCATCTCCTATAAATCAAAATTAAAAAATGGAAGTACATTTATAAAAATATATGTATAAAAAGCAGCTAATATACCATGTAATAATTTTCCATACAAATAAGGTTTTATTGATAAGTCAGTTTTTGAAGTGATACTTAAAACTTGTAGTAATACAGATATTCCACCAAAACCAAGTAAAAAAGCTGTAAATATTATATTAATAGAAATTTTTTTACAAGCTATATTAGAAATTGAATTAATTCCATTTGTTATTTCCAAAAATCCAGAAATTAATGGAGCAGCAAAAGAAAAATCAATATTTAGAGTATCAAAAATAGGTGCAATCAACAAAGCTAACATATTTAAGATTCCACTTGCTTTTAAAATAGATATAACACTAGAAAAAATAACAACAAATCCTCCAATTAATAATATTGTAGAGATACTACTCATTATACTTTCTGATAAAATAGAACCTAGGTTAGAAAAAGTAATATTTTCTTTTGAAGCAGAACTAGGAGTTATGTTATGGTAAGAAGCAGAAGATTTTTCATTTTGTTTCCAAAATCTAAATATAATTCCTACACTAATACATGCTAAAATATGCGTTATAAATAGTAAGATACCAATAGATGTATTCTTATACATTGAAAGTCCGACTGTACCTATTATAAAAAGAGGTCCGGAATTATTGGTAAAACTAAGTAGTCTTTCACATTCTTCTTTAGTGCAAGTATTGTTTTTTCTGAAACTAGTAGCAATTTTTGCACCTACAGGATATCCACTTATTATTCCCATAATAAAGGCAAAAGCTCCTTCACCACGAATATTAAAAAGTGGTTTCATATATCTATTTAAGATATTTCCAAGTTGTGTAATTATATTGGTATGCATTAAAAGTTCTGTAGCTACGAAGAAAGGGAAAAGAGAAGGAATTACAGAGTTTGCCCATAGAGCTAAGCCAGATTTTACAGCAGGTAAATTACTTTTTGAAAATAATAATAAACTAAAAGTGAAAAATAGAAAAATTAAAGGTAGAAAGTTTCTTTTTAGTTTAACAACATAAAAATTGTGTTTTAAAATCATAATATACCTCCAAAGTTTATTATATAAATATATGTGGTAATACAGAAAATATTAATAACTTATTAAATTTGTAGTTTTAAATTTGCCATTTTGAATAATAAAAACGTTACAGTTCAGTAAGAAATGATTATAGTGGAAGCCAAAGCTTTGACACCATAATCATTTCTTACTGAACTGTAACTAAAAAACAAAACTAAAAAGCTATAGACCTTGTAATTTTTTGAGAAAAATGATATAGTAAATAAGAAAATTTATAAAAATAAATAACAAAAAAATATAAAAAGAATAAAATAATAAAAAATAAAAGAGGAAGTGAAACTTTGAACATAGAAGAAATATTAAAAAAGTCAAACTTACCAATAGAAGATAAAGAAATAAAGTTTAATGAACCAATGAATAAGCATTCAACATTTAAAATAGGCGGACCAGCAGAATGTTTTATAAAAATAAATAAAGAAGAGCAATTAAAGGAAATATTAAAAATAGCTAAGCAAAATAAAATTCCATTAACTATTATAGGAAATGGAAGTAATATCCTTGTTTCAGATGATGGAATAAAAGGAATAACATTAATGATAAACATAGAAGGCATAGAAATAGAAGAAAAAAAAGAAAATGTGGAAATTATAGCAGGGGCAGGAGAAAAAATAGGCAAATTAGCAAGAGTGTTTTTAAAAAGGGATATTTCAGGATTTGAAGAATTATCAGGTATTCCGGGAACATTAGGTGGAGCTGTTAGAATGAATGCAGGAGCACATGGAAAAGAAATGAAAGATATAATAAAAGGTGTAAAATGCATTGATTATAATGGTAAAGAAAAAATATTAACAACAGAAGAAATGCAATTTGATTATAGAAAAAGCATGTTAGTAAATAACAAATATATAGTTACTAAAGTAAAAATAGAATTACAAAAAGGTAAAGAAGAAGAAATAAAAGAAAAAATGGATAATTATGCTAAATACAGAAGAGAAAAGCAACCAATTGAATATCCAAATGCAGGGAGTACTTTTAAAAGAGGAAAAGATTTTATTACAGCGAAATTAATAGATGAGGCAGGACTAAAAGGATACTCTATAGGTGGAGCAGAAGTGTCTACAAAGCATAGTGGATTTATTGTAAATAAAGGAAATGCTACAGCGAAAGATGTTTTACAATTGACAAAATATATAGAAGAAGAGGTTTATAAAAAATTCAATAAAAAAATAGAATTAGAAATTGAATTGGTTGGAAATTAAAATAAAAGAAGTATAAAAAATGTACTTCTAAAAATAGGACAAGGAGTTAGTTAAAATGAATGGATTAATGCAATGGTTTAAATCTAGTAATAAAATGAAAAGATGGATGTTATTAATTTTAGTAGGAATTTTATTTGCTTGTTATGGATTAGCTAAAATATTAGTTATGAAAGAAATTTCATTCAAAGAAGTTGGAGGAGTGATAATTGTATTTGTAATAGGTTTTGTTTCTATTATTTTAGGATTAATATTTTTAAATAAAAGAACATTAGAGGTTTTAATAGAATCAACAGATGAAAGAATGGAAAACAAGAAAAATGTAAATGTTAAATCTTTGATTTTTAATAAAACAGTATATGACAAAGGACCTAATATTGTTGTTATAGGTGGTGGAACAGGACTAAATACAGTTCTTTCAGGATTAAAAAATTATACAAATAATTTAACTGCTATTGTAACTATATCAGATTATGGAGAAGCAGCAAGCAATTCAAGAAAAGAACTACAAATGTTACCATTGGGAGATGTAAAAGATAGTATTGTTTCACTAGCTTCAAAAGAAGGTCAGATTGATAAACTATTTAATTATGAATTTACAACGGGAAAATTAAGAGGTCTTAATTTCTCAGATATTTATTTTTCAGCAATGAGAGACATAAATGGTAATTTTGAAGATTCTATCATAAAAAGTAATGAAGTATTAAATATGATAGGAAAAGTAATCCCTGTTACTTTAGATGAAATGAAAATAGTTGCAGAACTAGCTAATGGATATATTGTAGATGAAAGATCTAAGATTCCAGAGATTGTTTCAGAAAAAATAACAAAAATTAATAGAATATTAATAAACCCAACAAATTGTAGACCAGCTCCAGGAGTGATTGAAGCAATAAAAAATGCAGATTGTATTGTAATTGGACCAGGAAGTTTATATACAAATGTTATACCAAACTTGTTGGTAAATGGAGTAACAAAGGCAATTAAAGAAAGCGTAGCAATTAAAGTGTATATAAGTAATATAATGACAGAACCAGGTCAAACAGATAATTATAGTGTTTCAGATCATTTAAATGCAATTATTGATCATTGTGGAAAAGGCATAATAGATTATTGTATTTATGATACAGGAGAAATTATTCCTGAATTTATAAAAAAATACAATTTTGAAGGACAAGATTTAGTAGAACAAGATATTGAAAAAGTAAAAGGAATAAAATTCTTACAAAGAAATTTATCTATGATTAGCGATGAACATATTAGACATGATCCTAATTTAGTAGCTTCTTCAATTATAGAACTTATTTGTGATGATTTAAAATATCAAGATAAACAAAATGATCCTCAATATTTAATGCTAAATACTAAGCTAAAAGAAGAAAAAAGAATTAATAAAATAAAGAAAAATATGGAAAGAAAATCTAAAAAAGGTATTGAACCTAAAGAAAAAAATTCAAGTAAAAAAGGAAAGAGTAAATTTAGTAATAAATATAGTGATAGAATAGCATCTATTAGAGAAGCAGATGAAAAGGCAAGAAAGAAAAATGAAAAAGAATTTGCAAAGAAGGAAAAAAAGGGAAACAAGAGAACTAAAAAAGTAGGCGAAAAAGATATTCAAAAGAATAAAAAGAGAACATCGCAAGAACTAAGAGAAGAAATGCTAAAAAAGTTAGAAAATAGTAAATTGAAATAAGGGAGAAAGTATGGAATTTACAAAAGAAGATTTAAATTTAGAAAATGGTTTAGAAAAAGAATGGTTAATAACAAATGGAATAGGAGGATATAGTTCTTCTACAATAATAGGGGCAAATACTAGAAAATATCATGGGTTGCTAGTTGCACCATTAACTCCACCAGCAAGAAGATTTTTAATTCTTTCTAAATTAGATGAAAGTATAGAAATAAATGAAAAAAAATATGATTTATATACTAATATATGCAAAGAATATATTTCAAGAGGATATGAGTATCAAGAAGAATTTAGAAAAGAATATGTACCTATTTTTAAGTATAAAATAGGTACAACAGAAATTACAAAAGTAATCTGTATGGAATACGGAAAAAATACATTAGGAGTATATTATAAAATAAAAAATGGAGAAAATAAAGCAAAATTAACTTTAGCACCAATTATAAATTTTAGAGATTTTCATACTACTAATACAGATCATGAATTTAATTTGTCACAAAGCATTAATAAAAATAAAGTAAAAATAGTTGTAGATTTAAACTCTCAAACACCAATTTATATGAATCTATCAGAAGGAATTTATATTAAACATGAAAATGATAATTTTAAAAATATGTTTTATATAGAAGAAGAAAAAAGAGGATTTGAAGCTGAAGAAAATCATGCGGTTCCAGGAAGATATGAAATAGAAATAAATCCAGAAGAAGAAAAAGAGATTTCATTTGTGTGTTCTTTAGAAGAGAACATTGAACAAATTGATGTAAAACAATTAATAGATAAAGAAATTATTAGATTAGGAGAGATATTTAATCAATCTTTACTAATTAATAATAGAAAAGAGAAAAAAACAAAAGAAGAAATCAAAAGGGATAATTTAATAAAAACATATTTGATTGCTACAGATAATTTTGTAGTATATCGTCCTAATTTTGGATTGCATACAGTTATTGCAGGATATCCATGGTTTTTAGATTGGGGTAGAGATACTTTAATTGCATTTGAAGGATTATTATTAGTAACTAAAAGATTTAAGATAGCAAAAGAAGTATTAAAAACAATGATAAGAGATATAAAATTTGGACTTGTTCCAAATGGATATTCTGGATATGATAATAGACCATTATATAATAGTGTAGATGCTTCATTACTTTTATTTGAAGCAGTACAAAAATATATAAATTACACAGGAGATTATCAATTTATAAAAGAAGAAATTTATAAAAAATTAGAAGATATTATAGAAAATTATATAAAAGGAATAGATGTAGATAATAATAATATTTATTTAGATGATGACGATCTTATAGTATCAGGAACACAAAATACACAAAATACATGGATGGATGCAAAATATGATGGAGTAGCAATAACGCCAAGATCAGGAAAAGCAGTAGAAGTTAATAGTTTGTGGTATAATGCTAATAAAATAATGGCAGATTTAAGTAAAAAAATTGGACATTCACAAAATGCAAAAAAATATAAATTAATAGCAGAGAAATGCAAAAAATCATTTAATGATAAATTCTATAATAAAAGAAGGAAATGTTTATATGATGTTTTAGGAGATAGTAAAATAAGACCAAATCAATTATTTGCATTAAGTCTTACTTATCCAGTTATAGAAGCAGATTCAGAAGAAGCAAAAAATATTATATCAGTAGTTGAAAAAAAATTATTAAATGCTTATGGATTAAAAACTTTAGCAAAAGGTGAAGAAAATTATGTTGAAGTATATGAAGGAGATGGCAAAAAAAGAGACTCTAGTTATCATCAAGGAATTACTTGGCCATGGCTATTAGGTTTATATTACAATGCATTAAAAAACATATTGAAAAAAACAAAGAAAAAAGATGCAAAAAAAGAACTAGAGACAAAATTAGAAAAGTTTATAGAAAAAACTTCAAAAACGTTCCAAAAAGAGATAAGTCATAATGGATGTATTGGAAGCATTTCAGAGTTATATGATTCTAGAAAACCATATTTACCAAAAGGAACTATTGCACAAGCTTGGAGTGTAGCAGAAGTATTTAGAATTATTTTGAATAAGTAGAAAAGGAAGAAAAAATGATATCAATTGAAAATTTAGAAAAAGAATTAAAAAACAATCATTTAAATAGTATGTACCTTTTATACGGAGAGGAACTATTTTTATTAGAGACTTCATTAAAAAAAATAAAAACTTTATTTGGAGAATGTATAAAGGGTATAAATTTTATTTCAATTGATGATACAAATGTAGAACAATTAATAGCAGATATTGAAACGCCAGCGTTTGGATACGAAAAGAAATTAATAATAGCTAGGAATACAGGATTATTCAAAAAAGAAGGAAAAAGGAAAAACACAGAGATTTCTAAATTAAAGGATAAGATAAATAAATATATTCAAAAAAATAGTAAATTAATAGAAGAAAGTGTTGTTCTAGTATTTGCAGAGGAAGAAGCAGATTCTAAACAAGAGCTTTATAAAACAATTGAAGAAATAGGAATTGTGTGCAAATTCGATTTTCAAAAACCAATTCAAATAGAAAAAAGAATGAAATCAATATGCAATGCATATAAAGTACAAATAGATGATAGCACTTTAAGGTATTTTATAGAGTGTTGCGGTACAAATATGCAAGATTTAATTAATGAAATTAGAAAATTAATTGAATATGCAGGAGAAAATGGAAAGATAAAAAAAGAAGATGTTGATAAATTAGTAACTAAAAAATTAGAGAGCATAATATTTGATTTAACAGACAATTTAGGAAAAAAGAATATTGAAAAGGCATTACAAGTTTTAAGAAACTTGATTTATGAAAAAGAGCCAATACAAAGAATTTTAATTACTCTTTATAATCATTTTAAGAAACTATATTTTACAAAACTGGCTGAATATTATAAAAAAGACATTATTAAAAGCTTAAAATTAAAACCAAATCAAACTTTTTTAGTAAATAAGTATAAAATGCAAGCTAAATATTTTAAAACAAAAGAATTAAAAGAAATATTACAAGACTTAAGAGATTTGGATTATCAATACAAAAATGGAATAATTGACTTGCAAATTGGACTAGAAGCTATACTTTGTAAATATTGCTCTTAAAAATAAAATGAATAAAAACATAATAAATAATGAATGTATAATAAAACCAAATATTGATAAAAATATAACTAGTTATATTTTTATAGATAGGTGGTTTTTTTATGTTTAAAAAAAAGAGATATATAATAATGATAATAATAGCTTTTTTATTAATAGGTGTAACAATATTTATAGTATATTTTCAAAATAATTCAGTAGAAGCATTATCAAAATATGGTTCAAGAGGAGAAGAAGTTAAACAAATACAAACAAAATTGAAGAGATGGGGATATTATAGTGGAAATGTGGATGGAATCTATGGTAGCAAAACAGTAAATGCTGTTAAGTATTTTCAAAGAAAGAATGGATTAACACAAGATGGAATAGCAGGCCCTGCAACATTAAAAGCAATGGGAATTTATAGTTCAAGTTCATCAAGTTCAAGTACAAGCAATTCAAGTAATGTTAATTTATTAGCAAGATTGATTTATGGAGAAGCAAGAGGAGAACCGTATACAGGACAAGTAGCTGTTGGAGCAGTTGTATTAAACAGAGTAAAAAGTAGCTCTTTTCCAAATACAATAGCAGGAGTAATATATCAATCAGGTGCTTTTGATGTAGTGTCAGATGGACAAATTAATTTAACACCTAATTCAACTGCAAAGAAAGCTGCACAAGATGCTTTAAATGGATGGGATCCTAGTTATGGCGCAATTTATTATTTTAATCCATCTACGGCTACTAATAAATGGATTTGGTCTAGACCAATGACAATTACAATTGGAAAGCATAGATTTTGCAAGTAAAATAAAGAAATTTTCTATATTGAAGGTGAGTAATAATATATTAAATAAAAAGCAAGAAATAAGTTGAAGTTTCAAAACTATTTCTTGTTTTTTATGTTTATAAAAAACTAAATTATTGGTAAAAAAGCAGTAGATGAAATAATTTAGTAAAAATACAATTGACAAAACATAACATAATTGATAATATAATATTGATGTATTGACTAATGGAGGAAAAGAATGTTTATTTATCCAAATGAATATTTTAATAAAGTAGAAGAAATAACAATAGAATTTTTAAAAAAGAATAAAATAAAAGCATTAATATTAGATGTAGACAACACCTTAATAAATTACGAAAAAAGGTTACCAGAAAAAGTTGCAAAATGGGCAAGAGAATTAAAAGGACAAGGAATAAAACTATACATATTATCTAATACTAATCAAGAAGAGAAAGTAAAAAGAGTAGCAAATGCATTAGAAATTCCATATGAATACTTTGCAAAAAAACCACTCAAATCAGGATTTTTAAAAGTACAAAAAAGCCTAAACGAAAAACCAGAAAATATAGGAGTAGTAGGAGACCAAATATTTACAGACATAATTGGTGGAAATCGTTGCAAAATGTTCACAATATTAGTAGATCCGATTGAACCAATAGACTATTGGTATACAGCATGGAAAAGACCAATAGAAAATAAAATAAAAATAAGATATAAAAATAAGCGAACAAAGGAGAAAAAATAAAATGTATTTTAATGATGTACATATATTATATTATGTAGCAGTGGCTATAATAGGGTTATTTGTTGGTGAATTTGTTAATTGGATGAATCAAAGATTACCTGAATATAAAAATGTTTTTTCAAAAGAATTTATAACAGAACATAAAATAAATTTTAAACCTAATTACATATTAATGTTATTAACATCATTTATTTATATTGCGTTAGTATATAGATTTGGAATACAAAACACAATAATAGCAAATTTAGATTTAATTAAATTTATGATTTTAACACCAATGTTATTATCAGTATTTGTAATTGATTATAAATCTCAAATTATTCCAAACAGATTAAATTTAACAATATTTGAGATAGGAATGGGATTTGCATTTTTATATGGTCTATCAGATGTAGCAATTACAATTAACATGTTGCTTGGAATGCTTGCAGGAGGAGGAATATTCTTACTTATTACAGTAATAGGAGGAATATTTTATGGAAAAGAAGCAATGGGATTTGGCGATGTTAAATTAATGGGAGCATTAGGATTATTTTTTGGACTTTCTAACATTGTTGTAATTACATTAGTTTCATTCTTGATAGGTGCAATACTTAGTATAGTGTTACTTATTACAAAAATAAAAAAATCGGACGAATATATACCATTTGGACCATTTATTGTAATAGCAACATTTATAAGCATGTATGTGCCATTTGAACAAATAAAGATGATATTAATGCAAATATTTACATTAGGAATGTATAAAGGTTAAAATTAGATGTAAGGGGATGGTTTTAAATGAATCCTAAATTACAATGGTTAAGAAACACAATGTCAAGTTTAAATTTACAAGGATTAATTATATCAAATCCAATTAATATAAAATATTTAACAAATATAGAAGCAGAGGGAGTATTGTTACTAACTAGAAAAGAAAATATTTATATTACAGACGGAAGATATATAGAACATGTACATAGTATTTTGACATTATATGATGAAATTATAGTCTATGATATAAATGATGTATCAAAGGACGATTATGAAAATTTCTTTATGTTTTGCGAAAATGTAGGATTTGAAGAAAACTATGTAACATATGCTCGGTTATAAGGAATTAATAAGAAAATATAAGATTAACAATTTAGTTGAAACAGAACATATCATAGAAAAACAAAGAATGATAAAAGACCAAGAAGAAATAAGTAGTTTAGAAAAAGCATGTGAAATAACAGACAATTGTTTTCAATATATATTAACTTATATAAAGCCAGGAATGACTGAAAGGCAGATTGCAGATGAAATTGAAGAATATTATAAAAAAAGAACAGAAGGATTGTCATTTGAAACAATTGTAGCTTCAGGAGAAAATACATCAAAGCCACATGCAGTGCCAACAGATAGAAAAATCCAAGAAAATGATATTATAACAATTGATATGGGATGCAAAGTTAATGGGTATTGTTCAGATATGACAAGAACATTTTTTGTAGGAAGTGTTCCAGAATATATAAAACCGGTTTATGATTTAGTATTAAAAAATCAAGTACAAACATTAGAACAAATGAAAGATGGAATAAGTACAAGATTATTAACTAAAATGGTTGAAAACGACTTTAAATTAAATGGATATGATTTAATTCATAGCTTAGGACATGGAGTAGGAATGGAAATTCATGAAGCACCATATGTAAGCTATAGATCTGATACGCAATTAAAGGAAAATATGGTAGTAACAGATGAACCAGGTATTTACATACCAGGAAAATTTGGTATAAGAATAGAAGATACTGTTCAAATTACAAAATTTGGTTGTATAAGTTTAACAAAATCCGAGAAAAATTATATTATAATATAATAAATATTCAATTTTTAATATAATTAATAATTTGCAAAATAAATAATATATGAAAAAGGTTTATATTTAAAAGGTCTACAAATACTTGATTTTTCTAAGGGTTTATGATAAAATAAAAAAAGTTTATAAAAATAAGAGAATTTTATATGAAAATTGAAAGGAGAAATTATTATGGCATCAGTATATTCAGCAGGAGATTTTAGAAATGGAACAACATTCGAAATGGAAGGAAATGTATATAGAATTGTAGAATTTCAACACGTAAAACCAGGAAAGGGATCAGCATTTGTAAGAACAAAATTAAAAAATGTAATAACAGGAGCAACATTAGAAAAAACATTTAATCCATCAGATAAATTCCCAGCAGCAGAAATTGAGAAAAAAACAATGCAATATTTATACAATGATGGAGGTTTATATTACTTTATGGATAACGAAACTTATGATCAAATGCCTCTAAATGAAGAGCAATTAGGAGATTGCTTAAAATATTTAAAAGAAAACATGGAAGTTACTATTCTTTCATACAAAGGTAACACATTTGCAGTAGAGCCACCAACATTTGTTGAATTAGAAGTTACATATACAGAACCAGGATTTAGTGGAAATACAACAACAACATCAGGAAAACCTGCAAAATTAGAAACAGGATTAGAAATACAAGTTCCTTTGTTTGTAAATATTGGAGATGTATTAAAAATAGATACAAGAACATGCGAATACATGGAAAGAGTTTAAGAAAGGTGATTTAGTACATGAAAAATATAAAAAACGAATACAAAGGTTTTTTAGATGACATAGAAAAAAATATAAAAAATAAAGAAGACTTAGAATATGTGAAAAAAAGATTCACAGCTTTTCTAGATCCAGTATTAGATGAAATAAATTCTATTATAGAATATAAAAAAGAAGAAGTTGAAGAATTAGAAAAAAGACAGCAAGAAATTGAAAGAAAAATGTCTAAAATGCAAAGTGTAATAGATAATATCGAAAAAGATATTTATGCAGAAGATGGTTTCGATTTTGAAATTGTTTGTCCATATTGTAATCATGAATTTATCATAGATGTGGATGAAAATAAAACAGAAATTGAATGTCCTGAATGTAATAATTTAATTGAATTAGACTGGAGCGGAGATGTAGATGATGAACCATCTGCAGGTGGATGCTTAGGTGATTGTCATGGATGCCATGGATGTGGTAGTGAGGATGAAGATGACGATATGTAAATAAAAAAGAAAACTCTTTATAAAAGAGCTTTCTTTTTTATTTTATATGAAGTTTTATTTGCAGACATCGTGATGATAGTATTTTCTATTTATATATGAAATTAAATATATTAGAAATAATTTAAAGGATTTTGGTATTTGTCATTAACTCTAATTCCTAAATGTAAATGACAACCTGTCGTTGCTCCATTTGTAGGTTTACCATCAGAATCATGATATTGATTTCCAGGAACACCATAGACATATTTAGGGCCAACGCATCCAATAACTTGTCCTTGCTTAATTTCGTCACCAACAGAAACAATCCAATTAGGGTCACAGTGGCAATAGCTTACCTTAAAATCATCAAAAGAAAGTGTTATAGTATAACCACCAGCACCTAAAAAATTTCTAAAAGTAATCTTACCATCTGCAACTGCAATAAATTTAGTGCCTTCAGGAGCAGGAATATCAATTCCAGAGTGTGAAGAAGAAGCACCGAGAAGTAGGAGAAGTACGTTTACCAAAGTTAGAACTGATTTTTGTATAACCAGGAATAGGCCAAACAAAACCATCAGGATTTTTATCGATGATTTCTGAATCTAAAGAATTAGAATTAGAAAAACTGTTTGAGTTTAAGATTGGAACAAAAAATAAAGAAATAATTAAAGTAAGGATTATAATAATAAATAAAGAACGATTTAAAAAGCTAAAAATAAAATGCACCTCCTTAAAAATATATTGAAAAATAATAAAAACGTAAAATAGAATAAAAAAATAAAAAGCAGATTCTACCAATCTGCTTTTATTATGTGGCAGGGGTAGAAGGACTCGAACCCTCACAGGCGGTTTTGGAGACCGATGTGCTACCATTAACACTATACCCCTATATAAATTAAACACATTTATTATATTAGCACAAAAAATAAAAATACGCAATAATTTTTAAAAAAATTATTGACTTTTTTAAATCTTGGTAATACAATGTATGCAACAAAATAGATTACGGTGAAAAAGAAAAAGTGCTAAAAACTTTATTTTTAGAGAGTAAGTGATGGTGAAATACTTACAATAAAGAAGCATGGGGAGCTTTGGAGTAACAATAAAAATAATTAAGGTGCTTGAAATAAAATTATAAAAGATTTCAAGAATTAGGGTGGAATCGCGGAAATAAAACTTTCGTCCCTAGCTGTGCATTAGCTAGGTGCGAAAGTTTTTTGTGAGACAAGGGGGACAGGTCTTAAATGTCTCACAAATTTATATAAAATTTAAAAAAAGGTAATATTAGATAGAAAAGCGAAATATTACAAATAATGTGAGACATTTAAGACCTGTCCCTATTGTCTCAAGAGGAGGAGTTATTATGTTAAAATCAATGGACACATTAGTTGCTTTGTGTAAGAATAGGGGAATTATTTATCCAGGTTCAGAAATTTATGGAGGATTAGCTAATACTTGGGATTATGGTCCTTTAGGTAACGAAATTAAAAACAATGTAAAAAATGCTTGGAGAAAGAAATTTATTCAAGAACAAAAAGATATAGTAGGATTAGATGCTGCTATTTTGATGAATCCAGAAACTTGGGTTGCATCAGGGCATGTTGGAGGTTTTTCAGATCCTTTAATAGATTGTAAAGAATGTAAAACAAGACATAGAGCAGATAAATTAATTGAAGAATGGGCTCATGAAAAGGGGAAAGACATGATTGCAGATGGTATGAGTGATAAACAATTAACAGATTTTATAGAAGAAAATAAAATACCATGTCCAAGCTGTGGAAAAACAAATTTTACAGGAATTAGAAAATTTAATTTAATGTTTAAAACTTTCCAAGGAGTAACAGAAGATACTACTTCTGAGATTTATTTAAGACCAGAAACAGCACAAGGAATATTTGTAGATTTTAAAAGTGTCTTAAGAACTTCAAGAAAGAAAATGCCAATGGGAATTGCACAGATAGGTAAAGCATTCAGAAATGAAATAACACCAGGAAACTTTACTTTTAGAACACGTGAATTCGAACAAATGGAATTAGAATTTTTCTGTAAGCCAGGAACAGATTTAGAATGGCATAAATATTGGAAGGATTATTGCGAAAATTGGTTGTTATCTTTAGGAATGAAAAAAGAAAACATAAGATTAAGAGATCACTCTGCAGAAGAATTAGTATTTTACAGTAAGGCAACAACTGATATTGAATTTGCATTTCCATTTGGATGGGGAGAACTATGGGGTATTGCAGATAGAACTGATTATGATTTAACACAACATATGAATCACTCAAAACAAGATTTATCTTATCAAGATCCAGAGACAAATGAAAAATATGTACCATATGTAATTGAACCATCTTTAGGAGCAGATAGAGTGGTGCTAGCATTTTTGTGCAATGCATATGAAGAGCAAGAAATTGCAGAAGGTGATACAAGAACAGTGTTACATTTACATCCTGCATTAGCTCCTTATAAATTAGCAGTATTACCACTTTCTAAAAAATTATCAGAAAAAGCAAATGAAGTATATGCTAAATTAGCTAAGAAATTTATGTGTGATTATGATGAAGCAGGAAGTATTGGAAAACGTTATAGAAGAGAAGATGAGATAGGAACACCATATTGTGTAACTGTAGATTTTGATACATTAGAAGATGAATCTGTTACAATTCGTGATAGAGATACAATGGAACAAGTAAGAATTAAAATTGATGATGTAGAAAAATGGATTGAAGAAAAAATAGAGTTCTAAAATAGATGTAGTTTTACTAATAAAAAAGACTTGAGTAAATTTTAAAATTACTAAAGTCTTTTTTATATTGAAAATATTTTGATAAATTCAAGTTTATTCATATAAATCTTGAATTTCGACATCTTTTTCTTCAAAATTATCAATAAATCCAACTTTAGCTGTTGTATTGCTAATTCCTTGAATCCATACAGCTCTATTGTCATAAAAAACATCACATTTTTCCTTGTTATTTAAAATTGAATTAATCCTTTCTAAATTCATAATAATACCTCCATTCCTAGCATTCACATGCTAATTGTTAATGTTATTACAATATTCGACAAAATAGATGAAACACTTAAGACCTGTCCCCAGTGTGTCAAATCTTCTTAATTATAGTATATATAAAATCTGGAAAAATATACAAAAAGTATTGCAAGAAAAAAATGTTAATGTTATAATTTAGGATGTTGTGAATAATAATAAATAATAAAATAAAATTTATAAAAGGAATGATAAGATATGAAAATTTGTGTATATGGAGCAGCAAGTAGCTTAATTGATAATCATTATATAGAAGCTGGAATAGAATTAGGAAAAGAATTAGCCAAAAGAGGTCATGGTCTAGTTTTTGGAGGAGGATCTCATGGTATGATGGGAGCTTTAGCAGAAGGAGCTTTTGAAGAAAAAGGATATATTTTAGGAATAATACCAGAATTTTTTAAAGAGGCTGGAGCAGAGGTTTCATTTAAAAATTGTACAGAATATATTTATACAGATACAATGAGAGAACGTAAAAGAGAATTAGAAGAAAATTCAAATGGATTTATTATAACACCAGGAGGTATAGGAACATTAGATGAATTTTTTGAAATATTAACTTTAAAACAATTAGGAAGACATAATAAGCCAATTGCTATTTATAATATTGATGGATTCTTTGATGAATTAGATGCTATGATGGATAAGTCTATAGAAAAGGAATTTATTACTCATGATTGTAAAGAATTATATTCCGTTTTTGATAACAAAGAAGAAATGTTAGAATATTTAGAAAACTATGATGAAAAAGATGTAGATATTAGTAAAGTAAAGATAAGATAAAATTTTGGGTGAGCATATGTTAAAAAATAGTAGGTTTACAGAGATTGACGAAGAATTTATATGTGAAAATTGTGGAAGAAAAGTATCAAAATTAGGATATTCTTGCAGAAATCATTGTCCATATTGTTTACATTCAAAGCATGTAGATAAAAACCCAGGAGATAGAGCTGAAGAATGTCATGGAGACTTAGAGCCAGTTAGCTTAGAAATTGATGGGAAAAAAGGTTATATTATTATTTTTAAATGCAAAAAATGTGGAACAATTAGAAGAAATAAAGCAGCAAAAGATGATAGTATGGATTTAATAATAAAATTAAGCAGTAAACAGGTTTAAGGTGCAATTGAGGCTAAGTGGGGACGGGTACATATTAAACATTAATATAATGTTTAATATGTATCTGTCTCCATTTAGCTCTCTAAGAATATTTACAAAATATCTTGATAAAACAATGAAATTTGATATATTTTAGAAGAGAATAAAATTATAGAAAAAATAAATAATTTATATGAAAAGCAAGAAAGAATAGAGAGATAGAGAAAGAAAAATGAGTGATAATATAGAACAGAATATTACAATTAAAGAATTAGTAACAAAAACAGAAGTAGCATCAACTGATTTTGAAAAGAATAATACAGAACTTAAAAGAAAATATTTGGTTTGGAATATAGAAGCTTTTAATTGTATAGCTTTAGCAGTTAGTGCAAATAAAGGATCTTTTGGAACAGGTTATCCGTTCTATGCTTTAGACAAAGATTTAAAAGGTGATTTACCAATTATTCAAGAGCAAATAAGATATAATAGAGAATTAGTTAGAGATGGAGAGCCTTTTCAAAAATCAATATGGTTATGTGAATCTTGCTTAAAAACAAAATATTCAGAAATGCCAGATTTAAAAAAAATTTGCAAACCTTGTCCAAATATGAACGATAAATTAAAACCTAGAAAAATTATAAATAGATTACCAGATCTTGATATGTGGCTTGTATGTGAAGATGGTTGTGTGGAAAAAGCACAAGAAGAATTAAGCATATTACTAGAAAAATATAAAATGAATACTTCTGACGTGAATCCTATTTCATCACTAGAAGATGTATCTCAAATTTCAAAATCTTTGAAGAGAGGAATATTACCAAAAATATTTTTACCAATAGATGCACATATTATAGAATATTCAAAATTAAAAGGATTAATAGAGAAAGTACCAGAAACATTAAATACGGCAATACAAAATGAAATAAAACCATACTTACCAATTCACCCTAAATCTTATAGGAAGCAATGGCAATATGATGATGAAGCATATAATTTTATTTATGACTTCCTTTCAGCATTTACAGCTTTTAACTTCCCAGAGGAATTACAGCAATCTTTAAATAATAGCAGATTAAAAGTAATAAATGAGCATACATCAACAGAATTATTTGATTTTCTTATGCAATCTGCAAATAAGGCAACTTTTAGGAGATTTCAATCAATGGAATTAGAAGAACGCTTTTTAAAAAGAGTAGAGGAATGGAAATTAATAAAAGAAGATAATCAAGAAATTTCAGATTCGAAAATTAAAAGCAAACCCAAAAATATATCTTTGGATGATGAATTTTTTAAATAAAAAATATTAAAATTAATAAAAGTTAAGGAGAAATTAAATATGTCAAAAAGAATAGATTTACACATTCACACAGCAATGTCAGATGGAGTTTTAACACCAAAAGAAGTTATAGAAGAAGCTTATAAAAATGGGGTTTCAGTTATTGCAATTGCAGATCATGATACAACAGAAGCGTATAATGATGAATTATTTTCTTACGCAGAAAGTAAAAATATAAAACTTATTAACGCAGTAGAAATATCAACTAAAGTTTATAATGTAGGAATTCATGTATTGGGATATAATTTTGATTTAAAAGATAAAGCGATGCAAGAGAGTCTTTATAAAATAAGAAATGCAAGACATGATTATTTGCATAAAGTAGCTAAAAAGCTAAACGAATTAGGATATTTTTTAAATATTGAGGAATTAGATAAAATAGAAGCCGTTACTAAAGCACATATTGCACTAGATATTATAAATAATAAAGAGAATACAGAAATACTTTTAAAGAATTTTGAGCATATTCCAAGTAAAGGTCAATTTATAGAAACTGTTATGAATGAAAATTGTCCAGCATATGTAAGAAAAGAAACTTTGACACCAAAAGAAGCAGCAGAGGTTATAAGATCAGCCAATGGTAAAGTAGTTTTAGCTCATCCAGTAGCTTATATTTATGAAGATAGTTTAACAGATGCAGACATTTTAAATATAATAAGTGACATGAAGCCAGATGGATTAGAAGCAAATTACTTATACGTAGATCGTAATGATAATAAGATTAACGAATGTAAAAAGTGGAATCGATTTGCAAAAGAAAATAATTTATTTGTAACAGTAGGATCTGATTTTCATAATAAAGATGGACTTAGACCAGAAATAGGATTTGTAAATACAGAATTCGCTTTAGAGGATGATATTATAGATGAAATTATTATGAATTTAATAAAATAGGCTAAGTGGGAATGTGTATCCATTCCTACTTAGCCTAAATTGCACTTTAAATTTCTCGATTTAAATTGCCATTTGTATATTCTATACCTTCTAAACGATTACCAGATTTTATAACATTTATAATAGAATTGATTTCATCAATAGATTCATCTAAAATATCAATTCTAGCAAAATCAACATTAAAATCTTTAGGAGAAATAGAAGTTGTTTTACTATTAAATATAGTAGTAACACTTTGAATATTATCAGGTAAAATTCTAAATTTCATATTTAAACGGTCCTTTAAATAATAAGTATTATTTGTCGTACATTTTGTTTTACATTCAGGATAACATTTATTACTTTCTCCGAAGTAAACAATAATTCATATTTAACAAAGGTATTTTACCATAAACTATTAACTCTTTTTGCAAATAATTATAATTACATAAATTTAATAATGTATTTTTGTCAGACTCAGGAGATAAAGTGAATTTACTGATATCAAGTTTTTTCAATTCTAATACAGAATTAGAATTAAATACATTAAAAGTATAATTAGCAATAACTTTAAAATGAGTATTTAAATCAGTAAATAAATCATGTAATAATTTAATGTTACCAATATTAGAAATAACAAAACCTTTTATTTTATAATTCTGAACAGTATTTTTAGCATTTGAATAGAAAAGGTTTTTATAATTTCCTTTTAAAATGGTTGGTAAATATATATATGTATCAAATTTCTTAGTAAGAGTTTTTAAAATATTTTCATATTTTTTATTTATAAAATATTTTAAAGGAATATAAAGATTATCAATATTTTTTAATTTTGAATAATCAAAATCTAAATTTATTATATTTAGCAATACTGAAATTTTAGGAGGAATACAATTAGAAAGGTTTGTTTTATTTTGAGCAAAAATTCGCATATCTTCTATAGTATCATTTTTATTTATATTTGAAGATGGCGAAGTGTAAGTTCTATGTATTTGTGAAATAGCATAGTCAACAACATTTTCTAAAGATATTCTTCGTAATTCGTTTAAAATACTTAGCTTAGGCAAGTAAACATTTTCATCTAAATCAATTTTAATATTTTCAAATTTATAAGGAGTAGAATTTGTTTTTGAAATTTGTCTTATAATAGTTTCTTTATCTAAAGGTCTATTTTTAGCATCTTCAGGAATATATGGCATTTGATAAGTAATATCTAAATTTTTATATTCTAATAAATCATTACAAGAAGTAATTTTTATTGTTACAGGGCAAGATTTTTTTATTATTACATTACAATTTAAAGAAACTTTTCTGTTTTCAGATTTGTAACTTTCATTAGCAGTAGTAGTAATATATTTTGAAGAGATTTTATAAACCTTATCACCAGAAGAAATAGAACCTTTGATTCTTCCAATTGTAACAATTTGATTTACTTTGGTTTCTCTTATATTATTTTTATTTTCCATTAATTCTGAAATTGTATAACTTCCTGATTCTTTTTCAACAGAAACTTTATCTCCAATATTTATAGGCTCTTTTAATTTTAAAGTAATATATCCTTTATTTTTATTATATTTTTGAACAGTACCTAAAAATAGTCCCATATGATTAGGTTTATCTTTAAAAACTAAATTTTTATTAGGAGTGTTAGAAAAATGCCCTGAAGAAAACATTCCACGATTAAATACTTGTAGTAATTCTTTTTTGTCGTTTGGGTCAATAATATAAGGTTCGTTAGACATTGCTAAATCAATATATTTTCTATAAATTTTAGTCACAGTTGCAACGTATTCAGGAGATTTCATTCTTCCTTCTATTTTTAAACAAGTTACACCGAGCAGATAACAAAGAAGGAATCATTTCTAATCCACATAAATCTCTAGTATTTAGTAAATATCCAGAATCTATTTTTTTATCATTTTCTAATAATTCATAAGGAAGTCTACATGGACCAGCACATTTTCCACGATTTCCAGACCTACCTCCAATTAAACTAGAAAATAAACATTGGCCTGAATATGAAATACAAAGTGCTCCATGAATAAAACATTCAGTTTCTAGTTTAGTATTTTTACATATATGATTTATTTCATCAATAGAGAGCTCTCTAGATAAAACAACTCTTTTAAAACCAAGTTCTTGTAATTCCAAGGCACCATTTAAATTATGGATAGTCATTTGTGTACTAGCATGTATAGGAAGGTCAGGAATTAATGAAATTAATTTCATTGCAAGTCCAAGGTCTTGTACAATAATAGCATCAATACCGAATTCATAAGCTTTAATAGCTAAATTAATTGCTTTGTCAAATTCATCATCTTTTAATAATGTATTTAAAGTTAAATTGGTTTTTACACCACGTAGTTTAGCATATTCAATAGCATTTTTTAATTCATCTAAATTAAAATTATGAGCAAAAGCTCTTGCACTAAATAAGTCTGCACCAAAATATACACTATCAGCACCATTTTGAACAGCGGCTTTTAAACAGTCAAAATCTCCTACAGGAGAAAGTAAGTCTAACATTTTATAACCTCCAAAATCAAAAGTTAACTATATTATATCATAAAGTAAAAAATAAAACATGGAAAGTTAATAAAAAAATGTTATTTAAAATTTTAAGTATGTAGATTGCTCAATATAGTACTCACACAAGCTAGTTTGGTCGCTTACGCGTTATTCAAAAACAATATATTATTAATTTTTTAACTCTATATAATTTAAATGTGAAGTTACAGTTCAGTAATAAATGATTATGGTGTCCAAGCTTTGGCTCCCACTATAACACTTGAATTTTATTTA
>ERZ773216.281-NODE-281-length-72621-cov-18.595334_pt1 | contig 72621 bp, 70 predicted proteins | sample MGYA00511259_ERZ773216 | MGnify/ENA primary metagenome ERZ773216 (study PRJEB29015, sample SAMEA2737764) | human gut metagenome | biome: human gut; feature: human-associated habitat; material: faeces | place: China | collected 2012 ... | reverse complement strand
TTTTCTATTTTTCATTCCAATCAAACGTCATTAAATAAAATTTAAGTGTTATAGTTGGAGGCAAAGATTGGACATCATAATCATCTCTTATCGAACTGTAACTTTCGATATTTTTATAACACATAATCTTAAAATTTGGATTAAACCTAAATAGCCAAAAATAGGATACAACAAACTTACCAAATTAGAAAATCCAAATTTAGAAATTATCACAGAAGTTATACACATTATTATCGCAATCTGTGTATAACTTTTCTTGTTTTTTGCTGTATTTTGTAAAAAGCTAACTCCTAAAGAAATAGCTGTTGTAAAAATAGACCCCAATATAATAACCCCATAAATACACCTCAATATTTTAAACATATTAGAAACCACATAAACAACAGGCATCTCTAACTTTGAAATGTCAACATCTACTCTTACTAATAATAAAAATATTATTACAGACAATAAAATTGTCACTATGGCACTAATAAATGATATATAAAAAATCTGTTTTTTATTTTTCACATAATTATTTAAGGTTATTAATACAGGAATTAATAAAATACTATTATAACTGCTATATAAAACAGCACTTAAAGCAAAATTTGTATAATTAGTTCTTATAACATAATTTTCTAAGTTTAATATATGTGTATCTTTTATACTTATAATTCCTATTATAAATATAAAACCAATTAATATTGTAACTATCAATTCATTTACTTTTACAACGCCTTTTATACTTGTCATAAATACAATAAAAGTTATTATTGCTAAAATCAAGCTTCCTACCAATCTATTTATTCCTATTTCTTGTTCAAAATAAGCTCCAAATCCAGCTATCATAATAAAAAAAGTAATTAATATAAATATATTAATTATAAAATTAGCAATTATCTTCAACTTAGTATTTTTTGGAATCAGAATATTCAAAAAATCTTTATACGTATTTATTTTATATTTATTTAAAATATTAAAAGTACTATAAATTACAACTCCAATTATAATACTAGAAATTAAGATGCCTATTAATCCTTTCATTCCATAAGAAAAAAAGAATAAATATACTTCTTGCCCCGATGCAAATCCAGCACCTATTAAAGTTCCTATAATAACAAATACTACTTTTAAAACATTTTTCATAATAAAAAACCCCATAATAGTTTATGAGGTTTTCTTTTATTTATTCTATTTTTTTCTTCTTCTTATTTGCCATACTATAATTCCAGCTAATATAATTATAATTGGAACAGCAAATATTATAATTCTTATAATTGTATCTTGTTCTTCTGTTGCTGTATATGTTACAGTTCCTGTACTTTTTCTTGCTGTTATATCTTCTGGTCTATCTACCAAATAAGCAATTGAATTTAATACTAAATCTTTATTATATGCTAATTGAATTGCTCCATATTGTGAACTTTCACTTAATTGATAATCTGATATGAAATAATTTTCACCAAAAATTACTAGTTTTGAAGTTACTGCATTTTCTCCAGTTTCTTCGTTCTTTTCTTTTAGTGTCTTCTCTAATTCAGCTCCTACTGTAAATGTTCCTTTTTCTTCTCCATCTGCTGCTGCATTTTGTTGATTATTAAAGTTTGTTCTAAAATATGCTCCTTCACTAGCTTTAGCTAATTCTGTCTTTTTAACATTTTGAGTTTCTAAATTATCTTCGTTTATATTTATTTTTGTAGCATTTACAAAAATAACTCCTTTAGAATTATATAAATCTTTAGTTAATGTAGTATTTTGTATCTCTGGAATAATTAAATCAGGTGAATTTGTTACCATTTTACTACTATCAGTTTCTCTTATTATTCCTACTTCAAATGGATTTACTGCATACATTGCTAAAATTTTATTTACATTTGTCATATCTTTTTGAGTAGTCATTGCTGAGTTTAACCATAAAATATTTTTTCCTGAATTTATATAATCTACAATGGCATTTGTTGCTATATCATCAAAGTCTTTTGATGGAGTTGTAATAACTAAAGTATCACAATCATCTGGAATCTTTCCTACAGACAAAACATCTAAAGTTTTAATTTCATTAATTTCATTGCCTAAATACATATTTAAATAATTCATGTTTTTACTTAATGAAAAATCGCTATAACCTTCTAAAAAGTATACTGTTGGTATTTTATCACTTGTTACTGAAAGAATAGCACTTGTGAATTTTTCTTCAGCAATACTAATAGTTTCATATGTTGAAGTATCATAAGTTACCAAATCATTTGCTGTTAATACTTTTGATCTATCTCCACATTCTACAATAATTCCTTGTGTTCCACTTTCGATTCCATATTTTTCTACTAAATCTGGTCTATTATTTGTATCTACAGCCTCTGCTGTAATTCTCTCATTTTCTTTTTTATATTGTTTTGCTAAATCTAAATTAGAATCATCATCTGAATAACCCACAAAATAAATTTTTACATTCTTTTCTATGTTTTTAACTTTTTCTTTACTTTCATCAGTTAAAGTATATAATTTTTCCTGACTGAAATCAATTGGAGTTAATTCTAACTTTTGCATTAAAATATTAACACCAATAAATATAGCTATAATAATAGCAACTAATAAAAAAGTTTTTGATCCATCTACTAACCATTTCTTTTTTATAATTTCTATAAACTTATTTTGTTTTTCTTCTTTTACCACTTTTTTAGTCTTTTTATCTTTTTTCTCTTTCAATTAATTTTTCCTCCTTCTATCTTACACTTTTTCTTCTTTGCATAACAATTATAGTAAGAAGTATACATGAAATTGTAAATGTTACAAAAGTTACAGTATCTGCAATGTCAATTTGCCCTGTTGGAAATTTAGAAAACATATTAATTAATGAAAAATTAGTAAATATGCTACTAAATTGTGGCAAAAACCATGTTAATATAAAAAATCCTATAGTAATTACCCCTGCAATAATTTGATTTTCTGTAATACTAGATGCTAATATTCCAAATGAAATATAACTCATAGCTAATAATAAAAATCCTAATAATGTAACAAGTGCAGTTGTAATGTGTGGTGTTCCAAAATAACATAAAATTCCAAAATATAAAAATGTACAAATTTCTGTGATAGCAACAATTAATGTTGCTGCAATAAATTTTCCTAATACTACTTTTGTAATACTAAGTGGTGAAGTAAGTAATAATTGTTCTGTTCCTGCTTTTCTTTCTTCTGCTATTGCTCTCATAGTAAGAATTGGAACAATAAATGTTAATATCGTAGCACCAGAATAAAATATGTATTCAAAATTTGTTCTTTGATATTGAAAAACATCTACATAAAAAAATATGCTAAACATAATTAAAAATAAGCCTATAAACACATACCCTACTGGTGAATAAAAGTAAGATTTAAATTCTTTTTTTATAACTGCAAACATTATTTATTACCTCCTTCTATTAATTTCATAAATGCATCCTCTAGAGTAGTATCTGCTTTTTTCATTTCAAATATTGTAATATCTTCTTTAGCTAACTCTGAAAAAATCATTTTTCTTAAATCTGCATTATCTTCTGATTCAATCATATATTGTTTAGTTCCATCTTCATTTTTCTCAACTAATTCTATCTTCTTTATTTCTTTTATTTTATTTTTTATTATATTCATTTTATCTTCAGGATCTTCTACTGTAACATATAAACAATTTTTATTTGATACTTTTGCCTCTAAATTTTCTGGAGTATCTATAGCCACTATTTTTCCTTTATTTATAATAATTACTTTATTACATATTTGACTTACTTCTGACAATATATGAGAACTTAGAATAACAGTATGAGTTTTTCCTAATTCTTTAATCAAATTTCTTATTTCCGTAATCTGCTTTGGGTCTAATCCTACTGTTGGCTCATCAAGAATTAATATTTTAGGATCCCCAATTAAAGCTCCTGCCATACTTACTCTTTGTTTATATCCTCTTGATAAATTTTTAATTAATTTCTTTTGTACATCTTTTAATCCTGTTTTATTTATAATTTCTTGAACTTTTTCTTTTCTATTTTTTCGATCAACATTTTTAATCTCTGCCATATAAGTTATAAACTCTTTTACTGTCAAATCTGTATAAAGTGGTACTCCTTCTGGCATATATCCAATTTCCTTTTTGGCTTTTTTAGGCTTCTTCAATGTATTATATCCATCAATAATAATCTCGCCTTCTGTTTGTTCAATAAAACCTGTAAGCATATTCATTGTTGTACTTTTACCAGCACCATTTGGTCCAAGTAAACCAATAATTTCACCTTCCTTAATAGTAAAACTGATATTATCTACGGCAATGAACTTTCCATACTTTTTTGTAACATTTTTAACCTCTATCACAAAAAATTCCTCCTTTAATATTTTTCTAATTATCAATTTTTAATATCTTATCATTTTGTTTATCTAAAGTAAAGCAATTCACAAAAAATTCACAATAGCCGTAAGCTTGAGACATATTTTAAAAATTTATGAATATTCATTATAACATAGTGAGGTGTTTAAACTAATGGAATTTCTTTATCCTTTTTTTATTAGTTTTATTCTTATATTTTTATCTGAACTTGGTGACAAAACTCAACTTTTAGTTTTATCTTTTTCTACTAAAGATAAGGCTAAAAATATTCTTTTTGGAGTTGCCCTAGGCACTTTCTTTAGTCATGGATTAGCAATTTTATTTGGAAGTCAAATAGGTTCTTTAGAAAATGAAACATTTCAATTTTATTTAGAACTTTTAACTTATTCTTCTTTTCTTCTTTTTGGAATTATTGGTTTTTTACCAAAAAGAAAAACAAAAGTAGATACTAACTCTAAAACATCTCTCTTGCAAAAAATTTCTTTTATAAAATTAAATTATATTGCTATTATTGCTCTTAGTATAGTAATTGGTGAATTAGGAGATAAAACATTTTTAGCTTCTTTAGGTCTTGGTGTTCAGTATCCTAAATATAAGATTTCATTAATTCTTGGTTCTATTTTTGGAATGGTTGTTAGTAATTCTATCGCTCTATTTTTCGGAAGATTTTTAGGAAGTAAATTAAAACCAAAATTTGTAGAAATTTTATCTAATATTATTTTTATTATTTTTGGATTACTTGGTTTTGTTAACAGGCTTTTTTAATATATTATAAATTTATACTACTTTTTAGCATTTGTTTTTGTATATAATCTTATATTTTAATTAAAATATAAAATTTTGAATAATAAGTAGTGTTTATTTTTTTATTGAATTTTTTGTTTTTTGTTGACACTTTCATTTTTTTGTGTTATTATATTTATTGTCCATTAGATATGGGTCAGTAGCTCAGTTGGATAGAGCACAGGCCTTCTAAGCCTGGGGTCGGGGGTTCGAATCCCTCCTGGCTCACCAAAAACACTATACAAATATGTATAGTGTTTTTTATTTATTTTTATTCCATTGCATTATATATTCCTTTTCTCCTGTCTCATCATCTATTTGTATTTTTGTATTAGTAAATCCAAGTGCAACATAAAATAATGTGGCACTTACATTTTTTTCATATACCTTTAAAATTAAACTATCACGTCTATCCTTGCAATAATTAATAAGTTTTCTTCCAATTCCTTTTCTCTGAAATTTTCTACATACAAAAAGTGCTCCTATATATCCATCATCTAATAAACTTATAAAACCCATAATCTCATTATCTTTTACATATACATATGTTTCTGCATTTTTTAAATATTTCTCTTTTACCTCATTATAATTTAACAACCAATAATCCTTATCTATAAAATCATGAGCTTCAAAATTTCCCTTTGTCCATAGTGCCATAACTCGAGTTGTATCTTCCTCTTTAAATTTTCTTATCATCTGTTTCCTCCTAAACTTTAACAATACACACATTTTTTATTACTTTTAGTATACTCTTATTTCAATCTTTTATCAATATTCTCCTTTTATTTGTCTTTTGCTTTTTTTCCATTTTTTCTAACTCTAACTGTGATAATTCTTTTACCGAGTAATAATCTCCATTGCTAACACATGCAATTACCCTCTTTAAAAAGCATATATATTCTTCATCTTTTATCATTTCTTTCATACCTTCTTTTTTTATATCTATATTTTTTCCTTTTGTGGGTATAACTAATAGTGATACTAAGTTTTTAATGATAGTATCATATTTTACTTGTTAATTCAAGTTTTTTTATCTTTTTTAGAAAAATTTACCATTTTTTTGTTCGCAGTATTACTGTGTTCAACATTTTTATTGCAGTTGTTATACTGTTACTAATACTAATATTTATTATGGAGGTATGAAAATGGACTCTATTTCAAAATCAGATATAGATAAAATTTTCGGTAAAATATTAAGAAAATTTCGCAAAAAATCTGGACTTACTCAAGAACAGCTAGCTGAGCAATTGGGTATTTCTTTAAAATATATATCTAGAATTGAAAATGGTAATAATGGAATTAAAACTCAAACTCTAATTAAATATATGAATATTCTAAAAATTACTCCTAATACATTGTATAAAGAATTTATTACAGACTCTCAAACAAAGAAAAATATTGAATTAACTGAAAAAATCTGTTCTTTATCAGAAGAGAAAAAAGTATTTATTACTTCAGTTATAGATTTATTAAATGATATGTAAAAACCAACTCTACCGAGTTGGTTTTTACTATTTTTATATTATTCTTTCCAAAATGCTTTATAAGTTTTATATGCAGAATAAATATCATATTTACTTGTAACTTCATATGGTGCATGCATAGAAAGAACTGGAACTCCACAATCTATTACATCTGCTCCTTTATTAGCTATAATATATGCAATAGTTCCTCCACCGCCAATATCGACTTTTCCTAATTCTGCTATTTGATATTTAATATCATTTCTTTCTAAAATATTTCTTACCCATGCTACATACTCTGCATTTGCATCAGATGCTCCTGATTTTCCTCTTGCACCTGTATATTTATTTAAGCTAATTCCTTTTCCCAAAAATCCAGCATTATGTTTGTCTGAAACAGAAGCATAAATCGGATCAAATCCTGCATCTACATCAGATGATAACATTCTTGAAAAACAAAATACTTTATCTAATAAATTTGGTCTGTTTACACCTAATTTATTTAATATCTCAGAAATAAAGAAGTCAAACATATGTGATTCCATCCCTGTATTTCCCATACTTCCTATTTCTTCTTTATCTGATAAAATACATACTGCTGTATTTTTAACATTTTCTAATTCCATCATTGCATGAAGTGAAGTATATGCACAAACCTTATCATCTTGGCCATAAGCTGCAACCATACTTCCATCAAATCCTAAACTTCTTGCTTTAAATGCTGGCACTAATTCAATCTCAGAACTTGTTAAATCCGCTTCTGTAATTCCATATTTTTGATTTAAAATATTTAAAATATTTAATTTAACTTTCTCTGAAATTTTAGAACTGCTATATGGAATACTTCCAATTAATAAATTTAAATCTTCTCCATCTACTCCATTTTTTAATTTTTTCTCCATTTGCTCTTGAGCCAAATGTGGTAATAAATCAGTAATTGTAAAAATTGGATCTTCTTCATCTTCCCCAATATTAACTTCAATTTTTTCTCCATTTGCTTTTACAATAACACCATGAATACTAAGTGGAATTGTAGTCCATTGATATTTTTTAATTCCACCATAATAATGTGTTTTAAAATATGCTAATCCTGTATCTTCATAAAGTGGGTTTGGTTTTAAATCTAATCTTGGAGAATCTACATGTGATCCTATAATATGCAATCCCTCTTCTATTGTTTTTTCACCAATAATAGCTAAATACATACTTTTTTCTCTATTAACAAAATAAATTTTATCTCCTGGCTTTAAAGTATCATATTCCATAATATCTTTATATCCATTTTCATTAGCTAATTTTCTTGCATGTTTGATAAATTCTCTTTCTGTTTTTGCAACATTTAAAAAATCCATATATTTTTTTGATAAGTCAAAAACTTCCTCTTTTTGATTAGAATCTAAAGACTCCCATCCATTATCTTTTTTATTAAAAAGCTTTTCTTTTAATTCTTCTTCCATAATAATCCTCCTTTGTTTTTTATTAGTATATCACTCTATAAATTATTTTGCTACATTTTCAATGATTTATTCCAAAAAATTGGTTATACTATTTTAGAGGTGAAATTTTTATGAATTCTTTATGGTTATCTAATAATAAATTAATTAATAATAACTTTATTAAAGTAATTGATACATCTAATACTTCAAATAAAACTTTATTAGAAACTGACGTATGTATTGTAGGTGCTGGAATATTTGGGCTTACTTGTGCTTACTATTTGTCAAATTTAGGTTACAGAGTTACTGTTCTTGAAAAATATAAAATAGGAGAAAAAACAACTGGTCATACTACCGCAAAAATCACTAGTCAACACGGTTTATTTTATAGCTACTTAGCTAATTCCTACAGTCAAAAATTTGCACAAGATTATTTAGAAGCAAATGAACAAGCAATTAAAAACATTAAAAATATCATAGATAAAGAAAAAATCAAATGTGATTTTGAATATAAAAATAGTTATGTATATACAACAAAAAAAGAAGATTTAAAATTTATAAAAAAAGAACAAAAAACAATAGAAAATCTAGGTTTTAATTGTGAATATGTAACAAAAACAGGACTTCCTTTTGAAATAGAAGGTGCTATTTGTTTTAAAAACCAAGCACAATTTCATCCTTTAAAATATTTAAATGGTTTATGCCACTGTATTGCAAAAAATAATAATGAAATTTATACAAATAGTACTGTTTTTGATGTACAAAAAGAAAATAATTTTTACATTACTTTTTCTAATAATTTTAATGTAAAATCTAAATACGTAATAGTAGCTACTCACTATCCTTTTATAAATTTTCCTGGATTTTATTTTGCAAAAATGTACCAATCAACATCTTATTTAATTGCTGTTGATACAAAAAAAACATTATTTAACGGTATGTATATTTCTGCTACAAATCCTATACTATCATTTAGAACTGCTAATTACAATGGTAAAGAATTGTTACTAATTGGTGGAGGCGAACACAAAACAGGTCAACCAACTAGTTATCAAAATAGTTATGGTATGTTAGAAGCAGAAGCAAAAAAATACTATCCAAATTGTGAAATATTATTTCGTTGGGACACTAGAGATTGTATTTCTTTAGATAAACTACCTTATATTGGTTCATATTCTCATATATTACCACACATGTATGTAGGAACTGGATTTAAAAAATGGGGAATGACATTATCTAATGTTGCTGCTAATATAATTGTAGATATAATTAACAACAAAAAAAATAAATTCTCTTATTTGTTTGATTCTTCTCGCTTAAAGCCTCTTAAAAATGCAGATGAAATGAAAAATATTTTAGTTCAATCTGCAAATTCTCTTTTATTAAATAAATTAAAACGTGCTAACATGAATTTTGATGAAATTGCTAATGATTCAGGTAGTATAATTGAAATAAATAATGAAAAAATAGGAATTTATAAAAATGCTAGTGGAAAAATATATGCCGTAAAGCCTATTTGCACTCACTTAGGCTGTTTGCTGTCTTGGAATGATGTAGATAAAACATGGGATTGTCCTTGCCATGGTTCTCGATTTAATTTTGATGGAAAAAGCTTATATGATCCTGCTTTTAAAGATTTAGAAGTTTACAATTTAGATGAATAATTTTCTTTTTTTCCTTGTTTTTTAATTTTTCTTCTTTGTTTTGCTTATTTTTGTTGACTTGTAGCTGTTTTTTTGCTACAATGCAAATAATAAATCATATATTTATATGTTTATTTTTTGTTTATTGAACTAGATTTCTCCTTAAAAAGTAATCTAGTTCTTATTATATTCTCTACATGATTCAAATGATATTTTTATAGAAAGAAGCCTAACCAATATTAGTATGGTTAGGCTTATGAATTATAAATAACGATCTATCTTTTTCCTTCATTTATAAATTCTCTTATAAATGATTTGTATTTTTCTTTTGGCAACTTCCTGATTTGTCCTTTATTATATATTTTTTTAAAATATATAATTTTGCAATTATTTTCTTCATCAGTAGAATTTATCTCATAATGAATAAAAAATATGCAATCATCCTTTGTTGTCCTTGCAATGTAAACATTGTCTCCCTCTTTTAAAGCAATACTTCCTGAACTATATTGAATACCATTTGATATTACTTTAATTGATTTAAACTTACCTACAAAGCAAGTAATTTTCAGTTCATTTCCATTTCTTTTTGCCTCATATAAAGTTGATACTTTTTTATGCGGTTTTTTCATCGAGTTTTCTGCAGATTTCGGCTGTTTAAAAAACTTTGTTTTTACCCCAAAAGCTCTCGCTTTAAGGAATCTGAAGTAAGAAAATTATACGATTCAAATAATTTGAAATTAACTTTAAATAATTTTAGAGATTTTACAGAGTTTTCTATAACAAGAGAAGATGACGCACAAGAGATTGCAAAAAATGTTAATATAGATTATTTAAATACATATTGTTTTGAAAGCAATGATATAATTCAAACATTTATAATTGAATTATTTGAAATGACTGAAATAGAAAGTACTGCAATTAAAAAATGTAAGAATTGTGGCAAATTCTTTGTCCCTGATAATAGAGTTGATGAGTTGTATTGTAATAGTATTTATAAAAATAATAAAACTTGTAAAGAAGTTGGACCTTTTAGAACAAAACAAAAGTTAATGCAAGAAAATGATGATTTAAGAATTTATAGGAATGTTTATCAAAAATTATTATTAAGAACGAGAAGAAATCCTAATAATGACCAGTATGAAAGAGATTTCAATGAATTTAAACAAAAAAATATTGAATTAAAAGAAAAAATTGAAAAAGGAGAAATGAGTCAAGCTGAATATATGGAATGGCTTAGGAAACAATAAAATTATAAATTGACAGAGTAATGACAGAGCTGATTAATAAAAATTATAAATTGTTGGAAAAGAGGGGGATTTTAATGTGCAAGATTAATAGTGAAATGATTACAAAATTTCAAAATGAATATTTAAATAATAAAATTTTTACTGTGGGAAGAAACGCTTTAACTCAAAATTCTATATCAAATTTAGTATATGTTAAAGAACAAGAAAAAAATACACAAAAAAATTTTACAATTGATTTAGATAATTTACCAGTACTTAATCAGGGAGCATCAAGAAGATGTTGGATATATTCTGGATTAGAAATTTTACGCAAACATATGATTGAACAATATAATATTGAAGATTTTATTTTCTCTTCAAATTATATATCATTTTATGATAAGTTGGAAAAAGCCAATTTTTTTATAGAAACAATGACAGAATTAATTAATAGAGATATTGATGACAGAGAAATTGAATTTATGTTACGCAAAGGCATAAGAGATGGTGGGTATTGGCAAAATTTTGTAAATTTAATTAACAAGTACGGGATTGTTCCTGAATATGTTTTCCCAGATACTTATTCAAGTTCAAATACAAAAGAATTAAATGAATTACTTAGCAAATATTTAAGAAAATTTACTATAGAAATAAGAAAAAATAAAAATAAAAATAATATTAATGAAATAAAAGAAAAAACTTTACAAGATGTTTATAATATATTATGTAATTGTCAAGGTATTCCACCTAACCAATTTGATTTTGAGTTTAAGGATAAAAATAATAAATACAAAATTATAAAAAATATAACTCCTTTGGAATTTTTTAATACGTATATTAAGATTGATTTTGAACAGTATCATGATATAATAAATTATCCTTCACCAAATAAACCATTTAATAAGACGTATACTGTAAAACATTTATATAATGTATTAGGATATAAAGAAAACTTATTCTTAAATTTAAATTATACTAGATTAGAGGAAATGATTATACAACAATTAAAGAATGGTGACATAGTATATTTTAGTTGTGATAATGGAAAATATATGAATAATGAAAAAGGAATATGGAATGACAAACAATATGATTATGAAAATCTATTTCAAATAGATTTATCTTTGGAAAAAGGCGAAATGTTAGATTCAAGAGAATGCTATTTTGGACATACCATGGTAATAACTGGAATTGAGTTGGAAGATAACAGAATAAAAAGATTTAAGATAAAAAATAGCTGGGGAAAAAGTGAAACAAATTCTGGATATTGGATAGCAACTCCTTCATGGATGAAAAAATATCTATATCAAATAGTTATAAAAGAAGATTATATGTTAAAAGATGAAATTGAATTGTTAAAGACAAAACCGATTGAACTAAATATATGGGATTCATTAGCTGAATTAACATAAAACATTGCATATAAAGTATAATTGTGATATAATAAAAATGTCATGTACAATTATTTAATTTACTATAGCACCATAATTATAGGAGGAATGACATATGGATATTACAATTAAACCAAGCGATATTAACCTTAAAAGTCGGTTATGCGGAAGTGGCTTTAACAAATCAGAGTATGAAATAATAGCTGTTAACATTATTCTTATAGCTATTAGAAAAAAAAATGATAATTGGTTTGTTTTTACAATTGATGAATACAAATCACTTTGTGATCACGACGTAAATTGGCTGGAGGTTGAATTAATACTAGAAATGGCAAACCAAGAATTTTTTGAGTGTGATGAAAATGGCAATTTTGCCATTACACAGAAATTTATTGGAGCTTGTTTACTTGCATAATCAAACTATTAGAGCTTGTTTACTTGCTAATCCAAACAGAAAACTGAGGTCTATTTTGATCTCAGTTTTCATATTTTACAAATTAGTTATAATTATTTTATTTATCTTTTATCCTTTTTTTACTATAGTTTCTAATCAATTCTTGTGTTTTTTCATTATTTTCAATCTCTTTCTTATAATCTTCTTTAATTTCTTCATATCTATCAATAATTCTATTGCAAGCATTTTTATATGATTGAATAGTATTTATCTTTTCAGTAAGTTCATTAATTTCTTTTTTAATTATATTTTTATCATTATCATTTGTAGCTTTATGATATTTTCTCCAAAAATCTTCCCTTTTCCCTTTCAAGTTAGACAATTTACATTCTAAATCTAATTTATAATTTTCTACTTCTTTAATAGACTCAAATTTGTGCCTAGCTAGAAAATTAATTTCCTCAAATATCATATTATTTTTTCGTTTTTGTTTAAAATATTCAGGTGTCATTTCTTTATATTCATTTTTAGCAGGTAATATTTTAAAAGCATATAAATAATGAACATATAGTCTGTACAATGAACTTGTTTGTAATAAGAATCTATTTATTTTTGGACCAGTATATAATTTTTTATAATATTTCTTCTTAAGATTTGCAACTGGTGCTAATTCTTGTTTCGAATATCCATAAATTCTTTCTTTAATTCCTTGAACTGAATATTCATCTCCAAAAGCCCTATCAATTCTTACATTTCTTGAAAAATAAGGTGTTTTCATTGTAAGATATTTGCCACCATCTTTAATATTTTCATAGCCTTTTGATTTTAGAACTAATTTAAAATCAGAATACTTTTTAACAGAATTTATTGTTTCATCCATATCAGTTATTATCTTTTGCATTTTTTCATCTCTACGGTTAAAATAATCAATATTCTTTTGCCTAAATTCTTTTTCTTTATCAGCTTTAGGAGTATTTACAATAGATAGCCCATAATTTAAACATAATCTGTCAGAAGCTTCTTTCATAAATGCAATTTCTTCATTAGAATTATGATATTTATTTCCGTCTACAAAAGAAACAGAATTTATAATGATGTGATTATGGACATTTTGCTTATTTATATGAGTACAAATGACAACTTGATATTTATCTCCCCATAGTTCTTCAGCAAATTCTTTTCCAATTTGATTCGCTTTTTCTGGAGGTACTTCATATCCTTTAAATGATTGTATTATATGATAACCTAATGTTTTGCCTTCTTTATGAAAGAATTTTTTTGTAAGTGCCATTTCTTCATAGCTAGTCGCCACATTACAATTAATACCTGATACTAAAATTCCATGTTCTGTTTTTTCTCCATTTTTACCATAATTGATAACTGCTTGTAAATTACTTTTAATTGTTTTTATTTTTATAACTGCCACTAAAAATCACCTCCTATTCTCTTGAATATATTTTCTTTTGGAATTCTAAAATAAATTGATTAATTGTGTTCTTTAGATATTCTAATTCTTCTGTTTGAGCATATCCTCTTATATTAACTCTCATTGCTATTTGATTTACATTATTTGCAATACCAGAAATTTGTTTTGTAAATTCTCTTATTTCTTTTGTAGGTTGTTCTTTTATTTTATAACCTTTAATACAGCTTCTTAAAAATTCAGATTCATTCAACCCTGTTTTTTTAGCTTTAGCTTTTAACAAATTATCTTCTTCTTGGTTTATCCAAAATTGTTTTTTGATTGTTCTTTCTCTCATAATTTAATTTGCTCCTTTCAAAATTCTTTATGGGGTTTGGGGAAAGAATTTCCCCATCAATTCATTTTGCTAAAAATGACAAGCTGTATTTATACGGGAGTATAAATGCGTCGCTTGCTTTAAATATTTCATTTTGTAATATAAGCCAATTTCTAACCCTATTTTTACTAAAAATTGCCTTAAAAAAAAAAGAAATTTCATCTGAAATCTCTCCTAAAAAATTTTTTTATTCTTTTAATTGTAAAATTATTTGTAATTCAAATTACAATTATGTTGTATAAAACGTGATTTATTTTTCTTTAATAACACCTGTATCTTTTAAATAAAAATACATTTCTTTACCACCTAAAAGGAATATTTCCTTTTCCTCAAAATCACAAATTTCCATATAAATTTTAGATAATTCTTGTAACATTTTACATTCAGTTTCATTTAATATCATTTCTCTATCTTCTAGTATAAATTGTAAATTTGGATATTTATTCATAATATCATTGAATTTTTCCCTTAATTCTTTATATTCTTCATTTCTATTTATTAAATCAGTTTTTCTTTCTTCAATAGCCTCATTTAAATACATTTCATATAATCTTACTTCATCCATTTTGGTACCTCCTATACATAAATTAATTCACTTAATACAATTTCTTCAGCACGATTTTCAATTGAATTCATCCTACAAACCCATTCCATTTGATTAGTTGCTTTTAGTTCTTCAGTTACATTTTCTTGTTTTACTAACTGAGATATAATTGTTTTGATTCTATCTTCACAAGCAATATCTATCTCGTGTAAATATCTATTTAATTTACCATCCATAAATAAAACGATATATTTGGCTTTTTTATGATTTTTTAAATAATTCAATTTCATTCTGCCATATTTTCCAATTGTATAATTTGTTTCTTCTGGATCTAATACTAAATTAGGCAAGTAATAATCTCCTTGTTTTATATATTCAATTTCTGTTTTTTCATCTACAAATCTATTTTTTACATTTTTATTTACCATTATCAAATCCTCCTTAATCTTTATTTTCTATCAAATCGTTTAAACTGGTGATTCCGTTTGATTTTTTTTAATCTTCAACACTATCATTGGGTGAATTATAATTAGCATATAGCTTGTTTAAAAATCCTGGTGGATAAATTCTGCCTTGATAACCACTTTTTTTACCCTGATAGCTTTTATAGTTATTATTTATATATTTATTATTATTGCTATTATGGACTGTCGATTTTCTACACTCAGGAGTGTTGATTTCATGCACTCCTGACTGCTGATTTTCGACACTCCTTAATTTCTCTATTTTTTCACTTTCTATCATTCCTATGGTTTTGCCTAAATAAATAATATTTGGCATATTTTTACCTTGCTTTTTCTCTTTTATAAGATTACATTCTTTTAATTGTGCTAAAGCTGTATCTAATGCTGAACGTTTTATATGCATTTTTTCTTGTATTTCTTCTCTCTTAAAAATTACATACATATCGCCTTTTGCATCATAGAATTGTATTTTTTTGTTACTTTCTATTTGTTTGAATGATAATTCCAACCTATCGGTTAAAATAGAATATAGTAACATAGCATTAGGTGATAGAACTTTATATTCTTCTCTATTTAATAATTCTCTTGGAAATTGTATAAAACTTTCAAATGAAAGTTTATCTGTTTTCTTGAATGGGGCGAATTCATACATTATAGACCTCCTTTCATCTAACTTAAATCTAAATTGTTCTAGAAAAGTTCTAGAAAATAATCTTAAAACACTTGATATGACTGAATTTTATTCTTCGATAAATTTTATTTTTGAAATTTTTTATTTAGATTTCTGTTCTAGAAAATTTTTCTAGAACAAAATTTGATGATGTAGAAGGATTTTAAAAGACTTTAGACAGAAAAAATACGTTATTCCAATCTCTTGAAATAACGTATTTTATGCACTTTTGATATAATTTTCGTACTTCTGTAGTTTTCTACAGAATTTACATTTTTTGGTCGAGGTGGTAGCTTTTTCAAACTACCACAAACCTTTTATTTATCAATGTTTTATAATACTTTTGGTATTTTAAAACATTTTTTTAAAATTCTTATTTTAGTATTAATCTAAAATTCAAATGTTTAATTTTAAATGTTCTTTTATGCTCTTTCTCTCTTTAAATAATCTATTACTTTTTGAGTTTCTTTTTGTTTATAATAATTGTAAATATCGCCATAAGTATTTATTGTAGTTTCAATATTGGCATGTCCCATTAATTTTTGCAACACTGGCAAGTCTACTCCTGCCTCAATACATCTAGTTGCAAAAGTATGTCTTAACATATGGGTATTTACTGGTTTTGTTATTCCTGCATTTTTGCATATTCGCTTAAATGCCGAATTTATTGTATTATCTACATATAATTTTTTATTTGCTTGACAAAATAGAACTTTATTTTTGTTTTCTATTTTGTTATTTAATGAATCTATTATAATATCTTCTGTAAGTTCATTTATTTCTATATTTCTTTTTCCACTTTTAGTTTTGGTTGGACCAATAATAGTTTTTTTATTTCTATCTTTTGTTAAAGTTTTTGTGACTTTAATCATTTTATTATCTAAATCAATATCTTCATTGTAATTCAATGCTAGTACTTCGCCGATTCTCATCCCTGTATATAAACACAAAAGAATAATGTTTTTATAACTTGATGAATGACTTTCTAAATAGTCTTCTAATTGGTTTTGTTCTATTATTGTTAAAGAAACTACATCTTTATCTTCTTTTAAACTTTTTGGTTTTTCAATACGATCAATGCCTTCAAATAAATTTTTTACTAAATATAATTTATAATTTGCATATTCATAAACATATTTAAGCATTCTATAATCTTTTTTTATAGTGGAATTTGACTTTACTCTTTCTTCCTGTAAAAAGTCTTCAATTTGTTTTTTAGTTACTTTTTCTATTGGAATATTAGCAAATTTATGCTTTTTAATTCTTTCTAATGTTGACATATTAGTATTGTAAGCATTTGCTTTCGTTTTTCCCATTCTATATTTTGAATCTTCAATTTCTTTTGCTAAAATTGCTATTGTTTTTTCTGTTCTTTTCAATTCAATAGAACAACCAGACCTTTTTATTTCTAATTTGTATTTATACATTTTATCTAATGCTTCTTCTTGTGTTTTAGCAGTAAATGTCTTTCTAATTACTTCTCCTGTTTCTATATCTTTTCCTATTGTTAAAGTTGCTTTATGTTGTTCATTAATATAGAACTTATCGCATTTATCCGCATTTTTACATTTTCTACATTTATCGCAATTATTCATTGATTTTTTGTTTTTTCTATTTTGACAAACAGATCTATCTTTGCATTTCTTACATATAGGACACATAGATAATTCAGAGTTCTTTTTTTCTGTTTTTATTATATATGTTCCGACTGTATAACCTTTATTACTCATAATATTTCCTCCATTTCTTAAATTTTTTGAGGAAATACCTTGCTCAATTTTTAAATTGGTAGTATAATTATTTTACAAATATATCGAACAGGGTATTTCCTGTTTACTAGAAGATTTAATGTGCTAGATTAAGTCTTCTTTCTTTTTTATTCTACCATAATTCTTTTATGGCTTAAAAATTCATTTAAACAATCCGCTTTTATCCAAAACTTTCTGCCTATTTTTATACTTGGAAAATCTTCTTGATGAAATAATTGCAAACACTTTTGTTTTCCAATATGCAATAATTTGCATACATCATCTGTTGAGTATAGTTTAATGTCAATTTCTTTTAAATTCTGCATATTTTTACCTCCTTTCCTTGACAATACTTACTTAATATAGTATAACTATATTGTGAGAGATTTGTCAAAACTATTTAAAATTGTAAATTGATTATATAATCATATTTTATATTTGTCAACATATTTATAAAAATATTTTGAAATGTTTCACATTTTATTTTTAGGGGGATTAAAAAGATGCGAAAATTACCTCAATATTCTTTTAATGAAGGATTTTATATATGGTTTGATATAAACTCTAAGGAGGAGTATTATTCAACACCATTATATATGTATAAAACCGATTTTAATGATGATTTATCTAATTATAAAAGGGTAATTATACAAGAAAAAGACTTTTATAAAAAAAAGCCAAGCAAAAAAAATTCTGCTCCAAAACATCCTGCAACTATTCTTTATCCTTTTGCTGAGCAATTTGGAAGACTTTTGATAAATTTATTAAATGCAGACTTTTCAAACTTTGATAAAGCATATAATACATTTTTCTATTTGTATGGATTTGAATTATTAAGAGAATATGTACCAGATAAGGAATTAATATATACATATAAGTCTGAAGAAGAATTAACAAAAATAATGAAAAGAGTATATGAAGATAGTTATGGATATGTATCAGATATGCAATATAATTTTAGAAAGTGTGTAGATTTTGTATATAATTTAAATGGAAATGAAGAACTAAAAAATAGCAAACCAAGTTCAAAATTTATTGCATCTTTAGTAACACATCATAATGATGTATATTCATATTCAAGTGATATAGAAGTTATTTTAGATACATATTCAGATAAATATTTAAAATATGGTAATCAACCATTAAATAAACTAACTGAAGAACTGGATCAAGACGATTCTTTTATACCAATGACTAATGTTTATACAAGTGAGAAATTAAGTAATATTGTTTTTGTTGTATTAGAACAATTTGTAAAAAATTCTAGTTTACCAATAAAACAATGTCAATATTGCAATAGATATTTTATTCCAAAAATTAGACAGGATGAAATATATTGTGATTTGCCAAATGAAGATGGAAAGAGCTGTAGAGAAAAAGGTGCAAAACAAACATATAAACAGAATTTAGAAAAGATTCCTGCTTTACTTGAATATAGAAAGGCATATCAAAAGAAGTTTATGGAAGTTGCTAGAAGTGATAATAATAAACAATTAAAAAAGGATTTTGATAGTTGGAAAAAAATTGCACAAGGTAAGATAAAGGATTACAAACAAGGAAAAGTTACAGAAGATGAATTATATAAGTGGATGATAGAAAATAAATAATAAAGGAAGGTGTTCTTATGAAATTAAAAAACGTAACAATTAATAATTATAAATCATTTGGAGAAGAAGATAATTCCTTATTTATTGATGAACTAAATGTAGTTATTGGTAAAAATGAATCTGGAAAATCTAATATAATAGATGCTTTAGCAAATATAAATAAAATTAGTTTTACAGATGAAAAGTATTTTTTTCCTAGAAACAGAAAAACTAATAAAGATATTAATATAGTGTTAAACTTTGAAACATATAAAAATGAAAAAACATTTTATGGATTTCAAGGTAATGCTCATATAGAATTAAAATCTTATGGTGATTATTTACTTTCAGGAGATTTGTCAGAATTTATATCAAATAATGAAAAATATAACTCTCTCTTAAGCCAAATTGAAGAATTAAGAAAAATAGGTATATCTTTTCAAAATCAGAGTTCTAAAACTACCTTTAATGAAATGCTAGAAAATTTAACTTGTGCTAGTACTAATATATTTGTTTACTACAATACTTATGAAACAATTCTAAATTCATTTAAAAGAACAAATAACGAAAATTATATTAATATAGCTAATTTAATAGAGGAGGCTATAAACTTTCTTCAAAGTTTATATAATAATTTTCCAAATTTTATTAAAATTGAAGATAAAATGTTGAGTTCAAGATATAATACTCAAGATATATTAGAAGATACACTATTAGAAAAATTTTTATCAATATGTAATATTGATGTTGAAGAATTAGTTGAAAAAATGAACTCAACTGATATATCAGATATAAGAAATTATGAAAGAGATATAAATAGTAATATAAAAAATTATTTTACAAACGAATTTAATAATTTTTATAGCCAAGAAAATGTGGAGATAGAATTTGCAATAAACTCAAAAGAAATTAATATCATGGTAGACACGACGCAAAGATATTTAGATTATGATGAAAGAAGTAATGGTCTTAAATGGTATATAAGTGCATTTATACAATTACAGTATATGGAAAAAAATAATACAAAAACAACTAAAAATAATATAATTTTAATGGATGAACCTGGAGTTTATTTACATGCTAATGCTCAAAAAGAACTCACAAAGCTATTTTCGGATTTAATAAAAAATAGAAACCAGATAATTTATACAACACATTCTCCATTTATGGTAGATATTGACTCTATACAAAATGTTCGAACTGTAATTAAAGATGAAGTTGGTTTCTCACACATATATAATAAAATTACAACTATTCCTACAAGTTCTAAATCTACATATGACACAATTACACCTTTAACAAATGCGCTAGGATTAAATTTAAATTATAACATTGGGCCAAACTTTAATAAGAAAAATATAATTGTAGAAGGTATATCAGATTATTTCTATTTATACGGATATTATAAAAGTAAAAACATTAAGAATGTGCCTAATATTATACCCTCTACTGGTGGAAATAATATACCTGCTATTGCATCAATATTGTTTGGTTGGAATTGTGACTTTAATATATTATTAGATCAAGACGATAAAGGTCGTTCTGTATATGATAGTATAAATGATTCAAAGCAACCATTTTCAGATAAATTGATTTTTATAGATGGAAATTTTGAAAAAATTTTAGGTAATGATTTCGAAATAGAAAATTTATTTTCTACTAATGATCAATTAAAATTTGGAATTAATAATGAAGATTATGTGGAACATAAATATAATTACTCTTACAATACATATAATAAAATTTTGCTTCAAGAAGATACTTATGATGAGACAACAATTAAAAATTTTGAAAAAGTAATTGAAAAATTAATAACCTAGATAGTAGGTGATTAAGATAAAAAGAAGACTTAATATATTTATAGATGAAAGTGGAGATTTTGGATTTGTAGATGGAAGTTCAGAATTATATGGAGTTTCTTTTACAATACATGAAAGTGATGATTCTATTTCAAATGACTTAGAATATTTAAATAATAGACTAAAAAAAGCAAAATATGATGGGATGATACATCTAGCTGATTTAGTAGCTAAAAGAGGAGATTATACTCACTTTAATTTGGAACAAAGAAAAAATATTTTTTGGTCTATATTTTACTTTTCAAAAAGAGTAAAAGTAAAAATACATACAGTTATAATTGACAAGAGGTTTAAAAACAATAGAACCCAATTAAATAGAGAATTAGCATTAGAAATAAGCAAGTTTTTTAACTCTATAAGCGAATATATGAACGAGTTTGAAAAAGTAGTTGTCTATTATGACAATGGACAAGAAGCATTAGGTGCTATTATAGACACTTTATTAATTACAAAAAATAATGTAGAACATAGAATTGAATTTGATCATAAGGAAAAAAGATTATTTCAAGTTTCTGATATGCTAACATTTGTAGATAAAATTGTATATAAACATAATCATAATATGCCATTAACAAAAGCGGAAAAATATTTTTTTAGTGTAAAAGATATTTTAGGAATTATAAGACAATTAAAAAGCAAAAGATTATAATAAAAAGCCATTCGTTTGAATGGCTTTTTGCGACGCTCAGCGTCTACGCGGGTTTGGTCCTTGTGAGACCAAAGTAAATAATATCTATCTACAATATATATTATTCGTTTATCTAATAAAATTATACACTAAATTTTGAAAAAAGTACATAGTTTTAAAGAAATTTTTTTATGATTTATGACAAAAAAATATTAATATGTTATAATTAAAGTATATTAAATATAATTTGGAGGTATATATTATGAACTATGAAGAAGGATTAAAGTTAGGTTTAGATAAATATGAAATAGAAGATTTACCTAATATGGATAATAGAATGATAGCACTAATTATTGAAGAACATCCAGGTTGTGTAGATTTTATAAAAAGTGTATTAGAACAAAGTGGTAAAAAACTAGATATAGAAGGATTAGTAGATGAATTAGTGGATGGAATTGATAATCCATATTTTGACCCAGACCACGGATATGAAGATGTAGAGGGGAGAAAAAGGGCTTTAAGAGAACTTGGATACGATTATGATGAAATTAAAGAAGCAGAAAGATACGATGAAAATAATGAATTTGAAATTAATGAATTTGGAGAAATTGTTCGTCCATCATTAGAAAGAACAGATGACAATGTATCTACACAAGGTGAAGAAATTGATGAAGAATTAGAAAACTGGCTAAATGCAGGAAAATCAAAAACACCATTACAAAAAAGAGAAACAGAATTATCTGAATTAGAAAAAGAAGAAAAAACTATTGCTGAGACAGAAAAATTAATTGTTCAAAAAGAAAATGATGAACAAAGTAAATAATAGAGAGGTATACTTATGAATAATAATAAACAAGAGAAAGCACTAATCGAAGTTAATGAAAATAGTATATTTTATAAAATAAAAAACTTTTTTAGAAATTTATTTAAAAAACAAAAAAACATTAATGCTACTTCTGAAACATTTTCAAATGATAATACAGGGAATGATACACAGAAGAAAAAATTTCTTGAAGATATAAGGAATATTGAAAATGAAGAAACTAAATTATTAAAACTGCAAAAGCAATATCGCAATGGAGAAATTAAAGAATCAGAATTAACAGAGATTCAATATCAATCTTTATGCGACTTGTACGATAAACAAATTTCAAATTTAAAAAAATCTAATGAATTTAGAAAACAAAAAATTTTACAATACAAAAAGAGATTACAAAAAGAAGGATAATAATTTATGCTATATCAAAATTGCCACCAACGGTGGCAATTTTGATGTTTAATAAAATTTTAATTCATCTTCTTTTTCTTTCTTTTCAAATTTATTTATATAAAGTTGCTTCTCAATATTAAAGTTAGTATATGTTTCTCTCTCAAAATCTCTTATAAATTGATCCTCAGTTGGAATAGAAAACTTATGACATACCCAAGTAATAAAATTTTGAACTGTAATCTTAAATCTCTCAATAACTTTCTTTAAATAGTTATTTTCATTTTCTAACTTGTTTATAATTTTTTGATATTGACAGTCTATTTTATAAGTCTCGTGTTCATATTTATATTTTAATTCTTTTTCCTTGTCTGAAAAATCTAATTCTAAATTTCTACATTTGACTTTTAATTCTGTATTATAATTTAGTAAATTTTCTTGTTCTTTTTCAAATTTTTCTGCTTTATCTATAATTGTAGTTTGTTTTGATAATTCTTTGTGAAGTGATAAATTTTCGCTATATAATTCTTGTATTAAATCATCTTTAGGTTTTATTATTTCATTTTTTATTTTTTCATCTCTATTTAACATGATTTTTTTGAAATCCTTTATATCTGGTGTTTCTGGTAGTTCTAATTTAATGCTATTTAGTAATTCTTTTGTATTTTCGAAATTGGTAATTCTCTTGTATTCTTGCACAGAATAATGCTCTCTATTAGTTACTTCAACTAGTTCTCCTCGTTCTAATTTAAATCCTTTTTCAGAGATATGTTTAAAATAAGCATTTTGTAAATCTCTATAACTATTTTTTCCTTTCCAAAAATCTCTACAACAAACTTTATCTATTTTATTGCCTTGTTTATCTGTTGTATGTATTACTGGTATAAATAACAAATGCATGTGTGGTGTATCTTCATCCATATGAACTACTGCAGATATTATATTTTGTTCGCCTAGATTTTTATATTCACATATAAATTTGTAACTTTCTTCAAAGTATCTTTTACTTTCTTCGTAACCAATTTTATCAAAAAATTTTTGATCAGAAGTAAATACCATTTCGCACATTATATTGCTATTACTTCTGATTTGACCTTTTAAATCATATTTTTCTTTTATTTTATCAAATTCTTTTATATAACTTAATTCATTTTTCTTTAAATAATAATTTAGTTCTGTTTTAGTACTATCGATATTTTTATTTGAATGATTTCTTGTTTTTCTTTCATTATGCTTATATGCTCCCATAGCTTGTGCTCTAGTTAGTTTTTCATTTCTAATTATAGCATAGCTCATATATTCCTCTTTACTCCTTCTCAAATTTACGAGATAAGATTTTCTTGTCTAACACACTAGACAAGTTTTTTCAAAACTTATCTGTGTGGCAGGAGTTCCTGCACCCTTTCCTAAAAAATAACTAAAGTATTTTTTAGGCTTGATTCAAAATAAACAAGTCATTTTGAATCAAGTGAAGTTGCAATATAAAGCATACTTTTGCAACTTCATATCAGAGCAAAATTCTACGAAGATGCTACTGCACTTTTGCCAACAAAGTTAGCATATAAGCTATCAAAAAATCCATCTGGATATTTTCTTTCATATTCACGAGTAGAATTAGCAGTTTTATTTTGTGATTTTATAGTGCCATTTTCTAAATTATTATATAAGCAAATCATTAAATAATTAGTTATGTTTTTGATATTATTACTACTTTTTGCAATATCTAATAATTGAATTAAGTTATTTTTATTTATTAAGGCTAGTTTAGATAATATTTTGGAATTAGTAATTATAACACTACCAACTTTTAAAGTATCCGCATAATATAATCTTTCAATTACATCTTCTAACATAGTTTGTTCCTCTTTTGAAAAATCATTTAATTGGCATTTTTCCTTTACAACATTTAATGAAATATATACATTATTATTTTGAGGATTGATAGAATCAGTATTGATTATATTAGTCTTGATATTATTAGGATTGATTGTAGGTAAAATTTTCGTATCAAGAGTTGTATTTTTTACTTCTACAGAGCCGTAATTTTTACTGTTCAAGACTTGTAAACTTTCCTGTTCAGTATTAGCAATTATTTCTTCATGCTGAATTTTACCAACATAAATTAAATTAGGTTTTCCTAAACCTTGTCTTTTTTCTGATATTAAATTTACTTCTAATAATTGTTTAAATGCTTTTGTAACTGTTTTTTCAGATAAGCAAAGTTTATTTTGTACTTCTTCTCTTGTAAATATCAAATATACTCTACCATATTCATCAAACCAATGATTTCTTTGTGATAGTGATAATCTATCAAGCAAAAAAGCATATAATATTTTACTATCTGAATTTAATTTTTCTTTATATAAGCTATTAACAAATAATTCCTGTGGTATTTGATAATAACTATTTTCTAATATTTCATTATTTTTATAGTAATCTATTTCTTTCATCATTGTTCCTTTCTAAGATGAAAGAGCATTTTTAAGTTTTGCTAAGTTTTTAGAACTTTTTAAAACATTTTTTATTTATTTAAAATTTTTTTAAAACATAGATTTTAGAACTATTTTAAAACTTTTTATAGAATTTTTGAGAACTACATAGAAAAAGAGTATTAACCAAATTCCTTTGATTAATACTCTTTCAGACTTTTGCAATTTTCTTGAGTTTCCTCAAAATTGCTATCGTATGGTCGAGGTGACAGGGATCGAACCTGCGACCTCATGGTCCCAAACCACGCGCGCTACCAACTGCGCTACACCTCGATTTTCCATGTGACTAATATAATATAACACAAAATATACAAATTTGCAAGAAATTTTAAAAACTTTTTAAAATTTCTTGCAATATTAATCATTTTCGTATTAGAAATAAGGTTTTATTTTAACGGAAACCGCCTCCGCCTCCGCCTCCACCGAAGGAACCTCCACCTCCGCCTCCTGAAGAAAATCCGCCTCCTCCAGAAGAATAACTTTCTGCTCTCGTTCTTGCACTTTCTGCATGAAAAATTCCACTTGAAGCACACATATTAATAAATATTATATTATCATATGAACTAAAATTAGACTGCTCTATAATTTCAGGATATATATCTTTAAATTCTTTTGCTACTTCTTTTGCAATTCCCATAATTTGAGCATATATCAAATATTCCTCAAAAATCACTACTTCAATAGCTTCTCTATCTTTAATCAATGTATATTCCTTCAAATATTTCTTTAATCCTGCTAATTCTATTGCTTCTTTCTTTAATTCTGGTGTTGCTGTATATATAGTTGATGTAAAAATCTTAAAACTAGTTTTTTCTTCTGCTATAATTAATCCCTCATTAACTAATATGTCTCTTTGTTTATCCAATATATTATCAAACCATTTTAATATTCGTGAATAACTTACATTACACCATTTTTCAAATTCTTTGCTTTCTAGTATACCATCTTTACTAGCCTCATACAGCATTTTAAAAATTTCTTTTTCCTGTTCATTTTCAATCATATCTGGATTTGTTTCATTTAATATTATTACTGCATTTTCCTTTTTAAATATTTTTCCACTTTCTCTTTGTTCAACTCTGATAATAGAATCTTTCATCCATTTTAAAATAATTGCTCCTAATATGTCAGTTTTGTTTTTTAGTAGTCCATAATTATATCCTATATAATAAGCTCTAAATATATCTTTTTGACAAGGTATATCTCTGTAATATGCAACATCTGATGGTATCTTCTTTCCTTCTGCTCCAAACTTCAAATTAGAAACAACCTGTTTTTTCGCAAAAATACCTAGAAAAACTATAATAAGTATAATTGGTATAAAATCAAATATTACAAAAGCCAATCCTATATCACCTATTCCACTACTATTAGATGTCCCTTGATATTTTTCACTTCCCTCTTCAGCCATATTTAAATAATATTCGAAATCATGATCTATAAAATTTGATGTATTAAATGTTTTACTTGGAAATTGTACCAACATTGTCATATATTCATCAGTATCAAGTCTACCATCAGATTGCATTTCTATATATCCATCATATACATATGCAGTTCCACCATAATTACCATATCCCCATACACCTACTGAGTCTGAGATATTGAAATTTGTATGAACTTTGATATACACACTACCAATTGAAGTAGAAAAATCATATGGTATAAAAGTCCAATAAAGCATTTGTGAATCTGTTAATTCAGATATAAACTTTGTTATATTATACTTTACTGTATACTTATGAGAACCATATTGGCTAATTCCCCAACATAACTCAACTCCATTTGAAATTTCATTAATCCCACATTTATATGCTTTATCTGATAATGAACCAGAAGTATTCCAAGATGATAATGTTGTATATGTATTTCCACTTTCTGAAACCGTTAAATTTTCGATTTTAGAATTTCCTAAATTATAATATGGATGGTATGCTTCAGTTCCTTTATCATTATAGCAATCCCACACTTCCGTAATACTTGCATCTCCATTATTATCAATATAAATATCCATTGATATTTTGCTTATTGAATTGGCTTCCACATTTTTACTTAATCCAAATATAAATAAACTAAATAAAATTATAAACGTAATTTTTAAATACCTTTTCATAATATCCCCCTTTTTATCAACAATATTATTTCATAATATTAGAATTTTTACAATAATATTTGTAAAAATCTATAAAAAGTCTTGTAAAATCATAAAAAAAACATTATAATATTTGTTATGCACCAGTAGCTTAGTTGGATAGAGTGTTCGGCTACGAACCGGAAGGTCGGGGGTTCGAATCCCTCCTGGTGCACCAATGACGTATCTGTTCGAACTAATAAAACAGATAGATACAAAAATCAATCAGAAAATAAAATCTGGTTGATTTTTTTGTTGTCTAAAACAATATTAAAATCATCCAAACGAAAGGATGGTGCCAAAAATGAAGATGATTAAGCAAGAACTAGAATTTGAGGAATGTTTAAAACAACGATTTGAATTTATATGTGAGTTTGCTAAAGTTAATCCTACTTTTATTTCAGACCTAGAAACATATTTGAAAAATCTATAAATTGTAAATATTTTACATTTCTTTAAATCGTGATATAATATAGACAATAAATTATGTATATTTACTCGGCAAGAGCTAGATATATTATTATGAGTACTTTGAAAAAATTATATTATATTGCATTATTATATTTTAGTTTATGATAAATGGATTTAAGAGATGTCAAAAGTACTCGTATTGTACTTTGATGTCTTTTTTTGTTAGATTGGAGGTTTTGAAAATTGAATGAAGAAAAGAAAAAATGTGGTTTACATATGAGAGTATCAACAGAAGACCAAGCTAGAATTACCTACACCTAAAAAGAGTTTGAAACAATTAGAAAAAGCAAATAATAGAAGTTTGAAAATGAAAAGCAAATAATAGAATATATTTAAACTAAATATATTGCTTTAAAATTATAAACCGCTGAATTATTCATTCAACGGTTTTGTTTATGTTTTAAATTATAAATAAATTCTATTATAGGAATTTCCATTACTTGTATATTTTTCTGCACTTATATTTTCAATTGGAAAAATATTTTTATTAAAAAAGGCTTTCCATTTTTCATACTATAAGTATAAACTCTTTATATATTAGCTTTTTCCTTTTTAGCAAATCTCAAAGACAAATTTAATACTCTATCAATATGATCCATTCCGTGTCCAAAATTATCTTTATTTAATAATTTTTTCACCTCTTGCTTAACATTTTCAATCATCATTTTACCGCCTAGTATAAAAATTTGTAATTTATTTCTTAATATTTTTAACATGCTCCACGGTCATTTGCTAAATCTTGTGATGCAACTATTCTTTTATGGATGCTTCCATCTGGTGAAATATATATACTATCAAAACACATTGGTTCATAATTTAGTGATTGGAATTGTGAATGTTTAATTGGTGTTTTTAAATTGCATGTTAAGTTTAAAATAGTTTTTATTTCAAATCTTTTCTCAAGTGATTTTGGTTCTAAATAGCATCCATTTTGTAAAGTATCATTTTGATGGACATCATTACAATAAGGTTTTAACAATTCTTGTAAATCTATAAAATTTGGATCATTAGGATCATCAGTTGACATTTCTGAAAACTTTATTGAAGTAAATCCTAATTTTTTCATTTCTAAAGCAAATTCTTCCATTTTATCAAATGAATCAATTCCTTGTTTATTAACAACACAATTAACTCTTAATTTAAGTTTTGGATTCAACTTATGAAATTCTTTTATTTTATCTAGTTCAGGAGTAACTCCAACTATATCATTATTTATCTTTTCATTACCCATAACAGAAACAATAACTTTATCTAGTTTTGTTATAACTGGTAATAAACATTTCAAATTATATCCATTAGTGTTAACAGTAATTTTTTTCTTATATGGTGCAATAGCATTAATAATTTTAATTAAATCATTTGGAAATAATGTTGATTCTCCACCCAATAGAAGAACATCTGGATATTTATCTAGCTCAATAGCACTTTCAATAATTTTATCTACATTTGTTTTAGAAGACTTATTAAATCTTCCAACACAAAAGTAGCATTTACCATTGCAAGCAGTAGTTGTTTGAATACATAATCTTGGTCCCATTCTTCCCATACAATAATTTTCCTTACTTCTTAAGGTAATTGACATTTAAATCATCTCCATTCAAAATTTTATTATCAAATGAATCATATACCCAACTATCAGTTACTGAACAATCAGGTTGAATGACATTCATATAATCATGCTGATATTCAATATTTGGTATTCCAAAACTTTTTGCTTTAAATACATTATTATATGGGCAACATAGTTTAATATATGTTTTTATTTTTAAATATTTTGATAATTCTGGTAATTCAAAGAAACATCCTTTTAATGTGGCGTTTTTTTGATGAATCCCAAATTTTATTAATAAATCTTGTAAATTAATAAAATCCACATTTTCGTTTGATGTAACTAACTCCATTAATTTAATTGCTGAAAAACCTAATTTTTTAGCTTTTCTAGCATAAGACTTTATTTTTTTTAAATTAGAAACTGTCTTATTTGTTACAACTACAGCTGCTATAATTTCAGCGTTTCCTTTATTTTTATTTAAATCCTTTAGTTCTTTTTCATTAATATGTATACCCGTTGAATTTTTGGTGTAATCAAAAGAATGAATACTTAATGTCACAGTATCTAGGTATGGTATACATTCTTTAATTATTTTTAAATTAGAACCATTACTTATTATACCAATGTCTTTTTTGTATGGTCTAATTCCCTTTAATACTTTAACTAAATCAGGATATAAAGTTGGTTCTCCGCCTAAAACATCAACTTTTGAAAATTTTGTCATTGAATTAGCAGTATCAATAAATTTTTGAGCATCAGCAGATTTCTTAAATGGTGTTCCAGCTGCAATACAAAATTCACACTTGCCATTACAACTGTTTAGTAATTTAATATTTAGTAAATTATAACTATTTCCACAAATACTATTTTGAGATGGTTTTAATATTATTCTTTCTTTATTATCCATAAACTACACCTTCTTTTTATATATTTATGTTTGTTTTTAACATTTTATTAAAAACAAACATATTTGTCAAGTGTTTTCATAAATTTTTTCAAAAACCTTTTATTTAACTTTAATCTTGACCTTTTTATTTGTTTTTAATATAATGTTAATATGTAGTTTGTAGAAGGGAGTAATTATGGAAAAATATAATAATGAAAAAGAATTTTTAGAAAATTATGATGTAACAAAATTTGATAGGTTAAGTATAACTTCTGATATATTATTAGTTAGTGTATCATCCCAAGCTTCAATAGATTATCGCAAAACGGACAAAAAAATAATTAGTATTTTACTTGTTAAAAGAAATGAATTTCCATTCAAAGATAAATGGTGCTTACCTGGAGGATTTTTAAATCCTAAAAATGAAACTCTTTATGAATGTGCTAAAAGAGTTTTAAAAAATGAAACTAATTTATCTAATATCTATTTAGAACAATTATATACTTTTGATGATATAAAGAGAGATCCTAGAACTCGTGTTGTTTCAACTTCGTATGTCGCATTAGTTGATAAAAATAAATTAACTCATAAACTTAGTAAAAATGCTTTTTGGTTTGATATTACTGAATTTAAAGAAATAGATAATATTGTAAATGTTACTTTGAACAATGGTAAAGAAATAATTAGTTTTTCTATTAAGAAAAGTTTAGTAGAAAAAACTACTAACCAGTATTCTTTTTCAATTATAAAAAATGAAAGTATAGCATTTGACCACCCAAAGGTTATTTTAGCTGGAATTGAAAGAATACGTAATAAGATTAATTATACTGATATTGTTTTCAATATGATGCCTAAATATTTTACTTTAGGTGAACTTCAAGATGTTTATGAGGTAATTTTAGGAGAAAAATTATTAGCACCTGCTTTTAGAAGAATTATTGCAAATAAAGTTGAAAAAACTGATAAGATGTTAACTGGTAAAGGACATAGACCCTCTGCGTTATTTAAATATAAAGAAAAATAATAGTATATTATTAACGAAAATTTCTGTATCAACTTTTTATAAATTTTGTTATAATTTTATTGCAATTTATAAAAAATATGATATACTTTAATAAATTGATTGATTTTTATATCAGTCGTCAAGAGAGCCGAAAAAAGTTGTAGATAACTACTTCGTTGGCACCAAAAAAACGCTTGATAAAAGCGTTTTTTTATTTTTTTCAGCACTATTTATATATCCATTCTACATCCAAGTTACATTTGAATTATTGCCTAATAAATATACCTCATTGGTATGTATCCATTATATTTAATATTAACTGTAATACATATTTATTTGACTTTCTCTTAAAGTCTGAGCTACACTTTATAATTGATTCTTAAATATTATTCTAAAAATATTTCTTACTAATGGTCCAACAAAAAATATCTGTAAAGGATAAGCCATCAAAACAGCAGTCATTCAAGTAAATATAAAATTTTAAAACTTTGTTTTAGGCATTATATACCTCCCCCTTTCTTTAAAAAGTTCTTGGTATTTTCTCTAAAAAGCGAAAAAATACCATCTAGTCGCAGACATAGACTAGACAGCATTTAATGTCTCTATTATTATATTACAAGATTTTATTTTCTTCAACAAAAAATCACATTTTTTTATTTAATTACCATTGCTAGACATAAAATACGTAGCTACAGGTATTTCATCATTAATAGTATTTTTATCTAGTTTTATTTTTATAATATCTAATGATACATCTCCTAAACGTTCTATACTATCAATTCCGCCTTTACATTCTATTTTTGTTTTTGAATTAATCTCTACTTTAAGTTCAAACTCTCCACCATCAATATTATAATCTGGTAATAAATCATCAAATGTTATAGATAATATTGCTTTGTTTTTATTTATTATCTCCATATTTGTGCCTATTGGTGAAACTGTTAAATAAATAGGATTTTCTAATGTAAAGTTTTTCATCAATTCTTTTCTTAATTCTTCACCCTTTATATTACTTAATACACTAATTACATTTTGTTTTGTAGTAAGTGTATCAATAAAATAACCAACTTTTATTTCATTAATGCTTATTTCATCATTTGTTCTTCCATTTATAAACTTTAAATTGTTATTTTTATCTATTGAATATTTTTTATTATTTGATTGATTTTCAAAAACGATATTATTATCTGTTATTTCAGTTACTACACCCTCTCCATTATGAATGTATTCTTCTATATTATTAGTAATATTTTTTATAAAGTCCTTTTTTTCTATTTTTTGTCCATTTTTATATAATGTTATGTCTTCACTAGTAACAATAATTTTGATGCTTTCATTTAGATTTATATAATCTGATATTTTTTCTAATGAGCTAATTTCATTAGAATATCCTGTTACTCTTTTTTTATTTCCTTTTTCATACTTTATTTTTGTCATTTCATTTTTATCAATATCAATATTCATAGTAAGTAAACATGCTTTGTTTTTTCCGTTATAATCATCTTTATAAAATTGGAATATAGCTGTTTTACTATTTTCTTTTATATCATATTGGATAAAAGTTAACTTTAGTCCTTTTTCATATTCCTGTGCTATATCCGTTAGTTCACTTTTTATTTCTAATAAATCATATACATCTGTACATAAATTATAATCTTTATCATATTCTTTACATTCATATGGTGCAAAATCATCATTATTTTCAATAAGATTATAAAAAAATATTGATACAATTATAATAAAAATTGCTATAATTATTGCTATCTTCTCTTTCATAACTCATCTCCTATATAAATTGTAATATTATTTGAGTTTTAATATCGTGTCATTACATACCGTCCCATCCTCAGCTATAGTTGATTTTCTAACAAATTTAGAATGTTTCTTTAAAACACCATAAGCATACCAATCATGAGTACAAAACACTTTACAAAACTCTGGATAACCATGTTCTTTGCAAGTGTCGAAATATAAACATTTTGATATTTCATAAGAAAAACCTTCATCATCGTCTTTTAATACTTTTGCCTTCCAGCATATTGCCTTTGCCCCATTTAAGTCATCCTTTAAACTATTTACAACTATATTATACCCATTTGGCAATACATCAGCTATTTTATATATAACAGTTGATTCTTTTTATTAATAATATTGAAATCAAGTAATTAATAATTATAATTCATTAAGCATTTGCAAATTATGTCAATTTTTGGTATAATTAATTTAATATTCGTGGGTACAGCGAAATATAACAAATGTACCATTTTAGTATAGAATGCTGTTATTTTAGTGTTCTGCTAAAAATATAAGGAGACTTTTATGAAACGGTATTTAATCACATTAATCACAATTGTATTAGTTTTTGGCTTAGTCGGATGCCATACGGAAACTGTTCCTGAAGAGAAGAACTTAGAAGTTCTTAACACTCTTGATGGAAGTACCCTTGAAAAAACTCATGAAATTGAAGACCTTAAATTTATAACTACCTATGATACAGGTGATTATGATTTAAGTAGATGGAGAATAACTGACTCCAAAACAATCAATATGACCGCAAAGGTTACAAACGTTCCAGAAGGTGCAACCATATTAATTGAACATGTTCATATAGACATGTCTTTAAAATCAACTAATCCTCAACTCGACGGTTTATCACAGGATTCTATGGATGACTCCTATCATGGAACATCCCAAGACGGTTTTTGGATAAATGAAAAATATCCCTATCAAAATAAATTTGCTATAGAAGGTTTTAGCAAGGATTTAATTGATGGTTGGACATTCGTATGTGGTTCATATGGATATGGTTCTATAAGTCAAGAAAGGCTTACTGAAAAAAATCTAACAACTTATGGTAAGGTTTACGCAAATAAAATGCAAGTCGTATATGATATTCTTATCAAATATCCAAAGGAAGATTTTTATCATGTTGTATCAGTCTTGGATGAATTTCTCATTCCTATATCAACAGAATCTTGATTTTCATAAATACTGTAATTTAATGTCCAGTTAACACCTAGTTAACTGGGCATTCTCCATAAAAAACATTTTTTCATTTTTAGATAATATAAAAATTCTCTATAACTATTATATTTACTTACCTTATGTCATTTTATTCTTAATATATAATCGTTTGTAATGCTTTACTAGATAATATAGCACCTGTAAATAGTGCAAAAAATCCTACTATTATCAATAAAATTATTAATACACAAAAATAAGATCTAGCAAAGTTCCTTAAATTAATATTATTAGTTCCTCCAAATGAAAAAACTAATATAAAAATAAATCCTATAATTGGTATTGAAAATAATATTTCATATCCAAAATACCCCCACATTGATATTGGTTTGTACTCATCTGGTATATTTTTTTGTTCTTCCATTTCTATTCCCCCTTCTATTTCATTATAATTATATTCTATACTATACAATAAAAGTTGTAAATACAAAAATAATAAAACTTTAAATTGGTTTTTAAAGTTTTATTATTTCTATCTATATAGAATTACCTATATCTGGATTATCTTCTAATATTTTATTTACTATATCTTGTTTCATATTGAATGGTATTACATACCCCCCTAGTGACCTAGCTTTTTCTCTTAAAACTGGAATTTCCTCATTAATATAAATTTTCGCTTTACCTTTACCATTTTTTGCTTCTTGCACCAAATTCGAAACTGGTGAATTACCGTCAAATGCTAAAACTACAGAACTCCTTCTTTCAAAAATTTCATAGTTAAAACTTTTATAAATTCCTAATTCCTCCGTTTCTGTTGAAACACATACTCCATTTAATTCTTTCTCTAGTAAATTATCTTTTTCAATCTCAGAAACCATTTTAGGAATAATTGCATCAATTTCAAACTTTTTATTAATTTCTTTAGAAATATCTACAATAGCTTTTTCATATCCCTGCATTTTATGTCCTATTACAAAATAAGCTTTTTCAGAACTAACCTTTTCCATTAATCTTTTTAATATTTCTTTTCCTTCTGAAGTTAAAAATGTTTCTCTTCCTTTAGCATTAAAACTTCCTCCCGCTATAATAATAGGTACTTTATTTTCTGGCAATCTTTTTATCTTATCTTTCAATACTTCTTCCGCTTCTAAATTATTATTTAATCTTAAATCAGCTTTAACTTTTCTGCTTTCTTCTATATTGTTATTTTCTAATTCCAATATTGCATCTCTTAAACTTCTGCCATTTAAAAACTTCTCAAATAAAAACTCTTTTTCATTAAAATATTTTTTACTATTTTCAATTATTTCTTCTTCTACTTCTCTCATTTTAGTAAAATCATCATCAGTTAATCCTAGCAAATTTTTTAATGCTAATTGTTCTTCTATTGTATCACTTCCATAAAATCCACATCCATCTGTTCCTTGTACACATCTAACACCATTTTTTATATATTGTTTTAATGGATGATTCTCTAAAGCATTTAAATTATTTAATCTAACATTAGAAGTTAATTGAAATTCTAGTACTGCCTTTGATTTTTTTAAGTTTTTTAATAATTTCTTTCCTTCTTTTGATTCTAGATTTGGAGTATATAATCCATGACCTATTCTTACCTTTGGAATGTTTTTTCCTTCTGGCGTTGCTTCTATTACGCTTTCTATTGATTTTGATACATTTCCTCTTAAGCTATCGTTTTCTCCAGCATGAATTCTAATTGTAAAATTTTCATCTTCATTTACAACATAATTTACAAGTTCTCTAATGACAGGTTTCAATTCTGCAATATCATTAATTTCTTCTCCAATAAAATCACTACCTACTACATATGGACTTTTTGCCACAGCTTTAATAACATTTAAATTATCTAGTAGATAAGAATCTCTAGTATTAACACCTTTTATAATAGTCAACGGTATTCTTCTAATTGCTGCTAAAAACCTTATTGCTACACCTGTTTCTTTTTCTATTTTAGGCATAATTTCATGAATTTCTTCCAAATATTTTATTGCTGGTTCTCCTAATTTTGCAAGTTCTGTGTCTGCCATTTCTACATATTCAATACCTTGTTTTTGATATTCTCTAGCTATCCATAATAATTTATCTTGTCTTAATGAATTAAATTCATATTGACTTCCTTTTTTATGATCTTCTATCATTCTTTTTGCATATTTTACAATGTCTTTTTCTGGTATTTTATTAATATCTTTTATTTGTATTTTCTCTTCTGATACCTTACCTTTAGCAAAAATATAACGATAAATATATACTTTTTCTAAATTTGTAAATACTGCTTGCCCGTCTTTTAATATTACTAGGCTATTTCTAATTTTTGAAATGTTATATTCTGCATTTTCTAAATTGTTTAAAATAAAATCTGCAAAGTTAATAAATGTATTATCGTCAATTTTTCTAGTTAAATATTTTCCAGTAAGATTGCAATCTTTAAATTGTTCTTCTACTTTTTTTCTTTGTTTTAATATTTTTTCTTCTTGTATCTTTGACATTTTCAATTTTAATTTTTTTATATAATATAATGGATACTTTATTTGACGCACTATACCTAATGCTATTAAAACATCGGGGGTTAAATTAGCATTCATATGAGTATGTAAATCAGTTCTAAATTTAGATTTTTTTAATATGTAAGATTTAACAATGGTTTTATCAATAGACAATTTATAATTTTTAGTTTGTGACATTAAGGTTTTTGAAATTGCTGGGATTTTGGCTTTTATTTCTATTACTCCATTTTCATAAATATTAGCAATTTTTATGCCTCCCATTCTAAAAATATAAACAATCTCATTGTCTCCATTGATACTAGCAGGAATTGTTCCCTCTATTATTTTCATATCATTTTCGTTTTTAGTTGTCTCTACACCACATAAATTTGCTAAATTTGTAATTAAATTACCTGTGTTATGATTTGGTGTCTCTAATATATATTTTATTTCATCCTTATTAATTTTATATAAATTAACTATAATATCTTTTTCTTTATCTAAATAAAATCTGTTTAATAATATATCTTTCATTTTTTATCCCCTCATAAATCAAAAAAATATTTATATATCATTTTAACATGTTTCTTTTTATTTTTCAATATTTATGTCAACTTTTTAATATATAATTCCTTGATTCTTTTTATAATTCTCCATTTCTTTAAAACATTCTTTTCTATCAATTTGCTTTAAATCTATTAAATCTACGTTTTCACCTTTTAAAAACTCATAAATTTTGTCATCTCTAAATCCTATACTACCTGCATCTTCTTTTGTACATCCATAATATACCGTTTTTATATTGGCCCAAATAATAGCAGATAAGCACATTGGGCATGGTTCACATGAAGTATATAATTCATACTCAGATAAATCATATGTATTTAACTTTTTACACGCTTCTCTTATTGCAACAATTTCTGCATGTTGGGTTGGATCTTTTTCTTTCAATACTCTATTATTTCCATTTGATATAATTTCTCCTTCTTTATTTACTATTACTGCACCAAATGGTCCTCCTTCTAAATCCATCCATTTTTTAGAATTTTCTTTTGCTATTTTCATATATTTATTCATTTTCTTCCTCCTTTATTCTTTTTATTGTATCATATTCGTTTTCAATTTTCCATATAATTTATGGGGTGAGTCTTTTGATTATAAAGTCTTTTAAAATTAATAAAAATTTAATAATAATCATTACTATTATTATAACTTTATTTACTAGCATTATATTATTTTATTCATTTGCAAATGACACACAAGAAACTAATAATACTAACTTTATAAAATGGGTTGATTTTAATATAACTTCTGAAGCTCTAAATTTAACAGCAAAGCTTGATATTGACTCACATAATAATAATAATGGAATAATATATAACTGGATTGAATTATTAGCTTATCTAGCTTGTAAAAATGGTGGAGATTTTAAAAGTTTCAAAAAATCTGATTTAGATACTTTAGTAAATAAATTATCTAATGTTGAAACCATATCAGATTTGACAAATAATTTAAAATTCTATGATTATTACTATGAAAGTTACTCTGCTGTACTTAGCAACTTTATTGGAAATTACGAAATTGAAACAGAAAATGAAGATGGTACAAAATCTTTTAAATCTCGTTATGGTTTAAAAGCATTTTTACCAATTGCTAAAAATTATTCTTTTTCTCATTATGATGACTTTGGAAATTCGAGATCTTATGGATTTAAAAGAACTCATTTAGGAAATGATTTAATGGGAAGTATTGGCATTCCAATTATTGCTGTTGAATCTGGTATAGTGGAAAATTTAGGCTGGAACCAATATGGCGGTTGGAGAATAGGAATTAGAAGTTTTGATACAAAAAGATATTATTATTATGCACATTTAAGAAAAAATCATCCTTATGTAGAAGGTTTAGAAGAAGGAAAAACAGTTAATGCTGGTGATGTAATAGGATATTTAGGAATGACTGGATATAGCACAAAGGAAAATGTGAATAATATTAATGTTCCTCATCTTCATTTTGGTATGCAACTAATATTTGATGAGTCTCAAGTAGATAGTCCTAATGAAATTTGGATTGATGTTTATCAAATTATTGAATTCTTAAAAAAATCTCGTTCTGAAGTTTATATGAATAATAAAGAAACAAAAGATTATGTTAGAAAATATGCATTTAATGAAAATACTTCTTTTTAATATTATATTTTTAAACATTAACTTGCCTTAACTTGCATTTTAATTATATCTGTGTTATAATTAATTTCTATACTATACAGAAAGGGGAGAGATTATTTGAATTCTTTAGCAGATTTAGTTAAATGGTGTCTCATTGATCAGGCCTTTCAAAAAGGTCGTTGTAATGAGTCCATTATTGGAACAATAACAAAATCCGTTAACTATAACGGAAAAACATATGATGTTATTGTTACAATAACACCTGAAGACATCAAATCAAAGATGCAGTATTGCAATGATCACGTATACTACATCCATTAATCTCACCACCACCCAAAAGCTTATATTGCTTACGGGTGGTCTCTTTTTATTTTTTCCCTAGTACAATATTGAATTCTTTATTTATCTTTCCTCTTATAATCTTTAAATTCACTTCATCATTTGGTTTTTTTGTATAAATATATTCTCTTAAATCATTCATAGTATTTAGCTCTATATTATCAATACTTGTAATAATATCTCCATTTTTTAATTCTGTATTATCTGCTGGACCATTACTAGTAATTTGCGCAACATAAATTCCCTTTTGAAAATTATTATTTAAATTTGTATTTAAATATGGTACTACTTCTTTATCATAAGCATAAATGCCTATAGTTGCTTCTTCAAAATTTCCTATTTGTTTAAAACTTTCAATAATTGGTCTTATAATATTAATAGGTATTGCAAAGCCAATTCCTTCAGCAGTAGATATTTTAACTGTATTAATTCCTATAATATCTCCATTTGGATAAATCAAAGGCCCCCCACTATTTCCAGGATTAATAGTAGCATCTGTTTGTATTAAGTCTGTCATATAAGAAGATTTACTTTCTTCTTCTATTTTTATTGTTCTATTTTTTGCACTTATTATTCCTGACGTTACGGTCCTTCTAAATTCAAATCCAATAGGATTCCCGAATTGCATATACCGTTTCTCCAACTCTTATGCTTTTAGAATCTCCTAAAGTAACATATGGTAAATTTTTTGCATTTATTTTTGTAATAGATAAATCTAAATCACTATCACTCCATACTACTGTTCCATCATAATTTGTCCCATTTTCTAACGTTATATAACATCTACTATACTTACTGCCTGTCACATGTTCATTACTTACTATATATCCATCTTCTGTCACAATAAATCCTGTCCCTAGTCCTAATTCACTTTCTGAACTTTTTGATAATATGCTATTACCTGTTTCTTTTAATTTTGAAATACCAACAACCTTTTGTGTTGTTTCTTCTAAAACATCTGCAATTTTCTTGCTATTATTCTGAACGTTTTCCACAGTTTGTTCTTTTAATGTGGATTGTGTCCTTGTTGCAACATAATTATCACTAATTTCTATCTTTTGGTATGTATTATATAAATAAAAAGCAAAAACCCAAAGAATTGATAAAATGATAAATATTTTTAATGATTTTTTTAAGTATTTTCTTTTTTTTATTTTTTTCAAATATTCCACCTCAAAAATATTCTTTCCAACTTTAGCAATTTTAAACTAAACTCTTTTTTTTTATGAAACTTTTAGTATCAGTTATAAAATTCTATTGACATTTTTAAGTAAAAAAATATATAATTTGACTAAATAATACAATAAAGGTAAAAGGTGAATAAAATGGAAAAGGATGTTTATGAGTTAACTAATGCTCAGAAAAGTATTTGGAATACAGAATTATTTTATAATGGTTCTAATATTAATAATATTTGTGGTACAATAAATATTTTTGAACCACTTGATATTAATGCTTTAAAAGAAGCTCTTCATTTAATTGTTGCTGAAAATGATAATCTTCACGCTCAATTTTATATTAAAGATGGTTGCATATATCAATCTTTTAAAAAAGATCTTGATTATAACATAGATGTTTTAGAAATTTCCTCTAAAACAGATTTGCGTAAGCTTGAAAGAAAAATGAGATCTCATATTTTTGATATTTTACATTCAGATTTATTTGATTTTAAAATTTTCAAATATCCTGATTCAACAGGTGGTGTTGTTGTTAACATTCATCATCTTATCTCTGATTCTTGGACTTTGGGTTTAATTGCAAAAAATATTATCAAGAAATATTATAGTATTTCTCATAATATTCCTATGGAAACCAATAAAGCTTCTTACATCGACTATATTAATTATGAACAAAAATATCTATCAAGTAATAAATTTCAAAAAGATAAAGAATTCTGGCGAAACTATTTAGAAAATTGTCCAGATAGTATTACTATGCCTACTTTCAAAAAAAATATAAAACAAAACTTTGCTTACAATGCAAAAAGAAAGATACTTCATTTACCCTCTAGCCTAATAAAGAAAATGAATGACTTCTGTCATACTCATAATGTCTCTTTATTCAATTTATTTATGGCTGTTTATTCTATTTATATTGGTAGAGTTAATCATTCTAATGACTTTATTCTAGGTACACCTATCTTAAACAGAACTTCTGTTAGTCAAAAAGATACAATGGGAATGTTTATTAATACTGTCCCTGCACGTATAAAAATAGAAGATAATTTAGACTTTTCTACTTTCGTTAGTCAAATTGCTACTAATTTTACTTCTATTTACAGACATCAAAAATATTCTTATCAAAATATCTTAGAAGATATAAGAAAGGAAAATTCTAAAGTTCCAAACCTTTATCAAGTACTTTTATCTTATCAAATAACTAAAATTAAAACTGATGATGATATAAAATATTCTTCTGAATGGAGTTTTAATGGTTCTATTTCTGATGACTTTGACATTCATCTTTTTGACTTGAATGATTCTGGTTCTATTAATATTGCTTATGATTATAAAATATCAAAGTATACAGATTTAGATATTAGACAAATTCATTCTAGAATTTTATATATAATTTCACAAATCTTAAAAAACCCAAAAATAAATTTAAAAGACATTTTAATTACGACACCTAAAGAATTAAAAGCAATTTTAGCACTTTCAGAAAAAAATGATTGTTCTTATCCTTCTAATAAAACAATTTCTCAACTATTTGAAGAACAAGTACAACTAACTCCTAATAATATTGCTATTAAATACAATGGTTCTTATTTAACTTATGATGAGTTAAATAAAAAGGCTAATCAAGTAGCTCATTTTTTAAGAAATATAGGAATAAAACCAAATGATGTGGTTGCCATTCGCTTAAACAAATCTCTTGAAATGGTAGTTGGAATTTTAGGTATTTTAAAAGCAGGTGGCTGTTATTTACCTATCGACTTATCTTATCCACAAGAAAGAGTATCTTTCATGTTAAAAGATAGCTCAGCAAAAATCTTTTTAACAAACAAACTTCATCAAAAAGATTTAAATATTCCTATTGAATGTTATTTATTAGATAATGTAGATTCTAATCCTATTTATAAAAACGATACTATTAATTTGCCTTGTCTTAATTCACCTGAGGATTTAATTTATATTATATATACTTCAGGCTCTACTGGTACTCCTAAAGGAGTTATGTTGTGCCATAGAAATGTTGTACGTTTAATAAAAAACAGCAACTTCCAGTTTGATTTTAACCAAAATGATGTATGGACTATGTTTCATTCAGTTGCTTTTGACTTCTCTGTTTGGGAATTATATGGCTCTTTATTATATGGTAGTAAATTAATATTAGTACCTGAGCCAACTGCAAAAGATCCTAAGAAGTTTTTGCAACTATTAAGAGATGAAAAAGTAACTGTATTAAATCAAACTCCTACTTATTTTTATAACTTATTAGATAGAGAACTTTTAAATACTGATAATTCTTTATCTGTTCGTTATATCATTTTTGGAGGAGAAGCTTTAAAGCCAAATTTAGTACGACCTTGGAAAGAAAAATATTCTTTTACTAAAATAATTAACATGTATGGAATTACTGAAACAACAGTTCATGTTACATTTAAAGAACTAAGTGATGAAGATTTGCTTTCTAGTGATTCTAATATTGGAAAACCAATACCTACTTTAAAAGTATACGTTATGGATAAATATCTTAATATTTTGCCTTTTGGTGTAGAAGGTGAAATGTGTGTAAGTGGGCTTGGTGTTTGTAAAGGTTACTTAAATCGTCCTGAACTTAATAAAAATAGATTTGTTAAAAATCCTTATTATCCTGATGAAATCTTATACCATTCTGCCGATAATGCTGTACTTGACTCTAATGGAGACTTGTATTATATGGGTAGAATTGATAATCAAGTAAAAATTAGGGGATTTCGTATTGAAATTGGAGAGATAGAAAGCAAATTATTAAAACATCCTCATATTAATAAATGTGTCGTATTACCTAAAAAGAACGGAGATACAGACTCTTATCTTGTGGCATATGTAGTAATGGATGAAAAAGAATCTGTTGATAATTTAAAAACTTATATTTCTAAACTTGTTCCAGAATATATGGTACCAAACTTTTTCGTATTTTTAGACAAATTACCTCTTACTAGCAATGGAAAAGTTGATAGAAAAGCTTTATTATCAATGGAAATTAAAGTTGAAAAGAAGAAAAAATACATTGCTCCTAGAAATGATTTTGAAAAAACATTCCAGTCAATCTTAGAAAATTCTATGCATATAAAACAAATTGGTATTGATGATAACATTCTAGAACTAGGTGCAGACTCACTTACTTTAATGAAAATTACAATAGAATTACTTGAAGAAAATTATCTTGTTAATATTCAAGATATTTATGAGTTAAAAACAATAAGGGAAATTTCAGATAATTTCTATTATCCTAAAAAATCTAATGTATATAAAAGAACCATTTCTGATAATATTTTTTACAACTTTAAAGAAGATTTTTCACCAGAAAAATTATCTGTAAAAAATATTTTATTAACTGGTGCTACTGGTTATTTAGGTGTTCATATATTAAATGAATTAATGCACAAAACAAATAGTAATGTTTATTGCGTTGTTCGTCATAAAAATGGAAAAGACTCCAAAGAAAGATTATTAAATAAACTATCTTTCTATTTTGGAAACTCTATGTTACAATATGTAGATAGTCGTATTCATGTATTAGTTGCAGATATTTCTTTACCACAATTAGGTTTATCTAATGAAGAATATCATAAACTAGGAGAAACCATTGATTTGGTTATTCATTCTGCAGCTATTGTTGACCATTATGGTAATAAGGACTTATTTGAGCTAATCAATGTAACTGGAACTAACCATATCATTGATTTTTGTAAAGATTTTTCTATTTATATGAACCATATATCTACTACTTCTATATCAGCTTCACTTCCTGAAAACTCAAAACCTAGTATTTTTGATGAACATGTCCTTTACATAGGGCAAAATTATTCTGAAAATATTTATATAAAAACTAAATTTGAAGCTGAATACAATATTTTAGAAGCTATTTTGCACTCTGATTTAAAAGCATCTATTTATCGTCTTGGAAATATATGCGCTAGATACTCTGATGCGAAATTTCAAGAAAATGATGATAAAAATGCCTTCTTAAATAGAGTTATAACTCTTTCTAAATTAGATAAATTAGCTAATTCTTTCTCTAATTTTAAGATTGATTTAAGCCCTGTTGATACTTGTGCAGATATTATCTCTTCTTTAATATTACTTAATAGTAGTTATCAAAAAGTATTTCATATATACAATAATCAAGAAATAAAATTAGTTGATTTAATTAATCAATTAAAACCCGAAAATCAAAAAATTAAAGTAGTATCTGATGAAAAATTTTATGAATATATTAAAAACAAATCAGATATCTTAGGAATAATAAATGACTTAACAAGTAAATCTTCTTACAACTCTAATATTATTATGAAAAACGATTTTACTATTAATTACATGAAAAATTCACATTTATCTTGGCCAACAATCGACAAAAATTATATTAATAAATTCTTTAAAAAATATATTAACAAAGGAGACTAAAACAAATGAAGAAAAAAATTAACACTTGTTTTTTGCGAATTATTTTATTGTATTTAATAATTCCAATTTTAATAGCATTATGTTTATACCCCGTCTTACCCAAGATACTAAATTATCCACCTGAGAGTGTAGATAATCAATTTCAAGTTGAATTTGATGGAGTTACATACACTCGGACAATATGTTTTATTGATTATGATTATTGTATTTTGTAGCTTAATTATATTATTTATCAGAGCTTACTTGATATATAAACAATTTTATAAATTAAGTGAAAATAATGAAAAACTATCATCACAAAAAAAGCTATTAATTTTACACAAAATCAGAGGTTTTTGCTATAATACACCTTACTTATTATATTTTCTAGAAATATTATTACCTTTAATATTTTTACCTTTGACATTTATTATAATAGATGCTTATCCTGTAACTATTTTAAAAATATGTTTGATTTATTTATCATTTTTTACATTAGCATCTGTAATAAGTTTTGTATTTTCAAAAAATGAATTTGGATATATATTAAATTTACTAAATACAATGTATCCTGATTTGATGCAAAAAATAGAATTAGAATATTCTGAAAAAAGAAGGAGTAAATTAAAATCACTCCCAGTCAAGTTAATATTACAATTTTCTCCTTTAGTACTTGTATCTTTAATCTTCATCTCTCTTGTAGGTTATGTACAAGCTTCTAAAAAAACTGGAGATATTTACTATAACTCTTATTTAACAATAATTTCTAATTCTTTTGATAAAGTTTTTGATTCAAAAGAAGAAATAGAAACAACTTTAAAAAATATAACATTATTAGATGACTCTCATCAATATTTTATTATTGATAGTAATGGAAATCAACTTGTATCAGATAATTCTAAATTAGAAAACTTTTTTGTTAAATATACTTTAGAAAAGTCAGAAATGCAAAATGGAAGAACATATGATTATTTTTGCTTAGATAGTGAAGGTATTGCAATAAAATGTTATTTAACTAATGGTGATTTTTGTTATGCAGGTTTTAGATATAATACTATGCAACCGACATTTTTAAAAGCTATTTTAACTTGTGACATTGTTTTATATATTATAATTTTCTTTATATTAGTTTATGTTTCTGTTTCACTTTCGAGAGAAATAAAAACAGTTTCAAATAAACTAAAAGAAATTGCTTCTACTAATAAAAATGATATTAATTTAAATAATAATTTAATTGTTACATCCGAAGATGAATTAGCAGACCTTTCTTTATCATTTAATTTAACACAAAGCTTTACTAAAAATAATGTAAATCAATTAAAATCAAACCAATCAATGTTAATGGAACGTGAAAGATTAGCTTCTTTAGGACAACTAATTGGTGGTATAGCACATAATTTAAAAACACCTATCATGTCTATCTCAGGAGCAGCAGAAGGTTTATCTGATCTTGTTAAAGAATATGATTCTTCTATTGATGATCCAGATGTAAACTCTCAAGATCATCACGATATTGCTAAAGATATGAATTCTTGGATTGTTAAAATCAAAGATTATACAGAATATATGTCAGATATTATTACAACAGTAAAAGGACAAGCTGTTAATCTTTCAAATGAAGAAGATATTTCTTTTACAATTGAAGAATTATTAAAAAGAGTAAATATCCTAATGAAACATGAATTAAAAAATGCTATTATTTATTTAAATATTTCACTAAAAACTGACGAAAATACTATAATTCATGGAGATGTAAATAGTTTAGTCCAAGTAATTAATAATATGGTTTCAAATTCAATCCAAGCATATGAAGGAAAAACAGAACAAACAATTGATTTGATAGTTGAAAAAGAAGACAATAATCTACTTATTTCAATTAAAGATTATGCATCTGGACTACCAGATAAAGTAAAAGAAAAATTATTTAAAGAAATGATAACTACTAAAGGAAAAAATGGAACAGGATTAGGCTTATATATGTCATATTCTACAATAAAAGCACACTTCAATGGCAATATTACAGTTGATTCTGAATTAGGAAAAGGTACTACTTTTACTATAACATTACCTTTACAATAGTTTTACTTATAAATAACTAAAAAATGAATTAAACTTAAAGTTTTATTTATAAAACATTACAAGTTTAATTCATTTTTATTTTATATTATCACACTCAAAGTGTTACTATATAAAAATTGGTTATTTTTTACATAATTTTTTTAACAAAATCTATTGATTTTTCTAGCATTTATTAATATAATGTGAACAAATATTAGTAAAATGGGGAATTAATATGAGAAAAGGATTGCAAAATTTAGAAAATAATGAAAATAATAATTATAAAATTATAGCCGTTGATGATGAAGAAGGTATTATTGATTCTTTATCTATATTTTTAAAAAGATCTGGCTATAATTTTACAGGTGTTACAGACCCTCAATTAGCAATTGAAAAAGTAAAAAATGAGCATTTTGATTTAATGATTTTAGACTTCATTATGACTCCATTTCATGGTGATCAAGTAGTAGAAGAAATCAGAAAATTTAATAAAGACTTGTATATTTTGTTACTAACTGGACATAAAGATTTAGCTCCGCCTTTAGAGACAATTAAACGATTAGATATTCAAGGATATTGTGAAAAGGGAGACAAATTTGATCAGTTGCTTTTATTAATTGAGTCTGGAATTAAATCTATTAAACAAATGAATCAAATCAAAAAAATTAATGATGAATTATCAGATACTTACGAAAAGTTAGAAAGTGCTTACTTAGAAAGTATTCAAACTCTACGTTATACAGTAGAAGCAAAAGATACTTATACTCGTGGTCACTCTGACCGTGTTTCTGAATATTCTGTTTTAATAGGAAAATATTTAGGATTACCAGAAGCAGATTTAAATACTTTAAGAATTGGTGGTTTATTCCATGATATTGGAAAAATCGGTGTTCCTGACGCAATTTTACAAAAAAACGGGAAACTTGATGATGATGAATATTCTCAAATAAAGCAACATCCTAATATTGGTGTTCATATTTTGTCACACGCAAAAATATTTCAAAATATTTTACCAATTGTTGAACATCATCATGAAAAATATGATGGTACTGGATATCCAGGCAAATTAGCTGGTGAAAATATTCCATATTTGGCAAGAATTGCTTCTATTGCTGATAGTTTTGATGCAATGACATCAAAACGCGCTTATAGAGATTCTTTACCTATTGATATTGTTATTTCTGAATTCGAAAAATTTAGAGGAACTCAATTTGACCCTAATATTGATGATGTTTTCTTAGATATTTTGAAAAATCATTATGACGAAATTGAAGAAATTAGAAATAAATATATGACAGAGTAAAATATTTATTCATGTAATAAAGAATAAGTCATATAATAAAAAATATAATAATTGAATGTGATTGAAGAACAAATATAAAATCTAAAAATAGCTAAATGAGGGAACCCAAAATTCTTTTGGGAAGTATCATTTAGCTATTTTTAGATTTTATATTTGTTCGTATTGAGCCGAAATTATTATATTTTTTATTATATGACTTATTCTTTTATATAAAATTCTATATTTTATACTTTCATTGATAATCCAACTTTTTGTCTTTCTTTATCAATCTTAATAACCTTAACTTTTACAACATCTCCAACTGATACAATATCAGATGGATTTTTAATAAATTTTTCACTCATTTCAGATATATGTACAAGACCATCATGTTTAACACCTATATCCACAAAAGCTCCAAAATCAATTACATTTCTTACTGTACCTGTTAATACCATTCCCTCTTTTAAATCCTCTAATTTTAATACATCACTACGTAAAATTGGCTTTGGCATATCTTCACGAGGATCTCTTCCTGGTTTTGAAAGCTCTTCTATAATATCTGTTAATGTCATTTCTCCTACATTTAAATCTGTTGAAGTTTTTGCAATATCAACTGTTTTTAATTTATTTTGTATAGCTTCTAATTTTTCTTTATCTTTTAAGTCTTTTTTATCAAAGCCAATCTCATTTAATAATTTCTCCGCAACTTCATAACTTTCTGGGTGTACAGCAGTTATCTCAAGAGGATTATCTCCATCTAATATTCTTAAAAATCCTGCACATTGTTCAAATGCTACTTTTCCAAGTTTAGGAACTTTTAATAATTGCTTTCTATTTTTTAATTTTCCATTTTCATCTCTATATTTTACAATATTTTTTGCAATAGTATTATTAATTCCTGATACATAAGATAATAAAGATGGTGTTGCAGTATTTACATCAACTCCTACTTTATTAACGCTATCCTCTACTACTCCAGTTAAACTCTCGGCTAATTTTTTTTGGTTTACATCATGCTGATATTGTCCAACTCCTATAGCTTTTGGATCTATTTTTACTAATTCTGCTAATGGGTCTTGTAATCTCCTTGCAATTGATATTGCACCTCTAATAGAAACATTTATATCTGGGTATTCTTCTGTTGCTAGTTTTGATGCAGAATAAACCGATGCTCCCGCTTCACTTACAATTACATAATGTACATCTCTTTTTGTATCTTTTATCATGTCTGCTACAAACATTTCAGACTCACGAGAAGCTGTTCCATTTCCTATTGCAATCATATCTACTTTATCTTTTTCAATTAGTTTAAGTAATTCCCTTCTAGCTCCTACAACATCATTTTGAGGTTCTGTTGGATATACTGTTGTATAATCTAACAACTTTCCTGTTTCATCTATTATTGCTATTTTACATCCAGTTCTATATGCAGGATCAAATCCCATAACTGTTTTACCTTTTATAGGAGCTCCTAGTAGTAATTGTTTTGAATTTTTTCCAAATACTTTTATTGCCTTTTCTTCTGCTTTTTCTGTTAAATCTGAACGTATTTCTCTATCAACTGAAGGTTCTATTAATCTTTTAAAACTATCTTCAATCGTTGTTTTTAACATTTCTGTAAATTGAGTTGTATTTTTTATTATATCTTTTTCAATATATTTCAATATTTTCTCTTCTGGTTTTTCTAATTTAATTTTTAAAAATTCTTCTTTTTCTCCTCTATTAATTGCTAGAATTCTATGACTTGGAATAAATTTTATTGCCTCTTGGTATTCATAATACATTTCATAATTAGACTTTTCTTCAGGCTTAGATGCTCTAGTTACTACTTGACCTTCTCTATAACATATTCTCTTTATTTCTTTTCTATATTTAGCATTATCTGAAATATCTTCAGCAATAATATCTAATGCTCCTTGTATTGCATCTTCAACAGTTGCAACAACTTTATCTTTGTTTTTCTTATCTTCATCAGATAATTTATCAATATTTACATATTCTTTTGCAACTTCTTCTATTGGTTTTACTTCTTTTTGTTCTATAATTATTTTTGCTAATGGTTCTAAGCCTTTTGCTTTAGCTACTGTTGCTCTTGTTTTTTTCTTTTGTTTATATGGTCTATATATGTCTTCTACCTCTGATAATATTTTTGCTATAGCAACTGCTTGCAATATTTCATCAGTTAATTTTCCTTGTTCATCTATTGACTTTATAATTTCTTCTTTTCTTTTTTCTAAATTTCTTAAGTATGTTAGTCTTTCTCCTAAATCCCTAAGGATTTCGTCGCTTAATCCTCCTGTTACTTCTTTTCTATATCTTGCAATAAATGGTATAGTATTTCCCTCATCTATTAATTTTACTGTACTTTCAACCTGATTAGGCTTTATATTTAATTCTTCTGCAATCGTATTTATTATCTTATCCATTTGTTATTCCTTCCTTAACCAAATATTTATTTACTTTATAACTCGAATTTTTCTATTCTACACCTAAATATTCATTATAAGTAACTTCTCTATCTATCACTTTACCATCTTCTTTAATATCAATAATTCGATTTGCTACTGTTTGAGTTAATTCATGGTCATGTGATGTAAATAAAATATTTCCAATAAACTTCTTCATTCCTTCATTGACAGATGTTATACTTTCCATGTCCAAATGGTTTGTTGGTTCATCAAAAATTAAAAAGTTCGCTCCCGATAACATCATTTTTGATAAAACACATCTTACTTTTTCTCCTCCTGATAAGACTTTAACTTCTTTTAATGCTTCATCACCTGAAAATAACATTCTTCCTAAGAAACTTCTAACATATGTTTCGTCTGGATCTTTCGAATATTTTCTAAGCCATTCTGTTACATTCTCATCAGTTTCAAACAAATAATTATTATCCTTTGGGAAATAATTTTGTGTAATTGTAGTTCCCCATACTAACTCTCCTGCATCTGGCTCTAATTCTCCTGCAATTATTTGAAATAATACTGTTTTAGCAAGTTCATTATCTGCTAAAAATGCAATTTTGTCTCCCTGTTTTACATCAAAAGAAATTCCGTCTAATAATTTTACGCCATCTACTGTCTTAGATATATTTTTTACTTGTAATATTTCTTTTCCAGGTTCTCTATCTGGTTTAAAGTCTACATATGGGTATTTTCTATTAGATGGTTTTATATCATCTAGTTCTATTTTTTCTAGAGTTTTCTTTCTAGATGTTGCTTGTTTTGATTTCGATGCATTAGCACTAAATCTTGCAATAAAATCTTGTAATTCTTTTATTTTATCTTCTTTCTTTTTATTTTGTTCTCTTGCTTGTTTTAATGCTAATTGGCTAGATTCATACCAAAAGTCATAATTTCCTGGATAAACTTTTATTTTTCCGAAATCAACATCTGCTATATGTGTGCAAACTTTATTTAAAAAGTACCTATCATGAGATACTACAATTACAGTATTCTCAAATTCCATTAAAAACTCTTGTAACCAGTTAATACTTTTTAAATCTAAATCATTAGTAGGTTCATCTAGTAAAAGTACATCTGGATTTCCAAATAAACTTTGAGCTAATAAAACTTTTACTTTATCTCTGGCTTCTATTTCTTTCATTAATTTATAATGATTTTCAGGAATAATACCTAAATCATTTAAAAGTTTTGCTGCATCTGACTCTGCATTCCATCCGTCTAATTCAGCAAATCTTTCTTCTAATTTTGCTGCCTTCATTCCATCTTCTTCTGAAAAATCTGGTTTACTATAAATTGCATCTTTTTCCTTCATTATGTCATACAACTCTTTATTTCCCATAATTACTGTATCCATAACAGTACAATCTTCATAAGCAAAGTGGTCCTGTTTTAAAACAGATAGTCTTTCTCCTTTATCTAAACTTACATCTCCTTTGCTTGGTTCTATCTCTCCTGATAAAACTTTTAAAAATGTAGATTTCCCAGCGCCATTTGCTCCTATAATTCCATAACAATTTCCTTTTCCAAAACGAATATTTACATCTTCAAATAACACCCTTTTTCCAAATCTAACTGTAACTCCATTTGCACTTAACATTTCTTATCCTCCTAATTCTAAATCGATGGTATTATATATCATTTTTCGTTTATTTTCAAGTAAAAAACGCTTTTAAGTTTTACTATAATATAAAAAAAGTAGAACTGTCTTATTTAAACAATTCTACTCTATATTTAATCATCAAATAATAATTTCATTCCCCATAAACCAGATATTCCTACTAAAGCATATATAACTCTTGAAATCCAAGTCATCTCTCCAAATATAACTGCTACTAAGTTAAAATTAAAAAATCCAATTAATCCCCAATTAATAGCTCCAATTATAATTAAAACTAAAGCTATTTTATCTATAACTTTCATTTTTTCCTCCTTTACTTTTCTTTTGTACTTATTATATGCTATTTTTTTTTGTTTATACATATTGTTGAATTTTTTAATTTTATATGATATTTTGTATATATTAAAATAAAAGAGAGGGATTTTTATGAAAAAAAATTTAAAAAGTAAAAAAAATAATAATAATAAAATAGCTATTATTTTTTCATTTGTTATTATTTTAATTGTTGGTTTTTTATTTTATAACTTTATACTAAAGCAAAATGATATTGAAAAATCACAATCACAGATTAGCTCTAATTCTGAATCAACCACAACTCAAGTCACAGATACAACTTTTACAATGACTGCGATTGGAGATGTTATGTGTCATAATACACAATATTGGGATGCTTATAATAAAGAATCAGATACTTATGATTTTTCTTATGTATTCAAAAATATTAGTCATTACATACAAAATTCAGACATTTCTATTGGAAATTTAGAAACTAGCTTTGCTGGAAAAGACCGTGGTTATAGTAACTATCCAACCTTTAATTCCCCTGATGCATTAGCTTATAATTTGAAAGATATGGGACTTGATATTATTTCAACAGCTGGTAATCATTGCTTAGATATGGGATTCAGTGGACTATCAAGAACTATTGACGTTCTTGATGATGCTGGTATTAAACACCTTGGAACTTATAAGACCCAAGAAGAACAAGATAAAATTTTAATTCAAGATGTTAAGGGCGTTAAAATAGCATTTATTGATTATACTTACGGAACCAATGGTATTCCCGTTCCTTCTGATAAACCTTTTTCTGTTAATTTGATTGATAAAGATTTAATAACTAAACACATTAATAAAGCAAAATCTGAAGGAGTTGATATGATTGTAGCTTGTATGCATTGGGGAACAGAATATAGAACAACTGCAAACTCTGAACAAGAAGAATTAGCAGATTTCTTATTTCAAAATGGGGTAGATGTAATTTTAGGAAATCATCCTCATGTATTAGAACAAATGGAAAAAAGAACTATTACTTTAGCTGATGGATCTACAAAAGATGGTTTTGTTATTTATGCATGTGGCAATTTTATTTGTGACCAAAATGCCGAAAATACAAGAAACTCTATTATATTAAATTTAACAATAACTAAACATTCAGATGGAAAAATTACAATTGATAAAGCTAATTATATCCCTATATATATGTATAAAGGATCTTCTTCTAAATTAAAAAGAATGAAAATATTAGATATAGAAAAATCAATTAGTGATTATGAAACTGGCACCGACACTTCTATAGGTCAAGCTACATACATAGACCTAAAAAAACAATTAGAAAAAATAAAAAACATTGTAGGTAATGAAATAAATTAATAAACATTATATAAATATACCAGTTAACTTTTATAAAAGCTAACTGGTATATTTTATTTTAACATATCTTTTTTATTTAACCATAAAGTAACTGCTATTGTCATTATAATAGCTATTAAAACCATTATCAAAAATCCCATTGGACTATTTTCAAATGGTAGCTTAACATTCATTCCCCAAAAACTAGAAATCATAGTTGGAACTGCTAAAATAATTGTTATAGATGTTAAAAACTTCATAACCCCATTTAAGTTATTTGAAATAATAGAAGCATATGCATCCATCGTTCCATTTAAAATATTACTATAAATTTGTGCCATTTCAATAGCTTGTCTATTTTCAGTAATAGCATCCTCTAATATTTCTTCATCTTCTTCATAAAGTTTTACTATCTTTCCTCTTAGCGTCTTTTCCATTACAATTTCATTTGATTTTAAAGAAGTTGTAAAATATACTAAACTCTTTTCTAAACTTAATAATTTTAATAATTCTTTATTTTGCATTGAATTTTTTAAAATATATTCTGCTATTTCTGTTTCTTTATTTATTTGTTTTAAGTAATTTAAATAATATGATGAATTCAAATATAAAATTTGAAAAATAAATCTTGTTTTTTTATATGTCTGAAAATTTTTTATTTTTCTTTTTTCAAAACTCTCAATTATTTTATTCTTTCTTAATGAAACTGTTAAAAAAAACTCATCTCTAACCACTATCATTCCAAGTGGCATAGTAGTATATATCTCATTTTCTTCTCCTTTTTCACTAATTGGAACATCAACTACAAAAAGTATTGTGTTATCGTCTTCCTCTTTATCAATTCTGGCCTTTTCCTCATAATCTAATGCATCTCTAATAAAATCTTCCTGAATATTTATATTCTCACATACCTTTTTTATTTCATTTTCAGACGGGTTTACTAAATTAATCCATGATCCTTTTTTAAATTCTCTAATTTCTTGAAATTCATTTGTTTCAATATCTGTATTATATATTTTTAGCAAACCTCTCACCTCTTCTATTTTCTTTAATACTATTAATTTTAGACTTCAAAAATAAATTTGTCAATAACATTACTTTTATATGTTTTCAAAAATTATCTATAACTTCTATTTTCTTTTATATTGCACATTTTCATTATATATTCTTTTAATACAGTTACCATTAAATCTTCATTATCTTTATTTTTATTCATAAGTGGAATATCATGTTGTAAACAATATCCTAATTTAGCTGTAATATCCTGATTTTTTCCTTTAATTGGGTATTGTTTTAAATCTGCACAGATACAAACCTTAGGTGATTTTGATAAACTATTGTTTATTCCATTCTTAAATAAATTACAATAAAATGCAGGCATAAATTCTTCCAACATCTTTTGATTATATAATTTTGGTAACTCTTCTTTTAATCTATTCTGTAAATCTTTCGAAACCTTACATCCATCCCCTATAACAACTATATCTGGACAAATATTACCTTTCTCATATTTCATTTCAGAACTGATACCACAACATTCTAAAGCTTCTTTAATGCTTTCTATATTAATTATATTTACTTTATCTTCTAACTTCTCTTTTAATTTATTTGTAAAATGTGGATTTTCCTCAATTATAATTACATCTTTTTTACTTTTCATTTTTTTCCTCTTTTCAATTGAAACTTTTCGAGTTTAATTATACACCAAGATCATGTTTTATGTCAATTAGTTTTTATTAAGTTTATATTGCCGTAAGTTCGAAGAATTTTTCTATAATACAAAAAAAGCGATATAATAATTTATATCGCAAAAGTGGTGCGCCATAGAGGGGTCGAACCTCCGACCGTCAGATTAAGAGTCTGCTGCTCTACCAACTGAGCTAATGGCGCATTTATTTAATTTTGACTTTTAAATTATATTACCTTTTTGATATATTGTCAATATTTTTATAAAAAATAATAAAAAGAGGCGTTCCCATTTGTGGTGGTATCACCTCTTATATTTAGTTCTATTCTTTACTCTCAGTTGTTGGCGTAGTATTTGTTTCCGTTGTTGTTTTATTTCCTGATGGTGTTGTTTCTGGTTGTTTTTCTTCTGTAGCATTTGTAGAACTTTCAACTGATTCAGTTGTTCCCTCTGTTACATTTGTTGTTTTATTATTAGCTGACTTTGTTCCTTTAATAATAATTCTTTCCATAGCATCATAAGTATCTCTTGAAAGTAGCTTTGTTGATATTACTTTTCCATTTATCATTTTTGTAATATATGTTTCTGTTTTTAATCCATTTGTACCTTTCTGTTTTACTTTTTCTGTACCCACATCTAAACTCTCATCTTCTACATATCTTACTGAAAATGGAATAGTTGTAACTGTCTTTGTACTAAATTTAAAAGTATATTCATTTTCTTCTTTAATACCATAAATAGATATAGTTGCTATACCATTTTGTGCTGATGCAGAAATTCTTACAGGATATTGTCTTGTATTTTTAAATTTAAAATCAGTTAAACCATATACTACCGTTGCATCTCTTCCTGGTCCTACATATGAAGTAACAAATTGATGGTTTCTTCTTTCTACTATTTCTAAATCTGCTAATAATACAGAATTATAAAGTGTTGATGAAATTTGGCATATTCCTCCTCCAATTCCATCTACTACCTGGCCTCCTGAATATATTTTTCCATTTTTATAACCAGCAGCAGCAGTTCTTGCTCCTAATGCTTTGTTATATGAAAATGTGTCTCCAGATAATATTACTTTTCCATTTATCTTTTGACATGCAATTTTTAAATTAGTTGATCTATCTACATCACTTACATCAAACCTTGTCGTAAAAGTTGCTAATTGATCTGGGAAAGCCTCAGAACCAATTTGACTTATTGTAACTTTAGGTTTAGTAATTTTCAATTTTATTACATATTCTTCTTTTTCTTCTTCTAATAAAGCTTTTGCCTCTTCTACATCAAAATCTATTCCCTCTACTTCTGGATATACAGCAAATGGATTTTTTGTATAATATGCATCTTTTGCTTCTGTATATATCTCTTCATGTATTTTATCAATATCTATACTCTCTGGCTCTTTATTTAATACAGGAATTTCTATTATTTCTTCCTTTAAATTAACATCATTTAATCTTTCTTTTATTTCATCTAATAATTTTTCTGTATCAATTTTAACTCCTGCTTTTCCCTTTGTTATAATTAACTCATCATCTTCAACAGAATAACTAGATTCAACAACTACTCCTGGTAAATTTACTCCTATATCTTCTATGTTTTGTTTTGCAACTTCTTCATTTAATGTCATATCTACATTTATATTTTTTTTACATAACAATGTATATAAAATATCATAATTATTAAAAAATATATTATCTTTTCTTCCTACTAAATAAGCATCTTCTATAGCTTTATCTATATTGTAATTAACTTCTAATAATGTTGGATTAAGTGTTGTTTCAAAATCTTCATATTTAATGTCAATTTCTTCTTCCTTTTTTTCTTGATACATTGCCTCAATTTTTCCTTTTGCTTCTTCTTTTGACAATCCTGATACTTCAATTCCTGAAATAGAAACTCCACTTACGATTTTATCATTTCTAATATTAAGCAATGCAAAAATAGTAGATATAACTATTCCTAAAATTACAAGAATCCCAATGATAATTGCTATTAAAATAGAATTTCTTTTTTTCTTCGTTTTTTTACTTTTTTCAACTTCCTTATTTTTTTGTTCAGACTTACTAACTTTTTTATCTTCTTCTTTTTTATCTTTATTTTTCTTCTCATCTTTTATTTCTTCGGAAGTCGATATCTTTTCTTCTTTAACTACACTATCTTTCATAAAAATTCCCCTTTTGTTTTTTATCTATTTAAATCTTACCATAAACACACTTTTTTTACAATATTTTAACTTTTAATTTTTTTTAATATTTCCTAATCTAATAGTATGTATAAACTATTAAATTATACCTTCCAAAAATTTTTGAAAAATTTTTGAAAAAACACTTGAACATTGTAGAATTTAATATTATAATGTTGACAGCAAAAGATAAATAAGGAGAGAATTTAAATGGAATTAACAAAAAATATATTCTTCAATACAGATAAATTAGTAGAAAATAGTAAAGTAAAAATCTCATATATAGGAAAACTTTATCAAGATGCTTCAACAGAAGTATTTATTCATTATGGTTTTGGAATAAATTGGGATAATGTAAATGATATACAAATGGTTAAAACAGATTTAGGTTTCCAAGCAGAAATTGATTTGCTAGAAGGAGATACATTTAATTTTTGTTTTAAAAATGAAAATAATAACTGGGATAATAATAATGGTCAAAATTATGTTTTTCCATTAGAAAAAGTTCAAAAAGAATTATTAGTTTTAGAAGATGAACCAGTTTCTTTAGGATCTGCTAGAAAATTAAGAAGATCTTATTTATGGAGTAAAAAAGTTCGTCTAGCAGTTTATAAAATAATTACTTATCTTCCAAAATTAATTTCAGGAAATTATAAAAGAAAAGTAACAGATGCAAACGGATAACCAAAAAACACACTAATATTTAAATATTAGTGTGTTTTTTCTTATTAAGTAATAATCCATCCTCCATTTACTGATATAATCTGACCTGTTGTGAAATTATCCTCAATTAACCATTTAACACATTTTGCAATATCTTGTGGCAAGCCAATTCTACCTAATGGTGTGTCTTCTTCTAATTGTTTCAGTTCTTCCTTACTTAATTGCTCATTCATATCTGTATCTATTGCTCCTGGCGCAATAGAATTTACTCTTATATTAGATGGTCCTAATTCCTTTGCCAAAGCCTTTGTCAATCCATCCATTCCTGCTTTAGAAATAGAATATATAACTTCAAGAGATGCTCCTACCATTCCCCATACTGAAGATATATTTATTATATTTCCATTTTTATTATGTATCATATTTGGTATTACTTCTTGGCACATAACAAATGCAGAATATAAATTATTATTAATAACTCTATTCCAATCACTATCAGTTTCTTCTGTAAACATTTTATATTCACTTATACCAGCATTATTAACTAAAATATCTATTTTTTTATACCTTTCTAAAGTATATTCTACTAATTTCCTTGCATCCTCTCTTTTAGAAATATCTGCCTTAAAGATATCAATATTAATATTTTCTTTTTTTAATTCTTCTTGCAATTCTATAGCCTTTTTTTCTGAATTATTATAATTTGCTATTACTTGTATGTCTTCTTTTGCAAGCATCTTCGCAATTTCTCTACCAATTCCCCTTGATGCTCCTGTTACTATGGCAATTCGTTTCATAAAATTACTCCTTTTTATTTACTTTTTAATATTTTAACATTTTTATTTCGTAATTGCAAAAAAAAAGCCAATAATTAAGAGCTTTCTCAAAACTAATGACCTTTAAGATGGAGCCACTTCCCAGATTCGAACTGGGGACCCTCGCATTACAAGTGCGATGCTCTGGCCAGCTGAGCTAAAGTGGCATACTTTATATAAAAATAATTGGTGACCCGTACGGGAATCGAACCCATGTCTCCGCCGTGAAAGGGCGATGTCTTAACCGCTTGACCAACGGGCCTTATATATAAAGAACTAAATAATTTTAATAATTATTTAGTTCTTTTGGTGAGCTATCCGCGACTCGAACGCGGGACAACTTGATTAAAAGTCAAGTGCTCTACCACCTGAGCTAATAGCCCACATAACTGTGATAACCACAACGCTTTTATAGTTTACAACATTTTTTCACAAATGTCAATACATTTGTGAAAAAAAATCGTTTTTTTGTGTATATTATGCATTTAGTTTTTCTAAAACTTCATTTACATCTATTCCATGAACGTCACAAGCTTCTTCTAAAGTCTCCATTTGTGAAGCAGGACAACCCAAACAATGCATTCCTATTTCTAATAATATCTCTGCTTTTTCTGGAGCTTTTTCTAATATTTCTCCTATTCTTGTATCTTTATTAAAATTCATTTTAATTCCTCCTACATAATTTTTATTAATCTTATCTTTGTCAAGTCTAAAAACAACCTAACTTTTATAAATTTTAACATAATTTTTTAAAAAAGTATAGACAAATATAAAAAAATATTGTATTATGGTAAAAATTGTAAGGCGGTGATAATATTTCTAGATTAATAAATGCTTATTTCTTAACCTTTATTATATATCTTTTTATTACTTTATATTCATTATATAGTTTTTTTGATATAATATTATTTCATAACAAGCAAGGTTCTAAATTAGAAATCAAAAAGAAAAACTTTAAATAGAGGAGGTTTTATTTTATCCTTAAACATATAAAAAAAATATTATTTTGTTTTTCATTCTTTATTTTATCCAGTATTCTTACTATAAAAACTTTTTATCCAATTTATATATCTAAAGAAATTATTATTCCTTATGGTATTCATCCTTTTGATATATGTTCAAAAAATCCCGAATTATGGTTATATATAAAAATTATTTATATCTGTATTTTTGTTTTTTCTAATTTTATAATAAGCAATTTCATTTATATTAGAATTCTTTCTAAGATCACAAAAGTTTTTAATTTTTCAACTATAACTTCTAATTCAATTAATAATAAGAAATTCAAAAATCACTCCAAAAATTTTATAAATTCTCTTCATTTATTAATTGGTTTTGATGAAGATAGAAAAACTAATATATATATCCCTGAATCTGGTTTATATCAAAACTTTTTAATTACAGGAACAATTGGCTCTGGTAAAACTTCTAGCGCTATGTATCCCTTTACTCGTCAACTCTTAGAATATAATAGTAACAATTTGGATAAAAAACTCGGAATATTAATATTAGATGCAAAAGGAAACTATTATAATCAAGTAAAAAAATATGCTAAACAATTCAACCTTTTAAATGACTTAATTGTAATAGAATTAAACTCAAATGTTTTTTATAACCCTTTGCATAAACCTAATTTAAAACCTCAAATTTTAGCTAATAGATTAAAAACTATTTTATTATTATTTTCAGAAAACAATACAGAATCTTATTGGCTAGATAAAGCTGAGCAAATTATTTGTGAAGCTATAAAATTGTGTCGACTTTATAATAACGGATATGTTACTTTTCTTGAATTACATAAATTAATAACTAATCCAAATTATTATAATGAAAAAATTCAAATATTAAGAAATTTATTTATTAATTCTAAATTTTCTAAATCCCAAATCTATGAACTAAATGCCTGTTTAGATTTCTTTGAAAAAGAATTCTTTTCTCTCGATAGTAGAACAAAAAACATATTAATTTCTGAAATAACAAGAATAACAAATACATTTATTTCTGATTACGATGTAATGTCTACATTTTGTTCTCCAAAATCCAAATTAACATTTAATACTTTTAATACTGTTTTAGAATCTGGAAAAATCGTAGTTTTAAATATAAATATTTCTGAATATAACATGTTATCTAAAATCATTGCAACATATCTAAAACTGGATTTTCAAACAGAAATTATGACTCGTTTATCAAAGAATATTTCAAAACCATCAGCATTTATTTGTGATGAATATGATAAATTTGCTAGCAAAACAGACGGAGAATTCTTTTCTTTAAGTAGAGAAGCTAAATGTATTAATATCGTTAGTACTCAAAGTTACTCTTCTCTAAAATCTACTTTAAAAGATGATTCTTCCGTAAAGGTCATAATTCAAAATCTAATCAATAAAATTTGGTTTCGCACAGATGATTCTTTCACCATTGAAGATGCTCAAAAACAATTAGGAAAAGAAGAAAAAGAAAAAATTTCTAAAAGCATTTCCGAGAGTGCTAAAGAAACTAAATTTAATTATATTACTAATAGTTTAAACTCTGAAAATTCAAATATATCTGAAACTTTTAGCAGTTATACTCAAAATGATTTTATCTTTGAATCTAATTTCTTTACTCAAAATTTAGAAACATTTACTGCCCTTACATTTTTATCTAATGGAAACAAAATATATCCACCCAAGAAATTAAAAATGTTTCCTTATTTTAAAAAATAATAGTTTTATAAGTTTTCCTATAAAAACTTAAATAAAATAAAGGACTGATTTATTTGAGAAAAAAAATTTTTTATTTTATCTTTACTTTTACTTTTGCTTTTATATTATTAAATTCCCTATCTGTAACATCTCTTGCTTGGGGTAGTCCACAAATAGTAAGTAAAATTAATTCTGCTTTTGAAAACATAGAAAAATGGATTTTGCAAATATCCACTCCCGCAGCTGCAGTAGCCGTAGGAAGTGGTGTTTTTATGAAAAAATTTAGTTTTGGAGATGAAGAGAAAATTAGAACCGGTAAAAAAATTATAAAAGGATCTTTATTTTCTTATGCATTTATTCTTGCTATTGATTTAATTTTGTCTGCTATTAAATCATTAATTTCTTAAGGAGGATAAATTGGAGGATACTAGTAATATTACACAAACTATTATTAATACTATAAATACTATTTTTGAAAACTTATTTGCTTCTATAGACAATAATTTATATTCACTTTTAGATGAAATAACATTTATTAATTCAGATATTATAAAAAATCAAACATTTGAAAAAATTTTTGGCACATCCACTTCTAATGGTATTTTAATTATTGCTAATTCTTTATTATTAGGATTTATTATATATTATTCTATTAGATACTTAATGTCTCATCTTACTTTTAATAAAGTAGAGAATCCCTTTAGTTTTATTATTAAATTAATTATATTTCGGAATATTTATGAATTTTTCATTTTCTATTTTAACATTATTTTTAGACTTGATTTCTAATATTTCTTTATCTATTAGAACTCTAGGTGAAAATCTTTTTAATCATTCCATCTGTTTTTCTGAATTAATTATTAAAATAAACTCTAATATCTCTATAAATTCAAATTCTATTGATATTTTCTCCATAAACGGAATTATAAAAAGCACTTTAACACTTTCATTAGTAAATTTAGTTTTTTCTTATTCTTTCAGATACATTATGATTAAAATATTTGTACTTTTAGCTCCATTCTCTTTTCTATCTCTTACTTTAGAATCTACTTCTTGGTTCTTTAAATCTTGGCTGAAAAATATATTTTCTTTAATGTTTATTCAAATTATAGTTTCTCTTGTTCTCCTTATATTATTTTCTTTTGATTTTTCTAATTCCAATTTATTTACTAAATTTGTTTATGTAGGTGGGATTTATGCTTTAATAAAAGCTAACACTATTGTACGTGAATTTATCGGAGGTATTTCCACAAATATCTCACAAACTGTGCAAAATTTTTCTAATTTAAGAATGTGAGGAGGTTTTCTATGAAATTTATTTTTCCTAAAAATTATAATTTTAAAAATAAGATATTTGGAATTATTGATTATTCTACTGCATTAGTTAATATTATTTGGTATGCTTTTATTTTTTTATTAATTAATCTTTTATTTTCAAACATAAAAATAAAAATATTTGTATTTATTTTTACTTGTTTTCCAGTTCTTTTATTTAGTATTTCTGGTTTAAATGGAGAAAATTTTCTTTATGTTTTTTGCTATATGTTAAAATATTTTTTAAAACAGAAATTATATTTTTATGATAAAAATTATAAAAAATATTAAAATTTATTTTTATATTTTAATTTTTAAAATTATAGTTATTTAAAATTTATATTTTTATCTTGAATTTTCTGTCTAAAAAAGTTATAATTTGAGTTACAAAGTTTAATTTTTATTTAGGAGCGTTTTATTATGAAATTAGAGCAAAATGAAAAACCACTTTTATTTTCAGAAACAATAATTCCAGACATATTCTTTTCTGAACATTTATCTGAATTGCCTGGTGATTACTTGAAAATTTATTTATATATGATTTTTTTATCAAAATATGGTAAAGATATAAAATTAACAGATTTATCTAAAAAATTAAATATTCCTTTAAAAGCTATTAATGATGGAATGAAATTTTTAGAAGAACACCATTTAATAACTAAAAAAACTACCGGATATATTATAATTGATTTACAAGAAGCTACTTTACATAACTTATATACTCCTAATCTAACTATGTCAAAAGAAAAAATAGAACAAACTTCTAAAAACAAGTCTAAATCTAAAGCAATTGAACATATTAATAATACATATTTTCAAGGTATTATGGGACCATCTTGGTACAATGATATTGATATATGGTTTAGAAAATACTGTTTTGACGAACAAGTAATGATTGCTTTATTTGATTATTGTTATAAACGTAGTGCTTTACATAGAAATTATGTTCAAACAGTAGCTGAAGCATGGGCTTCTAATAAAGTAAAAACTTGGAATGATTTAGATACTTATTATCAACAACAAGAGAGTCTAAATAAAATAAAAAAATCTATTGCTAAAAAATTAGGAAAATATAATGGACTAACACAATATGAAGAAGCTTATATAGAAAATTGGATTTTAAATTTCGGATATGATATGAATATTATAGAAATAGCTCTAAAAAGAACTACTTTTAAACAAAATCCTACTTTTGAATATATTAATAATATTATAACAGATTGGCATGATAGGAATTTAAAAACTCCTTCTGAAATTACTGCTTTTATTGAGCAAAGAAAAAAACAAGATAAAGATACAAAAGCACTTAAAACTACAGTAAATAAGGCAAATTATGAGCAAAGAAAATATTCTAATTTAGATTTTCTTTATGCAAATAACATAGAAAAGAAGGGAAATTAAATGTCTAATGAAATCTTAAATTCTTTAATAAAAGAATATGAACAAAAAAAATTATTAGCAGAATTAGATTTAGAAAAAAGAAAAAATGATTTATATAAAAAAGTTCCAAAATTAAAACAAATAGAAGATGACCTAAATCAATTTGCTATTAATACTGCTAAAAATATTTTAAAAAATAATGAAGCTTCTATTAATGAACTAGAAATAAAAGCTTCTCAATTAAAAAAAGAAAAAATTGAAATTTTAAAAGAACTTAATTTACCAACAGATTATTTACAACCTTTTTATGAATGTAAAATCTGTAATGATACCGGCTATATAATGAATAATAATTACAAAACAGAAATGTGTAATTGTTTAAAACAAAAACTATTAAATTATTCTTTTAATAAATCAAACATGTCTAATCTAGATAAAGAAAACTTTAATACTTTTAATGAAAAAATTTTTTCTGATGAAGTTGATTTATCTAAATATAAATTTAACATTTCTCCAAGAAAAAATATAATAAATATAAAAAATAAATGCATTGATTTTGTAAACAATTTTGATAATATAAATCAAAAAAATCTATTATTTACAGGAAATACTGGTTTACGGTAAAACTTTTATGTCGAATTGTATTGCTAATGAATTATTAAAAAATGGGAAAACTGTATTATATCAAACAGCTCCTATACTTCTTGAAAATGTTATAAATTATAAAATGAGTAAACAAAAAGACTCATTAGATAATATCTATAAATCTATTCTAGACTCTGATTTATTAATCATTGATGATTTAGGAACAGAAAGTTTAAATAGTATGAAATTAAGTGAACTATTTACTATATTAAATACAAGAATTTTAAATTTAAATCATAAACCTACTAAAACAATTATATCGACAAATTTAAATATTAATGATATTTTTAATAATTACGAAGAGCGTATTGGTTCAAGAATAGCTGGTTATTATGATATATATTGTTTTTTTGGTGATGATTTAAGATTTAAAAGAGGCATATAATGCCTCTTTTTTATTTTTATTCATTTTCAATATCCGGAGTTAAAGTTTCAATACTTACTACTTTTCCTCCATCATTTGTTCTCATCAATGTTACTCCCTGTGTTGATCTTCCCAAAATGCTTACGTCTTTTACATTAATTCTAATAATAGTTCCCTTATCTGTTATAAGCATTACATCATCTTCTTCTGTTGCAATTCTTACTCCTACTATTTTTCCTGTCTTTGGAGTTATTTTATAAGTAATTACTCCTCTTCCACCTCTTTTTTGAACTCTATATTCATCAAGTTCAGTTCTTTTTCCAAAGCCATTCTCTGTAATAGCAAGTAAAGTTGCTTTTCCTCCAACTATAACAGATTCCATTCCAATTACTTCATCATCATCGTCTAGTCTTATTCCTATAACACCTTGTGATACTCTTCCAATTGGTCTTACATCTTTTTCATCAAATGTAATACATAATCCATTTTTAGTAACTAAAACAACATTATCTTCTCCATCAGTTAATCTTACTCCAATTAGTTCATCTTCATCTTTTAATGTAATTCCCTGCAATCCAGTTTTTCTTGTTGTATCATATTCTTTTAATGCTGTTTTCTTAATTAATCCATTTTTAGTAGCCATAAGCAAATATTTTCCATCGGCAAAATTTTGAATAGGTATAACTGCAGATACTTTTTCACCAGGATCTAAACTTAATAAATTAACTATTGCTGTTCCTTTTGCAGTTCTTCCTGCTTCTGGTACTTCATATCCTCTTAATTTATATAATTTACCTTTATTAGTAAAGAACAATATCATGTCATGTGTAGATGCTGTAAATATTTGTTTTACAAAATCATCTTCACGTGTAGCAATTCCTGTAATTCCCTTTCCACCTCTTCTTTGACTCTTATATGTATCAATTGGCATTCTCTTAATGTACCCAAAATGTGTTAAAGCAACCACACATTGTTCTTCTTTAATTAAGTCTTCTAAGTCTATTTCTCCCTCTGCTGCTACTATTTTTGTTTTTCTTTCATCTCCAAATTTATCTCTTATTTCAATTAATTCTTCTTTAATAATATCAAAAACTAATTTTTCACTAGCCAAAACAGCTCTTAAATGTTCAATCAATTCCATTAATTGTTTATATTCTTCTTCAATTTTTTCACGTTGCAAACCTGATAAAGTTTTTAATCTCATGTCTAAAATTGCTTGAGCCTGTATATCCGTAAGACCAAATCTTTTCATTAATCTTTCTTTTGCATCATCGTAAGAAGAACGTATAATTTGGATTACTTCATCAATATAATCAATTGCAATCCTTAATCCCTCTAATATATGAGCTCTTGCTAACGCCTTATCTAAGTCGAACTGTGTTCTTCTTAAAATAACATCTTTTCTATGATCAATAAAACAATCTAAGCATTGTCTTAATGTTAATATTTTAGGTTCTCCATTTACTAACGCAAGCATTATAATTCCAAATGTTGTTTGCATTTGTGTATGTTTAAATAATTGATTTAGTACAACTTGTGCATTTGCATCTCTTTTTAATTCAATAACTACTCTAACTCTATCAATTCTATCAGATTCATCTCTACATTCAGATATTCCTTCTATCTTCTTTTCTTTAGAAAGATCAGATATTGTTTTTATTAAATTTGCCTTATTTACTTGATATGGTAATGAAGAAACGATAATTCTTTGTCTATTTCCGCTCATTTCTTCAATATCTGTTTCTGCTCTTAATGTAATTTTTCCTCTACCTGTTTTATATGCTTGTTTAATTCCTTCAATACCTAATATAATTCCTTCTGTCGGAAAATCTGGGCCTTTAATTACTGACATTAAATCCTCGTCAGTTACTTCATCCTCATCAATTATTTTTATAATTCCATTAATTACTTCTGTTAAGTTATGTGGTGGAATATTAGTTGCCATACCAACCGCAATTCCTGATGAACCATTTATTAAAAGTGCTGGTATTCTTGCTGGTAATACTGTAGGTTCTTGTAATCTATCATCATAGTTTGGCATAAAGTTTACAGTATTTTTTTCAATATCTGTTAACATATATGCAGAAATTTTAGACATTCTTGCTTCTGTATACCTCATAGCAGCTGCTCCATCACCATCTACAGAACCAAAATTTCCATGTCCATCAATTAGCATATATCTCATTGAAAAATCTTGTGCCATTCTTACCATAGCATCATAAACTGAACTATCACCATGTGGATGATATCTACCTAAAACAGAACCTACTGTATTAGCACATTTTCTGTATGGTTTGTCAGCTGTAATTCCATCTTCATGCATAGCATAAAGAATTCTTCTATGTACAGGTTTTAAACCATCTCTTGCATCTGGAAGTGCACGTGATACAATAACACTCATAGCATAATCTATATATGCTGTTCTCATTTCTTTTTCAATGTCTCTTTCTATTATTTTTCCGTCATTTCTTTCTTGTGGTGTTTCTTCCATTATTTTCCCTCTTTTCTTTGTTTTTCTACATTTGTATTATACTAAAACACCATCAATTTTGCAAGTAAAATCCCCTAAAAATCATTAAATTTTCTAGGGATTTCTATGTTTTATTAATTAATATATGCAATATATTTTTAACATATTTATGTACAGCTTTAATATAAAATATTTTATTTTAATTTTTCTGCTAATTCTAATTGTTCTTTACTTAAATTAAAATTTTGACCATTATTTTTTATTAAATTATGTAACGTCATAATCGTTTTTGCTTCATTTATTGTTTTTTCTATAGGCGCTATATTATTTAATTGTTTTTCTATTTTTTTATATTCTTTTTCCATTCCAGAAAAATCCTTTTTCTCAAAATTTTCTTTCCAATTAGAAATATATTTATTTGCATAATCTATTGATTCATATTGTTTATTAAAAGTACTTGTAATATTATTTTCAACATTATTTAAAATAATATTTTTTCCTTGCTTTATTGTCTTTGCTACTGTATTATTTATCAATCCAGCTTTCTTTACTTTGTCTATAACAGTATCTAATAAGGAAGAAATCCCATCTATTATTCCGCCATTTTTTACTGCATTTTGCATTTGATTTATACTTTCAAAATTTCCAGTAACAATCCCTATTGCACTTCTGCCTATATCAATTGCATCATCAATAGTTTGTCTAATTCCATCTTTTAAACCATAATTTAATAAGTTGTCTTTTATATCTATAATTTGATCTTCAAAAAAATCCGGGAAAATAGCTCTAATTCCAATATCAACTGCAGTGTTTATTGCTTTTCCTAAATTAGTTTCTAAGAAATTTTTTTGTATATGTTCATTTACTAATTCCTTATTTAAATTTATATTGTTTTTTTCTAATTTTTCTATTTCCATTTTTACCTCTTTTTATTTATATTTTTTATTTCTAATAATTGATCAATTATATTTTTTTATAATTAATTAATTATAATTTTCTATTTTTATTTTCTTAATATTTTATTAATTATATTTTTTATTTTTATTTTCTTAATATTTTATTAATTATATTTTTTATTTTTATTTTTTTATATTTTATTAATTCTGTTTTTTTATTTTTTACAATTTTATTATATTTTTTATTTTTATTTTCATTAATTTATTTATTTTCAATTTTTTCCCTTCTAATATTTTTTTTAATAAATCAATATAATTTTTATTATTAAAAATTTTATAAATATTAGCACTCTTTTTTAAAATGTATTTATTTATTAAAAAACTGAATGAATAAATAGAAACCTTATTTTGTATTGCAATTATTTTTTTATTATTACTATATTTTTCTATTTTCTTATTATTTTTTGCTAATTTTCTTACTTCTTTTATTTTTAATAAATTATTATTTCCAACAATTATTCTTTTATCACTATTTTTTAATATCTCTTCTTTTACAAACTCATCACTATCTTTTCCTATATCTATTAAAATATAATCATATTTCTTTATATAATATTTTATTAAATTTTTTACAATATTTTTTTTATTGATTAATTTTGTTTTTTTAGGAATTTGTACAACATTAAAATAAAAGCTGATATTTTTATTTAATTTTATTTTTCTTTCTTTATTATTATAATTAATATTTTCTTTTTTCAATAAATCTAAATAAGTTTTTTCTATTTTTTTATTTAAATTTAATAATAAAATTTTTTTATCATTCTTTATTAAATAAATTAATAACAAATTTGCAATTGTTGTTTTTCCAGACTGTGGTTCTCCATAAATTGCTATGATTTTATTTTTTATATTTTTTTTGTTGTTTTTAAATTTATTATTTATTTTCTTTATATAATAAATTTTATTTACTTTTATTTTTTTTAATTTTTCTTCCTTATTTTTATTTTTCTTGTTTAAAAAAAATATTATTTCTATTTTTTTATTAATTAATTTTATTTCGTTTATTAATTCTTCTATACTTATTTCACCTGGTATATCTTCACTAATAAAAATTATTCCTATATCTTTTTCTTTTTTCAAAATTTCTATAATTGCTTCTCTATATTGTATATTTTTATAAATAAATTTTATATTGTTATTTTTTTTTATGTTTTTTAATAATTTTTTATTTTCAATTGCTGTTATAGCTTTTTTGTTCATTTTTATCACCTTCAAGAATTTTCTTTTCTAATTCCGAACACTCTATTTTTGTTAATATATGATCTTCTCCAACAAACATTAAACATTCTCCTCTTTTTAATGACTTTATTTCAATTTTTTCTTTTTCTGATAAATTTGCAAAATCTGAAAGTATTTTTATATTTTCTTCTTCTAGTGCAAAAAATGTTTTTATACTTGAATTATTCAAAATACTTTTTCCATATGTTCCACTATCTAAACTAAAAATATCAGATATATCTTGTGTTATAGCAACACTACTTCCTCCATATTTTCTTATTGTTTTAAATATTTTATATATAAAACTTGCAACCTCTTTATTAGACGTAACGCCTATTAGTCTCCAAATTTCATCTAAGTAAATAGCCTTCTTTTTATTTCTATTTTCTTTTATTTTATCCCAAAAAATATCTGTAAATAAATACATTCCATATTTAAGATTTTCTTCTCCCAAATCATAAATGTCAGCGACAATTAAATCGTTATTTAATTCTATATTTGTATAATTGTTAAAAAATTTCATTGAACCTTTTACAAATGGAATTAATTTTATTCTAAACTTTTCTGTTCTTTTATCTTTTCCTAATACATTATATAAATCCTCTAACTTCGGCATTTTTTTTGATTTTTTAAATTCCTTTTTATTGTTTTTTTCTTCATACAAACTTTCATCGTTAAAATTAATATTCTTGTTTTTATATGTTTCAATTAATTTTTCTTCTATTAAAGCTTTTTCTTCTTCTGTAAGTTCTCCAAAAATCAAATTAAAAAATCCTATAAGTTTTGATATCTTGGTTGCTAAATATCCTTTTTCTCCATCTTCAATACTCTCTTTTCTTATTTCTAATATATTAATATATGTATTAGAATTTGGTCCTATTTTTACCTGAATTCCATGTAATTCTTTGCATAAAGAATTATATTCACGTTCAGGATCTACTATATATTGAGAAATTCCTAATAATTTATATCTTAATATTAATAGCTTTGTATAAAAAGATTTACCTGCTCCACTAGTTCCGAAAATACATATATTAGCATTTTTATATTTTTCAGTATTATACCTATCAATAAAAACTAGTGAATTATTGTATATATTTGTCCCTATAAAAATTCCATTTGGATCAAAAATTGTTGAAGATATAAATGGATATGTAGAAAGTAAACCTGATGTTAATATATTTCTTCTTGCTGCATTTTTTATAATTTCCCTATTTTCTGATATTGGTAAAGTAGCTAAAAATATTTCCTCTTGTCTAAAATTTGCTCTTCTTGTTTGCATACCTTTACTTTGTGCTATCCCTTCGATTTTATTTAAATAATATTCTAGATCTTTTATATTATCTGCATATAAATTTATATAGATATATAAATAATAAATATCTTCATTATTTATTTGAATTTCTTTTCTAATATATTTTGCATCATTATATGTAAAAGCTGCAAGCTCTATATCTTCTCTATTTTCGTTTCCCTCTTTTAACTCTACACCTACATTTCCTATATGATAAGTTAGTTCTTTTATTGCCTTATATGAATCTTGTTTTTCATAAAATATCGAAATATTCATGTTAATATTAGTTTCAATTAAACTTTTTAATAGAATATCATTCTGCTCTCTATAATAATCTACCACTATTAATCCTGCATAAAATATATTATCAATTTCAATATACTTTGGATTTTGCAAATTTACATATGATGGACATATTTCATCTTTTTGATTACTAGTACCTTTATAAAAATTTTCTTCCTTTTCTTTTTTAATTCTTTTTTCATTTATTTTTTCTTTTATTATTTTTTTTATGTTTTTTATATTTTCGCCTCCTAAAATAAATTATTTATTCTTTTTTATTATTTTGATTTTTATCTTCATTATTTATTTTTTATATTATTTTTTATTATTATTT
>ERZ773216.280-NODE-280-length-72747-cov-7.000798_pt1 | contig 72747 bp, 55 predicted proteins | sample MGYA00511259_ERZ773216 | MGnify/ENA primary metagenome ERZ773216 (study PRJEB29015, sample SAMEA2737764) | human gut metagenome | biome: human gut; feature: human-associated habitat; material: faeces | place: China | collected 2012 ... | reverse complement strand
TCCCAAGGGTGTGATGTGGGCGTTTGGCGAGAAGGGGATGGAAGTGACAAATGGTATGGATCTTCTGTTGTTTGGCAATATTCCGAACGGCTCCGGTCTGTCTTCTTCCGCATCGGTCGAGGTTCTGACAGGATATATCCTGCGCGATCAGTATGGCTTTGAGGTTTCCAATCAGGATCTGGCGCTGATCGGTCAGTTTTCCGAGAACAAGTTTAACGGTGTAAACTGCGGCATTATGGATCAGTTCGCAATCGCGATGGGCAAAAAGGATCATGCGATTTTTCTGGATACTGCGACGATGGAATTTGAGTATGCGCCGATTCAGCTGGAGGGTGCGAAGCTTGTGATTTCCTGCAGCAACAAAAAGCGCGGTCTGGGCGATTCTAAATATAATGAAAGAAGAAGTGAGTGCGAAGCGGCTCTGGCAGAGCTGCAGCAGGTGATCGGCATCGAGTCGCTGGGGGATCTGTCGGAGGAGCAGTTTGAAACCTACAAGTCCGCCATCAAGGATCCCGTCAGAGTAAAGCGTGCGCGTCATGCGGTTTATGAGAATCAGCGTACGATCAAGGCAGTTGCAGCGCTGAAGGCGAACGATATCACAGAGTTTGGCAAGCTGATGAATGCGTCCCACGTTTCCCTGCGGGATGATTATGAAGTAACCGGCATTGAGCTGGATACGCTGGTAGAGGAAGCCTGGAAGGTAGACGGTGTCATCGGTTCCAGAATGACCGGTGCTGGCTTTGGCGGCTGTACGGTCAGCATCGTAAAGGATGAAGCAATCGAGGCTTTTCAGGAGCAGGTTGGAAAGGCTTATCTGGAAAAAATCGGTTACGCGGCAGATTTTTATGTGGTAGAGATCGGTGACGGTCCGGTAGTATTATAAGAAAGGCAGGCAATCAGGGCAATGATTCAGGATAAAATCCGTGAACTGGTGCAGTATGGACTTTTGACAGGTCTGGTATCTGCAGAGGATGAAATTTATACGACAAACCGGCTGCTGGAGCTGTTCCGGATAGAAGATTATCCCTATGGATTCGGGGAAAAGATAGAGCAGACAGAAGAAGAGGCGGTCAAAAGGCTGCCGGATCTTCTGACGGAAATGATGGATTATGCGGTGGAAAACGGGATCATGCAGGAGGATGGTATCGTTTATCGGGATCTGTTTGATACAAAGATCATGAGCTGTCTGGTAGGACGCCCCAGTGAGATCATCCGCCGGTTTCATGAGGAATATGAAAAGTCTCCGGAAGCAGCTACGGATTTCTTTTATAAATTCAGTCAGGACACGGACTATATTCGAAGATACCGTGTTTGCAGGGATGAAAAGTGGGTAACGCCAACGAAATACGGCGATCTGGATATTACGATCAATCTGTCCAAGCCGGAAAAAGACCCCAAAGCGATTGCGGCGGCAAGGCTGGCAAAGCAGGGCGGTTATCCGAAATGTCTGCTTTGTGTGGAAAACGAGGGTTATGCAGGTCGTATCAATCATCCGGCGCGTCAGAATCACCGGATCATTCCGTTGACGATCAACGGCAGCAGATGGGGATTTCAGTATTCTCCATATGTATATTATAATGAGCACTGCATCGTGTTTAACGGCCAGCACACGCCGATGAAAATCGAGCACAATACCTTTGTGAAGCTGTTTGACTTTGTAAAACAGTTTCCTCATTATATGCTCGGCTCCAATGCGGATCTGCCGATCGTCGGCGGTTCGATTTTAAGTCACGACCATTTCCAGGGCGGACATTACACGTTTGCGATGGCAAAAGCGCCGATTGAACAGAAATTTGAGATGGAAGGCTTCGAGGATGTGGAAGCTGGAATCGTTAAATGGCCGATGTCAGTTCTGCGGACCCGTTCCAAGAATCCGGACCGCCTGATTGATCTTGGCGAAAAAGTGCTGTGTGCATGGCGCAGCTATACGGATGAGGATGCCTTTATTTATGCCGAGACGGACGGAGAACCGCACAACACGATCACGCCGATTGCCAGAAAGAATGGCGATTTCTATGAGCTGGATCTGGTGCTCCGCAATAACATCACGACGGATGAGTATCCGCTTGGTGTTTACCATCCGCACGCGAAGCTGCATCACATCAAGAAAGAAAATATCGGTCTGATCGAGGTCATGGGTCTGGCGGTGCTCCCGTCCAGATTGAAACAGGAGCTTGCCGATCTGGCGGAGGCGATCCTTTCCGGAGGCGATATCCGTTCCAATCCAGAGCTTGAAAAGCATGCGGACTGGGTGGATGAGTTCCTGCCGAAGTATGAGCATATAACAAGTGAAAATATAAACGAAATCCTGCAAAAAGAGGTAGGTCTTGTCTTTGAGCAGGTACTGGAAGACGCGGGCGTATATAAGTGTACGCCGGAAGGCAGGGAGGCATTTGCCCGGTTCCTGCGCTCAGTGGGCTTCCGATAAAGAGGAGATAATGGAGAGAGATTTATTTTTAAGAAAATATCGGATCGAACAGGAAGACTTTGACGCGGCGGGCGTTTCCTGGGAGGAATTGACCGCGATCGCGGATCATTATGCGACGATCGAGGGAAAGCTGCGGGAGATTGGCAAGGATTTTGTAGATAAGTATCTGTATGATATTGAAAAAGCGGGGATCCATTCCTACCGTTACCGTACCAAGGCACCGGGGCATCTGCTGGAGAAGATCATCCGCAAGAAAAAAGAGCAGCCGGAGAAATTTGCCCAGCTGGGAGTTGATAATTACTGGAAATACGTGACGGACCTTATCGGTATCCGTGTATTCTTCCTGTACCGTGAGGATTGGCGTCATTTCCATGAATACATCACATCGGCGTTTGAAAATGCCCCGGAGCAGTATGTAAAAGACCGTGAGCGCGATTTTGACAACGATGAGACACACTGCTACATTGCAGAGCGTCCGAAGGTATACCGCCGAAACGGGGACAGCCGGATCTACGATGAAAATGTGATCGAAATCAAGTCAGGCGGTATCTACCGTTCCCTTCACTACATCATCAAATACCGCGGTTACTACGTCGAGATTCAGGCGAGAACGCTGTTCGAGGAGGGGTGGAGTGAGGTTGACCACGACATTGTTTATCCGTACCACAAGGACGACGTGATGCTGCGCGATTTCTCCCGTCTGTTAAACCGGCTCTCCGGCATGGCGGATGAAATGAGCTCGTATTTCCGCCGGATGAAGGTGGAGAAGGAGTTTGAAGAGGTCCTGCTCGGAGAATATAAGGAAGACAAAGAGGCGAAGCTGCTCGCAAGTATGCGGGAGCTGCTGGGGAAAGAAGAACGATAAGGAATAGGGAAAAGATAACTGGATCAAAAAAACGGGCATTGGAATGCTTGCTATCCACACAGTGGTGGATGAAGAGCATTTCAATGCCTGTTTTATGGAGCTATAATTATAGATCCAGCTTCAAATCGCCTTCCTTGATCCATCCGGCTTTCCGGCAAAGTGCGCCGAAGAACAGGGTCAAAACAGCCGGAAGCACGAAGCAGATGAGCAGGATGCCCGGCCACATCATCGAATTTCCACTTCCCTGCATGGCGGTGTAGATGCCGATCGGTCCGACGAGACCGCAGGTTCCCATGCCGGAACCGGCTGGAATATTTTCCAGATGGAAGACCATCGTGGAGAGCGGACCGGTGACCATCGAGGCGAGTGTCGGTGGAATCCAGATTTTCGGGTTCCGGACGATATTTCCCATCTGGAGCATCGAGGTTCCGAGTCCCTGTGCCAGAAGACCACCCCATTTATTTTCACAGAAGCTTAAAACGGCAAATCCGACCATCTGCGCGCAGCAGCCTGCGGTGGCGGCACCGCCTGCCAGACCGTCGAGGCTTAACATGATGCAGATTGCCGCACTGCTGATCGGAAGCGTCAGGGCGATGCCGATCAGGGCAGAAACCAGAATACCCATGAAAAGCGGCTGCATGACGGTCGCTGTCTTCACCAGATTTCCGAAAGCGGTCATGAATGCGGAGACGCCCGGACCGACAAATTGTGCGGCCAGGATGCCGGAGATGATGGTGACACCCGGGGTGACGAGAATATCAACCGGTGTCTCTTTGGAGACGATTTTTCCAAGCTCGGCTGCGATGATGGTGGCAACGAGCGCGCCGACCGGACCGCCAAGTTCATTGCCTGCGATGCCGACGGTAGCGGCGGAGAAAAGGACGAGCGTCGGTGCTTTTAAGGCGTAGGCAATCGAGACGCCGAGCGCCGCACCGGTCGCACTCTTGGCGTAGCCTGCGATCGTAGTAAAAATTACAACGCCTGTTTTTTCCCCCAGCGTGCCGAAAATGGTACCGATCAGAAGAGAAGCAAACAGACCAAATGCCATCGCGCCCAGCGCATCGATGAGATACGTCTGAACGGAGATGACAACCTGCTTCCGTTTCAGAAAAGCTTTCACACGTTCCATATTGATAGAACCTCCCAGAGTAAAATAATTGTGAACGGAATGAATCGTTTCAGCCATTCCGGTCAAATCCATGACAGTCAAATAAATGGCTTACACATGTCTTGACAGGTGTAATGGACGTTTGTATTTTAACACGAAATGGAGAAAATACAAGAGAAAATATAGAAAAAAGTAAAAAAGTTATGGTACAATAAAAAATAATTGACGAGGTGTTTTCGAAAAAGTATGTTCGATCCGAGGGGAGGTATTTCATGCAGAGACGAATTTGTCCGATTTGCGACCATCCGATCAAGTATGGTCATTATTGTTCTTTTTGTAAACAGTGGATCCGGAATCCTAACTATGTCAATGCAACTTATTATCTGAATGAGCGCCACCCGGCGCATGAGACGGACTGTGAGTACCACAATGCGGGATCTGCCTCGTGGGAAACGAGTGCAAGGGCAGGCACAGATGCCATCCGCACGCTTGCGGACCGGGCGAAGGTATATTCCCAGACGCAGAAAGCAGCAGGCGTAGGCAGACAGGCATCCGTCCGGACACAGAACCAGAACAGTATGTCGTATCAGACAACGCAGAGACGAAGCGCGGTGCAGCAAGGAAAAAATCAGAAAAAGAAGGGGAAAATGAGCCTTGTGCTGGTGATTTTGCTGATTTTGTTTGCTTTGTCTGGAATTAATTATCTGTATCGTATGTTTATGTATTTTATTTGGTTCCTATAGATTTTACCTATGGCAAGATATAGAAAATCAATCCAGAAGATAGCTGCCGGAAGTCTGGCGTTCATTGGGGAAATATGGTATACTGAGCAAAAATCATATAGAATACATAGGCAATAGAGGTCCGGGGCAGAACCGGACGAAATGATGAGAACAGGAGATAAATACGATGAAGATTAAGGATATTTTAGCCAAAGGACAGCCGACGCTTTCGTTTGAAGTGTTCCCGCCGAAGGAGGAGAGCAACTTCGCTTCCGTTGAGAAAGCGGCGCTTGAGATTGCAAAGTTAAATCCGTCATTTATGAGCGTGACCTACGGAGCAGGCGGCGGCACAAGCCAGTATACGGTCCAGATCGCATCGGATATCCAGAGCACCTGCCAGGTGCCGGCGCTGTCACATCTGACCTGCGTCTCCTCGACCCGTGAGAAGGTGCACAGTGTCCTGCGCGAGATTCAGACACACGGAATTGAGAATGTCCTGGCACTTCGCGGCGATATTCCGAAAGACGGCAAGGTAGAAAAAGATTATCAGTATGCATCCCAGCTGATCCGCGAGATCCGTGAGACCTGCCCGGATCTGTGCATCGGCGCAGCCTGCTATCCGGAGGGACATGTGGAATCGGTCAACAAGACGGTGGATATCGGGCATCTGAAAGAAAAAGTGGAAGCGGGCTGTGATTTTGTGACGACTCAGATGTTCTTTGACAATAATATCCTTTATAATTACCTGTACCGTATCCGAGAAAAAGGAATCACGGTTCCGGTTGTCGCAGGCATCATGCCGGTGACAAACATAAGTCAGATCAAGCGCATCTGCAGCATGTCCGGCACCTACCTTCCGGCACGCTTCAAGGCGATCGTAGATCGTTTTGGTGATAACCCGGCAGCGATGAAGCAGGCAGGTATCGCCTATGCAACTGAGCAGATCATCGATCTGATTGCGAACCATGTAAATGGAATCCATGTATATTCAATGAATAAACCGGATGTAGCGGCGCAGATTAAGAACAACCTGTCGGAGATTCTGTAATGGCGGAAGTCAATCGGAGAGAAATATATCGGTATTTAGGAATTAAAGGGCAGCAGGAGCCGGATCCGCAGACGAAAGATCTGGTGGAGGACTGTCTGGGAGAATTAGAGCGGTCCGTCAACTGCCGGAGCTTTTACAGACGCTATCCGCTGACGCTGCTGCCAGATTCAGAACTTGATTTTACGTGTTTTAAAGTAAAAAGTCGGGCGCTCAGCCGCAATTTAAAGGACTGCCAGGAGGTCATCCTTTTTGCGGCGACGCTGGGGGCTGGTGTGGATCTGCTTCTGCGCCGATACAGCCGTCTTTCGATGAGCCGGGCGGTTGTCCTGCAGGCGTGCGCGGCGGCACGGATTGAGAGTTACTGCAATGAAATCAATGACAAATTAAAAGCGGAGGCAGCAGAAGAAGGACTCCATCTGCGTCCCCGCTTTTCGCCAGGTTATGGAGATCTGCCGCTTTCGTGCCAGCCGGATTTCTGCCGGGTACTGGAAGCGGAAAAGACGGTGGGGATTACATTGACGGAAAGTTTTTTGATGATGCCGTCCAAGTCGGTGACGGCGGTCATCGGAGTATCGAAGATAGCGGCGGGCTGTGTGAAAGAGGGCTGTGAGGTCTGTTCAAACAAAAACTGCCTGTACCGGAGAGATAAATAAGTAAGAAACAAAAAACAGAGAGGAAGCTGACATGGGTATACGGGAAGATTGGAACGATAAAATACTGGTATTTGACGGAGGAATGGGAAGTCTTCTGCAGGGAGCCGGGCTGAAACCGGGCGAACTGCCGGAAACCTGGAATATCAAGCATCCGGAGGTTCTGGTAAAGATCCATGAGGATTATCTGAACGCGGGCGCGAATATTATTTTATCGAATACATTCGGCGCGAACCGCCTGAAATACAATGAGGCAGCCGAGTTTAATCTGGATGAGATCGTGGATGCGGCGATGAAAAATGCCCGGACAGCGGTAGAACACTGCGGCCGTGGTTATGTAGCGCTGGATCTGGGACCGACCGGACGCCTTTTAAAGCCAATGGGTGATCTGGACTTTGAGGAGGCGGTCTCCATCTATACCGAGGTGGTAAAGGCAGGCGTGCGAGGCGGCGCGGATCTGATTCTGATCGAGACGATGAGCGACACGTATGAACTCAAGGCAGCGGTTCTGGCGGCAAAGGAAAATTCCGATCTTCCAATCTTTGCAACCACAATTTTCGATGGAAAAGGCAAACTTTTAACCGGCGGAACACCGAAGTCCGTTGTGGCACTTTTGGAAGGTCTGGGCGTGGATGCGCTCGGAATCAATTGTGGATTAGGTCCGGTTCAGATGAAGCCGATTGTGGAAGAACTGCTTCGGTATGCGTCGATCCCGGTGGTTGTCAATCCAAATGCGGGACTTCCGCGAAGCGAGGGAGGAAAGACCGTATATGATATTGATCCGCCAGAATTTGTCGAGGAAATGAAAGGAATGCTGGAGATGGGCGTTTCGGCAGTCGGGGGCTGCTGTGGTACGACCCCGGAGCACATCCGTCTGCTGGCAGAGATGTGTAAGGGCAGAACGAGAAAGCCGATCGAGCCGAAAAATGACACTCTCATCACTTCCTACGCGTCGGTAGTTGAGATGGGAACCGATCCGGTCATTATTGGCGAGCGCATCAATCCGACCGGAAAATCAAAATTCAAACAGGCGCTGCGCGATCACAACCTGGAATATATCCTGCGCGAGGCGATCACCCAGCAGGAGAATGGCGCTGCGGTGCTTGACGTCAACGTGGGACTGCCGGAGATCGATGAAGTGGCGATGATGCGCGAGGTCGTACAGGAATTGCAGGCGGTGACTGAGCTTCCGCTGCAGATTGATACGACTGACACAGAGGCGATGGAACAGGCGCTGCGTATTTATAATGGAAAGGCACTGATTAACTCTGTCAATGGCAAACAGGAGGTCATGGACGCTGTATTTCCGCTGGTAAAACATTACGGCGGCACGGTGGTTGCGCTGACGATCGACGAGGAAGGCATTCCGGCGACGGCGGACGGACGTATGGCGATCGCGCGGAAAATCTGTGCGGAGGCGGAAAAGTATGGCATCCAGAAAAAAGACATCGTGATCGATGCGCTCTGTATGACGATCAGCTCCGAGCCGACCGGCGCGCTGGTGACACTGGAGACGGTGCGCCGTGTCCGCCAGGAACTTGGCTGCAATACGATTCTCGGCGTTTCAAATATTTCCTTCGGATTACCGCAGCGTGAGATTGTCAACTCCAATTTCTTTACGATGGCGATGCAGAGCGGTCTGACCGCGGCGATCATTAATCCAAATTCGGCGGCGATGATGCGTTCTTATTATAGCTACCGGGCCCTGGCAGCACTGGATGAACACTGCGGCGATTATATTGAGCAGGCAGCGCGGCTGGCGATTCCAAAGGCAGGTGCGGGCGGAGCTTCCGGCGCAGGTGCAGCAGGCAGCGCAGGTTCGGGTGCCCCGGCGGCAGGTGCAGCTGGAGCTTCCGGCAGTGCGGACACTGGCAGCCAGGCATCCGGTCCGGAGCATCAGCTTACGGTCAGTGTGGAGAGAGGTTTAAAAGAGCAGGCGGCATCGGCAGCCGGGGAACTCTTAAAGACCATGGATTCCCTGACCGTCATCAATTCCTGCATGATCCCGGCACTCGATAAGGTCGGAAAGGGTTTTGAGGCAGGCACCGTCTTTCTGCCGCAGCTTCTGATGAGTGCGGAGGCGGCAAAATCGGCGTTTGAGGTCATCAAAAACCAGATGGAGTCCTCCGGGGAAGCAGGAGAGAAGAAGGACAAGATCGTGCTGGCGACCGTCAAGGGCGATATTCATGACATTGGAAAAAATATCGTAAAAGTATTATTGGAGAATTACAGCTATGATGTGCTGGATTTAGGTAAGGACGTAGCTCCGGAGGCGATCGTGGAAGAGACGATCAAGAACCATGTAAGACTGGTTGGTCTGTCCGCCCTGATGACGACCACCGTGCCGAGCATGGAGGAGACGATCAAGCAGCTCCGCAAGGAAGCACCGTGGGCGAAAGTCATGGTCGGCGGCGCGGTTCTGACCCAGGAATACGCGGATATGATCGGAGCGGATGCGTATTGCCGCGATGCGATGGCGTCTGTTAATTACGCGCAGCAGGTGCTGGCCTAACGCTTGACAGTCTGCCCTACTTAGACTAAAATTAGAGTAATTAAAAACTAAGAATTGACGAGGGAGGGACAGCTATGGTATCGAAGAAAGTGAAAGTGGTTAATCCATCGGGACTTCACCTGCGGCCGGCTGGCGTGCTTTCGCAGACCGCGATGAAATTTAAGAGCCGGACTCTGATTGAGTGCGGGGAGAAACATATTGTGGCAAAGAGCGTGCTGAACGTGATGGCAGCGGGTATCAAGTGCGGCACCGAGATCACGGTTGCCTGCGACGGACCGGATGAGGAAGAAGCGCTGAAGACGATTACCGAGGCGATCGAGAGCGGACTCGGAGAAGAACTGGAACAGTAAGGTATCAGCCATTGCCTGCACAGTGTGCGGACGGTGACACACATATCAGAACCAGAGGGGGATATTGCAGAACGGCAGAAATTGCAGTTGTGCAGGTATCCCTTTTTAGATGGAAAAGAGGGGTTTTTATGGAACTGAAAATTTACGAACACAAAGCGCAGTATTATGAAACCGACCAGATGGGAATCATTCACCATGCAAATTACCTACACTGGTTTGAGGAAGCGCGGATCGACATGATGGAGCAGATGGGAATGGGATATGACATCATGGAAAAACAGGGGATCATAAGCCCGGTGCTGTCGGTTCACTGCGATTATAAGAGCATGGCGCGGTTTGGCGAGACGGTGCAGGTGCTGGTTCAGATGAAGGAATACAACGGCATCCGCATGACGCTGGAATACACGGTTTTTGACAAGGAAACGGGCGCAATCCGCTGCGTGGGCGAGAGCCGCCATTGTTTCCTGACCCGCGACGGAAAGCCGGTTTCCCTGAAACGCAACTATATCGAGATGGATCGTGCGTTTAGGGAATACAGCGAACAGAGCCAAAAAGAAGAGTAAATGCTGGTCGGTTCGAAAATGGACTGCCAGAGGCGTGCTTGTGCGGAAATTGCCAGAAGCGCTTATAAAGTGCTTGAAAAGCGGGAAAATTGTGGTATGATGTAAAAGATAAAAAAAGAAACGCAGAGTAGGAATACAGGCGTTAAGTGCCGGTTGAACAGGGAGTTGTCAGCCGGACGAAGAGACCCTCCGGGGTTTCGCGGTCAGTATTCCGCATCCCGCTGCATCGTTGATACAATCTATCTCCTGATGTGGTTCGAGAGATCTGCAGAAAAGGAGGTATTTTTTTATGAAAAAATTTGCAGTATGTTATCAGGCATCCTTTCAGGAACTGAAACACGTGAAAACACTCACGACTGCCGCCATGCTGATGGCTGTCTCCGTTGTTCTGGGATACTTCACGATTGAGGCTGGTCCGTATTTGAAAATCGGATTCGGCGGTGTGGTCAACCAGTTTGTCTACTACCTCTTCGGTCCGGTGGCTGGAGCGGTCTATGGCGGAGTCTTGGACCTGGTCAAATATGTCGTAAAGCCGACGGGGGCATTTTTTCCGGGATTTACGCTGAATGCGATGCTGGGCGGCGTGCTATATGGCACAATTCTGTATCGGAAACCGCTTACCTTCCGCCGGGCGCTCTGGGCGGATCTGGTGGTGGCGCTGATCTGCAACATATTTTTGAACACACTCTGGCTTAGCATGATGTCTGGAAAAGCAATGATGGTGCTTCTGCCGATGCGTGTGCTTAAGAATCTCATCAAGTGGCCGGTGGATGCAGCACTCTTTTATCTGATTGCAAAACGGATGGAGAGTCTTGGGCTTGTGCGGATGATCCGTAAATTCCAGGCGGAGTGATGCTGGAGGATTCGTTTTGAGCAAAAGGAAACATACATGGACAGCGAAAGTCTGCGGGCACGGTGGCTGCATGCCATGAAAGGAACCGTTTATGAAAAAATGCATCATGCATGATAGAGGAAAACAGATGAGAGAAAAAGCAGTTTCGCGGAGCCGGGAACATTCGAAGGATGTGGCGCTTTGCGGTCTGTTTGCGGCGCTGGTCGCCGTGGGGGCATTTATCAAGGTTGTCATTCCGACCGGCGCAGATACCATGAACTTCACCTTGCAGTGGTTTTTCGTGATGCTGGCAGCATTTCTGCTGGGCTCCAGACGGGCATTTACCAGTGTGGGTATCTATTTGCTGATTGGACTTGCGGGCGTCCCGATCTTTGCACGCGGCGGCGGTCCGGCGTATCTGCTGCGCCCGACCTTTGGTTTTCTGCTGGGATTTCTCCTTGCGGCGTGGGTCATGGGAAAGGTCTGTGAATGTTTGAATTCCTGGAAAATGGGAGCGCTGATGACGGCGGCGACGGCTGGATATGTGGTATATTATGGAATGGGAATGGTTTATTTCTATCTGATTACCCATCTCGTAACTCTGCAGCCGATCGGCTGGAAAGCGATTGTGCTGGTTTACTGCCTGCCGGAGATGCCGGCGGATTATATTCTCTGCATTCTGGCGGCGATCATGGCAAGACGGCTGCGCCCGATGGTACAGGCGTATCTGTAGAGAAAAATGAATAGGATATAAAAAAGACAGACAGTCTGAATGCAGTGCAGCAAACGGGCTGTCTGTTTTTGTCTCATAGAAAACGTTACTGTTCACGCATACGTGTACAGTAACGGCACATTCTTTTGTAACGCTGCCAGTTGTGTTTGCCCCCTATCATTTTTGCAGAAAATATGGTAAAATGTACGGAGATTACGACAGGGGAGGATTTGGGCGTTACAGGTTTTTGGTCTTGGAAAACGTCTGAAGAGGATGCAAAAACGAAAACCAGCGAACGATCAGAATCCAACCTGATAAAAAGGAGAAGTATGTATGAGTGAGAATTGCAGTCATAATTGTTCAAGCTGCGGCGAAACGTGTGCCAGCCGGACGATGGAGAGTTTCCGGGTGTCGTTAAATCCACAGAGTTCAGTTAAAAAAGTAATTGGTGTAGTCAGTGGCAAGGGCGGCGTCGGAAAATCCCTGGTGACATCCCTGATGGCATGTAAGATGCGTGCGAGAAACAACCGCGTTGGCATTCTTGATGCAGATATTACAGGACCGTCGATCCCGAAGGCATTTGGCATTCACGGCATGGTAGGTGTGACAGCGGATCAGCTGATGCTGCCGCGCACGACCTCGACGGGGATAGAGATTCTTTCTTCGAACCTGATTCTGGAGCATGAGACGGATCCGGTAATTTGGCGTGGACCGGTTGTGGGCGGCGTGATTAAGCAGTTCTGGAGCGAGGCACTCTGGAAGGACATTGATTATATGTTTGTCGATATGCCTCCGGGAACCGGCGATGTGCCGCTGACTGTATTTCAGTCCCTGCCGCTGGCAGGTATTATCATTGTGACTTCCCCGCAGGAGCTGGTTTCGATGATCGTGGCAAAAGCGGTCAACATGGCGAAGAAGATGGATATCCCGATTCTGGGACTGGTTGAAAACATGAGTTATCTGGAATGTCCGGACTGCGGAAAGAAGATTTCTGTGTTCGGCGAAAGCCATATCGAGGAGACGGCAGACGAGTATGAGATTCCGGTGCTTGCGAAGATTCCGATCGATCCGTCGATTGCGTCCAAAGTGGACGAGGGGCTGGTTGAGTATGTGGAATCCCCATGGCTGGATGCGGCGGCTGACGCAGTTGAGAAGGCATAAAAGAATTATATAGAAGAGGTGGAAGAATACAAATGAATATTGCTCAGAATCCCAACAGCGAGCTGAGCCATTTCGCGGTCAATACGCCTCAGGTGTTTGAGATCCCTGAGACATTCCGGGAGACGGCAAGGCAGTTTCAGGAAGCGATGATGCAGTACAGCTGCGCGATTCGAGAGTTTAAGACGAAGCTGGAAGTGCTCAACGATGAGCTTTCCATGCGGAATGCAAGAAATCCGATCGAGATGATCAAGGCGAGAGTGAAGAAGCCGAAGAGTATTGTAGAAAAACTGCAGCGGCGCGGACTTCCGCTTTCGATCGAATCGATGGAGTCCAACCTGGATGATATAGCGGGTGTCCGTGTGATATGTTCGTTTGTGGACGATATTTACGAGATCAGCCGGATGCTGGAACGCCAGGATGATGTGACCATCATTGCGATCAAGGATTATATCAAGGCGCCGAAGGAAAACGGCTACCGCAGCTACCACATGATCGTGGAAGTACCGGTATTTTTTTCAAGCAGTAAGAAAAATATCCGTGTGGAAGTCCAGATCCGCACGATCGCTATGGATTTCTGGGCGAGTCTGGATCACCAGCTCAAGTATAAAAAGCAGCTGGATGCCCAGGAAGCCGCAGAGATCGGTGCGGAGCTGAAAAAGTGCGCGGATGTTATCGCGGAGACGGATTGCAAGATGTTAAGCATCCGTCAGAAGATTGAGGAAAAACATCCGATGCAGGAAGAATATCGTGGTGTAAACGAATAGCTCATGTATCGGGGTGCTTTTGGCGGCTGAAGCGCCTGCCATATCTTTAATACATAAAATAGGACAGGGTTTCGGTAATTCGGAACCCTGCTTTTTTATAGATCGAGAGTGCCGGATAATTGTCACTGCTGACGTGAAGAACAATCCGGGTGCAGCCGCGCGTGATCAGATCGTTTAAGACCAGACAGAAAGCAGCTTCACCGATTCCCAGTCCGCGGCAGAGGTCATGGACCCGGAAACCGTAGAAACAGGCATGAAATGTGCCGGGAACGTCCGGGACGGGCTGCATACGCGCCATGCACACGGCAGCCGGAGAGCACATCGGATCCGGCGGAGTCTCTAAAAATTCATAGGTCAGAATTGTAACGGCCGGATCTGGATCATCGGCGCTGTGGAAGCAGTCCCAGCAACTGTCGGGATCAACACTTTCGTTGACGTCACCTTCCGGTGCAGAAGTGCAGGTAAAGGTAAGCGGGCGTTTTTCAACCATGGGAGAGTCAAAGCGTTCGGCCGCCGGGTCAAAGTCCCATTTCATCTGATATTCCTGATCAACGCGGTCAGCGTGAATGGCTTTCATCGTGGCAGCCGTATCAGCAGATTCCGGGTCAACCGGAAATAGAATATCGTGCTCACCGGAGATGTCGCAGGCTTTTTCTAAGAGTGCGGCAAAATATCCGCGTCGGCGCAGGGAAGGGCGGGTGAAGGCGATGCATTCGACGGGTTCCTCGTCCGAAGAGCCATCCGGTGGAAGGATCATTCCCATGATGGCTGCAAGTGTCTCTGATTCATCCAGAAGAAGCAGGAAACAATTTCCGTCTTCAAATGGAAAAGAAATGTGGATCGGCTGCGTCTTCTGGCATTCATTCAACAGTGCCAGGATCTGTTCTGCCTGTCTGGCAGAGAGAGAGTTTGTCTGAATTAAATTCATAACTTCTAATCCTTTCTTTCTTGCAATACAAAGTGTACCAGCTACAAAAGCAGCTGAGAAGATAAGTCTTTCATAAAGATAAACGTATTTGCGGATAAAAACTTCACGTTTTTTGGATCGAAAATGTCTGGATTTTACGAATCGGAAAAGCTTACCTGTATCGTATAAAAAAGACGCAAAAAATTCAAGGAAATTGACAGAATTTATGCTAATTTTCATATTGTCCTATAAATTTGGGAGTGATAGAATAGAGGCATTAAATACGAAAGGTGAAGACATCATGAAGTACTTGAAAGAAGTGACAATTATTTTTGGCATCACAATGCTGGGAGAGTTTTTGAACTATCTGCTTCCGTTTCCGGTTCCGTCCGGCGTATACGGATTGTTCATTCTTCTGCTTCTGCTTTGCACAGGTGCATTACATACAGAAGATGTGGCGGAAGTGGGAGATTTCTTCCTGGATACGATGCCGATTATGTTTATACCGGCAGGTGTAGGTCTGCTTGACAGCGTGCAGGAGGCGGAGTCCATCCTGGTGCCGCTGACAGTGATTACCGTGATTTCGACGGTATTTGTTATGGTTGCGACCGGGTGCGTGGCGCAGAGCATCATCCGCAGAAAGAATAAAGGAGGTGCGAAAGCATGAATGGACTGATTCATTCTTCTCTTTATTTTGGAATGCTGGTCAGCGTTGGCGCGTATATGTTGGGCGTCTGGCTGAAAAAGAAGACCGGCTGGGCGATTTTAAATCCGCTGCTGGTTGCAATTATAGTTGTGATTGCATTTTTATCTGTTTTTCATATAGAATATAAGGAGTATAACCGCGGTGCGGTGTATCTGGGCTATTTCTTGACACCGGCAACGGTCTGTCTGGCGATTCCGCTGTATAAGCAGCTGGAGCTTTTGCGCCAGCACCTGATTGCGGTTGCTTCTGCAATTGTGGCAGGGGTAGCGGGAAGTGTCGGCAGTATCTATGTGATGTGCCGTTTCTTTCAACTGGAGCATACGCACTATGTGACATTGCTTCCGAAGTCCATTACGACGGCGATTGGCATGGGCGTCAGCGAGGAAGCGGGAGGTATCGTGACGCTGACGGTTATCAGCATTATAATTACAGGAATTTTGGGAAATATTATAGCCGACTGGCTGTTTCAGATATTTAAAATTGAAGAGCCCATCGCGAAGGGGCTGGCACTTGGAACGGCAGCCCATGCGATTGGAACGGCAAAGGCACTGGAATTAGGCGAGATCGAGGGTGCGATGAGCAGCTTGTCAATTGCGGTCGCCGGTCTTTTGACCGTAGTGGTAGTACCACTGATGTCGGGACTGATTTAAAGGTGGTGCTGAAACAGTCAGAATTTGTATAGAAATTGGAATGCACATAGAGAGGCAGAGAAAAAGATACTGCGGGTCATGCGCATGATAACGGCAGCAAAAAGATAGGAGGGGAGCAGGTATGATGAATTTGTATGAGGCGATAGGATGTCGCCATTCAGTTCGAAAATACACCGATCGGGAGGTCACGGAGAAGCTGCGTGGGCAGATCCTGTCCTATTTTGATAAGACCTCCCGGTTAAATGACCGGATCCGGGTTGAGGCAGTGATATTCGACAATACAAAGAAAAAAGCCGATGTCCACGGACTCTGGAAGGTGGATGCTCCCTACTATCTGGCGATCTATTCGGACCAGGAGGAAGGCTGCGAGCGCAATGCCGGTTATCTGATGGAGCAGATGGTGCTCTATATGACGGCAAAAGGGCTTGGAACCTGCTATTTGGGCAGCGTGCAGCCGGCGCAGAAGGTGCGCGGCGGCAAACGCTGCCTGATGATGGTCGCATTCGGCTACCCGGAGGGCAAGCTCTACCGTGAAAGCCCGCTGGCAAAGCGCCTCCCGCTCAATGAACTCTGTATTTTCAAGGAAGAAGCCGGAGAGCAGATGAAGACGATTCTCCGTGCGGCGCGTCTCGCACCGTCCGCGATGAACACCCAGCCGTGGCGCTTCATCGTCTATTCCGACCGAATCTATGTGTTCGCCCTAAAAACCCGCTTTCCGGGCAAGAGCTTCCATGCGATGCGCGAATTCAGCATCGGCATTATGCTCTCCCACATTATGCTCGCCGCCGAAGAACTCTGGATGGAACTTCAGACGGAGACGGAGGAACATTTTGCGGCTAAAAGTTACAAAAATGGAGATTATGTGGCGACGTTGACGCTGCATTAGATGCATTGATTCATTGTGTTAAATGTTGAAATAGTTTATATTTAAGCAAGAAAAACCAATTTTGCAATTTTAAAACCAATTATTCAAAGAAACGATACACTCAAGAAAGAAGCGCGCCAGCCGTCCGATGCCGTGACAGCTGGCGCGCTTCTTTCGGGGCAATCAAAAGGGCATAAGCAAAAACCCTTTTTTCCTTGCTCCGTGCCCTTGAAAGCGCCCTCCACTTATGATAAAATAAGTTGATTATTTATGAGAGATACTCTGGAGGAGAACGTGATGGTTAGTAAATTGATTGAGAAGATTCAGAAGACAAAGGCACCGATCTGTGTAGGACTGGATCCGATGCTTGGATATATTCCGGAGCACGTGAAGGAAAAAGCATTTGCGGAGTTCGGAGAGACCCTGGAAGGAGCGGCAGAGGCGATCTGGCAGTTTAACTGTGCGATCGTGGATGCGACGGCTGATCTGATTCCGGCGGTCAAACCGCAGATTGCGATGTATGAGCAGTTTGGCATCGAAGGCCTGAAAGCGTATGACCGGACTGTCAAATACTGCCAGCAGAAGGGCTTAATTGTCATCGGAGACATCAAGCGCGGCGACATCGGTTCCACATCGGCTGCCTACGCAACCGGTCATCTCGGCAGCGTGAAGGTTGGAAATACGACCTGTTCCGCGTTCAATACCGAGTATGTGACGGTCAATCCGTATCTGGGAACCGACGGCGTGAAACCATTTGTGGACGAGTGCAACGCATCCGACCGCGGTATCTTTGTACTGGTAAAGACTTCTAACCCATCCAGTGGCGAGTTCCAGGATCGTCTGGTGGACGGCCGCCCGCTTTATGAGCTGGTAGCGGAGAAGGTCGTTGAGTGGGGGGAGGCTTCCATGGATGGCGACTACAGTAATGTAGGCGCAGTTGTGGGCGCAACTTACCCGGAGATGAGCAAGATTCTGCGTAAGCTGATGCCGAAGACTTACTTTCTGGTTCCGGGTTATGGCGCACAGGGCGGTACGGCAGAAGACTTAAAATACTGCTTCAACGAGGATGGACTGGGCGCGATCGTCAATTCTTCCCGCGGTATCATCGCAGCATACAAGAAAGACGCATACGCCAAATTCGGTCCGGAGCATTTTGCGGACGCATCGAGACAGGCTGTCATTGATATGATTGCGGACATTGGACGCGTACTGTAAGGAGGAGCTCATGGCACAGAAGAAAGAGACAGCAGTTGTATATAGTCAGGAAGAACTGGCACCTGGCATTTTCAGTATGTGGATCGTGACGGACATAGCGGACGAGGCAAGACCGGGGCAGTTTATCTCGGTCTACAGCCAGGACGGTTCCAGACTTCTTCCGCGCCCGATCAGTATCTGCGAGGCAGATCCGGATGAAGGACGCCTGCGGATCGTATACCGGATTGCCGGTAAAGGAACGGATGAATTTTCCAAATATGTTTCCGGAGACCCGATCGACATCATGGGACCTCTGGGAAATGGTTTCCCGCAGGAGGGCGAAAATGTATTTCTGATCGGCGGCGGTATCGGTGTTCCGCCGATGCTTGAGATGGCGAAACAGTTAAACTGCGAAAAACAGATCATTTTAGGATACCGGGATGAAAATCTCTTCCTCCGGGATGAATTTGAGGCATATGGAGAAGTCTTTGTGGCGACCGAGGACGGAAGCGTCGGCACGAAGGGCAATGTCCTGGACGCGATCCGGGAGCAGAACCTGACGGCGGATGTGATCTACGCCTGCGGACCGACCCCGATGCTGCGCGCCATCAAGGAGTATGCGGCAGAAAAGGGAATCAAGTGCTATATTTCCCTGGAGGAGAAGATGGCATGTGGAATCGGTGCCTGTCTGGCATGTGTCTGCCAGTCGAAGGATGTAGACCACCACAGCAATGTACACAACAAGCGGATCTGCAAGGATGGTCCCGTATTTTTAGCCGAGGAGGTAGAATTATGAGACAGATGGCAGTCAATCTTGCGGGTGTAGAGCTTAAAAACCCGGTCATGACGGCATCCGGAACCTTTGGTTCAGGGGCAGAGTACGGCGAGATGGTCGATCTGAACAAGCTCGGCGCGGTTGTGACCAAGGGTGTGGCAAATGTGCCGTGGCCAGGCAATCCGACCCCGCGTATTGCGGAGGTGTACGGCGGCATGATCAACGCGATCGGCTTACAGAATCCGGGGTATGATTTATTTGCATCGAGGGATATCCCGTTTTTACGTCAGTATGATACGAAGATTATCGTCAATGTATGTGGAAAAACGGCGGAAGATTACGTCGATGTAGTGGAAAAACTGGCGAGCCAGCCGGTCGATATGCTGGAGATCAACATTTCCTGCCCGAACGTCAAGGAGGGCGGCATCGCATTTGGACAGGATCCGAAAGCAGTGGAGGCGATCACCCGCGAAGTAAAACGCCATGCAAAACAGCCGATTATCATGAAGCTCAGCCCGAATGTTACCGACATCACGGAGATGGCGAAGGCAGCCGAGGCAGGCGGTGCGGATGTGCTGTCCCTGATCAACACACTGACTGGCATGAAGATCGATATCAACCGGAGAACCTTTGCGGTAGCCAACCGTACCGGCGGTCTGTCCGGTCCGGCAGTGAAACCAGTGGCAGTCCGCATGGTTTACCAGGTGGCGCAGGCGGTCAAGCTTCCGATCATCGGCATGGGCGGTATCATGAATGCGGACGATGCGATCGAATTTATTCTGGCAGGCGCAAGCGCGGTGGCAGTCGGTACGGCGAATTTCCATAATCCGTATGCGACGGAGGAGATCGTGAAGGGCATCGACGCCTACATGGCAAAATATGGCATTGAAGATATACATGAACTGATTGGTGCGGTTCGGTAAGATAGGAGAGTATGATGGAACAGTATAAGCAGGAATTTATCAATTTCATGGTAGAGAGCGAAGTGCTCAAGTTTGGCGAATTTACCTTAAAGAGCGGACGTAAATCTCCGTTCTTCATGAACGCGGGTGCATATGTAACCGGTACGCAGCTGCGCCGTCTGGGCGAGTATTACGCAAAGGCGATTCATGACAACTATGGTCTGGATTTCGATGTCCTGTTTGGACCGGCTTACAAGGGAATCCCGCTGGCAGTTGCCACCTCGATGGCGATCAGTGAGCTGTACGGCAAAGAAGTACGTTACTGCTCCAACCGGAAAGAGGTCAAGGATCACGGCGATACCGGCATCCTTCTGGGAAGCAAGTTAAAGGACGGCGACCGCGTCGTTATCATCGAGGATGTAACCACTTCCGGTAAATCCATCGAGGAGACCTTCCCGATCCTCAAATCCCAGGCAGATGTGGAGATCAAAGGCCTGATGGTATCTTTAAACCGTATGGAGCGCGGCAAGGGAGAAAAGTGTGCGCTGGATGAGATCAAGGAACTGTACGGCTTCCCGACCGCAGCGATCGTATCGATGTCAGATGTCGTAGAGTGCCTGTACAACAAGGAGTGCCAGGGCAAGGTCGTGATCGATGATACACTGAAAGCAGCGATCGACGCATACTATGAGCAGTACGGTGCAAAATAGAGATTTGGTTCACGGAGCGGCATGCTTGAAATGGGAAATGCCATGCGACGGAGTGTAAGAAGGAGCGGATCGATATGGAAAAGATCTACAAAACGATGCAGGGAACCGGTGTGATTAATATCGTGATTGGAAGCGTGATCATCACGGTAGGGTTGGCAGCCGGTGTGATGGCGATCGTCAGCGGTGCGTTTTTACTGAAACGCAAATCAGATATTACATTCTAAAAATTGGATTTGAAACAGGGCAGATATGCCCAGTCGAAAGAGAAAAACCGTATGACCGGGGACGGTGTACGGTTTTTCTCATTTCTGGCAGTTTATGTGGGGAATTATGTGGAAACGGACAAAAACGCATCAGAAGGTGTGCTGGATATTCTTTGTCGCATACCTGGTGCTTCTTATATATTTTATGTTTTTTTCGGACGGATTCGGGCGCGCGCCGCATGTGGAGTATGCCTATAATCTCGTTTTATTTAAGGAAATCAAACGGTTTTATATTTATCGTGATATAGTGGGGACGGAAGCGTTCCTGTTAAATACGGCTGGCAACGTGGTGTGCTTCATGCCGTTTGGATTTTTCCTGCCGATCATCAGTTCGAGATTTGGAAAATGGTACCTGATGTTGATTCTGAGCTTCCTTCTGACTTTGAGCATCGAGACGATTCAGCTCGTATTCAAGGTGGGAAGTTTTGATGTGGATGATATGTTTTTAAATACGTTAGGTGGAATTGCTGGCTACCTCTGCCAGTGGATTACACGTGCAATTGGGAGGTGTCTGCATGGGACGTCAAACAGATAACCGGATTTCTGATATCCGCAAGCCGATGGCAGAACACGGCTATCTCTGTCTGGGACTGGCGGGAGTCGGTCTGCTGCTGTGCGTGGCAGGGATGGCATTCAGTGTCCGCAGCCAGGGCAATACGCCGGTCGGCGCGCTGTCGATGTGCTTTTCGAGCATATTATTTTCCGTGGCGTCGCTGATGTACGGATGGAAATCTTTTAAAGAAGAAGAAAAAAATTATATATTCGCGAAAATTGGTACGATTTTGTCGGGGCTTCTGGTCATCTGGTGGATTGTGACGATTTTGATTGGCATCCGGGGCTAAGAATGAATGGTTTTTATGCGTGGCTTGCCTGGAATGCCGGACCAATGGAACGCCGGTAAGAGCCTTTGCGGCGGGCGTGGTTTGAAAGTGAAATTTGGCGATGGCAGAAGGAGGGAAATATCTGAACATGAAATATTGGGAACTTTTGAAAGAAGAAAATGAGGCGGTTGCGGAGCGCCATGAGCTCGCGATGGAGCGCATCGGCCATATGAAAGAAGAAGCGACGGTTGGCGAGCCATACCGGGCATTTTTTGAGCGCACCGTCCAGTTTATCGAGCTGATAGAAGAAACCTTCCAGAAACAGATGGATGGGACGCTGGCGGCGATGAGCCAGGAAGAGGCGGCAGAATTTAACCGGACACTTTATGCGGATATACTTCCAGGGGCGTATGGGAAGAGCTTTGCGAACCCGGACTATGCGGCAAAAGAGCTGGGAGAGAACTATGGTCCGTGGCTGTCATTTCTCTATACGGAGATCCGCAGCGCGATCGTTTACGCCTATGAAAGCCGTCTGGTGGATGTGACGGTGTTGGAGGAACTGTTTATTGAGGTTTACAATCTGTTTGAGGGCGGGACGCCGGAGCTGGCGGAGCTTCGCGAGCCGCTTTATTATTTTGTCAGCGATTACTGTGACCGGATGCTTCCGTGGCGGGTGCGTGAGACGCTGGATCCGTCGCTGGATTTTGGAAAATCGATCATCATGGACAGTGATTTAAACGATCTGCGTTATCTGTACCGGTTTGGCGAATATATCTCGGAGACAGAGCTTGCGACGGCACGTTTTATGAATGAGCTGCCGGAGGAGACGGTACGCCGGATGGCAGATACCTACACAGAAGGCTACCGCAAGGGATTTGCGGCGACCGGACGCAGCTATGAGGGCAAGAAAACGGTGCAGATCCGTTATCACATCGGATTTGAGCGCATGATCCGGATGGCAGTGGAAAATTTCCGCGAACTCGGTCTGGAGCCGATCATTGCCCGCGCCTCCATCGGCACGGTGAACCGGATGGCGGCGCGCACGAACGGTTACTATGGCACACCGGCGAACCGCCAGTACGAGTATGATCACCGCTACGACAATGCGGTTTACCTGGACAAGGCCTTTCGTGAGCGGAAACTGTCTATTTTGAAGGTGGCATATGAGACATACAAGGATCTGGCGTCGGTATATGCCGGTCCGGCAGTTGTGGAAACCTTCGGCGAGGCCGGATTTGAGCCGGTCAATGTAGCAGCAGCCTTTTCTTTAAGTGAAAAACAGGAGAAACTGCTGTTATCCTACAGCAATGAGGCGATGCAGATTGTGGACACGTATATTCCGGGGACGGAGACGAGCTTCACAATCATTGCATTCCCGCTTCCGGAGATCGGAGCGGAGTTTGAGGCGGTTTTCAAGGAGACGATCCGCATCAATACGCTGGACTATGAGCTGTACCGCGACATCCAGCAGATCATGATCAACGAACTGGATCAGGCATCGCAAGTCCACATCAGCGGACGCGGCGGCAACCGCACCGATCTGACCGTAAAGCTTCACACGCTTGCTGAGCCGACGAAACAGTCGAATTTCGAAAACTGCGTGGCGGATGTAAATATTCCGGTTGGAGAAGTCTTTACCTCCCCGCAGCTTGCTGGGACAAACGGGCTTCTGCATGTCGGCAGCGTCTATATCGGGGAATTTCAGTTCAAAGATCTGGAAATCCGGTTTGAAAATGGTATCGCTGTCTCCTATACTTGCAAAAACTTTGAGACGGAAGAGGAAAATAAGGCGTTAGTGAAACAGATGATCCTCAAAAACCATGAGACGCTGCCGATGGGCGAGTTTGCGATTGGCACCAACACAACTGCGTATGAGGTAGCGCTGCGCTACGGCATTCTCGACAAATTCCCGATTCTGATTGCCGAGAAGATGGGACCGCACTTTGCGGTAGGCGATACCTGCTACAGCTGGATGGAGGACTGCCCGGTCTTCAACTCGGATGGACGCGAAATGGTGGCGCGTGAGAATGAGATTTCAGCAAAACGCAAAGAAAACCCGCAGGAGGCATATTTTGGCTGCCATACGGACATTACAATCCCGTACTCCGAGCTGGATACGATCGAGGCGATTCATCCAGATGGAACGAGTGTAAAGATCATCGCGGGCGGACGGTTTGCGCTGCCGGGGACGGAGAAGCTGAATGAGCCGCTGGAAAAATAGAAAGAAAAAGTCATAGAAAACAGGTTTATTCTCATATAATCTCCTGAAAAGGGATTCCGGAGCAGCCGGATGGGAGATAGAATCAGAAAATGGATAGCCGTTCTGCTGGCAGGAAGTATACTGGCGATGATTCAGTTGGTTCCGGCCGGCGGGGCGGTTTTTGTTCGTGAAAACATAGAAAATAAAGAGATTCTGGGAGAGAAAGAGACTTCTCTACAACAGACCCTTCACGCCCGCGCCTGGGTTCTCATGGATGCGGACAGTGGGCGTATTCTGGCAGGGAAAGATGCGGATACCGCTTATCCGATGGCAAGCACGACGAAGATTCTGACCTGCATTCTCGCACTGGAACAGGGAAATCCCGATGGCTGGGTCGAGGTATCAGAGAAAGCGGCCTCCATGCCGGATGTCCAGCTCAATATGCGGGCGGGGGAGCGGTACCGCCTATCGGATCTACTCTATTCCCTGATGCTGGAATCCCACAACGACAGCGCCGTGGCGGTGGCGGAGCACATCGGGGGAAGTGTGGAAGAATTTGCGGAGAAAATGAACCGGAAAGCGCGGGAGATAGGATGTAAGAATGTTTGTTTCGTAACACCGAACGGTCTGGACGTTGCGGATGCGGATGGAAACGAACACAGCGCTTCGGCGGCGGATATGGCGCGGATCATGCGCTACTGCGCGTTCCAGTCGCCGTGCCGCGAAACATTTCTGGAAATTACCCGTACGGCATCACGGACGATTCAGGATGAGTCGGGAAACCGTTCATTTTACCTGGCAAACCACAACGCGCTTTTAAGCCAGTGCGCGGAGGTGCTGTCGGGCAAGACAGGATTTACCGGGAAAGCTGGGTACTGTTATGTGGCGGCGTTAAAAAAAGAGGGAAAAGCATTTACGGTGGCGCTTCTCGGCTGTGGGTGGCCGCCGCACAAGACGTACAAATGGGCGGATATGCGGAAACTCGATCAGTATGCATTTGATACATATAACTGGTATGATATATTTGACCGGGAGAAAACATTTCCGGAGGTGGAGGTGAGGCGGGGCGTGAAAGGAACGACGGCGCTCACACTGAATCTGCCATCGGAAAAACAGATGTTTCTGATGCTTCTGCGCGCGGACGAGAAGCCAGACATCCGTTATGAGTACCCGACCGAGCTGGAAGCACCGGTTCATGAAGGACAGGAGGTCGGGCAGGCATCCTATTATATTAATGACGAGCAGGTGGCTGCTTATCCGATCTATGCGGCAGAAACAGTGGAGAAGATTGATTATGGGTGGTGTTTAAGACGATGCGTAACTTATTTTGAAAGAGAATTTCAGTCAATGTGGCAGACATGGGGAGTTTGAGTTGTTATTACTGGGCACATATGCGTGAACAGCAACGACTTGTTCACAATACTTTTACAAAAATCTGCTTTATTTTGCTGGTTAATTTTGTTATAACTATAGATAGTGTGAATTACTGAGAATCAAGGATCCGGACACGGAAACGTGGAAAGAGAGGCACGGAGGATGAAACAGACATCACTGAGTAGGGAACAGGGGCTTGCGCTCCTTCGCAAGTATAATAAAGAACCATTTCATATTTTACATGGACTGACCGTGGAGGGCGTCATGGAGTGGTATGCTGAGCAGCTGGGATACGGGGACGAAAAAGCATTCTGGGGCATGGCAGGACTGCTGCATGACATTGATTTTGAACTTTATCCGGAAGAACACTGCGAGCGGGCACCGGAGCTTTTGCGCAACGGAGGCGCAGAGGAAGATTTAGTCCATGCGGTTGTCAGCCACGGCTACGGCATACGGGTGGATGTGGCTCCGGGACATGAGATGGAAAAGGTGTTGTTTGCAGCTGATGAGCTGACAGGGCTTATCTGGGCGGCGGCGAAGATGCGCCCGTCCAAGAGCACCAAGGACATGGAGCTTTCAAGTCTTAAGAAGAAATTTAAGGACAAGAAATTTGCGGCTGGATGTTCCAGAGATGTGATCCGCCGCGGGGCTGATCAGCTTGGCTGGGAATTAGACAAACTGATGGAACAGACGATTCTCGCCATGCGCTCCTGTGAGGATCGGGTCAACAAAGAGATGGAGGAACTGGAGTTTTGAGAGAAAATAAACCAATGAAACTGTTGTCGGTAGCGATTCCGTGTTACAATTCGGCGGCATATATGCGTAACTGCATCGAATCCCTGCTGCCGGGCGGCGATGAGGTGGAGATCCTGATCGTGGATGACGGTTCCACAAAAGATAATACGGCGGAGATTGCCGATGAGTATGAGAGAAACTATCCGGGAATTTGCCGGGCGATTCATCAGGAAAACGGTGGTCACGGCGAGGCCGTCAATGCGGGACTGCGCAATGCGACGGGCGTCTATTATAAGGTCGTGGACAGCGATGACTGGGTCAACGAAGAGGCATATATGGAGGTTCTGGATACGCTGCGCAAATTTGTCCATGACAATGTGACGCTGGATATGCTGATTACCAACTTCGTTTATGAAAAACAAGGCGCAAAACACAAAAAGGTCATGAACTACAACATGGCGCTCCCAAAACGCCAGCTCATCGACTGGAACGGTGCAAGAGGCTTCCGCCTGGGACAGTATATCCTGATGCACTCGGTTATTTACCGGGTAGAAATGCTTCGAAGCTGCGGTCTGGAATTGCCGAAGCACACATTCTATGTGGATAACATTTTTGTTTACCAGCCGCTTCCACACGTAAAATCCATGTACTACCTGGATGTGAATTTTTACCGCTATTTCATCGGACGCGACGATCAGTCGGTCAATGAAAAAGTCATGATCAGCCGTATTGATCAGCAGATACTCGTCACGAAGCTGATGCTGGGATATTACGATGTGACCAAGATCAAGAATCCAAAGCTGCGCCACTACATGGTCCGCTATCTGGAGATCATGATGACAGTTACTTCAATTCTGGCGATCCGCTCGGAGACAGAGGAAAATCTGAAGAAGAAAAAAGAACTGTGGCAATATCTGAAACAGCAGAACTTCACGTTATATATGCGCCTGCGTTGGGGCTTCCTCGGACAGGGCGTAAACCTGCCGGGAAAAGGCGGACGGAAGGTGTCGATCGCCTGCTATAAGATTTCGCAGAAGTTTTATGGGTTTAACTAGAAATCCATTATAAAAATTGAAATAATATGGATTAGAAAACGAAATCAAATCTATCATAAAAGTGAAATTAAAAGATCCGATCGTCTGGAAAGTCGAGTGTTTCCAGATGGTCGGATTTTCTGATTCTATGTCAATCATTAGATATGATTCGATAAGGGATTACCACGTGATGAATGTTAGAAACCTAGTTTTCGTAACGGCTGCGGCAGGGGGGATTTATCGCAGATAAAAAGCTGGCACCTGTCATACTTTGGCGCCAGCTTATGTTTACTTGTCTTGAGAAATCCTTCACCGAATATACTCTGGTTCGTTCTCTGTCTCTTCCTGCGTGCTTCCTGCATATACTAACGGATAGATAGCTGCGCTTAAAAGAATCGCGCCTGCGACGTCCAGAACCGAGTGCTGCTTCAGCGAGACAGTTGCCATGCAGATAGCGACCATCAGGATACCGGAAAGAATCCGGATTACTTTGTGCTTTTTCAGAGACTCACTCTTCATGACCGCGATGTGGGTTCCGATGGAATTGTACACGTGGATGCTTGGAAATACATTCGTGTTCGTGTCAGCCTGGTGGAGCATATAGACCAGACGGGAACAGAGGTTCTTGTCCGGGTCTACGGCGGTCCGCAGGTCAGTTCCATTCGGGAACAGGGTGCAGATTAAGAGTGACAGCGTCATGCCGGTAAATAAAAATGCACATAACCGGTAATATTCTTCTTTGTTCTTGAAGAACAGGTATGCAATCGCAGCGGTCACATAGGCGAACCACAGTAAATATGGGATGACGAAGTATTCATTAAACGGAATCATATCATCCAGCGATGAGTGCATGATATGGTAATTGGAGGTCACGGTTTTTTCCAGATGCATAAACCACGGAAGATAGATAAATCCGTATCCCAGAATCCATATATGCCCGTATTTCTTCAGGAGTTCCTTCAGAAAATGTTTCATATCAATCAACCTCGATTTTCTTTTTATCATAAATAAATTAACATTATTTTAACATCTCTCCAAGTTCGTCTGATTATAGCACACTCACCCGCCAACTTCAAGGCTAAATAGGGATTGTTATAAATATTAAGAAAAAGGTTATGGAATGTGAAATTTGTTAAACAAAAATTTTATGGATGGACAGGGACTTTAAGTAAAATAAAAACAGCTTGCTCAACTGCAAGCTGCTTCATCAATAGCGAGAGGGGGATTCGAACCCTCGACACCGCGGGTATGAACCGCGTGCTCTAGCCAACTGAGCTATCTCGCCATATTAAATTTAGAAAAGTGGGACCTACAGGGCTCGAACCTGTGACCCTCTGCTTGTAAGGCAGATGCTCTCCCAGCTGAGCTAAGATCCCGCTGACACTCGCACAAATCACGACTGCTTTGCAAGTATAATATAAATTTTCAAGATTGTCAACACTTTTGAGAAAATAATTTATAGAAATTTTCTTATCATTTAAAAGGAAGTATGGTATACTTATCTCATGCAAAATTGTAATGGCGCTGTATCCTGTGACAGGTATTCTGGCAGGGTAAAAGATAAAATATAACGCCCCGGCAGGGGAGTTTCTGTATTTTCGGAAAGCAGGGGACGTTATGGCAAAATATGAGGATGGAGTAATGTATTATTTCATTATTAATCCCGCTTCACAGAGTGGCCGCGGCTATAAGATATGGAAGAAAATAGAGCAGCGGCTTGTGCGGGACGGGGTTGAGTATCAGGCATATTTGACAGAATATGCGGGGCAGGCGACAGAGTATGCAAGGAAGCTGACGTCCCACTGCAAGGAGGCACGGGTGATTGTGGTCGTGGGCGGTGACGGGACGATGAATGAGGTCGTGGACGGAATCGTTTCCTGCGACATGGTGACGCTGGGCTATATTCCGGTGGGGACAGGCAGTGATCTGGCGCGCGGGCTCCGGCTTTCGAGAAGACCGATGCGCGGACTGCGCCGGATTTTTAAGGCGCGGCGGATCCGGCAGATCGATTATGGTGTGATTGCATACGGCGATGATGTGCTCCGACATCGGCGTTTTATCGTCAGCGCGGGGATTGGGCTGGATGCGGAAGTATGCCAGCATATGCAGCGTTCGGCGATCAAAAATATCTGCAACCGGATTCATCTGCGGCGATTGTCGTACCGGATACTGGGATTTATACAGTATTTGAAGGCGAAACCGATCCGGGGGTATATTTTGCTCGATGGAACGCGCCGGGTGGAATTTAATTATATTTATTTTATCAGTGCACAGATTCAACCCTGCGAGGGCGGCGGATTCTGGTTTGCGCCGAAGGCGGACAGCAGCGACGGCAACCTGGAGGTCTGCATTGTCAGCCATGCCTCGAAGCGGCAGGTGCTTGGAACCCTGCTCAGGGCGTTGTTCCGGCGCTCCCACAACCGGGGGCTTCGGTGCTTCAGCTGCCGGGAGGTCCAGATCTACACGGAACGCCCGATGGCAGTTCACGTGGACGGCGAGAGCTGTCAGTACCAGAGCAATCTGGAAGTCCGCTGTATTGAGCGTAAATTAAAAATTGTTGGATAAGTGTATATTTTTCAAAAGTATAAAATAATTTATCAAATAAAGTAACTGCGGGCAGTCCGGACAGTTACAAAATGACCAAGAAAGGAACTGGAATACGATGAGAATAGGACAGGGATATGATGTGCATAAACTTGTTCCGGATCGGGAACTGATTTTAGGCGGCGTGACGATCCCGTATGAGAAGGGGCTGTTGGGACATTCGGATGCGGATGTGCTGGTGCATGCGGTGATGGATGCGCTCTTAGGGGCGGCGGCACTGGGCGACATCGGACAGCATTTTCCGGACACGGATCCGGAATATGAGGGTGCGTCGAGCATCGAGCTTCTGAAAAAGGTAGGGAAACTTCTGCAGGAACGCGGCTATGTGATTGAAAATATCGATGCCACGATCATTGCGCAGCGCCCGAAGCTGGCTGCATACCGCCCACAGATGGCAGAAAATATTGCAGATGCGCTGGGGCTTCCGGTCAGCCGCGTGAGTGTCAAGGCGACGACCGAGGAAGGGCTTGGTTTTACAGGCAGCGGCGAGGGCATTTCCTCACAGGCGATTACCCTGTTGACGGAAGTGGAGAATTACTGTTATGATAGTGAAATGATGACGCAGGCAGCGGCTTGCGGTGGATGCGGCGGCTGTGGCGGCTGTCAGGCAGCACCGGAAGCAGATTTAAAATAGAAGAGGAGTAATGAGGTTATGAAAATTTTCAACACATTGTCCCGCAGAAAAGAGGAGTTTGTGCCGATCGAACCGGGCAAGGTTAAGATGTATGTGTGCGGACCGACTGTTTACAATTTTATTCATATTGGAAATGCAAGACCGATGATCGTATTTGATACGGTCCGCCGGTATTTTGAGTACAAAGGATACGAAGTAAACTATGTATCTAACTTTACTGATGTGGATGACAAGATCATCAGGAAAGCCATCGAGGAGGGCGTGGATGCGGAGACGATCTCCAAGCGCTATATCGCAGAGTGCAAAAAAGATATGGAGATGATGAACGTCAAACCGGCGACGAAGAATCCGCAGGCGACTCAGGAGATCGGCGGTATGATCGAGATGATCAATACGTTGATCGAAAAAGGACATGCGTATGTGGCAGCTGACGGCACGGTTTATTTCCGCACCAAATCCTTTAAAGAGTACGGAAAACTGTCCCATAAAAATCTGGACGATCTGCAGTCCGGCTTCCGTGAGATCAAGGTAACCGGCGAGGAAGGCAAGGAAGATCCGACCGATTTCGTTCTCTGGAAACCGAAAAAAGAAGGAGAGCCGTTCTGGGAGTCTCCGTGGTGCCAGGGCCGTCCAGGCTGGCATATCGAGTGCTCCGAGATGTCCAAGAAATACCTTGGCGAGTCCATCGATATCCATGCAGGCGGAGAGGATCTGATCTTCCCGCACCATGAAAATGAGATCGCGCAGAGCGAGTGCGCGAATGGCAAGACCTTTGCCAACTACTGGATGCACAACGCATTCTTAAATATTGATAACCGCAAGATGTCCAAATCTCTTGGAAACTTCTTTACTGTGCGTGAGATCAGTGAGAAATACGATTTGCAGGTTCTGCGTCTCTTCATGCTGAGCGCCCAGTACCGCAGCCCGCTCAATTTCAGCGCGGATTTGATGGAAGCTTCGAAAAACAGCTTAGAGCGCATCCGCACTGCGGCAGAGCATCAGGCAGACTGCCTGAAAGCAGCGAAAGAGGGCGAGATGACGGCAGAGGAGAAGCAGAATCAGGCAGCAGTCGAGGAGTTGGTTCAGAAGTTCGAGACGGCGATGGACGATGATTTCAACACCGCAGATGCGATTTCAGCTATTTTTGAGATTGTACGCCTGAGCAACTCCACGATTTCGGAAGCATCGACGAAGGCATACGTTTCCTATGTTAAAGAGACGATGGATAAACTCTGCGATGTGCTCGGTATTATCACGGAGAAGAAGGAAGAGATTCTGGACAGCGAAGTAGAAGACTTGATCGCAAAACGCCAGCAGGCGAGAAAAGACAAGAATTTCGCACTGGCGGATGAGATCCGTGGACAGCTTCTCGATATGGGAATTATTCTGGAAGATACGAGAGAGGGCGTCAAATGGAAACGGGCTTAAATGCGTTTAAGGAAGCGCTGCATTTAAAACATGTTGAGGCGGGGGAGTATTCCCCGCTGGCGCTGGCGTATATCGGCGATGCGGTCTATGAGCTGGCGATCCGCACCCTTGTCATGAACCGCGGCAATATGCAGGTCAACAAGATGCACAAGAAGACGGCGAACCTGGTCAAGGCGGACGCACAGGCACATTTTTATCTGCTTCTGGAGGAAGAGCTGACGGATGCGGAGAAGGCGGCATACCGACGCGGACGCAATGCGAAATCTTTTACGATGCCGAAGCACGCGACGATGAAGGATTACCGGATGGCGACCGGATTTGAGGCGCTGATGGGCTATCTCTATCTGACCGAGCAGTTTGACAGGATGGCAGAACTTCTGGGAAAAGGGCTGGAACAGATGGGAGAATTAATATCGTTATAAATCATGATGAGGAAGATAGATGGAACAGGAAAATAAGCAGGAAAATAGATTTGAAGAGACGATGATCGAAGGCAGAAATGCCGTTTTAGAGGCATTCCGTTCGGGCAAGACGGTGGATAAGCTGTTTGTGCTGGATGGCTGCCAAGATGGACCGGTCAAGACGATCACGAGAGAGGCAAAAAAGCAGAATACGATCATCCACTATGTGGCGAAGGAGAGACTCGACCAGCTTTCTGAGACCGGCAAGCATCAGGGCGTGATTGCACAGGCAGCGGCATACCGCTATGCAGAGGTGGAAGATATGCTAAAGCTGGCAGAAGAGAAAGGCGAGCCGCCGTTTCTCTTTATTCTGGATGGCATTGAGGATCCGCATAATCTGGGTGCGATCATCCGTACTGCCAATCTGGCAGGCGCACATGGCGTGATCATCCCGAAACGCCGCGCAGTGGGACTGACATCGACGGTTGCTAAGACCTCGGCGGGAGCGCTGAATTATACGCCGGTGGCGAAGGTAACCAATATTTCAGCCACGATCGAGGAGCTGAAAGAGAGAGGACTCTGGTTTGTTTGCGCCGATATGGGCGGAGAGAGCATGTACCGCCTCGACTTAAAAGGACCGATCGGTCTGGTGATTGGCAATGAGGGCGAAGGTGTCAGCCGTCTGGTGCGGGAAAAATGTGATTTCATCGCATCGATCCCGATGAAGGGAGATATCGACTCCCTGAACGCATCGGTGGCAGCTGGTGTGCTGGCATATGAGATTGTGCGTCAGAGAATGATGTAGGGTAAGTGAAAGGTATCGGGCAACCGATTCCGCTACTCCCCTCCCCGTTGGAATCATATAAAAATATGAAAAGATAGGAAATGAGAATCGGATGTCTGCGAATGAAAACGGAGGCATCCGATGAAAAAAACGGGAAATTTAAAAAAATAAAAAAAATTCAAAAAAACCGTTGACAAAACGATTGTATCATGATAAACTAATCGAGGCTTAGAGATGAGCCGAAAACAAAAAGATGCTGCTGTAGCACAGTCGGTAGTGCGTCGCATTGGTAGTGCGGAGGTCACGGGTCCGATTCCCGTCAGCAGCTCTGCTAGAAAAGAACGGAAGCCTTTGATTTACAAGGGTTTCCGTTTTTTTTATTCTCTACTTGCAATTCATTCCAGTTGTGCTATAATGATAACAGTTTGGACGGGGACATAGCTCAGCTGGGAGAGCGTTGCGTTCGCAACGCAAAGGTCGCGGGTTCGAATCCCGTTGTCTCCATGATAGAGAAAGCCTTGAAAACACTGGTTTTTCCTTTGTTTTCAAGGCTTTTTTGTGTTTTTAAGATTTCAAGCGGAACAAAATATTCCGTTATAGGTACAAACTTTTCGGTACAAGGATCACACGAAAGATCACACGGACTTTCAGTATCGATGAATTTGCCGCACATTTTTTAAAAAAGAACTTTCGAAAAAATTCAAAAAAATAAAAAAAACTCTTCCATTTTGAACTACCCTATGTTATAATAAACTCACTTGTGAGTCAGAAAGACAAGCAAGCGGGCATGGCGGAATTGGCAGACGCGCCAGATTTAGGTTCTGGTACGAGAGTGTGCAGGTTCAAGTCCTGTTGCCCGCACTAGAAATTACGCAGAAGTGGCGGAATTGGCAGACGCGCACGGTTCAGGTCCGTGTGATGGCAACATCATGAGGGTTCAAGTCCCTTCTTCTGCATGATTAGCTGCAGAACCTGAGTGCAGCGTGGAACTCCCAGAGATGATTTCTCCGGGAGTTTTTCTTTTTCTATACAAGGAATCAAAAAGGGGCAGACGCGCAAGCGAAAGCCCCTTTTGTAATTCGAATTTGTAATATAAATCAAAAAATTAGAATTTCTGAAATTCTTCTACATTTATTACAAATACGGTTGCTCCGCCGACTTTCATGTTCATCGGAACGGTCATATTAACGGTCGGGCAGCAGTTTCCGGCCATGGTCGGCGGCGTGTATACAAGCTGCTCGCGGGCACCGGACATTTTTTTGATGATGGAGATGGCGTCCTCGACGCGTTCATCTTCGACACCGAGCATCAGGGTTGTACTTTTCTTTTTCAGAAAGCCGCCCATCGTGGAAAGCTTGGTGACAAAGAAGGAGTGCTGGTTTAATTCATATACTAAATCATCGGCGTCCTCACTGCCAATGATTGCGATAATCATTTTCATAAGCGGTACCTCCTGAAAAATTTTCTATTATTGTACCATTAATTTATGAAAATGGAAATAAAAAAATGAGAAATTTATGTTAAAATATAAATGATTATGATTGCTTGCAGGTGAGAATTTTTTGGACTGAAAATTCCATCTGCCGCAGGAATGGCGGCAGATTTGCGGGATGAGAGAAAGGCAGAAGTATGATTCGAAATATAGTATTTGATATGGGAATGGTTTTACTGGAGTATGATCCGGTCAAGGTGTGCTGGGAGTACACAGATAATCCGGAGGATGTGGAGTGGATGCACCGCGAATTGTTTGATTCGAAGGAGTGGTCGCTTTTAGACGAGGGAACGCTGACGGATGCACAGGCGCTGGAGCGGGTGCAGAAACGCCTGCCAAATGAACATCTGCGCTGGCTGGCGAAGGAAAGTCTGGAACACTGGCATGAGTACAACATCTGGGCAAAGCCGGGGATGGGAGAGCTGGTGAAGGAACTGAAAGAAAAGGGCTGCGGCATCTACCTCTGCTCGAATTGTTCCGTGCGCCTGCGTGTGTTCGAGTATGAGATTCCGGGCATTGAATATTTTGATGGCACGCTTGTCTCAGCGGAGGAGAAGCTGGCGAAGCCGAATCCGGCGATCTATGAGAGATTGTTTGAAAAATTTCATCTCAAAGCGGAAGAATGCTTTTTCATCGATGACCGTCAGGATAACATCGATAGCGCGAAGGGCTGCGGCATGGATGGTTACTGTTTTGCGGACGGGAATGTGGAGAGGCTGCGGGCGTACATGGAGGAGATGGAAATATTATAGAAAAGCAGTGCAAGGTGCCCGATAAAAAGATTATTTTCCTAAAAAACACCGGGAGAGTCATAAGCTGATGAAAAGAAAGTGAAAAGGTTTTGGAATCAGGTACTTATGGTCTAAAAAAAATACAAAATCAGAAAGAAATTTGATTGATAATAATATCACAATATGAGATAATGAAGAAGAATGGGGAAAGATGCATTTTTAGTAAATTCCCCTGGAAGATGCATGTGAACAGGCAGTTTTTTGACCGGGAATCTCCGGTGAAAGGCTGCGTCTGTTTTATAACGGATAGTGAGGAGGTCATTATATGAGAGTATCGATTTGTATCGGAAGTGCCTGTCATCTGAAAGGATCCCGCGAGGTAATCCAGAAGCTGCAGAAGCTGGTTTCAGAGAATCATCTGGACAGTGAGGTGGATTTAAATGGAGATTTCTGCAGCGGCAACTGCCGTAAAGGTGTCTGTGTGACGGTAGATGGAGAACTGTATTCCGTAAAACCGGAGACAACGGAAGAATTTTTCCAGAAGGAGATTCTGGGACGCCTGAACGCGTAATCGTTTACATATAACGGCAAAAAGAGAGGGAGAGTCTATGCCGATTATTGATTTTAAGGCGACGATGTGTAAGCATTGTTATAAATGTGTGCGGGGCTGCGAAGTGAAATCAATCATGATCCGGGATGGTCATGCATATATCATGCCAAATCGCTGTATTCTCTGTGGGCAGTGCCTTTTGAACTGCCCGCAGTCGGCAAAACGTGTTCCGAGCGAACTTTCCAAGGTCAAAAAGCTGATTGAGAGCGGCGCACCGGTTATTGCATCGCTGTCGTCTTCCTATATGGGGGTTCTGCCGTATAAAAAGCGGGGGCAGGTCAAGTCAGCATTAAAAAAGCTGGGATTTACGAATGTTTGTGATGCGGCGGAGGGCGCCGCGCTGGCGACGGAAGAGTATGTCCGTTTATTAGAGCAGGGCGAGATGAAAAATATCATCACAACTGCCTGTCCGAGTATCGTGAACCTGATTGAGATTCATTATCCGGAACTGATCAAATATCTGGCACCGGTGCTGATTCCGTCGGGGATCCATACGCGCATGCTGCACGCGGAGTTCGGCGAGGCGGCGAAGGTGGTTGTGATCGGACCGTGTATCGCGGAAAAAGAGAAAAACAGGGTTGTGAAGCCCGATGCAGTCCTCACATTTGAGGATTTAAAACAGTGGCTGTCAGAGGAACAGATCGAGATCGAAGCATGTGAGGAAGAACCGTTCGAAGATCGTGAACCGGGCGCGAATCTGCGTTATCCGGTCAGCGGCGGACTGCTTACGGCGGTGACGGCGACCCAGAAGAAACCGGACAAGTACCGCAAGTTCTACGTCAGCGGCGTGAAGGACTGCCTGGATGTCTGTGAGGCGATGAAAACCGGCGAGGTGGCTGGCTGTTTCATTGAGATGAACGCCTGTCATGGAGGCTGTGTCAATGGACCGTCCACGGCGACCTCAGTGTCGAGTTTTAAAGTTAAGCTGGATCTGGAAGCGATGCTTCCGAAGGAACCGGCAGATCTATCCCTGATGCATGAGGCGGCGCGCCAGGTGGAGATTCACCGGACGTTTGTGGATCGTTCCCAGAAGGAGCCGATTCCGACCGAGGAAGAGATCCGGGAGATCTTGAAAAAGACGGGCAAGATGACGCCGGAGCAGGAATTAAACTGTGGTGCGTGCGGTTATCCGACCTGCCGGGAGAAGGCGATCGCTGTTTTCCAGAAAAAGGCGGAGGTCGATATGTGTATTCCGTACCTGCATGACCGGGCGCAGTCGCTGTCTCATCTGGTGATGGATACGTCCCCGAACCTGATCATGATCATCGACGATGATATGCGGATCCGGGAGTGTTCGGTGGCGGCAGAAATGTATTTCGGCGTCAAACCGGAGGCGATCAAGGGAAAACCGCTGGAGGACTTTATCAACGCCGAGGATGTACGCGAGGTATTCCGGACGCACACAAGCGTCCACAGCCGGAAGGTGATCTATCCGGATCGGAATCTTGTGACGCTTCAAAACATTGCGTATATCGATGACGGCAATTTTGTCATTGCCACGATCATTGATGTGACGCGCGAGGAAAAACAGGCAAAACAGGAATATGCCAAGAAAAAGGCGACCATTGATCTGGCACAGAATGTCATTTACAAACAGATGATGGTTGCACAGAATATTGCCGGACTCTTGGGTGAGACGACGGCGGAGACGAAGACAACCCTGATGAAGCTTTGTTCCCTGATTGACGATGAGAGCGAAAGTGAGGTCCGATAAATGGGAGTAACCGTAGATGTCACGTTTAAAAGTCTGAATAAGTATTCAGAGATCCTGTGCGGCGATACGGTAGAGTGCCTGAAAACGGAAGATTCGGACGTTATCATTCTGGCGGACGGCATGGGAAGCGGCGTCAAGGCGAATATTCTTTCGACGCTGACGGCAAAGATTCTGGGTACGATGTTTTTAAATGGAGCCACGCTGGAGGAATGTGTGGAGACGATTGTGCAGACGCTTCCGATCTGTCAGACGAGACAGGTGGCGTATGCGACGTTCTCGATTCTCCAGATTTTCAACAACGGCGAGGTATATTTAGTTGAATATGATAACCCGCGATGCATTTTTTTGCGCTGTGGTCATGTGGTGGAGCTGCAGAAATACAAGCGTCTCGTCAAGGACAAGGAGATCAGCGAGTGCCGGTTTCAGGTTCAGAAGGGTGATGCGCTGGTACTTGTCAGCGACGGCGTGACGCACGCGGGAGTCGGAAAGAGCGGCAAATATAAATTTGGCTGGCCGTGGGAGTCGGTGGCAGAGTTTGTTTCGGAACAATGCCTGACCTCTCTTTCGTCGGCACGTATGGCGGCGGCACTCTGTGCGGAATGCAGCCAGATTTACGAGGGAAAACCGGGCGATGATACGACGGTTGTGGTAGCCCGGATCATTGACCGGAAACCGGTCAACCTGATGACGGGACCGCCGCTCGACCGCAACGACGATGAGACGATCACGGCGGATTTTATGAAAGATGAGTCGGCAAAGCACATTGTATCGGGCGGAACCAGCGCGACGATCCTGTCGCGGGAGCTGGGACGACCGCTGCGGGTATCAATGGATTACAGCGACCCGGATATTCCGCCGATCGCTTTTATGGAAGGCATCGATCTGGTGACGGAGGGAGTCCTGACGCTGCGGAAAGCGATCGAACTTCTGAAACGCTATCTGATCGAATGCGATTTAAGTTCTGAGTTTTTCAGCGAGTTGGACAAGAAAAATGGTGCGTCCATGATCGCGAAGATTTTGATAGAAGACTGCACGGAATTACATATGTTTGTGGGAACGGCGGCGAACAGCGCCTACCAGAATCCAGGGCTGGCGTTTGATCTGGGAATCCGCCAGAACCTGGTCAAACAGCTAAAAGAAGCAGTCGAAGGTATGGGAAAGAAAGTTACGGTAACGTATTATTAATAAGGAGGATAAACCATGGTAACGAATGACGCGACAATTCTGCGCATCAAACATGAGATACTTTATGAGGTAGCAAAGCTTGCCTGGAATGATCAGTTAGAGGACGGAAGAGACGATATTCCGTACAAAATCAGCCCTGGTCCGCAGGCACAGTACCGCTGCTGTGTATACAAGGAGAGAGAGATTGTCCGCCAGAGAATCCGTCTGGCAGAAGGTAAATGTCCGTCTGACCGCAATACAAACAACGTCGTACAGGTTATCAATGCAGCCTGTGAGGAGTGCCCGATTGCGTCCTACACAGTCACCGATAACTGCCGTAAATGTATGGGTAAAGCCTGCCAGAACTCTTGTCCGTTTGGAGCGATCAGCATGGGAAATACCAAGGCGCACATCGACCCGGATAAATGCCGCGAGTGCGGAAAGTGTTCCCAGGCATGCCCATACAATGCGATTGCCCATCTGGAGCGCCCGTGTAAGAAGGTCTGCCCAGTGGATGCGATTACCTACGATGAGTATGGTATATGTGTGATCGATGAGAAAAAATGTATCCAGTGTGGCGCCTGCATCCATTCCTGCCCGTTTGGTGCAATCGGTTCCAAAACCTTCATGGTCGATGTGATCCGCCTGATCAACGCAGGCAAGAAGGTCGTAGCGATGCTGGCACCGGCGACCGAGGGTCAGTTTGGACCGGATATTACGTTTGCAAGCTGGAAAACAGCTTTAAAGAAGATTGGGTTTGCAGATATGATCGAGGTTGGTCTGGGCGGCGATATGACCGCGGCAGCTGAGGCAGAAGAGTGGGCGGAAGCTTACAAAGAGGGCAAGAAGATGACGACCTCCTGCTGTCCGGCATTTGTCAACATGATTAAACAGCATTTCCCGCAGTTGCTTGACAATATGTCCACGACGGTTTCCCCGATGTGTGCGGTCTCCCGTATGCTGAAGGCTCAGGATCCGGAGGTTGTCACCGTCTTTGTCGGACCGTGTATCGCGAAGAAGAGCGAGACGCTGGATCTGAATATTCAGGGCAATGCGGACTATGCGATGACTTACGGAGAGATCCGTGCGATGATGCGGGCGAAAGATGTAAATCTGGAGCCGGAAGAGAACAGCATGCAGGAAGCCAGTGTATTTGGAAAACGCTTCGGCAATGGCGGCGGCGTAACAGCGGCGGTATTAGAATGTCTGAAAGAGTCTGGTGAGAATACCGATATCAAGGTAGCGCGCTGCAACGGTGCGGCTGAGTGTAAGAAAGCCCTTCTTCTTCTGAAAGTGGGACGTCTGCCGGAGGACTTCATCGAGGGTATGGCGTGCGTCGGTGGCTGTGTCGGCGGACCGAGCAAGCACAAAGCCGAGATGGAGGCGAAGAAGTCGAGAGACAAACTCATCGCCGAGGCAGATGCAAGAGAAGTACATGAGAACCTGAAGGCGTATGATATGTCGTCGTTCTCGATGCATCGGCATTGATGTGGGATGTTCTTGGGAGAATGTGCGTGTTCTGAGAATTTGGCTGAGATAAAATAAACTAAAATTTATATATGAGTTAGTGGGAAAGTGCCTGCTCTGGAAAATGAAATTTGGAATGTGAATTTTATTTTCTGGGGCGGGCGTTTTTCGTTGTGAAAATTCCAAAAGAGTTCTTGCATTTAGAGAATAGATGTGTTAGACTCAGTATATCTTATCGAAATGAACTGCGGTCGCAGGTGGTTTCGTTCTAATTTATCTTTTTATTCTGAGTAATTTGTGAGGTGCGTTTCGCACAGAATTCGATGATTTAGGAAAATTTGGGAGAATCGGATAACTGTATCGTTATAAAAAATGTGCAATATATTATATGATATATGCAATGCAAAATGAAAGCTTTTTATATACAGAAAGAACCGCTGTCTGACTCAGAGTGAGGGTGTGTTTTGAATCAAATTAGAACTTATATAGTTACTGTTCACGGGTAGGCACTTTTGGAACCGAAAGTGCCGTAAGAAAACGTGGTGGCAGCAGGAATTTGCCGTATTTAAATGCGAAGCCACGGCAAATTCCGTTACTGGGCACGTATGCGTGAACAGTAACCTTATATAACTTGCGAAAGAGGATAAGAAAAGGGATGTGAAAAAGGTTTGAGGGGGGAGGTTTGAGTTGTTAAAAATAAACATGGGGGCTCATAAAGGGCGTCGCTGCCGGAATGGTACCATTTTGGGAATATCACTGATATTGATATTTTCATCCGGTAGAATGGCGCAGGCAGCTGAAAATGCAGTGAAACAGGCAGAAACAGCTGTCATAGTCGGCTACAGCGTTTCATTTATAGATGCTGAGAATGCAAATCATCTTATATTTCATACGCAGACGGGAAAAGTTTTGGAAGGAACTTCCCTGAACGTATCTTTCCCAGAGCAAATCATAGGGAGCGACGGGCATATCTGGAAATCAGCGGTACAGTCACCGCAAATATTTGAATTGTATGGAACAGGAACTGAAAAAATTTATATCAAATATGAAAGAGGCGGCAAGGTTCCAGAAATGGGAGCAGAGGAGGATGCCGCCATGCTGGCGCTTCGGAAACGCCTGGAACGATGGAAACAGAGCGCATGGGAGGCAGAGTGCGCCATATTTGGGCGCGAGGATGCGGCGGTATCGGGCAGCGGTTCCGGTCTGACCGTTCAAAATCAGTCGGAAAATGATGCCAGGATCCGGAATCTGGTATCTGCGATCGGGGATGCGGCGTGGCATGAATTTTATCTGATTGGTCAGGATTTTACACCATCGGCAAAAACAATCGGGGTGGAATACGACGCAGTTTATTCTGAGGTGGAAGAGGATTCCTTTTCGGTGGATGGAAAGGAATATATCATCACGCGCATCCGGGTGCGGAGAAACTGGGATGACCGTACTTGTACGCATCAGTGGAGCCAATGGGAGTGGGAGGAAAATGATTGCTTAAAGAATGGGCGGGCAGTGTATGTCTGCGGACGATGTCAGAAAGAAAAGATAGAGCACCTTCCGGCGCTGGGGCACCTGGATGAAAACGGGGATCAAATCTGTGACCGCTGTGGAAGTGTGGATTGGAGCGAAAGTGAAATGCCCGAAAAAGTGATCTGGAAGGAGGGCGATGTCCAGCTGCGCAAGGTGGGCGGAGAGATTTTGTCATTTACCTGTATCGACGACGATTACCATGACTGGCAGGATGGGCATCGGAAAGCAGCGTTGTTTCTCTGTGACCGCGTGATCCGGGCGGATGTGGACACGGAGCCGGGAAAAAAGATGAAGATTTTCTCGTTTGGCAAAGACAATAATTATAAAACTTCGCAGGTGCGCGCATGGCTGCAGAAAAACAGTCAGAACAGCAGTTTCTGTCTGGAACCGATCCATACGGGAATCCAGACCGCGTACACGGGAAGCACGGCGGCTGGTGCATTTTCGCAGACGTCCGGGCGGGAACTGGCGCGTCATGATATTGGTTTTCAGCTTATGAATGACCAGCTTTTCTGCCTGTCATTGGAAGAGGCACTTGCGTACCGGGAATATCTATGGCGGTTTGATTCCGGGGATGATAACCCACAAAGTCAGGTCAGTGCCTATTCACAGGGATATTATCTGCGGACGCCTTTTTATTTGCAGGATGAAAACGGGAAATTCATTTATAATCAGCAGATTTATGGCGTTGATCTGGTAAATGGCTGTCTGCGTCCGGTGAGGACGGACAGTGAGACATATGGAGTACGTCCGGCATTTGCACTGTCACAGATGTAAAAAAGAATACTTGTTGAGCTTGGAAAGCGGGAGTGAAGCTGTTTGGCAGTTTGATTAGGAAAGAGATTGGACAAGGGGAAATCAATCTAATGTTTGGGGAAAGAGGGGAACGTGTATGGGGAAAAAGAAGATGAAAAAAGTGATTCCATTTGCGGTGATGACGACGATGCTTTTGTCGGCGACGCTGCCGGCGTTTGCGGCGAGCGGGTTTGTGTTTGAGGATTGGGATTTGGGGATTGTTTCGGAAAGAAAGGAAAAGTTGGATGATACAGACGATGCCATAAAAAGGCAGAAAGAATGGCAGAAACTGGCTGCATCGTCCAGTGAGCTTATGAATGCGGATGTGAGGGCAACCCCATCTGAATTACGTTCTTCCAAAGTCATAGAGGCAACTCCTTCACAATTAATCATGCCGCGCGTTAGCGTCAGCGCCAGCCTCGGAAATCTCTGGGAAAACTGGGATGTGGCGGATTTGAGCTTTCTGGATGGAACACATGGACTTGGAACGAAACAAAAACCGTATCAGATACGCACGAAACATCAGATGATGGGACTTAGCTTCCTGGCGGCGTTTGGCATGCAGCCGGATTACGGCGAGGTGGAAGAAGAGATCGTGGGGGATTACCGGGGCGCATGGTTTGAGCTGACGGCGAACATCGATCTGGGAGGAATGGACTGGAATCCGATCGGTTATTACCGGGATGATTCGGAATTTTCAGGGGAGGTGACGCACCCGTTTACGGCAAATCTGGATGGAAACGGTTATAAGATTTCAAATTTCCGGTTTGCAGGAGGCAGTTCGCCGAATGTTGGATTCTTTGGTGCGCTGGATGGGGCGGAGATCCGAAATCTGACGCTGGAACCAGGAAAGCCGGTCAAAGGAGTGCGTCAGGTGGGAATTTTGGCAGGAAATGCGAAGAATTCCAAGATTTTTAATTGTCAGGTAAAAGGCGATGTGGAAGGAACCGGAGCGGTCGGTGGAATGATCGGGCACATGGAAGGCAGCACGGTGGAAAACGGAATGGCACAGGTAACCGTCCGAACGACGGGACGTGCAGCCGGAGCGCAGGCGCTTGCGGGCGGAATCGCCGGGGAAGCGGCGGATGATTCTCGTATCATTGACTGCCAGGTCCGCACCGGGGATAACAGTACCTCGCGGATTCAGGGAACGGATGCGACTGTCGGCGGAATCGTGGGGCTTCAGAATGGGGCGGCTCTCTACAATACCTATGTAAATGGCACGATCGGCGGTTCTGGCAGCCAGAATGTCGGAGGACTCGTTGGAGAACGAATCAGCGGAGACTTGAAAGTGGGGCGGTTTGAGGGAACGATCGGTCAGTCGGGAACCGGGGCTGCCGGACACAGAGGAACCTTCATCGGATACCGCGCACCAGCTAATTATTTTAAATATGGGGATGACATCGCGTACCTGTTTGCGGATACGGAGGCGAAAATCGCAAACAATGTCTGTGGAAGCGGCATTTCAGATGATAACCAGTATACATATGCGGCGCACATCGGATATTCCCACGCGAAGGACAATTTCTTCACGCTGGTATCCGGCGGTGTCACGCGGGATGTGGACGAGCGATATTTTTATGAAGAACTGGAACAGGGGATTCTCTCGATTGTGGATGAAGAGCTGGGCGGGGAGATGGATGCGGAGTCGGTGGGGTATGATCTTGACCATTTTGCACCAAATGATGCGGGACGCCCGGTCCGTGGTTATCTGATTACGATTCCGCAGATCGATACCGTCTCCAATGGAACGAATTATTACGATGTGGCAGTGCTGGAAGCACGGGGAAATGGCGCGTATTACCGGACACTCGATAAAAAACACCGCGGTGCGGTGGCACCGGGAAAGACGGTGACGGTCAGCACCTCGGCAAAGCAGGCGGAAAAAGCGCGCTTTCAGATGGAGGGAGTTCCGACGTACACGCGTGGGAAGAGCCGGAAAGATACTACTTATGTAAATGGCGGCGAGTACCGTTTTACGATGCCGGAGGAAAATACGCAGGTGTCGGCGGTTTATAAAAAGGTGGCAGTTTCGGTCGGGCTGACGCCGGGCGTGACGAAATTCCAGGTGGTGCAGGAGCGGACCGGAAACCGGAAACATCCGACGAAAGTCACACGCGTGATGGATGGAAATGGAAAATTGATTGCGACGTACATCCATGGAAATCTGCAGGCGGGAACACAGGTGCATCCGGTGACGGTGCAGGCGATTGTGGATCAGAATAATGATGTGGCGGATGCATCGGTGCGCTGGAGTATCGATGATTCAGATTTGATTACGTTACTTCCAAATGACGATGAGGAAAGTGGTTATACGAAAAAGAGCGCGTCGGTCCAGGTAAATTTAAATAGTTCGTTTATCGCTAATATAGTCCGGAAACTGGAAAAAGAGCAGGCGGACCGCGGATACCAGTATGCGATCGGAAGCGACATATACGGAGCGGGGCATCAGAACGGCGGCGTGGCAGTGCTAACGGCAGAGACGAAACCGGCGGCGAGCTTTGATGGAAAGCCGTGCCGGGGAAATGCGCGGATTGAGGTTACGTTCCAGATCAAGGATCAGACCTATGTAGCCAATGAAGGTGCGGCACTAAATCAGGATCAGTTGAAATTTGAGGTGGTGCGGACATTAACCGGAAATCGGAAACATCCAGATGAAACGATTCAGGTCACGGCACCGCAGGCGCTGAGTGCGTCTTTTACACCGGATTATTTTGACCGGAAAGATATATCGTGGACTGTCGGTGATGCAGCACTGATTTCGGTGGATGGCGAGGACAAGTCTGCCAGTGTGCAGGCGAAAAAGAATGCAAAATGGATCCGGGATCTGATCGCGGCAGATCAGGGCAGACATGTGAATACACCGTATGAAATACAGACAGCTTCCGGCAGCCGCACGACGAAGGTGACAGTGATCGGCGATGATATGCTTGGAAACCGGCAGACGGCATCGTGCAGAGTACAGGTGGATTTCCGGACAGTGGACGAATCGAAGATTTATGTGGAAGGCATCAGCCTTATACCGAAAACGCTGCAATACGAGATCAAACGCACCCGGACGGGGGCAGGTTATCGTCCGGTGGAGGCATGGACGGGAACCGGTGCGAAAAAGCTGGCAGCGTCGGTATTTCCGGCGCAGGCGTTTAACCAGAAAGTGACATATCAGGCAAGTGATGATTCGCTGTATGTATCATCGGATGGAACCGTGACGGTCAATACGACGGCTTCCTGGATACAGGAGCTTGACCGTCAATACTTAAAATCAGGCAGCCATACGGCATATGTGACCGTGAAAACCGAGGATGGTGGCTTCACGGACCGGGCGGCAGTCACAATTCAGTATGAGGCGGTCGATCAGACATACAGCGGAGGTTCCCATTCGGGCGGAGGTTCTCATTCGGGCGGCGGCTTGGGTGGAGGCTCTTCTTCTGGAAAGGGGGCAGCGGCAGGAAGCAGTGCAGCGAATGCAACCGGACCGGCATCGGGGTTCAGTGATTTGACAGGAGCGGGTATTGGAAATCTGACAGAAGGACAGGCAGGCCCCGGGCAGAATGCGGATGCGGCAGTCATACCGGAATATGTAGTAGCTGGAAACTGGCGGAAGAATGCAGATGGAAGCTGGCAGTTTGAAGCGGGCGGTAGAAGCTATGCTTCTGAATGGGCGGCTGTCCACAATCCATATGCCGATCCGGCAAAGGGGCAGAGTACGTTTGACTGGTTCCGATTTGATGCAGATGGCAGGATGGTGAACGGCTGGTATACGGATGTGGATGGAAACACATATTATCTCTGGAAGGAAATAGATGGAACACAGGGGCGTATGCTGACTGGCTGGAACTGGCTGCCGGGAAGCGATGGAGTGTTTCATTGTTACTATTTTCAGGAAAAATCTGATGGAATGAGGGGACGTTTGTATCGAAATACGCACACGCCCGATGGAAATTTAGTCAATGCGGATGGTGCCTGGGTGCTGGACGGAATAGTACAGACGAGAAGCTGAGAGAGGAGGAGAGAAGAAAACAGAGGTAAACAGGAAAAAGGAGGGATTTTTTCCATAAAAATGAAGTGGAATGAGACAAAAAGAATGAAAAATGGGGGTATAAAAAATGAAACAGGATAAGAAAACAACCAATAAATCGGGATGTACAGCCGTACTGGCAGCAGCCATGATCGCAGCCGGAGGTTTCAGCGCTTATGCGGGCAATCAGGGGACGCATGGCGGTGAATGGAAGGACACAGAAAGCCTGAGATGGGAGTGGCAGAATGGAGAGATGAGTTTTTATGGAAATGGAAGTATTTTTTCAGAGCAGCACCCAGAGATCACCGATCCGGAATATTACCTGAAAGAGGCAGTCCGTTATCCGGGGGAAGCAAATCCAGGGTGGAATACGAAGGGAGAACCGAAAGCAAATTATAGCTGGGCTTCGGTCGAAGAACTGCAGAAATTTGTCAATAGTTTTGACTGGATTCATTTGGATGAAAAAACGCGTCTTCTGTATGTGCATAACCGGATTGCAAACGGAGAGGGAGGTTTTAACCAGAATCATTACGGTTCGCCGGAAGAGGCAAAGGATTTCCCGGTTTTGGAAGGAGGCGTTGGCGTCTGCCGGGATTTCGCGGAAGAATTTCAGTTCCTATGCCAGATCGTAGGGCTGGAGTGTGTGACCTACACGCCGGAATATCTCCATGATGCGTGCCTGGTGCGGATCGGCACGCAGTGGTATGCGACGGATCCGACCTCCAGCCTGCCGCTATTTTCAAATGCGAAAACATATCCGGTTGACTTTGAGACGGAGTTTTACCGCTATGAGAATAAGGAGCGGGAGCAGAGACGAAAGGAGTATGAAGCGGATCCAGACAGTCTTGCCAATGTGCTGGCGCTGACCTTGAGTATGCGGGGAGAAGGGACGATTTCCGAGGCTGCCTGGGAGAAAATACAGGCACCGATGGGGCAGATAGAAGAACAGTGGGGACGACAGGAAATATCAAGACAGGAGTATGAAAAGGGGATTATCTCGCTGCTGAAATCAGTTTGGGGAACTGAGAAATAAAGAAAACGAGGGACTGCCGGTGTTAAGGGGCGCGGGGCAGTAAAAACGAGGAGGAAGTTTATGGGGGAGTATCGGTATAGAGAGAATGTGAAACGGGGGATGGCGTTTGTACTGGCAATTATATTGGGAGGAATGGCTTTTTTGCCAGGATTCCCGGTTTTTCCGGCGAAAGCGGCACCTGCGAGCGGTCAGCAGACAACACTGACGACAGCCCATGGCGATACGCTGCTGGGACACAAGCTTTATTGTATCGATAAGGGCGGTTATGCGATCTGGGGAATTGCAGAAAAAGGGGATCTCTATGAAGCACACCGTCCCTCCCAGGCATCCGTTCCGCTGAGCAGTCAGGAACAGAAATATGTATTTTGGGCGATGCTCTCGCTCAGAGCAGCGCTGGGGGATGAAAAGGCAAATACATTTATCCGGGCGATCAATGTGGCAGCAAAAGCACAGGGAAAACCGGAAATTATCAAGATGGTGTCCGAGGAAGATCTGAAAACAATCCTCTATGTTCCAGCTGTGCGGGCAAAATATCCGTGGCTGGAGGCAGCTGCGTCAAATAGTGAGGCGTACATGCAAATGGGAGGAATGCTGTCTGGCGGAGGCAGCGGAAAGGAAAATACCGGTGTCGGCGGCGGAAAGATTCCAAATGTGATAGCTTCCAGCACCTCGCTGGGAACGGCAAAACAGGTAGATGCGGCGACTCTGACGCTGTCGTTTGCGCCGGATGGCTCGGATTGGGATTTTATCCGTTCTGTACCGCTTGAATTTTCAAACAATGACGGTGTTTCATTCAGCCCGGTTCCGACCGATGGATGGACGTATACAAAAACCGACTCGCAGATTGTATTTAAAAATCCAAATCCAAAACCGTCGAAAGCCCTGATTCGTTTCCGGGTGGAAGGAACCCCATACGCTTCGGGCGGCGGGGGATATGCTTCGGCGGAGGAGGCGATTGACCAGTCGCTTCAAATCTGGGAGTGTGTGACCTGTTCGGGGACACACGGAGGCGGAACGCCTGCCAAAAGTGATCCGTGGATTCATCAGCGGATGGCATGGATGGAGCTCGGAATGGTTCCGGTCAATTATTTTGCTGCATTGGCGGGCGATCCAACCCCGGTACCGGAGCAGGGAGGCATTCAGTTTGAGGTATTTAGGCATGAAGAGGATTTTACTTCCACCTATAATCTACAGATGTATAAATACGATCATGAGACAGGGAAAGCGCTGGAAGGGGCGCGGTTTGGCTTCTTTGAGCGCTTTGACGATAAGAACAGGGTAAATACTGAGCGGGACGGAGCTGCCGAATTGTATGAGGGCGGAGAACCATATGCCAGTCATTATCAGGATGAGCCGGTTCTCTGGGATGGTTTCAGACAAGTGGGTTCGGCGGTAACAGATGGCGATGGCTACGCCTCCCAGACAGTGGAACACGGTTATCACTATGATAAGACATTCTGTGACGGTCATCCGGCGCCGGCCTTTGTACCTGTTCCAGAGGAAGAGGAGGACGAAGAGGGAGAAGTCATCAATGAGGATGAGATTGAGGCGGCGCAGGCAGAAAATATCCGCCTGGCAAATAGCTGGCTTTTGTGCGAAGAGGAATGTGAAAGAAAGGCGGGCGGAGACTTTGAGGGCGTCCATTTCCACTGGATAATGGAGGAGGTCGATGCAGGGGAGATAGAAGGTATCGCGTCAGACGGCGGCTCCGAGGGAGAAACACCCGATGCGGGACCGATGACAGGGGCAGACGGGGAAACTTCGTATGCAAAGTCTGGCTGCCAGGAGGACTGTGGGCAGACGTATGAGAAGTTCATTTCCATGAAGTACAGTTATACCTGGAAAGAATTTAAAGCGCGGGATGGATATATTCTGCATGATGAACATGCAGATGACCTGCCAATTGAGATTATCACAACCGATGCATCTGAGCATGGGGCAAATGCAGCCTTTGGAGGCGGATATTCGCGTGATGTGGTGCTGGGAACGAAGAGTGTGAGAAGAAGTCAGGGCATCGGAGAGGCTTCCGGAAATCAGAATGGAGAAAGTGAGGCGAAGGCAGGAATTTCTGAAAAAAATGGCTGGGATCGTCGAAGTGCGTCTGGCTGGACGATCCGGGAAAATTTAGCGGCTTTTCTGGGGGAGAGTCCTGCATTTCCAGGGCCGTTAAAAATGCGTGTTTTGCCGCAGAGGGTGGTTCTGTTTACGGCATTGGATGCAGCGCTTCTGGGGAAAGGGACACCGTCGGAGGCGGAGATAGGAGAAAAACCGCAAGATACAGGAAGCAAAGCGGGGAGAAATAGGAGTAAGACAAGTGAAAACAAACAGGACATAAATGAAAAAGGCAGAAAATTGACACAGGAGAAGAAGGAAGCAACTGCCTCGGAGATGAAAGTCTCTATTTCGGAGCGTCTGGTAAATCGCGTCCAGAAAGGTTTTGTGTTTATTGATGAAGCGGATGATGATTTAGAAGAAGCAGAAAAAGCGGAACGTACAAGTATTCGGCGATATATGGCAACCGGCTCAGATTTATTGACAACCGAGGCAGGTTTTTATACAAGCTGGCATTCACCTTCTTCGTTGTATCAAAATCCGCAGTTGTCACAAAGAACGGAAACACTGGCGGGTGCGGCAGCAGAGTCTCTATTTTTCCCAGCCTATGAATCGGCGCTTGTTTCCGCGAGTGTGGGTTCAGCGATAGAGCCGGGAAGTGCTGGCAATTTCAGCCATTGCAATGGGGCAGACGGCGAGAAAGATGCCTGGAGGATCTACGATCACCGGACAGAGGGCGAGGTACATATCAATAAAAAGGATCTGGATCTGAAAAAGGGCGAAAATGAGTCTTACAATGCGCTTGGGGACTCACAGGGGGATGCAACGCTGGAAGGCGCAGTGTATGGCTTGTTTGCAGCAGAAGATCTGCTGCATCCGGATGGGAAAACAGGGGTAGTTTACCGGGCCAATCATCTGGTGGCGGTGGCGACGACAGACAAAAATGGAGATGCCTCGTTTCTGGCATGTACAGAGGCGCCGGGGCGAACCTATGATTATTCGAAAGGGTCGATTGCGGATGCAGCAGATGGATGGCGAAAGAAAGCGCCGGGAAATCTGTATACACAAGATGCGGCGATCGATGACTATACGGCAGATAAAGCCTGGGAGCGGATTTATTATAACAATACGTCAAAGAATGGGAATGCCTGGATTGGACGCCCACTTCTGATGGGTGAATATTATGTCAAGGAATTAAGCCGATCCGAGGGCTTTGAACTTTCGGTTGGAAATAAACTTCACGCAGTTACAAACCTGGGACAGGATCTGGAGGCAGCGGTCCTGGAACCGGGAGAAGGATATGCCCATATTTCCATGCAGATGTACGGGGAAGAGCAGGCAGGCGATGGCGGCGCTGATACGAATGAAATTTTCTTTTCGGCAGAGTCGAAGAACACGAAAGAGGGAGTTTATGAGATTGTGGTGTCAGGGCTGCCGGAGGGCGTGAGCTTTTATCGAAAAGACGAGGGAAAAGGAACGGTTTCGGTGGAAGCTGGGACAGGTGAGTATGAAAAAGTTTATACCGGGGAACTGGCAGTGGCAGAGAACGACTATCAGTATCCAAAGTACAATGCGGATGGCACGCCGATGAATAAAAAAGTTCCGATTGAGTATGCGGCGGGGTGGATGCGCCAGGTCCGGGTGCAGGAACTTGTGCCGGAGACAGTGGAATCAGTTCTTTTGCAGGCTGAAACGGGAATGACCGAGGAAGAAAATGCGGACAAGCTGGCAAAGATATTTGATGTGGATGACTTTTGTTATCTGAAAGGGAAAGCCGAGCGGGTACTCCGCAGACATGCGAAAATAACACCGAGGACACCGGGAGCAGGAGGAAATGCATATTCCAGTATCTATACCGGCGTATTTGACCGGGGTGTCCGGGAAGGAGAGCGGGATGTGTACGGCGTCAGCGGTGTGACGCCGGGTGAAAAGGCAGAAAAAACGGTGTATGGTTCGCCGGTCCAGACGATTGCGGTGCCGAAAACAAAAGATGGAATCTCAATGACAGTGGGAGACGTGATCACTTCCATTCTGGATTTTTATCATACCCATCCATATATCAGCTATGGTGGTCTGGACGCGGTGCATGAGTCTTCGGATTCGTTTGAATTTACGGTATATGCAGGAATTTTAGGAATACCGGAGAATTTCATGGTACGGGGAAGTGATCCGGAGAAAGACAGCCTGATTTTTCACCGGGCAGAGTGGCTGCCGGATAATATGGAAATGTGTCCGCGTTATGTGTATATACCATATTCAAATAATCGCGAGCGGGACGCATTTGGAACGTATACCGATTACAGGGAAACAACTGCTGGAAATCAGGTGATGGCGTCGGCACTTTTGCAGACCGATGCTGCGATTGAGGGAGATGGTACGATTGTTCCGAAGGAAAATGAGGTAAATGTCTATTACAAAACCGGGGAAATTCCGCACGATGCGGATGGGCAGCCGATCCGGGTATTTATTTACCAGGAAAAGACAGAAACACAGCAGCGGGAGGTGACGGAGACAAAATGGGTTCATCAGGCAGCAGACCGGAATGCAGACGGAAAATACATACTGCAGGTCAATGCGAATTTTACCGACAGTTTTGGCGTGAAAAAAACAAATGCAGGTGTGCTGGAAGAGCTGGGATTTAAGGCGGTATTGAAAGAGAAGAAGGTTACACTGAACGAGGAAGAAGCCGCAATGCTGGGAAATGGTTTCTTTGCCGGTCACCAGATGAACAGTTCCAGCTATTACACGTGGGTAAAACAGGCGCGGGCAAAGGCATATATCGATTCTGGACGTTCCGGCTTGATAGGGGATGATTCCTATGTGGTCCCGGTGGCACTGGCATACCCTGGGCAGGAGACCACCTATCAGGATGCCGGGACAAGGAAAGAACCGCTGGGTGTACTGGAGCGAGTGATCCGCCAGAAGATAAAAATCGTCAAAAATATAGCGACGACACCGGAGGGCACCTATGCACATAACACTTATGCGGAAAGTGGGCACACCGATCCATTTACGGAAAAAGAGGGAGGAAACGAAAATGTCGCTTCGGCACTGCCAAATTTCCGCTTTAAGCTCTATTTGAAATCCAATCTGGAACGTCTGTACCGGAATACGGATGGCGAAATCGTGTGGATGAACCGGGATGGGGAAGGCGTCTCGTTGCCGGAGGTAAAAAAGAATTTTCCACTGCTTAGAGAATCCTTTGCTCCGGTTCAGAAAATTTTCACGCAGGTAATTCATAAAAAAGATTCCCAGACGGCTGGTTCTGTCAATAACAATGTCTGGGGCAGCGCAGTGACGGCAAAGGAACGTCTGTACGAATATGGAAAAGACGGGCAGATCGCGGATTCGAAAGAGGTCAATCAGGGATATACAAGACTTCTTGAGACGGTCATGCGGACCAAGGAAGATGGAGCGGGAGCGGTACGGGAAGTTCCAGGCTATCAGTATGAGAAATTTTTCGATGCGATGGCGGTGGCGAACCGGGATAAATGGCAGCGGGCAGATGCAGCAGATACATCCTTTAAGCCGTTTGCGTGGATCCGTACGGGCATTTTTGGAACCGGTGGCGGAGAAATAAAAGATCCGGCGCATCATAACAATGCGGCGATACAGAACCAGAGCCGTACGTCGGAAGCAGCCATAGAAAATGCAAAACGGTCGGATGCTGTCCGTCAGTTTGCGATTGACTGGTATTTGAAGAATGAGGTAAAGAAGCAGAACATTCAAGCATCGGGCGGACAGGAAAGCTATCCGGATTATATCTATGATGAAGCATTATATCAGGCAATTTTAAAAGCAGAGGAATATTTGAAGCCGTTTTTCTCCTATGATTTGGACGATTTATACGCGATTGAGTGGGATAGCGCGGAAAATGGAGGTTCCGATCGGGACAAAACAACGTTGTCAGCAGAAAAATTAAAAAAATCCGAGGAAGGTTATTATTACGGCGTTTCGAAATACCTTCCTTACGGAACCTATGTGGCAGTCGAGCAGCAGCCGTATTCTGGAGCACTGGAAGATTTCAAAAACCAGCATTATCGGATCGACCAGCCGAAAGAAATAGAAGTCCCGTCGGTTTATGAGGCAGGTGGAAACCTCGTATCTCCGGAAAAAAAGTCAGCGGATTATCAATATGACGCCTCGGCATTGCCGGAAACGCTGGCGGCGAACTATCAGATCCGGATGAATGAAGAGTGGGGAGATACAAATCAGGCGGATTTGAGGAAATATGTGATCCGCGCACATGGACAGGATGGAAATTATGAGATTTATAAGTATGGTCTGGATGCGGATAAACGGCAGGGAACGATCTCCTATCCAGGCGGAAGCTATGACTACAGCGGATTTTCGCCCGCTCAGAGGGAAATGGCGCCGTACAAGGACATTTATCGGTCTGAAAATGCAAACAGCCGGTACCGGAGCAACGAGAAGGTAGAAAGCTATTACCGCTATGGTTCGGTCTCAGAGCAGGCAGGGTGGGCAGATTCAGTGGAATATCCGTATGGAGAGAAGACGGATGATAACAATCCGGCGGGATTTTATCTGAAAGATCATGTCAGGACAATCACCGGGGCGCTGACCGGGTTTGACGGGCGGTATTTTCAGGGATTGGTGCCTTACAGTGTGACAGAACCGGCGGCGGAGTCTGCCTATGATGCGTTGGGATTTACCGGCTACGCGGATGGAAAATACCGGAATACGTTTTATGCTGCAAAGCTTCGGATTGAAAAACTAGATTCGGAGACGGGAGAGAATATTCTGCATGATGATGCGGTGTTCGCTATTTATGCCGCCAGCCGGGACACGTCGAAGTACAGCGAGGGGGAGGTGCAGTTTTATGAAAAAGATACACAGGTGACAGCCAGCCGGGAATTTTTGGAGGCAATGGGGGCAAAGAAAATCGCGCCGGTTGATTTGAAAACGCTAATTCCGTCAAAATACCCCTGGAAAGCACCTTATACAGGAAAATATACAGGCATAATCCCGGCAGGAACTCCGATTTGCAGTGAAACCGATCAGGTGGTGATGCAGGATGCCTTTGGGACGCGGACGGGCACATTCCGGGTTTATTCGACGCTGCAGGATTTTGGTGGTTTGGGGGAAACTCTGCCGTCCAACCAGAATACAGGATATCTGATCACGCCGCAGCCGCTGGGAGCAGGAGCCTATGTGTTGTGTGAATTATCTGTACCGGAAGGATACGTGAGAACGAAACCGATAGCGGTGGAAGTGTATTCGGATGAAGTGACGTATTATCGGGACGGAGAGCGCGGTCAGCGGGTGGCGGCTACCGTGTATGAAGAAATGGTAACCCGGATAAGCGGCAACGGGGAAATGATCCAGAACCCGGATGGAACGGAGCCAAATGGCAATAAGCCGCAGGATTGGGGCGATGTAGCGCGGATTTATGTAGGAAATACGCCGATCCGGCTGGAAATTGCGAAGGTAAAACAGGATGAAACGGAGATTTTGTTTGAGTTGAATGATCGGCGAGAGGGAACATTGACCGAGCTTTCGAACCGTTATGGTCTTGAAAATCTGGAACTGGCGTACAATGCGTCGGGAACGTTCCTTGGATATTGGTGGTCAAAGGGCTGGCTGGATAGTCTGAGGGCAAAACAGGAAGCCGGGGAGTGGATTGACCTGATTTATGAGGATCAGGTTTTTACTGGAAAGGCGATCTGGCATCGGGTTCCAGATACGGCGCACGCACTCAACCGCTATCTTCCAGGTGCATCGATGTGCCTGTATGATGCGATCGAGGTAAAGAAGAACGGGGACAGTGAGGATCGGGCGTATGCCGGTGTCAATGTGGTGCGCGATTCGTTTGGAAATGTGATCCGGATGTATGTGCAGAAAGGTTATGCGGGAAACCGACTTCTGTATGTGAGGGATAAAGATCAAGAGGGGGAAGATAGCGAAGGAGAAAATAACAATTATACACGATATACGCAGGATGACCGGTTCAACGACCAGGGAAAAGGCAGATGGATTCTCAAGCGGGTTGAACGCGAAGATACAGACATTTTATATTACGATCTCGGGGCTCTGGAGGTATTTACGACACTCCGGGGCGTGCGGTATGCCTATAACGAAAAGGGCGAACTGGTGCGTCCAAAAGACGGCGAACCGATCTATGCGATGAAAGACGGTGTTCCATTTCTGGAAATTGTAAGCCCCAGCTATGAAAAACTGGCGTACAGTCGGAAAGAAAGGCGGTTTGAATACGTTCCGTCCGGGACAAAATTCTATCATCTGGCATCAGACGGAAGCCGGGACAGCGAGGTAGAACCGTACACGGGAATGGCATATGTGACGGAGGAGAAAACCGGCAAAACATTGGTGTGGGTGATCCAGGTATCTAAGGATCACTATGGAAATGTGATTGCCAGGGATAAGGTAAAGACCGGCCGCGTGGCAACGATGTATGCTGATACGGAACAGGAGTACACGATTGGAACATATGACGGAGGTCTGCTGCAGCCCCATGTCAATCCGGTTTTGAATGAAAATGGGCTGCCGGTTTATTACCAGCGTTCCGATCAGACCTATATCAAAGGATATCCCGTTTATGATCGGGATGGCGATTATGTGCGTTACCGATACAGCGATCTTCTCAGAGCTTACAATGCCAATGCATGGGATCTGCAGTTGAAGGCAGCGCTCTATGATATTGGAAATGATCCGGAAAACCGGGAAGACGATCGACCGCTGTACCACCGTCAGGGGGAGGCGTATCTGATGGAAAACAGCTGGATAACCGGGGATGAAACGCCAAACGATCCGTTCCATACACGGATCAGAGATGGGCAGGTGGACGTTTTAAAACGCGTTCCGGTGGGAGTGTATATTTTAGAGGAGACGCGTGCCCCATCCGGCTATGCGAAACGGATGCCGACAGGTATTACGGTAGAGGAAACCTGTGAAGTACAGGAGCTGCGCCTTACTAACCGCCCGATCACGGTGCAGATTGAAAAGATCGACGCGCCAGAACAATATCAGCAGCCAGTCCGGGACTATGATCGCATTTTGAACGAATCGGATTCTAAGACCTGGGAGGAAGGAAAAGGAGGTTATACGTTTTCAAGTGTGGAAGGAGCCGTGTTAGCGCTCTATCCAGCAAAAAGAATTGCGAGTGATGATTTGGAAGCACATCCGTCCGGGTGTTATCTGGAAAAGAAAGGGGAACTTCCGGCGAACTGGACGGTACTAGATGAGAGAAACCAGAAAAAGACAGTGACTGCCAAATGGACCGTCGGAAAGACGCCAATGGCATGGGAGGGGATTCCGGCAGGCGATTATATTCTCGGGGAGATAGAGACGCCTCCGGGATATCTGACAAATCAAATGGAGGTGGAAATCCAGGAAACTTCTAAGCTGCAGCTCATCACGATGCAGGAAGATCATATAAAAACTGCCTTTTTCAAATATGAGGAGAAGGATGGAAAAAAAGAATGTCTGCCGAATGCATATGCGGCGGAGCTGACCCTGTACGAGGCAGTGACAGATGAAAATGGAATTGTCATGGAAGCGGATGGAACACCGCGCTATGACCGGGAAAAACGGGTGACGAGCTGGAAGACCGAAGATGCGAAAGCCTACAGCCAAGGAAGCGACAGCTTTGCAGCCCGCTATCAGAAGCTGTATGCAGAATATCATACAAGGTTTAACACGGTTACATGGTGTGGATATACCGCTGAAAAACAGGAAGAAACGGCGACAGAACAGGGCGAATCAGTGCGTCAGCTCTGGAATCTGGGAAATGGTTCACAGGTGCTTGTTCAGGTGACGAAAAATTTGCAGCTAGATGGAAAAGCAGGCTACAGCTATGATTTCCGATGGAATTACCAGGCGGAGGGAACTCTGGTCAGTTATGATACCTCCGATGGGATTCACCGAATTGATTATTTACCGCTGAATCCGACGAAAAATGATTTGGCTTCGAACAGAAAGAAAGGCTATTACGTTCTGGTGGAGACGAAAACACCAAGCGGCTATCAGAAAGCAGCACCGAAGCTGGTGATTGTCGAAGAAACTGCTGAAATTCAGCTTTACGGGCTGGAAAATAGGGCAAAGTCTGTCTATATTTCCAAGCTGGGAAGCTCAGGAGAGGCATCCGAAGAGGCAATTTATCTGGCAGGCGCAGAACTTGCTGTTTTCCGGGCGGCACAGGATGGAAGCCTGATGCAGGAAAAAGAATATTTAGTGGAACGCTGGATTTCTGGATCGGATGGAAAATTTACAGAGGAAGAAGCAGAAAAACAGGAGATTCCGGCAGGCTGGAAGGCAGGGGACTGGAAGCCGCATCGGATTTCTCCGATTGCCTATGGAGTGTATTATCTGGTGGAACTTTCGGCACCGGCAGGTTATCGCCTCATGGAACCTAAGAAATTTACGGTGGCGGCTGCTTCGGGGGAGACAATCGAAGCGGTTAATACGTTGAAACAGGGACGGGTTCGGGTTGAAAAGGTGGATGAGAGAAAGCCAGAGGAAAAACTGGCAGGTGCGGTGTTTGAAGTGAAAAACAGAGAGACGGGAGAAAAGGTTCAGATGGAGACAGACGAGAGCGGTCAGGCGGAAAGCCCATTGCTGCCAATCGGAACGATAGGGGAGAATGGAAGCTGGATTCCGTACCATTACGAAGTCCGTGAGACGATGCCGCCGGATGGATATCAACTTATTCCGCGCGTGTACGAGGTGCTGATGGAAGATCAGAAGGAATGCGAGGTGCTAACGTATGATCTGACGGTGCCGAATGAAACAACGAAAATCAAAATTTCCAAGCTGGATTTCGATACGGGTCTCTTTGTGTCAGGAGCAAAGCTGGCAGTGTATGAAGCGGGATTTTTGGATGGTGTGTACACTGAAGCGGGTGAGGCATTGGAAACCTGGATCTGCGATGGGAAAACACACGTGATAGAAGGAAAGCTGATTGCCGGGCACACGTATCTTCTGAAAGAACTGGAAGCGCCGGATGGATACACTGTGCAGAAACCGATGATTTTCACGGTGTCAGATACAGGCAGGGGGATTAACGCAGCCAGAGATGGTGTAAATGCGCTGGAGACAGAGACAGCAGACGGTTTATTTGACAGCATAACGTCTCTGCAGGTGCAGGGAAGAAAAGCGCTTCGTCTGGTGAGAACTCTGTGGGATTTGGACAGTGGGGAAGAATTTGTACTTTCTTCACTGATGGAAGCTTCTGTGCCTTATCTGGAACGAGAAAAATGTGAAAAAGAGGGGGTGGCGGAAGGACATCGTTTCGAACTGCGGGAGATCATTGAGTTCAGTGACGGCAGCCGCCGGACGATAGGAAAAAATACATTCCGCCTGAATTGGGATGAGAACGGACATTATCCGCTGACGCTTCGAACATTAAAAGGAACGAGGTATCGTCTGGAAGAATATGATCAAAAAGAGACAGATGGCAGGGAAGTAGAAAGCTGGATCCCGGAAAACAGAGATGGCCTGGGATATATCCATGAAATACGAAATCCGGAATACAGCGACCCTTGTGGCATCCGCGCCGTTTCCCCGATTGGAAAAGATGGAGCAGCGGTGCTGCCGGGAAGTGTAATTGTATATGAAATTACATATCGGAACCAGTCAGATAAAAAAGAAAATATGAAGATTGGACTGGAAATTCCAGCTGGGTGTGAACTAATGACAGCGGCTTCGATGGGCGGAGCGGAACAAATAGGCGAATCCTGGTATTGGAATATAGAGAATGTGGCAGCCGGATCAGGAGGCATTTTGCGGGTGACTGTTCTGGTTGGAGAGCATATAAATGAAAACGGACAGGAAAATCATTCTGGTATGACGGTAACGGCAACGATATGGGGAAAAACGGGCAAAAGCTATGAATCCTTCCATCCAATTCTATCTCCAGGCGCAATTGCTATCGCCGGACGGGTGACGGGAACTGCCGCGGCGTTGTTAAGGCAGGTAGATATAACATATACATTATACTTAAAGAATGCGGAGGGAAAAGAGCTTCCAGGCTTGATTTCGTACACAGGTTCTAAATCGGGAACGCTGCGAAGTGGAGGAAGCCTGACGCTTTCTTGTGGCGAATCGGTTGTTTTGACAGGAATGCCGTGGGAAACAAACTATGAGGTTCGGGCACAAGTTCCGGCACAGACTCCGGATGGACTGCCGATCGAGTGGAAGAGTACAGGAAGCACGGGACGAACCTCTCGGCAGGGAAATACAGCGCTCTGGGAATTTCATCAGAATGATCGGTCGGTGCGCGAAGTGCTCAAACGTGGGAATAGATACCGCCTGGTTGAACTGCTGGAACTGGACGGTGGAAAAACGGAAGAGGTGGAGTCGAATCAGATGATTTTTTCTCTGGGGGACGATGCACAGATAGATGGAATTGGAATGATAGATTCCCCGACAAAGCTGGTCTTTTCAAAGACAGATCTGGGCGGAACGGAGCTTCCGGGTGCTCAGATAGAGATTCTGGATCAGTCTGGAAATGTAATCGAATCATGGATTTCTGCGGATCATCCTCATGAGATAATTGGAACGTTGACACCGGGAAAGAGTTATATAATGCGCGAGACGGGAGCGCCGGATGGATTTGCGTATGCGGAAGAGATTCCGTTTACTGTTTCCGAGGATGGAACGGTCGAGCGGATTTCCATGCAGGATAAGCCGACGCACGTGGAAATCACAAAATACAGTGTGACGGGAGAAAAGGAACTGCCGGGGGCGCGGATGGAACTCTGGGAGGAGAAGGAAGGCGGAACCTTGGTTGATTCGTGGGTATCTGATCGGGGCGCCCATGTGATAAAAGGTAAGTTAAACGCTGGAAAAAACTATGTGCTGGTAGAAAAAACAGCGCCGGATGGGTACTGGAAAGCAGAAAAAGTGACATTTACGGTATCACTGGACGGTCGAGTCGATCAGGTGAAGATGTATGACAGGCCGACGGAAGTGCAGGTGGAGAAGCGGAAATGGAGGGAGCAGAAAGGAGATAGCGAATTTGTAAAAGGTGCCCGCCTGAGGATTTCTGATGAGACTGGAAAGGTAATATTGGAATGGATTTCTGAAGAAAAGGAGAAATGCATACAGGGCATTTTAAAGGAGGGCTGCCGCTATATTCTGGAAGAGCTGGAAGCGCCGGAGGGCTACGAAAAAGCCGAACCAGTTTCATTTACGGTTTCAGAGGGCGGAACGGTGACGGTTGTGCGGATGTATGACTGCTTGAAGCCGGAGAATCCGGGGCGACCGGGACACGGTCAGCCGGAACATCCAAAGAAAGTGATAGAAGATCTGAAAGAGGGCTATTTAACAGTTCATGTGCCAGAGTCGATCTGTGGAGATGGGAAAATTGTTCTCGACGGCAGACAGATGAAGCCGCTTCCGAAGATGGGATATGGAGAATCAGCCACCTGGGAAGTAGAAGGTGCTTATCAGGTTGAGGACGAAAAAGAGCGTCTGAATGAAGTGATTTCACTGATTTGGAAGTGGAAACTGGTGATTGGACTGATATGTATGAGCGCTGGGGCTGGACTGGCGCTCGTAGAGCGGCTAAGAAAGGAGGAAAATATAAAAAAGAATATGGAGAGGAATGATAAGGGCAAGGAGGAGTAAAAAAATAAGAGAAAAATGAACAGAAGAAAGATGTACTCTCGGAGTCTTTTCTGCACTTGCTTTTGCGGCTAACAAAAAACATTTTACAAAATCAAGCACAGAAAGATTTCGAGAGCACATAAAGTGGGAGAGGAGGAATTTTATGAATCAGATGGCGAAAGGGCTGCTCTTCGGAGCAGCCGTACTGAGCCAGACGGCTGCGGGATGTTTCTCCGCTGCCGCAGCATCCATCGATCGGGTCAGGATTCGGCTGGCAGCAGAAGAGCTGGATGAAATGGGAATGCCTGTTTTGGAGGCGGAAAGCCGGGACAGGGCATATAGCGTCACTGGTGTGGAACGAATCTCCGGTGATCCGGCAAGCGGACCGGCGATGGATGGGGCAGAGGTGGGAAAAAAAGAAAATGAACAATATAAAGGGAGCATACAAGCCGACTCTGAAAATATAGGTACCAAAGAAGTTTCTTTAGAAGAACGAAAGATAGAAGAAATCCATGCAGAAGAACCTGCTCCGGAAATTCTATACGAAATAGAACTGGAATCCGACGCAGATGATTCTTTTTCCGTCCTTCGCCAGGAGGACATCCAGTTTTCAGGGCTTGGCGCGGTATGCAGCAAGGCAGTTCGGAAAGATAATGGCACTACGTTGCTTTTGACGATCGAATTACAGGATGCCGGAGAGATAATAGGAACGGTGGATGCAGCAGACTGGGAGAAAAGAGGAATTGGCAGGTGGAAGAAAGCGCCGGGGGCTTCGGCATATTTGGTGATGCTTTACCGGGATGCGAAGCGTGTCGGACATCCGCATCGGACGAGTGCTGAACAGTACGATTTTGTACCGTTGATGCAGACTGCGGGTGTATATCATTTTAAAGTGATTCCTCTGACAAAGCAGGGAAAGCGTGGTCAGGCAGCAGAATCGGCATGGAGGAAAGTGACGGAGGCAGAGGCAGCTCAAAACCGGGAAGAATGGGGAGGGAAAAAGCCGGGATGGCAGCCAGAAGGGGAAATTCCATCGTATATTTTAAAAGATGGTGCATACCCGCAGATGGATTCTCTTTTGATTGGGGAAAAGTATGAGCAGTTTAATGAAAAGGGGGAAAACGTGTCGCGAACCGTAATATTTTGAGGATTTTCGTATAATTTATAAAAATCAGTTGAAAAAGCAGAAGAAATGTGATAGCATACCTCACATAAGTTCGTTCCTGTTTACTGAACCGTCCTGACGAGTGATCGAAGGTCAGTCAGGCAGGGACACTCTGGAGAGTCTCCAAGAAGGAGCGCCGAAGGTGTAAGACGGATGCACGTCCATGGTATTCGTTGATCTCTCAGGCAAAAGGACAGGGCATACAACCAATCACAATGGAACCAGGGGATGAGTTCTATTGTATGCATATGTTCTACTCTTTGGAGAGCTGATTTGTATCAGCTCTTATTTTATTACTCGATCCCGGATTTATAAAAGAGCCGGAATCGTAACGAAAACATAGAGGAGGATAAAAAATGGACACGATTTTGACACTGGTAAACAAAGGCAATGATTTTCTGTGGAGTTTTCTTCTGCTGATTCTGCTGTGTGGAACGGGCATCTATTACACGATTCGTCTCAAATTCATCCAGGTAAGAAAATTTGGCGAGGGCTGCAAGCATGTGTTTGGACATTTCAGCCTGAACGGAGAAAAACATGAAAAAGGGGAAATGAGCCCGTTTCAGTCGATCATGACGGCGATCGCAGCACAGGTTGGTACTGGTAACCTGGCAGGTGCGGCGACAGCGCTGTTTGGCGGCGGTCCGGGGGCAATCTTCTGGATGTGGCTGAGCGCGTTCTTCGGAATGGCGACCATCTACTCCGAGGCGGTTCTGGCACAGACCTACAAGACAGAGGTAAATGGTGAGGTGACAGGCGGACCTGTCTACTACATCAAGGCGGCATTTAAAGGTAATTTTGGAAAGGTATTATCCACTCTGTTTGCTATCTTTATTGTTTTAGCACTTGGGTTTATGGGCAATATGGTACAGTCCAACTCGATCGGTGCTGCGTTTACAGAGGTATTTCAGGTATATGGAATCAATATTCCGCCGATCACGATCGGTCTTGTGCTGGCAGTACTGGCAGGATTCATTTTCATTGGTGGAACCAAACGTCTGGCAGCTGTGGTAGAGAAGGTTGTGCCAGTTATGGCAGGCGTTTACATTGTAGGAAGCCTGATTCTGATTGGTCTTCATATCAATCATGTGCCGACAGCATTTATGATGATCATCAAGGGCGCATTTGATCCGAAAGCGGTAATGGGCGCTGGTGCTGGTATCACCGTCCGCGAAGCAATCCGTTTTGGTGTAGCGAGAGGACTTTTCTCCAATGAAGCAGGTATGGGTTCCACACCGCATGCTCACGCACGTGCGAAAGCAGAAAGCCCGCATCATCAGGGGCTTTGTGCGATGATCAGTGTCTTTATTGATACATTTGTTATTTTAAATCTGACCGTATTTGCAGTCCTGACAACGGATGCGATGAGCTCCGGCAAGGATGGTACAGCGCTGACGCAGGCGGCATTCATGCAGAGTTTTGGAAACTTTGGTTCTATTTTTATTGCGATCTGCCTGCTGTTCTTCGCATTTTCGACGATTCTGGGATGGCATTTCTTTGGCCTGACGAATGCGAAATATCTGTTCGGCGAGGGCGCGGCAAAGGTTTATTCCTTCATCGTTGTGATTTGCATTGTCATTGGTTCTATGTTAAAGGTAAATTTAGTATGGGCTTTGGCAGATTTCTTCAACGCGCTGATGGTTATTCCGAACGTTTTGGCATTACTTGCATTGAGTCATGTGGTTGTGGCGGCTGACCGGAAAGCGGAAGCGATCACGAAAAATGTGACACAGGCATATCAGGTTGCAGAAGAAAAGTAAGAGCAAATAAAAAGAAGATAAAAGGTAACTGTTCAGTAGGTCTGCGCGTGACTGTGAAGGTACTGAACAGTTACGATAGAAGTGAATTGTAAGCGTAAAAAGCGAGCATTAAACAATCATTCAAAAAAGACCTGCTTATGTAGTGAAATACATAGGCGGGTCTTTTTTATGAAAATGAAAACAAATAAAAAACCAAAAGTCCCTAAACAGCTGCCATTACCTTCCGCTCTCTGTAAAAATAAGGAGTTTCTCTCTTTGCTGTCTGCTTTTTAAGCGTTTCATCGGTCAATTCGCGGACAGACTGCAAAATCCTCAGATGCGTCTCCAGAGGGAGTGCATCAACGGTCAGTTCCGCTTTTTTCGTGCATCCATCCACACCGCCTGCTGCCACAACCCGGCGGAGCAATTCTGTTTCGGTGCGGTCAGAGGGGAGAAGATTCCGTCCTAATTCCAGGGAGAGCAGGGAGGCAATGCCCCAGCCCCACCAGTTGGAAACGCCGCTTGCCAGCGTCAGGTCTGCTGCTTCTGCGGTGCAGATAAGTTCGCCGTGTGGAACACCTGCGAGAATTTCACGGCGGAAAGTTCCCATTCCCATCTCGTTGCCGCCATCTCCGATGGAAATGACCGTGGCACCAGCTTCTCTGGCAGCAGACAGGAAAAGAGCCGAATCCGTGATCATGTCGTCGAGCTGTTCACCGCGCATGCTGTGATAATGTCCGTTTTCAGCTTTACCTGGGCGCTCCAGGCTGATCAGATGGGTCGGTTTTGCATCATGGATAAAGGTGCGGATAAAGTTATCCGTATTCTGTTCCGGCAGACGGATCAAGGTTGCCTGCGGAGCGCGGAAGCGGAGAGCCGCTTCCAGATGCGGATAAGAAGACCAGTCGGTTACGACTGACACGCCGCAGCCAGCTGCCGTCAGCGCTGATGCGAGGTTGGCAGTTCCGGAAGGTCCATCCGTCTCGCCGGTAATAGAACCGTCTGGCATTCGAACCGGGAAACCGGTCAGAAGAACGGCTCTTTTCGCATGGGCGAGAGAAGCAGATACAGCCGCAAGTGGGGAAGCAGGCAGAGATGCTAAAAGTCCGCGACCGCCAAAATCCTGTTTCATAATTGAATCTAAAGTTTCATAAAAAGTCATGGTATCAATCCTCCAGGTATACTGCATTGTGCAGAAATTGACAGGGGATTTTCTATCTGGATGATCCGAGCGCTTATTTACTGGATAATTTCCAAATCAAAAAAGATTGGCAGCAGTCCGGTATGGTAGCTGTATCGGAATCATTTGCAATAAAAAAAGACCCACGTATCCTGTAAGATTCATGGCTCTTATTTACGAAGGGAGCATCCGGGCAGGAGTCCCGATAAATAAAAGAATCTATTTTATTATAATTGTATTGTAAATGAAAAATATCAGACTGTCAATTCCAAATTCATTTTACGGCTGACAGAAAGTGAAATTTGGAATATAATAAAAAAATGGGGTAACTGTTCAGTAGGTCAGCGCATTTACTGCGCTGACCGTACGAAAATATGGGTCAGCAGGCAAAAATCCCATTGCCGTAGGCAATTTTTAATGGATTTCTGCTTGTGGCTGTGAAGGTACTGAACAGCTACAAAATAGGCATATAAACAAGCTCAGAAATAAAAGCAGACAAGAAAATGGATAGAGAGAATGAAACGAGAATCAAATGAGATGAAAAAAGAAAATGACCGCGCCGCATCGTTCAAGCGCTTCTGCGAGGTAGTCCGCCATCTCCGTGCCGAGGACGGTTGTCCGTGGGATCGGGCGCAGACGCATACATCTCTGAAACCGTACTGCATTGAAGAAGCGGCAGAGGTGATCGGCGGTATCAATATCTGGGAGGCGACCGGCGATGCGGAGAACCTGAAAGAAGAACTGGGAGATTTAATGCTGCAGATTCTTCTTCACGCCCAGATCGCGGAGGAAGAAGGACTGTTTACGATACGCGAGGTCATGGATGGCGCCAGCGAAAAGATGATCCGCCGCCATCCGCACGTGTTTGGTAAGCCGATGCTGTCCGAACAGGGGGAACCGATCACAGATTGGGATGCAATCAAGAAGCAGGAAAAAGCCGGAAAAGAGTGGACGGAAGCGTATCTTCCAGGAGCTCTGGAAGAGGCGGAGAAACTGCTCGAGCGGGCAGAGGAGCGGAAAGGCATCAAAAAATAATGTTTGAGATGCCTTCAATCTGAAATAAATAGAAAAATCTATATATAATAAAAAGGCATTCGGTCAAAATGGAATGCCTTTTTTGAATCCTTGTAAACTTGTAAAGCGCGAAGTGATGGGATTTTCAAACGATGCCAATATGAATGGCAAGATTTCACCGTTCATTTATAAATGCTAATTCGTACTTTTCGGCAAAGACTGACTTTCCTTTACCAAATCTTCTAAAGTAATATTATAGAAGAAATTGTGTACAACCTGATCGAAGCGTTTCCACATCGGCAGGGTCACGCAGCTTGTCTGACGTTCGCACGGCGGCGCATCCGGTGCAAGGCAGGCAACGGAAGAGAGAGAGCCTTCGGTCAGTTCCAGAATCTCTCCGGCGGTATATTCATTCATCGGACGGGTCAGACGGTAACCGCCGCCTTTGCCGCGCTGTCCTTCCAGTAATTTATTTTTGACCAGAACCTTCAAGATGATTTCCAGATACTTTTCAGAAATCTGCTGACGGGTGGCAATTTCATTCAGTGGTATATATCCAGCAGAATTTTGTTCCGCCAGATCGATCATAACGCGCAGGGCGTATCTTCCTTTTGTTGATATCATTCGGTAACCTCCTTACTATTAACCAATTATAACGCAAGGTAATAGGACTTTCAAGGAGAAAAGCGTGGAAAACAAAGAAAAAAAGTTTTTTCCTAATACCTATTGACAAAGTTGGTTTATAAGAGTATCATTAAGCCATCGAGTTCGGAAAGAACATGAAAATGAAAAGGAGGCAGATACAATGGCAAGACAGAATATTGTATGGAACGGAAATCTGATGTGTTGTTGTCGAATGTGTAATTCCCGGGCATTTTATATGGTCAGGTAAATTTGCATATCTGCCGTTCAAGAGAATGACAACGATTTAAGATGCAAGCCATTTGCCCGGGAGCTTAAAGAAGATTAAGCGGTCCGGCTTTTTATTTACCCAAAAAGCCAAATATACATTTGCATAAGCAAATATAATATTGCGGAAAAAGCAATTATTTTATAGAAAGCTTGAAAATAAATGGAAAAACGCTTGCTCAAATAAAAAAATGAATATAAAATAAAACGAATTTACATACTAGGAAATAAACTTCCAGAAAAAGAAAGAGAGGTATTTTGAGATGGGAAACTATAGATTTGAGACTCTTCAGTTACACGTAGGTCAGGAGCAGCCGGATCCGGCAACCGATTCTAGAGCCGTTCCGATTTATCAGACCACTTCTTATGTATTTAAAAATTCCGCCCATGCGGCAGCACGTTTTGGTCTGGCAGATGCCGGTAACATTTACGGACGTCTGACCAACTCCACACAGGATGTATTTGAGAAGAGAATCGCAGCACTGGAGGGCGGCGTTGCAGCACTGGCAACCGCATCCGGCGCAGCTGCTATTACATATACAATCGAGGCACTGGCAGCAGACGGCGGTCACATCGTAGCACAGAAGACCATCTACGGCGGCAGCTATAACCTTTTAGAGCATACACTTTCCCATTTCGGTGTATCTACAACTTTCGTAGATGCTCATAATCTGGAAGCGGTAGAAGGTGCAATTCAGGAAAATACCCGTGCTATCTATCTGGAGACTCTCGGAAATCCGAATAGTGATATTCCGGACATCGACGCGATTGCTGAAATTGCACACAAACACGGACTTCCGTTAGTCATTGACAATACATTTGGCACACCGTACCTGATTCGCCCGATCGAGCATGGCGCAGATATTGTCGTACATTCCGCTACCAAGTTCATCGGCGGACACGGAACCACTCTGGGCGGCATTATCGTAGATTCCGGTAAATTTGACTGGAAAGCAAGCGGCAAATATCCGGCAATCGCAGATCCGAATCCGAGCTATCACGGCGTATCTTTCGTAGAGGCAGCAGGTCCGGCAGCATTCGTCACCTACATCCGTGCTATCCTTCTGCGTGATATGGGCGCTACGATTTCCCCGTTCAACGCATTCCTGCTTCTTCAGGGAACTGAGACACTGTCTCTGCGTATCGACCGTCATGTAGAAAATACCAAGAAGGTTGTTGAGTACCTGTCAAAACATCCGTTAGTAGAGCACGTTAATCATCCGTCTCTGCCGAATCATCCGGATCATGCACTGTATGAGAAATATTTCCCGAACGGCGGCGCTTCTATATTCACCTTTGAGATCAAGGGCGGACAGGCAGAAGCTCATAAGTTCATCGACAACCTGCAGCTCTTCTCCCTGTTAGCAAACGTAGCAGATGTAAAGAGCCTGGTTATCCATCCAGCAACAACAACCCACTCCCAGCTGACTGACGAGGAGCTGGCAGATCAGGGCATTAAGCAGAACACCATCCGTCTGTCCATTGGTACCGAGCATATCGACGATATCATCGAGGATCTGGAGCGTGGATTTGCAGCTCTGAAATAAGTAAGAGTGTGTCGGGCTGAGAATCCGAAGCATATACATAATAAATGGTAAATTGATAAAATGCGGTGTCATCTGCCAACTCTTCTTTAAGCAGGGAAGAACGGCAGATAACGCTGCATTTTTACTATTCCATTTTGGAAGAAAACGGCGTAGAAAAATTCATGCCAAACTGCCCTTTACAGGGTAAAATGCTGAATTGTTGGGATTTAAGGAGGAAACGGGGAGGCGAGTCTTGACAATAAGGGCGGGTAAGTGGTAATTTATCAGATAGAAGGATACAGAGCTGTACATTTGTGATATAGGGGGGCTCTGGATTCCACCATAAAATTTAAGAATGAGGTGCAAAAAATGCAGGAGATGAAACCGATTAAAGAAGGAAAAGTCCGTGAAATTTATGACAATGGAGACAGCCTGATTATGGTTGCAACGGATCGTATCAGTTGCTTTGATGTTATCTTACATAATGAAGTGACAAACAAAGGCAAAGTACTGACACAGATGTCCAAGTTCTGGTTTGACCTGACGAAAGACATTATCCCGAATCACATGATTTCCGTAGATGTAAAAGACATGCCGGAATTCTTCCAGCAGGAGAAATTCGAAGGAAAGAGCATGATGTGCCGTAAGCTTGAGATGCTTCCGATTGAGTGCATCGTCCGCGGTTATATCACAGGAAGCGGCTGGGCAAGCTACCAGAAGACCGGAAAGGTTTGTGGAATTGAACTGCCGGAAGGCTTAAAAGAGTCTGACAAACTGCCGGAGCCGATCTACACACCGTCCACTAAGGCAGAGATTGGCGATCATGATGAAAACATCTCCTATGAGCAGAGCGTAGATCATCTGGAAAAATACTTCCCGGGCAAGGGAAAAGAGTATGCAGATAAGCTGCGTGAATACACGATTGCACTTTACAAAAAATGTGCGGAGTACGCACTGGAAAAAGGTATTATCATCGCAGATACCAAGTTTGAGTTCGGTCTGGATGAGAATGGCAACATCGTTCTTGGTGATGAGATGCTGACTCCGGACAGCTCCCGTTTCTGGCCGGCACAGGGCTACGAGGCAGGACATTCCCAGCCGTCCTTCGACAAGCAGTTTGCACGCGATTGGCTGACCGCTCATCCGGGCAATGACTGGACACTCCCGCAGGAGATTGTAGACAAGACCATTGAAAAATATCTTCAGAGCTATGAGATGCTGACCGGCGAAAAGCTGGCATAAGCGGATCGCTCGATGCAGCCGGTCAGGCAGCGGAAGAAAATGCATTGAATAAAAGAAAAAAAGCTGCTGTGAAAAGGATGAAATTCTTGTTTCGCGGCAGCTTTTATATATAGAAAATAGAAAACAAATGTATCGATAGTTCGCGCTCAGCAGCAGGGGGACTGTTTACAGATGGGTGTTTTTGAAAGGGGAAATGAAAGATGCGCGATTTTATGGATTTATTTAGCTTAAAGGGGAAAAAAGCGATCGTCACGGGCGGAACCAGAGGACTCGGCTATGGCATGGCAGAGGGACTGTGCAGAGCTGGGGCTGAGGTTGCTATTTTGGGAACAAGTGAGAAGGTGCGGGAGAGCGCTGATGCGCTTGCACGGACAACCGGTGTGGTGGTTCACGGAATAGTGGGAGATCTGGTAAGAGAAGAGGAGGTTCCGAATATCTATAAGCGTCTGGTGGAAAGCCTTGATGGTCAGGCGGATATACTGGTAAACTGTGCGGGAGTTCAGCACCGGTGCGTGGCAGAAGATTTTCCGATGGAAGAGTGGAATCGGATTCTGCGAGTAAATTTAGGTGCTATGTTCCAGATGTCTCAGCTGGCGGCGCGGGATATGCTGCAGCGTGGATACGGCAGAATTATTAATGTGGCATCGATGACATCCTTTTTCGGAAGTGTGATGATACCGGCATACGCGGCAAGTAAGGGGGGCGTGGCGCAGCTCACGAAAGCCTGCTCCAATGAATGGTCATCGCGTGGTGTGACCGTCAATGCGATCGCACCTGGTTATATGGAGACAAAGCTCACATCGGATATGAAAGCCAAAAATCCGGGTCAGTATGAAGAGGTAACGGCGCGGATCCCGATGCACCGCTGGGGGAAGGCGGAGGATCTGGCAGGAATTACCGTGTTTTTAGCGAGTGACGCGGCAGAATATATAACGGGAGCGGTAATCCCGGTGGATGGCGGCTACCTGGCGAAGTAAACGAGAGAAAAGGAAAGAAATATGAATCTATTTGATATAGTAGGTCCGGTGATGGTCGGACCGTCCAGTTCCCACACAGCGGGCGCGGTTCGGATTGGATTTGTGGCGCAGAAGCTTCTTGGGGAACCGGTTAAGCGGGCACGGATTGGTCTGTACGGCTCATTTCTGGCAACGGGAACCGGACACGGAACCCAGAAAGCACTGATTGCGGGACTTTTAGGGATGGCGCCGGATGACATGCGGATTCCGGACAGCTTCCACCTGGCAGAGGAGAAGGGGATTGAGTTTTCCTTTGATGAAGCCAATTTAAAAGAGGCGCATCCAAATTCGGCGGAACTGGAGCTTGAGGGCATTTCCGGGCGCAGTCTGACGGTAGTAGGTGAATCACTGGGCGGTTCCCGGATCAATATTGCGAAGGTCGATGGGATTGAAGCCAATTTTTCCGGCAGTTATCCAACCTTGGTTGTCCACAACGACGATCAGCCGGGACATGTGGCGGATGTGACGGCGATGCTGGCGCACAAATCGATCAATATTGCGACGATGCAGCTCTACCGTGCGGCGCGCGGCGGCATGGCAGTGATGGTTATTGAGTGTGATCAAGAGATTCCGGAAGAAGGGCTTGTGTGGCTGCGCCGTCAGGAGGGTATCCGAAAGGTAACATATTTAAGTCTTCGATAGGAAGGGTTCATATAAGAAAAGGAATGGAACGGGAAAATGGAAATGTTATATCATTCAGTGAGTGATCTGGTCCGCTTAGCGAACGAACATCAAATTCCGCTCTGGAAGGTGGTTCTTCTGGCAGATGTGCAGGAACGCCAGGTGACGGTGGAAGAATCGTTTGAAACAATGCGGCAGATGTATCAGGCGATGCGCCAGGCAGATCAGGAATACGACGGCTCGATCGTCTCGGCAAGTGGAATGGCGGGCGGCGACGGAGAAAAACTGCACGCATACAATGCCTCCGGTCGCAGCCTGGCGGGCGGATACATGGGGCTTGTGATGGAAAAAGCGGTGAAAATGGGAGAGTCCAACGCCTGTATGAAACGAATCGTGGCGGCTCCGACGGCGGGCGCATGCGGGGTGATTCCGGCGGTATTTTTGTCGTATGAGGAATATTGTAAGGAAACGGAGAACCGGATGGTCGAGGCGCTCTTTGTCAGTGCAGGAATCGGTGCGGTTATTGCAGAAAATGCGAGCATCGCCGGTGCATCGGGTGGATGCCAGGCGGAGATTGGTTCAGCAAGTGCGATGGCAGCAGGGGGGCTGGCATATCTGCAGGGCGGCGATGCGGAGTGTATCGCGAATGCAGCGGCATTTGCCCTCAAAAATATGTTGGGACTAACCTGTGATCCGGTCTGTGGTCTGGTTGAAGTTCCGTGTATCAAGCGGAATTCCGCCGGCGCCGTCAATGCGGCGGTCAGTGCGCAGATGGCAATGGCGGGAATCAAGAGTGCAATCCCGGCAGACGAGGTCATCGATTCCATGCGTCGGATCGGCAATGCGCTTCCGGCTGCTTTACGTGAGACGAGTGAAGGCGGTCTGGCAGTGACCGAGAGCGCCAGAAAGATAGCAGAACGGATGGGAAAGAAGGAACACATTACGTAGAAAACCCGAGAAGGTAATGAAAATCAATAGAACCAGACAGCACGCGATTGCAGAACCTGTCAGAACTGTTCCAGCTGCTGATTAGAAAATAAAATTGTAGAAGAAAGAACAGCAATATAGAAATAGCTCTGTTTAAATGATGCCAGAATATTCTTGAAAATCACAAAAAAATATATAAAATAGCAAATTTAGAAAAATGCTTGACTTTCCGGGAATGCTCTGGTATCATAACATACGTCTTCGAGACAAGGACAAAAACAAAACACGAAACGAAAGAAATGATTTGAAGATTCTTGATGAACTCAGAAAAATTTCAAAAAAACGTGGATTTGTAAAAAAATAAAAAAGTGTTGACAAAAGCAAAAACTTTTGATAAACTATAAAAGTTGCTGCTGAGGCAACAACAAAGAACCTTGAAAACTGAACAGTATGTAAAACCCTGAAAATTCTAAGAACAAAGGCTTTTGGTTAAGCCTTGAAGTTCAAGAGAACATTCAGAACA
>ERZ773216.253-NODE-253-length-76052-cov-5.705830_pt1 | contig 76052 bp, 103 predicted proteins | sample MGYA00511259_ERZ773216 | MGnify/ENA primary metagenome ERZ773216 (study PRJEB29015, sample SAMEA2737764) | human gut metagenome | biome: human gut; feature: human-associated habitat; material: faeces | place: China | collected 2012 ... | reverse complement strand
ATTGAAAACTTTGTGAAGAAATGTTATGATTTTAAGCGGAAATATCCATATAGGAGGCAATTATGAGAGAGGAACGTTTTAAGATGGAGCGCCCGGGGTTGGTAGAAGAAGGACAGGAAGTTGTGATCGTGATCGGAGAAGAACTGAATGAGGAGAGGATACAGCAGTATTTTTGATCTCCGACAGACTTCCATTGGGTGAGATCAATGAAGTATTCAAAATCCGTGGCAAAAATGGTAAAATGATGATATTCCCAAACGAGTAAAATATGACAATCAAAAGGAGGAAGAACAACATGAAAAATTACGCAACAGGAATCCAGCACATCGGAATTCCAACAAAGGACATGGAAGCAACAAAAGCATTTTTTGCAAAACTTGGTTTTGAACCGGCATTTGAGACGGTGAATGAGGGTGCAAAAGTAGCATTCTTAAAATTAGAAAACCTGGTGATCGAGACATATGAATCAGATGAGGCAACGATGAAAGCCGGAGCCATTGATCATGTCGCAATTGATGTAAAAGATATCGAAGAGACATACAAAGAAGTCTGTGCAATGGATCTGAATACGACAAATGACGAGATTCATTTCCTGCCATTCTGGGACAATGGAGTAAAATTTTTTACGATTAAAGGACCTAATGAAGAGAAGGTAGAGTTTAGTCAGTTTCTGTAAATGTCATTGAGAAAAATTGTGCACTGTGATATAGTAAACGCAGTTGAACAAAAGAGTTGAGATAGGAGAGCGGATACAAGTAATCAAACGATTGCTTTTAGTCGCGCTCCTTTTTTTGAAAAATAATACAAAATGTAATAGAATAAATTGAAAATATAAAAGTTTGACAAAAGGATGAGAGATGGAAAAATGGATCAGATATTTTATGATGCAGTCGGGAGTAATCCGATCATTGCGGCTGTGAAAAGTATGGAAGATATAGAAAAATGTTGTGCAATAGAAGAGATACAGGTGATTTTTATATTATTTGGAGATGTCTGTTCGATAGACAGGATTGTAAAACGGGTGAAAGATGCCGGAAAGGTTGCGATGGTACATGTAGATCTGATCAGCGGACTCAGCCCGAAAGAAATTTCGGTAGAATATCTGCAAGAACATACAGAAGCAGATGGAATCATATCAACAAAGCCGTCACTGATCAAGAAAGCGAAAGAACTTGGAATGTATACGGTTCTCAGATATTTTCTGCTGGACTCCATGGCATTTGAAAATATCAGACAGCAACAACATATGGTGAGACCGGATTTTATAGAAGTACTTCCGGGTGTAATGCCAAGAGTGATCAAACGGATCTGTGGTTCAGTGAAGACACCGATCATAGCAGGAGGATTGATCACAGATAAAGAAGATGTGATGGCTGCATTATCAGCCGGAGCAATTGCAGTGTCATCAACCAATCATCAAGTATGGAAGATGTAATAACTGTATAAGAGAAAACAGAGTATTTAATTGCTTGAGGGAGCAATTTAAATAGAACGCATGCGAAAAAGTAACAAGTAAAATGAAGCGAAAATCAGGAGGAAATGAATATGGCAAAATATGTAATGGCATTGGATGCAGGAACTACCAGTAACAGGTGTATTCTGTTTAATGAGAAAGGTGAGATGTGCAGTGTGGCACAGAGAGAATTCACACAGTATTTCCCAAAACCGGGCTGGGTAGAGCATGATGCAGACGAGATCTGGGCAAGTATGCTTGGTGTTGCGGTAGAAGCAATGAATATGATCAATGCAGAGGCAGAAGATATTGCAGCGATCGGTATCACAAATCAGCGTGAAACAACAATCGTCTGGGATAAAGAAACAGGAGAACCGGTGCATCATGCGATCGTATGGCAGTGTCGCAGAACATCAGAATATTGTGATTCCTTAAAAGAAAAAGGATTAACAGATAAATTCCGTGAAAAAACCGGACTGGTCATCGATGCATATTTCTCGGGAACAAAGGTAAAATGGATCCTTGATAATGTGCCGGGAGCAAGAGAAAGAGCAGAAAGAGGAGAATTATTATTTGGAACCGTTGAGACATGGCTGATCTGGAAACTGACGAAAGGTGCAGCACATGTGACAGACTATTCGAATGCATCACGTACGATGTTATTTAACATTAATACACTGGAATGGGATGATGAGATTCTGGAAGAACTGGATATTCCAAAATGTATGTTACCGGAACCAAAACCATCAAGCTGCATCTACGGAGAGGCAGATCCGTCTTATCTCGGAGGTCCGATCCCAATCGCAGGAGCAGCAGGAGATCAGCAGTCAGCTTTATTCGGCCAGACATGTTTCAATGCCGGAGAAGCAAAGAATACATACGGAACAGGATGTTTCCTTCTGATGAATACAGGAGAAAAGCCGGTATTTTCTAAAAATGGTCTGGTTACGACCGTTGCATGGGGATTAGACGGCAAAGTAAATTATGCGCTGGAAGGTTCGATCTTTGTAGCAGGAGCAGCGATCCAGTGGTTGAGAGATGAACTTCGTATTATTGATTCTGCACCGGATTCTGAATATATGGCAAAGAAAGTTAAAGATACGAATGGATGTTATGTAGTACCTGCATTTACAGGACTTGGAGCACCACACTGGGATCAGTATGCAAGAGGAACCATTGTAGGAATTACACGTGGAGTGAACAAATATCACATTATCCGCGCAACACTGGAATCACTGGCATATCAGGTAAATGATGTTCTTGTTGCAATGAAAGCAGATTCCGGAATCGATCTTGCTGCACTGAAGGTTGACGGCGGCGCAAGTGCCAACGATTTCCTGATGCAGACACAGGCGAATATCATTAACGCACCGGTAAACCGTCCGCAGTGTGTAGAGACAACGGCAATGGGAGCTGCTTATCTTGCAGGTCTTGCAGTTGGATACTGGGCAAGTAAAGAGGATGTTATTAAAAACTGGGCAATCGACAAGACATTTGAGCCGCAGATCGATGCCGCAAAGAGAGAAGAAATGATCAAAGGCTGGAACAAAGCAGTCAAATATGCATACGGCTGGGCAAAGGAAGATTAAAAAGAAGGTTTTGTATAGGGAAGGTAAAGATTGTAATGTATTGGTAAAGTTAATTGAATAAGGGGGGATAGTATGTTACCATATATAGCAGAATTTTTGGGAACTATGATTCTGATCATCTTAGGTGATGGAGTTGTTGCAAACGTAAATCTCAACAAATCTGGCATGAAGGGTGGAGGAACTGTCCAGATCACATTTGCATGGGGACTTGCGGTTATGCTGCCGGCATTTATTTTCGGAGCAGCATCGGGAGCATCGTTTAATCCGGCGCTGACGTTAGCACTTGCAGTTGACGGAAGTTTTGACTGGGCAATGGTTCCGGGATATATCATTGCACAGTTTGCAGGAGCGTTTGTTGGAGCGGTGATCGTATATCTTTTGTTTAAAGGACAGTTTGATGCAACAGAGGATCAGGCGACAAAACTTGGGGTGTTCTGTACAGCGCCTTCTATTCCGAACATGGGACAGAATATTTTCAGTGAGGCAGTTGGAACGTTTATCCTTGTATTTGCGATCAAAGGTATGGCAAATGTGCCGGGACTTACCGATGGACTTGGAAAGTTTCTTGTATTTGGAATCATTGTATCGATCGGTATGTCACTTGGTGGACTGACCGGATATGCGATCAATCCGGCAAGAGATATCGGACCGCGTCTTGCACATGCCGTTCTTCCGATTAAGGGAAAAGGAACATCCAACTGGGGATATGCAGTTGTTCCGCTGGTGGGACCGGTGATCGGAGCAATTGTTGCAGTACTGCTATATGGAGCAATTCCATGGTAGACCGTATGTTTGTCATGCGATAAGTAACTTTATATGACAATTTTATATTTATGACAGTAGATGTGCATGTGGAACCTGCAATCTATTGTTGAGGGGCAAGAGAGAAGAGAGCCTGACAGGATAATCGCAACAGCATGGGTGCGCTTACTTGTCAGGCTTTTTTATTCATAGGAGATTACATCTTATGAATGAAAAAGCCCTCCGGGTTAGATACCAGAAGAACAAAGTAAAAAAGGAGAGATGGAAAATGTATGACGTAATTATCATCGGAGCCGGTGTATCCGGCGCAGCAGCGGCGAGAGAATTGTCGCGTTATAATGCAAAAGTATGTGTGATAGAGAAAGAGGAAGATGTCTGCTGCGGCACATCCAAGGCAAACAGTGCAATCGTACATGCGGGATATGATGCAAAAGAAGGTTCCCTGATGGCAAAATTAAATGTACGGGGAAATGCCTTGATGGAGCAGCTTTCCAAAGATCTTGATTTTCCGTTTAAGCGGATAGGTTCTCTGGTTGTCTGCAAGGACGAGGAGGATATGCCGAATCTGAAAGCACTGTATGACCGTGGCGTGGTAAACGGTGTGCCGGGGCTGCGTATTTTATCCAAAGAGGAAGTGCATGAGATGGAGCCGAATCTTGAGGATGATATCTGCGCAGCATTGTATGCGCCAAGCGCCGGGATCGTGTGTCCGTTCAACCTGAATATCGCATTGGCTGAGAATGCGAATGTAAATGGTGTGGAATTTAAGTTTGACACAGAAGTAACCGATTTGAAAAAGTCGGGAGATATCTGGGAAGTCCACACAAATCAGGGTGTGTTCGAGACAAAATATGTGGTCAATGCAGCCGGTGTCTATGCGGACAAATTTCACAACATGGTCAGTGAAAAGAAAATCCATATTACGCCAAGACGCGGTGATTACTGCCTGCTTGACAAGAGTGCCGGAAGCCATGTAAGTCATACGGTCTTTGCGCTGCCGGGCAAATATGGAAAAGGAATCCTCATTTCGCCGACGGTGCATGGCAACCTGCTGTTAGGGCCTACCGCCATTGACATTGAGGATAAAGAGGGAACCAACACCACAAGAGAAGGCCTGGATCAGGTGATTGCCGGTGCAAACCTGAATGTAAAAAATATTCCGATGCGTCAGGTCATCACATCTTTTGCCGGACTTCGTGCACATGAGGATGGTCATGAGTTTATTATTGAAGAGGTTGCCGATGCAAAAGGATTTATCGACTGCGCTGGAATCGAGTCACCGGGACTTACGAGCAGTCCTGCGATCGGAGAGATGGTTGCAGATCTGTTAAAAGAGAAAATGCATTTGGAAGAGAAAAAAGATTTCATTGCAACACGCAAGGGTGTATTAAATCCAAACACATTAAGTAAAGAGGAAAGAGCGGCATTAATTAAGGAAAAACCGGAGTATGGAAACATTATCTGCCGCTGTGAGATGATCACAGAGGGAGAAATCATCGATGCCATCAGACGTCCGCTCGGTGCAAAATCGTTAGATGGTGTCAAACGCCGGACGAGAGCCGGAATGGGACGCTGCCAGGCGGGTTTCTGTTCACCGAGAACCATGGAAATTTTAGCGAGAGAGCGCGGTGTGAACCAGTCTGAGATCACAAAATCAGGCGGAAATTCAAAGATTATTGTCGGAACCAACAAGGACAGTCTGTAAGAAGGAGGAGCCAGAGCATGAAAACATATGATATCGTAATCATCGGAGGTGGACCGGCAGGGCTTGCGGCTGCTGTTTCTGCAAAAAATAACGGAATCGATGACATATTAATTTTAGAGAGAGACAAAGAATTAGGCGGAATTTTAAACCAGTGTATCCACAATGGATTTGGACTGCATACATTTAAGGAAGAACTGACAGGACCTGAGTATGCGGGCAGATTTATTTCACAGGTAAAAGATCTGGGCATTGAATATAAATTAAATACTATGGTCATGGATATCAGCCATGAGAAAGTCGTTACGGCGATGAACCGTGAGGATGGCCTGTTTGAGATCCAGGCAAAAGCAGTCATTCTTGCTATGGGATGCCGCGAGAGACCGAGAGGCGCGTTAAATATTCCGGGATACCGCCCGGCGGGAATTTACTCCGCAGGAACGGCACAGCGTCTGGTAAACATCGAAGGCTTTATGCCGGGACGTGAAGTCGTCATTTTAGGTTCCGGTGATATCGGACTGATCATGGCAAGGCGAATGACACTTGAGGGTGCAAAGGTTAAGGTCGTGGCAGAATTAATGCCATATTCCGGCGGTCTGAAACGTAATATTGTGCAGTGTCTGGATGATTACGGAATCCCGTTAAAGTTAAGCCACACGGTTGTGGACATTAAGGGAAAAGAGCGTGTAGAAGGAATCACGTTAGCTGAGGTTGACAGTAAAGGAAAACCGATTCCGGGGACCGAAGAAGAATATAGCTGCGATACGCTGTTGCTTTCGGTAGGACTAATCCCGGAAAATGAGATTTCCAAAGGCATGGGTGTCGACATGAACCCGGTTACTTCCGGACCGAAGGTCAATGAGAGCCTTGAGACAAATATTCCGGGTGTATTTGCCTGTGGAAATGTGCTGCATGTGCATGATCTGGTGGATTTCGTGTCCGAGGAAGCAAAGACAGCCGGAAAAAATGCGGCAGCTTATGTGAAAGCAGATGGCGTGAAGGCAGCAAGAGATAACGACATTGTTTTAAATCCGATCGAGGGTGTCCGGTATACGGTGCCGGGAACCATCAATGTTGCTAATATGGATGAGCAGATCACAGTCCGTTTCCGTGTGGGCGGTGTATACAAGAACTGTTACGTCAGCGCTTATTTTGATGATGAGAGAGTCATTCACAGAAAACGTCCGGTTGTGGCACCGGGGGAGATGGAAGAGATCAAGCTGACAAAAGAACAGCTTTTGCAGTACCCGGATTTAAAGACGATCACAGTGAAAATCGAGCGGGAATAAAATGCTTACGCGCAAACTTGAGATGCAAATGAAAACGTTGTTTTCATTGAAAAGCAGCGCAAAAATGGAGGTATATCATGGAAGAGAAAAATTTAATCTGTATCGGCTGTCCGATGGGCTGCCCGCTGACTGTAAAAATGGAACATGGGGAAGTCGTAAGCGTTACGGGAAATACCTGTAAGCGCGGTGATATCTATGCGAGAAAAGAAGTAACAAATCCGACCAGGATCGTGACCTCCACCGTAAGAGTCACCGGAGGAAGCGAAGCGATGGTTTCTGTAAAGACGAAAGAAGATATTCCGAAAGGAAAAATATTTGACTGTGTCAAAGCATTGAAAAATGTTGAGGTTGCTGCCCCGGTGCACATCGGGGATGTGCTTGTGAAAAATGTTGCAGGGACAGGTGTGGATGTGATCGCAACAAAGAATGTGGAGTAAGTGCCCAAAAATACATGATAGGAATTGAATTTTAAACTGGAGGGGCAAAACAGATACCTGAAATGATCTGTTCTGCCCCAACATCATGTTATTATAAAATACAAAAAGTGAGATTCGACTCATGATATGATGTGTCTAATTGCTTTCTACAGCATCAAAAAGGTTGCTGTCGTTCCAGTCAGGGTGAAGCTGGCATAACTGGTAGATATGATTTACAAAATCAGCATCCTCATCCAGCATGTTGATGCAGCTTTCAGCAGGAATATTTTTTTGGTACATCGTGTGAATGACGTGTATACGATATTGGCATTTTCCATCTTCATAGCTGTCCCTGCGTTCCATTTTAATATACTCTTCCATATCAAATTCTTCCAGTAACATTCCAACTACCTCCGATCTGTGTTTTATGAGGAAATCACGGAGAATATTATCATGAATACAATCCTGTACCGTGAAATCAATTGCCTGTTCTAAAGAAATTCCTTCCAAAATCTTTGAATAGATTCTGCTGATCAAAATAGAGTATTCCTCTAACGTTCTGCACCGAAGCATCAGTTCTTTATTGTGTCCGTAATTAATATTATAGACTTTTGCGGTACATTCCAGGCAAGGGAGTTTTGCTGTTTGATGTAACTTTCATATTGTTTACCAAAATAAATCAACCCGCGAAGCGGCATATTTGGATTTAAGGTACTCTGATGCTCATACAGATTTAGTGTTCCACGAACGATGAAAGATACATCATTTTTGTAGCCAAGATAAATTACATCATCAATGGTGTAAACAGTAAGTTCCTTTTCGTCTGAGTAACCAGTGTTGTTCAGCGCGTTATATAATTCAAGCAGGACAGAACGCTCACTGAAAATTTTACGGAATAACGCATCCCGGTATTTCTTTTGTACAAAAACCCGTTTTGTATGATGGATTTTTCGTGTGTTTTTCCCCATATCATATTCTCCTTTGATTATAAAAAAATAAAATGGTTTTCACAATACTTTTCTGAAATAGCTGGCGAATTGCCGGGACATAAAAGACTGATATTCAGAAAATGAATTTCACAGAAATGAAATTTGAATTGCGATAAATGTAGAGTAACATGGGAAAGTTGAAACGGCAAGTGTTAGAAAAAAGTTTGTGTATATTCACTATAAAACCGGATGCTTAAAAAATGTATATAAGAGATTTGCATTTTTTAAACATCCGGTTTTATTTTTAACAATCAATCATTTTATGGTCAGTTTTTTATTTGCTATAAAATACTGATGTAGGATTGGATACATAAACGGTTGTGGAACAATTTTTCTTTCCGACTTTGCAGACCGGCTTGACACTGATGTAATACATGGTATTTTTTTTCAACTTTTTCTTTTTAAATTTTTTCAGGGTGTAGCTGGTGTTTTTACTTTTAACGGTGTCTACTTTCGTAAAAGTTTTCGTATCGTAGCTTGTGGAAACGTATATTTCATATGCGGAAGCACCGGAAACTTTTGACCAGTTGATCTTTATTCCTGAGCCGGACTGTTTTGCAGTAATCTTTTTAGGCGAGGTGCCAAAAGTAATGACGGTACTCCATGGACTGTAAACTTTTTGCTTAGTGCCTGCAAGTGTGACATAGGAACGGACTCTTGCTGAATAAAAAGTGCCTGCTTTGATTTTTTTTGAATTGGTATATGTTCCAAGGTAACTGTAAAATTTTGTTTCGTTTACAATCGGTTTTTTAAATTTTTTGGAATCAGAAACTTTTGTTATCTGCAACTGAAATGCTTTAGCACCACTAATGCCTTTCCATTCAAAGCTGGTATTTCCGGGATAAGCAGTTGTCACTTTAAAATCACGTATTTTCTTTGGAAGTGTTGTGGCGTAGGTTTCTGTGTAAGTATTAGAAACAGCCGTAAAGTCAGAATTGCTGTTTAAGGCATAAACGCAGATTGCATAAGAGCCATCTTCTTTTAAGTTTTTAATCGTACAGGAATTTGTACTTGTGGTAAGTTCCTTGGAAAGATCGGAAAGACCACTTGGATAATATACAACTTTATATCCGGATGCACCGGAAACGGCTGCCCATTTAAAGGACAGGGATGCAGCGGTTGCTTTGGTTCCTATAATTTTTGATGTTTTATCGCTGATCCGTGCAACAACTTTTAAGGTGTCAGACCAGTTTCCAATATCACAGAGATTTTTATCGTCCATATAGGCATAGTCGTAAGGAGCTGTGTAGGCGCAGACACGCGCATAAAAAACAGATTTGCCGGACGGAGCATGTATTTTCGCAGTCGGTTCGTAATAGGAACCTTCATCCTTCCATGTGATTTTGTCCTCGCTTGTTTCAAGACGATAATAGATGGTCTGGTCACCTGACGAAACCGCATCCCAGGTAATGGTAATATCTGGATTTTCGTAAGGCTCAATATCTGTTTCTTTTAAATTTGTGACAGTTGCAGTCTTTGCTTCGACATTTACATTTGCCAAAATAAGCAGAATAAATGCAAAAGTAAAAGCCAGTGCAAACTTCAATAAGGTTGTTACATAAGATTTTGTTTTCATAAACTCTCCATTCCTGCGCACGCTGCGCAAATACTCCTGTCAGATAGACAGGGACTAAACTTTTTTAGTGTAACATATTTTGATGATGAAAGGAATGGAGAAAAATATATTAATTTGCAGTGATCGCTTCTCGAATGGCAAGCAAAAAAAGTAGAGTGGATCAGCCGCTTGACTTTTTACACATTCCATGCTAGATTGAAAATAATCGTAAGAAATAAAACACCATGAAAAAGAGAGTACATCTGTTGGAACTTTACAGAGAAGTTTCTATATTTCCGGAAAAGGTGTTGTGAGTCAGGTATTTTAATAAGAAAACCTGTATCACAGAAACTGAAATACCGAATCGGAATAAGGCTGAGAGGAAACGGGCGGATATAGATGGAAGATGGCTTTGGAGTGGCAGGACTGAACTGTTTAAAATTGACAGATAAGTCCCGACAGGTCCGCCTGTTACAGCGGGAGATATTACAGCAGATGAGCATCGGTACAGTATGTATCCGGGCAGTCCGTGAGATATCGAAATGAGGCTGGCATTTTGTGCCGGTAAATGGGAGTGGTACCACGGGATAACATCTCGTCTTCTTTTTAGAGGACGGGATTTTTTTTATTTATAAGATGAAATAACCCACAGTATCAACAAGCAAATCATTAAGAAAGAAGGAAATACACATGAGCAGCAAAGGAAAATTTTATATGACAACAGCGATTGCCTACACATCCGGCAAGCCGCACATTGGAAATACCTACGAGATCGTACTTGCAGATGCGATCGCAAGATTCCGCCGTCAGGAAGGTTATGATGTTTACTTCCAGACCGGAACGGACGAACATGGTCAGAAGATCCAGGAGAAGGCCGAGAAGGCCGGGATCACTCCGAAAGAGTATGTGGACAATGTAGCCGGAGAGGTAAAACGCATCTGGGATCTGATGAACACTTCCTATGATAATTTTGTCCGTACAACCGATGAAGACCATGAGAAACAGGTAAAAAAGATCTTCAAAAAATTATACGATAAAGGTGACATCTACAAAGGTTCCTACGAGGGACTTTACTGTACTCCGTGTGAATCTTTCTGGACAGAGTCACAGCTTGTGGATGGAAAATGCCCGGACTGCGGACGTGAGGTCCAGCCGGCAAAAGAGGAGGCATATTTCTTTAAAATGAGCAAATATGCTGACAAACTCATCAACTACATCAATGAGCATCCGGAATTTATCCAGCCGGTTTCCAGAAAAAATGAGATGATGAACAACTTCTTACTTCCGGGATTACAGGATCTGTGCGTTTCCAGAACATCATTTTCCTGGGGCATTCCGGTAGATTTCGATCCGAAACATGTCGTTTATGTGTGGCTGGACGCTCTGACCAACTATATCACCAAGATTGGATACGATGCAGACGGCAATTCCAGTGATCTGTTCAACAAGAACTGGCCTGCAGACTTACATCTGATCGGAAAAGACATCATCCGTTTCCATACGATCTACTGGCCGATCTTTTTGATGGCACTGGATCTGCCGCTGCCAAAACAGGTGTTTGGTCATCCGTGGCTTTTACAGGGCGGCGAGAAGATGAGCAAGTCTAAAGGAAACGTGATCTACGCAGATGATATGGCTGATTTATTCGGCGTGGATGCAACACGTTACTTTGTATTACACGAGATGCCGTTTGAAAATGACGGAATCATTACCTGGGATCTTGTCATCGAGCGTTACAACTCTGACCTTGCTAATATCCTTGGAAACCTTGTAAACCGTACCATTTCCATGAGCAATAAATATTTTGACGGTGTGGTAAAGAGCACAGGTGTGACAGAGGAAGTTGATGCAGACTTAAAGGCAGTTGTGACATCTGCGAGAGATAAAGTTGCAGAGAAGATGAAAAATCTGCGTGTTGCAGATGCAATCACAGAGGTATTTAACTTATTCCGCCGCTGCAACAAATACATTGATGAGACTGCACCGTGGGTACTTGCAAAGGACGAGGCAGCAAAAGACCGGCTGGCAGAAGTACTTTATAATCTGGTAGAGTCCATCACGATCGGAGCATGTCTGTTAAAGAGCTTCTTACCGGAGACAGCAGACCGTATCTTAGCGCAGCTGAATGCAGGTATGCGTGAATATGATGATCTGGACAAATTCGGACTTTATGAGAATGGAAATAAAGTGACAGACAAACCGGAGATCCTTTTTGCACGTCTGGATGCAAAAGAGATCATGCCAAAGATCGATGCGATCCGTGAAGCACAGAAAGCAGAGTTTGAGGCAGAGCAGAAGGCGCTTGGCGAGCTGCCGGAGACTACAGAGGAATCAGGCGAAGCAATCGATATCGAGGCAAAACCGGAGATCGAATATGATGATTTTATGAAAATGCAGTTCCAGGTCGGAGAGATCATTTCCTGTGAAGCAGTGCCGAAGTCAAAGAAATTATTATGTTCCCAGGTAAAAATCGGAAGTCAGGTAAAACAGATCGTTTCCGGTATCCGCAAATACTACACACCGGAAGAGATGGTCGGCAAAAAAGTAATGGTACTTGTGAACTTAAAACCTGCAAAACTTGCCGGAGTTTTATCTGAGGGAATGCTCTTATGTGCAGAAGATGCAGAGGGTAATCTTGCACTGATGACACCGGAAAAAGCAATGCCGAGCGGAGCTGAGATCTGCTAGTACATCGGGGAACAAAAGAGTGAAAGAAAAAATACAAAAGGTATTCAGGCAAAATATTCCATTTGTGGTGGTGTTTGTGGCGGCACTCATCTGGCATCTGGTCATTAAAATTTCTGCGGGGGATGATGTTGTCTATTTTCAGACTCTGATGGATGGAAGAAGTATCTGGGAAATCTTAGCACACCGCTATGCGACATGGTCTTCAAGAATGGCAATCGAATTTGTACTTATCCCGTTGGTACAGGTTCCATGGCTGTGGAAGATACTGGATATTATTGTTTTTACATTGATTCCTGTATTATTATACCGCTTATTATTCTTGAATCCGGAAAAATATCTGGATATGGAATGTAACATAAATAAAACGGCAGGTAAATGGCTTGTCTGTGCATTTATGCTGCTTTATCCATTTTCTGATATGGTGTCAGCAGGCTGGATCGCGACAACGGTCAATTATCTGTGGCCGCTTCTTGGGTTATTATACATTGCCCTGCTTTTACAGAAACTGGCACAGAAAGGACATGTACACTGGTATGAAGGTGCAGGCGGTGTGGTTTCCTGTATTTTTTGCAGCAGTCAGGAGCAGGTTGCTGCAATTTTGCTGGTGCTGCTGTTTCTTGCCATGGTTTATAGCTGGCGCAGAAAGAAGTCTGGAAGTCTGTGGATCTACGGATATGCAGTCATTGATGTGATCTCGCTTTTTACGATTCTGCGCTGCCCGGGAAACGGTATTCGCAGTATGCAGGAAGTGGAAGGACGTATGCCGGAATTTGCATACTTTTCCGTTTGGGAAAAAATATATATGGGGGCTGCAAATATAGAACGCATTTTTGTTGCGCAGGTCAACAGTATTTTCCTGATCGTCTCGGCCGTGCTTGCCGTATTGGTCGGACTGAAAACAAAAAATTTGATAAAAACGCTGCTGTCATCTGTTCCGGTATTTTGTATCCTTGGATATGCACTGATCCGCACCGGGCATCCGTGGTATGAAAAAATATTTATCATACCAAAGCAGATAGCGGAATGGAATTTTAAAGATCCTGCGAACTGGTTCCCGGTGATATTTTTGATCGTGACGGTGGCAGGAATGTCCTATGCACTGTTTTGCCTGATGAGAGAAAAGCTGGAAACGTATTTCTATACGATTGCCATACTTGGTGTCGGGCTTGCATCCGGTATTGTCATGGGTTTTTCGCCGACGATCTATGCATCGGCGGACCGGCCGTATATTTACCTGTATTTTATTCTGATGGCGGTCTGTCTTTTCTGTATCAGACAGATGCGCAGGCAGATCAGAAAAGAAGTGCCGGTACTGGTCTTAAATATGTCTGCAGTAATATTGGGATTGTTTTGTATGGTTAACATTGCGGAAACGCTCTGGATGTGTCATATCATGTAAATTGAAGGTAATTATTTTGTGCAGTTTTGCCGATGTTAAAGATATATGAATGGATTCATTTTTCATGACAGGCACGCGCAAAGCGGGTAAAAAATATTATGTGATCCCTGTCATGACGTCAGGGAGGAATATGAGTTATGGGAGTTTCGGTGAACAGTGCCGGGAGCACCACGGGGGCAGTGGCAATGGCTGGAACATTGACTATTAAAAATGCAAATAAGGATTCGCGTGCGCGTATTGAGTACGTCTGTGGAAAGAGCAAAAGCAGCGGCACAAAGAAAAAACTGAATTATAACTATAAGGAAGTTTCCAATCAGCTTTTGCGTGCAAAGAAACCGCAGGGCGCGGCAAATGCATTGACAAAAGCAAAAAGCAGGCTTGCCACTTTGCAGCGGTATGCCGCAACGGGGGAATACGACAGCAAGGAAATATCGGCAGCAGTTGCACATGCGAGACGGATGGTAGAGTGTGCGCAGCTTAAAGTGCGTCATTTGAAACAGGAAGAGATAGAAAATAGAAAATATAAAAGCGAAAACAAGTCTGAGGCGACGCAGAAGAAAGGTGAGATCAAGCGCCGCGCAGCAAATAAAGAGCGCGAGTTAAAGGAAAAAATTGCAATCGAAGAGATCCAGAACGTACAGAAAGAAAAGGCAAAACGGATTGAAATACGGCAGAAGCGCAACAGTCACAGACGACAGGAGCAGAGCAAGATCAGCGAAGCAGATATGAAATACATCAAAGACCAGATGGGAAACCGCAATACATCTGATATATCACCGGATTCCGGTGTGATTGTGAGTTTATCTGCCGAGTCCACAAATTTACAGCTGACAGAGGCACAGATTAAGATGCAGGCACAGCAGGATGCGGAGTTAGAGACAGATCAGACAATGAGCGGTGATACCGGTACATTGTCGCAGGGCACATCCGCTGCTTATACAGGTGCTTCGGCGCAAACTGCACCTGCAGCAGGACAGAGTCCGGTAGAGAATATTAATATTTCCATTTAATAAAAAAACGATACTCAATTAAAAAATAAGACATTTTATAAAACCTTTCGTCCTTTTATGATAAAGATAAAAAGATGGGAGGTTTTTTTATGTCGAAAAAAAGAAAACTGCATCAGATAAAAATCGTTGTACCGCACAGCTCGATCCGACTGCAGTTAATAACGGGATTTTTAGTACCCATTATTTTTATTATCATAATAGGTGTTGTTTCGTATCAGAAATCTTATGAGGGACTTACCCGGAACTATGAAAAATCAGCGCTTACAGCCATAGATATGACTGCAGATGGCAGGATGATCAGCGTAAATAATCCGGTTGACAGTGGTCTGATAGATACAGCAGAAAGCAGCAGTTATGTAAAAGTGGATGGCAGACGTTATTATTATATGAGTGCAGAGAGTTCCGTGACAGGTGGAAAAATTGTTGTGATGGTGCCGATTGAGTACATTACCGCAGGAACGAAAGATATCCGGGATATCACGATCGCTATGATCGTTGCGGCATGCATTGCAGCCATGCTTATTGCAACCGTGATCACGGCAGGCATTACGCGCAATATCAGAAAAAGTATCGGAAGACTTGATCGTGTGGCAAACGGAGATCTTACGGTACAGGAAAAAGAGAAACGGAAAAAAGGTGGAGAGTTTGGAAAACTTTCCGAGGCATTATTTCATACCATTACAAGAATGAGATCCCTGATCATGACCGTAGCGGAAATGAAAAATGAAGTCCTGCAGTCCGGGGAATGTGTCATGGAGACAAGCGGCAAAGTCAATGAAATGGTAGAGAGTGCCGGATATACCATGGAGGCATTTGGAAACATGAGCAGCGTCATGGAGAGTATGATACAGGAACTGGATGAGATATCGGGAAAAGTGGATGAGATGAACGGTAGAAGACATGCAGTGTTAGATAAAATACGTGCAATCGGGGATTCTTCTGAACATACCGTAAGAACCACGGAGGAAATAAATCGCTTCCTTGGACAGCAGATGGAGGATTCAGAGGCTTTAAAATCCGAAGTCGTAAAGATGATGGACAGCATGAAACAGTTAGAAAATGCCATTGAAACTTTCCGGTTAAATTAAAAAGACAGATCTAAAATATATTGTAAAAGTATTGGAACTTGGCGTAAAAGGGTATATATTTAAAGCAGGATTTCAGTTGAAGGGATTGCACCGGTAATCGAGGCTGTATATGGTGGACAGAGTGTACCTGGCGGTGAGATCATTGGAAAAATCCCGGTACTCATGCAGGTAAATAAAGGAGAAATATAATTATGATATTTGAAACACATGCACACTATGATGATGAACGGTTTGAGGAGGACAGGGATGCGCTGATCACATCTATGCCAGGGCGTGGTGTAGGAACGATTATCAATGTCGGTGCCTCAATCGAATCTACCAAAACAACGCTTGCACTGTCGGAGAAGTATCCGTTTGTCTATGCAGCAGTCGGTGTACATCCGAGCGATATCAGTGGCCTGAATGAGGAAACATTTGCATGGCTGAAAGAGCAGACCAAAAAAGAAAAAGTAGCTGCGGTCGGAGAGATCGGGCTGGATTATTACTGGGATAAAGAACCGGAAGTACAAAAACAGCAGAGATACTGGTTTGCGGAACAGATGAAAATGGCAAGAGAAGCGTCACTTCCTGTCATCATCCATTCCAGAGATGCGGCAGCGGATACTATGGAAGTGATGAAATCAGTACATGCGGAGGAGATACCGGGAGTGATCCACTGTTATTCTTATTCGAAAGAGATGGCACAGGAATTTATAAAAATGGGATATTATATCGGTGTCGGCGGTGTTGTGACTTTTAAAAATGCGAAAAAGTTAAAGGAGACCGTACAGGAGATCCCGCTTGATCGGATCCTTCTTGAGACGGACTGTCCGTATATGGCGCCGGAGCCGCACCGCGGGGAGCGAAACGATTCTTCATACATCCCGTTTGTGATTAAAAAGATCGCAGAATTAAGAGGGATCACGCCGGAGGAAGTAGAACAGGCGACGAGGGCAAATGCGGAAAGGCTGTTTCGTAATAAGGATATTATTTACAAAAAAGAATAGTTTGGTTATAATATATATAAGATAGTAAAGAGATGCTCTGTTCAATTGGAACAGGGCTTTATTTTTTTGCAAGTTCCGGTGTATCACTCCAGAAGCGCTTCGGAATGTTCTGTGCCTGAAGTTTTGGATTGATCCGTGCCTGGATCGCAATCTGGTCAAAAAAGGCCAGCCACAGTTTCCGATACGCAGACTCTTTTTCGGAGGTACGTTTTAAAAGGTCCTGATCTATGCCGGAGGCATCCACCAGCATGAAGTTTTTGCCGGCGGCATGGACTGCGGCAAGCTGCCGGTTCTCATCATATATCATAAAATTCTCCTGTGGGAGACGATCGGTGAAGTGCTCTGCTAATATCGGCAGGGCATTATTTTTTGGATGGATCGTGGAGAATAAAACACCATTTTCCAGTTCCGAAAAACGAAGAAAGCCGAGCAGGTGATGCGCTTCGTTTGCGGTAGCGCGCGACAATGTAAACAGGCGGTGGACATAAGGATTGGAGAGATCATGGATGGCGCGTGCTCCGGCGGCTGTATTCAGACCAAGTACAAGAGTGTGGTAAATAGCGTCGGCTTTGTCTAAGTCATTCTTTTTCGCGGGAACAATGGAGAGGATCGCATTTAAAATGGCATCGTAAAATTCACTGCCAAGCCTGCACTGGATGGTACGGGCGACTTTATCTGATTTTTCTGTGGAAGTTTCCACATGGATATACTCATAAAACAGTTGATAATTGTCCGGCTCATGGCAGACAACGTGGATATCTTCGTGCGAGCAGGCATGCGGGTATATGCGGGAAGAAGTGTCAGTCGCTGTGCTGCCGGCTGGATATTTTTTATTTTGATTTACTTTAAAATCCCACGCATCATAAATGCCGGAAAAAATTCCGTTGGGAGAATCTTCGCAGATAAATGTGTACATATTAATCCCCATTCTTGCGCTGTTTTTCAATGAAAACAACGTTTTCATTTGCATCTCAAGTTTGTGCGTAAGCACAAATCTTGCGTGTGAAAAATCTTATTTTTCACACTATATATCTGTTGTTATCTTTTCAGCCTGTCATTGTTTTTGTCCATGATTGTTTTTCGCCTGATTTCAGTCAATTTTCAGTATTAATCCTAAAATACGCTTTGCGCAGATCTCCATCTCTTCTCTTGTCAGCACTCCTGCTTCTTTTGCACGGAGCAGACTCTCCGGGAATCCACATGCCATCTTGATGTCATTTCCCGCTTTTACTTCTTTATAATGCTCACCGCTTGTCCACCAGTCGGTCGTGACCATTCCCTGATAATTCCACTCACCTCTTAAGATGTCCTCTAAAAGCTCACGGTTTTCAGAAGTTCTGTGTCCGTTTACGATATTGTAAGATGACATAATGCACCACGGATCTGCCTCCTTTACGATAATCTCAAACGCCTTTAAATAAATCTCCCTTGCTGCCCGCTCGGACACTCTGGAATCGCTTTCCTTACGGTTTGTCTCCTTATTGTTGCATGCAAAATGTTTGACCGTCGCGGCAATATGTTTTGACTGGATTCCCTTTACCATTGCAGATGCCATTTTCCCGGTCAGATACGGGTCTTCGGAATAATACTCGAAGTTTCTTCCGCAAAGCGGACTTCTGTGGATATTGACCGCAGGCGTCAGCCAGACGGCAATGTTATTTTCCTTCACCTCAGCGGCACCTGCTGCACCAACCTGATATAACACATCCGGGTTCCAGGTACATGCTAAAAGTGTCGCACACGGCCACGCCGTCGTAACTACGCCGCATTTTTTCTCAATGCGGAGTCCGGCAGGTCCGTCCGCCGTCATAATATTCGGGATTCCATACTCCGGCATATTTCCAAATCCAAATGTATTTGCCACACCGGTATTCGGCTGTCCGCCTAAAATATGCGCAAGTTCCTCATCCGTCATCTGTGTCACAAATTCATCCAGCGTGATCTTTCCTTCTGCAACTTCCATAAAAATATGTGCGTCTTTCTTATACGGCTGTGACCAGATCTGATGTCCCGGCAGTGCGCGGACAGCCGGTGAAAATCCATCGCTTTCCTCCCTCGGAACACGTTTGATTGCGGAGTAATCCGGATCATTCGGTTCGGACTGCGGCAGTTTTTCAAAACTTCCATCGGAGAGCATGCGCTCCACAAGTGAAGTCGGAACCAGTTTTGCGGTAAGCTGCTCTGTTACGGTATCCTCTGGCATTGTAAAACAAAATACCTGCTCTGTTTCCCGCACGGACGTGCCAAGATAAAACTGATACTTACCTTTTTCCAGCACATAGGCAGATTTCTGAATTTTTCCCAGATCATCATAGGATGCAAGCTGTGCCACCGGTGCCTCTAACGTCAGAAGCTGCGTTTCTCCCTGTGCTAACAGTCGTGTTTTTTCAAATGCTGCAAGGACTCTCTTTGCCTTTCCAAGTACGCCCTGCGGTGCCTGCGCATATAACTGCATGACTTCTTTTCCCGGATATTTTCCGGTGTTGGTCACATTGACACGCACACGGATCACACCCTGTTTTTCTTCCGCAGATACTAACGCACACTCGAAAGTCGTGTAGGAAAGACCGTAGCCAAACGGATAATTGACGGCTTTATCAGCCCCCGGTATTGTCTCAAAATAGCGGTAGCCGACGTAGATATCTTCTTTATAATCGACATATTTTACCGATTCATGGAATGTCTCCGATGACGGATAGTCTTCCAGTTTCTTTGCAAATGTGTCGGAAAGTTTTCCGGATGGACTGCCGACGCCGCACAGAAGCTCTGCTGCAGCGTTTCCGCCTTCCATACCCCCCTGCCATGCCATCAGCACCGCCTGAATTTTTTCATTTTCTGCAAACCAGTCCGTATCGACCATGCCGCCGACATTCATAACGACTGCCACCTTCGGGAACAACTGCTGCACCTGTTCCACCATCGCGCTCTCTTCCTTCGTCAGGTAAAAGTCTCCGTCCGGAAAAATGCGCTCTGCCTTTTCCAGCAGCGGATCTGTCTGTACCGACTCATCCATCTCCTTATCATAAGAACTCTTTCTGTCCCAGCCTTCCCCGGAAAAACGGCTGATGCAGATCACTGCCGTGTCCGTGTACGCTCTCGCTTTTTTTGCAGTTTCTTCCGGAAACGCAGGCTCTACTGTCATTCCTGGTTCTGCTCCTGCCTCGTACTGTTTTTCTACCTCTTTACGGTAATAATCAGAGAGTGCCTCATACACTTCTACTTTTTCCGGCAGCTTCTTGAATCCCTCATACAAATTTGTCGTATAAGCAACGGTTACATCTCCGCTTCCGCCACCACCCTTGACATAGTCAAAACTGCCTTTTCCAAACAGGGCGAGTTTGGTGCCTGCCTGAAATGGGAGAAGGCTTTCATTGTTCTTTAGAAGAACCATGCCTTCTTTGGCGGCTTCTTTTGACAGGGTGATGTGTGCTTTTGAGGCGGTGACTTTGGTGCCGTCAGCTCCGAGAGGGAGGTTGGGTTGATAAAGTGATCTTTGCCATTTTTCCATAATTGTGGGCTCCTTTTTGAAATATTTGGTGGGTGGGCGTTGGAGGCAAAACTCTTCCGAAGGCTGTGAGCGTTGGGGCAAAACTCTTCCGAAGGCTGTGAGCATTGGGGCAAAACTCCTCTTTAGGCTGTGAGCGTTGGAGACAAAACTCCTCTTTAGGCTGTGAATGTTGTGAGGCATACACAGATTTAACGAAGGCACGCTCTCGCTGCGTGTCGCTCGTAGCGGTACTAAGCGACCAAAATACGGTCGCTAAGAACCGACGGCTCCCCAACACCTTCTTATAAATCTGTATATCCCTCGCAACAGATGCAGGTTGTTGGGGAGTTTTGCCTCCAACGGGTTCAGGTTATTGATGAGTTTTGTTTCCAACGACGTTAGGTTCCTAATGAAATTAGAAGATTTTACTTCCAACTACGTCCACTGATAAATTTTTTTACTCCTTTCCAAATAAGTTGTCTTTCTTACAACTCTCTACGTCTCTGATTATTTATCATTTTCTATGTTCTTATCATACTTACCCCACACCTTAATTTCAAGGCAGATAATGACTTGTATTTCGGTCGATATTGACTTATTATGAGCTTAACAACAAAGTTGGCAGAATCAGTCCTATCGTATTTTACAAGGACTGCCGCACATATTTTCCGGATGGCTTTCCAACATGCCCTGCGGTCTGTACGGCGCCGGGGTGTCCGGGTAAGGTGGAGCCGTCTTACCGCTTTTTGTGTGTTCCTTAGCCGGCACATGAACAAAAAGTCATGCTGCGGACAGTTGTCCGAGCTCAATGCACTTTTGGCTTTCCATAAACGAAAAAGCGAGTTCTGGGAGCAGCATGAAATCGCCACTTTGTTCAGGTGCCCGCTTAGGAACACGAAAAAGCGGTAACCGGCTCAGCCTTACCCGGACACTCCGGCGCCATACAGACCGCAGGAAGGCTCGCCAAAACCCACGCATGCCATAAACACTTTACCTCAAAAGAAAGGAATCCCAACCACCATGACCACCCACGAAATCATCACCTCCAAACCCAAACTCCCCGTCTACTTCGACATCTACCAGTCCGACAACCAGCTCGTGCCCAGCCACTGGCACGCACACGTTGAGATTTTATACATCTCCTCCGGTTCCATGCATGTCATCTGCCGCGAGGAATCCTTCCTGCTGCACACAGGCGATATCTTTCTGGTGAATTCCGGTGACATCCATTACACCCGCACGATCGGCAGAACGGAAACCTACCTGCTGCAGATCCCGTTTGACTTTTTTAACCAGATGCTGCCCGGTTTTGCCTCCATCCGTTTTCAGGAATACTTTTCTGCGGAAAAATATAAAAATGACCCCGTATTCTGCGAAATGCGGGATCACTTACTGACCATGGGTTACTTATATAAAAATGAAAAAAATGGCTACCAGTTTTTATTTGGCAGCCACCTTCATCATTTTCTTTATATACTTTATACTTCTTACGTCCTGCCACAGTCACAGAGTACCGTCTCGCAGGATACCAAAACGCTCACAAGGCTGAAAGATATCATAACCTATGTGGAAAGGCATTATATGGAACCGCTCTCCCTCTCGGATATCTCAGACCGTTTTGCACTCAATCCCGAATACTTCTGCCGTTTCTTTAAGAAAAACATGGGATTCACCTTCTTAGAATACGTCAACATGGTACGGCTTTCCCATATTTATTCTGACCTCATGCAGACCGGCGACAGCATTACACAGATCATGGAACGCCACGGTTTTATCAACTATAAGGTATTCAACCGTATGTTCAAAGAAGTATACGGCTGTCTGCCCTCGAAAGTCCGCCATCAGTAGCCGACAAGCTGTCTACATGCAAAGATTCAGACAGCAGACAAGCACTGTCCGCCCTCAAAATTCCGTCATTAATAACCGATCGGCTGATCCTTGCTTCCCACCTTAAGACGTGCCATAGCACGCGCTAATGAGGCTTTGGAGCGATGATACTCTTCAATGCTCTGTTTCTGGCGGAGCTGTTCTTCCGCACGCTCTTTTGCTTCCTGCGCACGTCTTACATCGATCTCCTCCGGTGATTCACAGGTGTCTACAATGACTGTTGCACGGTTGTTGATGATCTGCGCAAACCCGGTTCCCGTAACACCGTAGATCGTGTTTCCGTTTTCCTCTAAGATACGGATCTCTCCGACCTCCACGGCAAACACCATATTTTCATGGTGCGCCTGGATCGCCTTTAAACCATCATGGAGCGGCAGGACTACCTGTGCACATCTTCCATCGTAAAATACCTTATCACAGGCAATTACTTTTAAGCTAAATGTATTCATGTTCCTCCCTCCTAGCTGGCGGAACCGGTATTACCCATTGTCTTTGCCCGCTCAATGACATCCTCGATCGTTCCTACGTTAAAGAAAGCAGCTTCCGGATATTCATCCATCTCACCGTCAACGATCGCCTTAAATCCGCGTACGGTGTCTTTTAACGGCACATATTTGCCCGGTACACCGGTAAAGTTCTCTGCAACGTGGAACGGCTGGGATAAGAACTTCTGGATCTTTCTTGCACGGTAAACAACAAGTTTATCCTCCTCGGAAAGCTCTTCCATACCAAGAATTGCAATGATATCCTGTAACTCTGTGTATTTCTGAAGGATCTCCTGAACACGTCTTGCTGTCTCATAATGCTCTTTTCCGACAACATCCTCCTCGAGGATACGGGAGTTTGACTCCAACGGATCAACTGCCGGATAAATACCCTGCTCTACGATCTTTCTGGAAAGAACGGTCGTTGCATCCAGATGTGCGAATGTCGTTGCAGGCGCCGGGTCAGTTAAGTCGTCTGCAGGCACATAGACTGCCTGTACGGAAGTAACGGAACCGTTTTTGGTTGATGCGATACGTTCCTGTAATTCACCCATCTCAGTTGCTAAAGTCGGCTGATAACCAACGGCTGACGGCATACGTCCTAACAGAGCGGATACCTCAGAACCAGCCTGTGTAAAACGGAAAATATTATCAATGAATAAAAGCACGTTCTGATGCTCCTCATCACGGAAATATTCTGCCATGGTAAGTCCTGTCTCAGCAACACGCATACGTGCTCCTGGCGGCTCGTTCATCTGACCAAACACTAAGGCTGTCTTTTCGAGTACGCCGGATTCTTTCATCTCGGACCAGAGGTCATTACCCTCTCTTGAACGCTCTCCGACACCGGTAAAAATGGAATATCCGCCGTGCTCGGTTGCAATGTTACGGATCAGCTCCTGGATCAATACCGTTTTACCAACGCCGGCACCACCGAACAGACCGATCTTACCACCTTTTGCATACGGTGCTAAAAGGTCGATGACCTTGATTCCTGTTTCAAGTACCTCAACGACCGGACTCTGATCCTCGAAAGATGGCGGATCTCTGTGGATACACCAGTGTTTCTCACCCTCTAAAGTCTTGCCGCCGTCTAAGGTATCTCCTAATACATTGAACAGACGCCCCAATGTGCCCTGTCCGACCGGAACCGTAATGCCGCTTCCCGTAGCAACAACTTCCATGTCCTTGTGAAGTCCCTCACTGGCAGCTAACATAATACAACGTACTGTGTTATTGCCGATGTGCTGTGCAACTTCCATGACACAGCGTTTTCCGCCGTTGTCTACTTCAAGCGCATCTTTGATAAACGGAAGGTCATTATCTTCAAATTCAACGTCTACTACAGGTCCCATGACCTGCACGATTTTTCCTGTTTTCATTCCGCTTTCACATCCCCTTCCTATTTTTTCTTCTTTTTCTTCTGTGCCTTCGCACCGCCGATTACCTCTGTGATCTGCTGGGTAATCGCAGCCTGACGCACACGATTGTATTCAATGGACAAAGTCTGCAGCATCTCTTTTGCACTGTCTGTTGCCGCCTGCATCGCCATCATTCGTGAATTGTGCTCACTGGCAAATGACTCCACGAGTGCACCGTAAATAAATCCGTTGACATAGTTCGGCACCACATGCTCTAAAATATCCTGCATGGTCGTATCTGCCTTGATCTCCTCCTGATAAATATCAACAGGAGCTTTCCCCATGAAATCCTCTTTTACCAGTGGAAGCAGTTTCATCATTTCCGCTTCCATGGAAAATGAATTCTCCATTTTCGTATAAATGATGTATACCTCATCCAATTCGTTGTTATTGTATAACTCCAGAATACGTTCTGTGATAACTCTGGCTCTGTGCAGGGAAGGATTTTGCACCGTATATTTAAACTCGGTATCTACCTCTAACCCTTCCTTGGTAAAATACTGTCTTCCAAGCTCTCCGACGACGAACAGTTTGTTGTTTTCACCCTGCTCAAACAGTTCATGCGCCATTTTAATGACGTTATGGTTGTACGCACCTGCCAGTCCCTTATCTGCAGTGATCACAATGTATCCCCTGCGTTTTTTGTCGTCCGGAATCTCCTCGTGCTGGTCAAAATACCGGCTCTTAGCATCCGGAATATGACGGAGCAGTCGTGAGATTGCAGACTGTAACGCATAGAAATACGGCTCTGTATTTTCGAGCTTCTGCTTTGCACTTCTTAACTTTGCAGAGGAAATCATATACATGGCACTCGTAATCTTCATCGTATCCTGAATACTTTTCATTCGTTTCTGAATTTCCTTGGTATTTGCCATGCTTTATCACCTGCTCTTAAATTCTTTGACTGCCTCTACGATCTTCTCTGTAATCTCATCATCCAGCACTTTTTTCTCGTTAATGGCATCAACGACATCTTTATGCTCAATCTTAAAGAAATCCAGTAATCTTCCCTGGAACTCTTTCATCTGTTTGATATCCACATCCAAAAGCAGACGTTTGTTTGCTGCAACCAGTGTGATTACCTGATCCGCAAGGCTCATCGGATGGCAGAGCGGCTGTTTTAAGAGTTCCATCAGTCCTTTACCATACTGTAACTGCTCTTTGGTCATATCATCAAGATCAGAGCTGAACTGTGTAAATACTTCCATTTCACGGTACTGTGCCAAATCGATACGAATCGTACCGGATGCTTTTTTCATTGCCTTTGTCTGTGCCGCACCACCTACACGGGATACGGAAAGACCTACATTGACCGCCGGTCTCATACCGGAGTTGAACAGATCACTCTCTAAGAAAATCTGACCGTCTGTAATAGAAATAACGTTCGTAGGAATATAAGCGGAAACATCGCCTGCCTGTGTCTCAATAATCGGCAATGCGGTAATGGATCCTCCGCCTAATTCATCGCTTAACTTACTGGAACGCTCTAATAATCTTGAATGTAAATAGAATACGTCTCCCGGATATGCCTCACGTCCCGGTGAACGCTCCAAAAGTAATGACAATGCACGGTATGCCACTGCATGTTTGGAGAGATCATCATATACGATCAGGACATCTTTTCCTTTGTACATGAAGTACTCTGCAAGCGCTGTTCCTGCATACGGAGCGATGTACTGTAAAGATGCAGATTCACTCGCTGTCGAGGAAAGCACGATGGAATAATCCATGGCACCGTTCTTTGTCAGTGTATTCACTAATTTTGCAACCGTAGATGCCTTCTGACCGATTGCAACGTAAATGCAGACAACATCTTTGCCTTTCTGGTTTAAGATGGTATCTACTGCGATCGATGTTTTACCGGTCTGACGGTCACCGATGATCAGCTCACGCTGTCCACGTCCGATTGGGAACATGGAGTCGATCGCAAGAATACCTGTCTCCATTGGCTGTTTTACGGACTGTCTGTCTACGATACCCGGTGCTTCCTGCTCGATGGCACGGTAATCATCTGCTTTGATCTCACCTTTTCCATCGATCGGGGCTCCAAGGGCATTGATAATTCTTCCAAGGTAAGCATCACCTACCGGAATACCTGCTTTTTTCTTAGTTCTGGTTACTTTCGTTCCCTCTTTGATCTCTGTGTCTTTACCAAAAATAATACAGCCTACCTGATCACGTTTGATATCCTGTACCATTCCGCGGACACCGTTCTCAAAGATAACGATCTCACCATACATCGCATGCTCAATACCATAAATCGTTGCGATACCATCACCAACCCAGATGACAGTTCCGACTTCCTGGTCTTTGCTTACCATGTCATAGTTCTCTATTTCTGTTTTCAGGATAGATATAATCTCTTCTGAACTGATAGAACCCACGTTATCACCTCCACGCTAATCTTCTCTCTAACCGATTTAAGCGCCCTTTCATGCTGTAATCTTCTTCTATATCTCCTACCCGCAGTACAAATCCACCGATCAGTTCCGGCTTCTTTTCCAATGCAAGCGCAACTTTATCTTTCTGATATTTCTTTGCAAGATATGCCTTCATCTGTGCCACTTCATCCTCTGTCGGCTCTAAGACATACTCCAGTTTTGCCTGAAGGATACCATTTTTCTCCGCTTCCACTACATCATATGCGGCAAAAATTTCCTCAAGGAGATCTGCCTCACCGTAATCGCAAACCACCTTCAGAAAATTTTTCATTGATTCCGGAAAAATCCGGTCGATCAGCTTATGTTTGTCCTGTTTTGACACAACCGGGCTTTTTAAACTCTTCGGCAGATCCTGGGTCAGAGAAAGAATCTCTTTTGTCTCATCAACCGCTTCTCTTGTCACACCAAGCTCTAAGAGAACCGTTGCATAATTATTTGCTGTCTGCGTCATTCACACCACCTGCTTTTGTCAAAAACTGTTGATACAGTAACCGGTTATTCTCGTTCGTACTTGCCTCACCAAGTACTTTTCCTGCTGCTGCCACTGCAAGAACTGCAATCTGTGACTGAAGATCCTGCACAGTTTTGTCACGTTCGAGTTCCACGGTCTTATGGGCATTCTCGATGATCTTTTCTGCTTCCGCATCCGCCACATTGATTCTGTTCTCATACTCTGCCTGTGCACTCTTACGAGTTTTCTCAAGCAGTTCTGCAGATTCCTCATGCGCCTGTGCAAGCATTCCCTCATACTGTTTCTTTAAGTCTCCCGCTTCTGCCTTTAATTTGTTGGCATCTGCGATCTGACCTTCGATCATCTGCTTACGCTGCTCCATAACATTCGTGACAGGACCAATTAAAAACTTACGAAGTCCCAGATACAGAACGATCAGGTTAATGATGGTAAAGACGACGTTCCAATCTATTCTTAATAATTGCATTCTCTACCAGACCCTTTCCTTAACCTAAGAATAAGATAATTAAAATTGCAACAACCATACCGAAAATTGCAGTACCTTCGGCAAGTGCACAACCAAGTAATAATGCTTTTGTAATCTTTCCGTCTGCTTCCGGCTGTCTTGCGATAGCGTCTGTTGCCTTAGATGTTGCAAGACCGATACCGATACCTGCTCCAATACCTGTTAATGCTGCGATTCCTGCTCCAATTGCGATTAATGATGTCATGATAAATTTCTCCTTTTTTGTTTTTACTTTTTTTACTCGATGCTTTCCTTAATAAATAAGGATGTTAAAAATACAAATACATACGCCTGAATGAATCCGTCAAACAAGTCAAAATAAAGACTGAGTGGAACCGGTACTAAAAGCGGTGCCACGATCTTGATCAGCTCCATAATGACGAATGCCCCTAAAATGTTACCAAAAAGTCGCATACACAATGATAATGGACGGATAAATATCTCCAGAATATTCATTGGTAACATAAGTGGTATCGGTTCGGCGAAACTCTTCAGAAAACCTTTCATTCCTTTTGCATGTACTCCCGAATATTCGATCAGCACAATACTCATCAATGCAAGCGCACCGGTAACACCGACATCCTTTGTCGGGGATTTCAGTCCGAACAGTCCGATCATATTAGCGATTGCAATGTAAACTCCTACTGTCATTAAATAAGGAATATAACATTTTCCTTCCTCTCCAAGCAGATCGTAAAAGAAGTTATGCAATCCGCCAACGACGGTTTCCACTGCCAGCTGACGTTTTCCTGCGTTCTCTACACGCAGATTTCTTCCTAAGAAAAATGCCGCTACCAAAAGAACTGCCATAATCACCCACGTTACTACTACCGATTCGGCAACCGGAATACCTCCAAACACCGGAATCGTGAATGCTGTCTCACAATTTAGTTCTTCCATCAGCGCTTTCGATAATTCCTCCGTATTCTCACTTCCCTTCTTTCCTACGCTTTGCAGTATTTTATTGAAATTTTTTCCACTTGTCAATTTTTTGTCAGAGTCAGATTCTCCATTCCTGTTTTGGTAATTTTATACAATTTCTTTTTATGTTTTTTGTAAGTTTTTTTACGTTTTGGGAATTGAATATTTCATTTGTTTATAATTATTTTATTTTTACCCTGAATTGAATCCAAAATATAGTCCAAAATACCTAAAAAAGTTTACATTTCTTATGCAATATCTTTTACGATTCTTTAATAAATTACATATTGCGCTGCATTCCGCTATATCCCTCTCCCCAATCACTCAAAGATTTTTCTGATCATTTATCTCAACAACTTCTCTATTGATTCTCAACCGACTATTGTCACTCGTAATTTATACTCGCACATTGATTCATCACATCATATACTAAAATAAATAGCTTACTGTACTGGAGACTTTCAATGAACACAGAGACCAGAGGAACACTTTCCCGGCGGGGTAATATTTCACAGATCACAAATGCTTTCGTGGAGAAGGTCAATGCTTTTTCCAACACTTCCACCGGATATATCATCGTATCTTATGCAGCCTCACCCGGACAGCAATCCGACAACATCCAGATGCTCCGTTTAAATATCAACCGGAACACTGTCAGCCTCGATTCATCCGGTCTGGTCATATCCCTGTCGGAAATCCGTCCGCAAACATGGATCAATGCCGTTTTCTCTTCTGCAATGACACGGAGCATCCCTCCACAGGCAAATGCATTTCTGATCATGGTACAGAAGCGGCGCCCTCAAATTGAAATTGCAACATCGATCGGCAGGATTGCAAGTATCGACGCCGCAAATGGCTTTTTGTACACCGGCAATCCAAACGACATCAACAGCCAGGTCCGCTACGTCGTCTCAAATTCCACCTTCTCCGATCCATCCGGCCGCCCGATCACACTTTCATCCCTCCGCCCCAGCCAGCGCGTCCGCATTACACATGCAACCACACAGACCGCAAGCATCCCACCTCAGACAATAGCGTTTCATGTGCAGTTATTGTAACCGAATCTTTACTATGGCTTCACAATTTTTTCAAATATTTACCACAATTTCATCATGAACTTCGTTTACTATAAATAATGTCAAAAGGAAATAAACCTTTTTCACATAAAACAGTTTCTTTTTTTTCATAACAAAAGCCAGTAAAACATCCCCCGTTTTACTGGCTCCTCCTTTTTTATTCACCTTATATTTTTGATTTATCTTGTCATAAAATTATTTAGAAATTCAGTAAATTTGATTTTGCGGGCATTTTTATCCAACCCACAGTCAACCCACTTAAAACAGCATAAAAAATCGGAAGTGCTGATTTTTCAACACTTCCAATCTTTTAAGTAATGAGACATCGGGGATTCGAACCCCGGACAACTTGATTAAAAGTCAAGATGCGTTTCCTTTATTTCCGGTGCTTTGAGACACCTTTGTGGACATTTTGCGGACATTATTCTTTCTCATTACCAAGATTAAGTTCGTGTTCTTTCCTTATTATAATATAAAATATTAGTAAGGAAAATACTCCTTTTACAGATTTTTATTACCCGATATAAACTTTTCCGTCCACGCCAACAGCCAGACAGGCGATCGTGGCATCTAGCTTGAACCACACAGATCCGTCATCGAACTTTCTGACATCTACCGGTTTGATGTCAGCACCTTTTCTCAGGTATCCGATACCGCTCTTATTATCACAGGATGTCTTGATCTGGTTGGATAAGTAAATGTACTTGCCATGCTCGCCGTAATAACCGTTGCAGACCGGAACAGATTCTTTGACGCGATACCAGTTACCGGCTTTATATTCCGTCTTGGTTGCACCGGTGCAACTCTCTACTTTCTTATTATAGAGAGCTGCTTCGGCTTTTCTTCTCCGCTGTAATCCCGGTAATGTTTTACCGGCAGCCTTACAGTACTGCTGCATTGCAGACGGGATCTGATTCATTACTCTGCCTGTACACAGCTTTTTCACGTTGCCCTGCCCCAGGTTAAAAGCAAAGCTGACCAGTGCATCAAACTGATTCTGATTAAGTTTGTCTGTAAATGGGACATAGGACGGATTGTTGACATACTTTTCAAACTTTGCCACATCATGCTTTAAATACTCTTCTGCCTGCGCCTGTGTGATCTTCATTCCTTTATGTACGCCTGCTGTGTGACCGTACCCGATCGTCCACACACCGGCAGAGCACTGATAAGCTGCCAACCGGCAGCCTTCAAACTGTTTGATAAGGGCAAGACCAGCCTGTCCGATTTTTCTATTTGCCATGATTATTCCTCACTTTCTTTAATTTCTGTTTTGCTGTCTAACAATTTCTGTGTAATATCCAGTCCTGCAATTAAAAACTGCGGCACATTCACATTCATCTCTACCAGATTTTCCAAGATGCTGCGGACCTCATTAATCAAATATGTAGCAAGGGTAAACCATCCAAACAGCAGCACAAAGTCAAGCTGCACGCCTATGACCTCGCCCATTGTTATAAAACAATTCGATATGAAAAAGGCAAGTCCGATCACCACCCAGTACCACACCTTTTTAAAGATGCCCTTTGCACCGATGGCGCTCGACTCATTCTTTTTATAGAATCTTGCCTTACAGTACCCGGTTGCATAGTCGATCACATTTAGGATCAGGAATCCGGCAAATAAAAACCAGTACTCGCCGAATAGTGCCGCCCCGATTGTTGCGATCAATCCATAGATCATGTTGATTTTGTCAAATTTCATAAAATTTTCCTCTCTTTCTGCCCGAAGGCTTGTTATTTAAAAGAGCCGGCTACACAACGCATGGTCATGTAATCGGCTCTTAGGCTCTTATTTTTTTCAATTCTGCAATATCCTGCTGCATTGATTTAATCTGATCTCTCATCTCTGCATTTTCTTTTTCTAATATTTCCACACGGTTCCAAAGTTTCTGCACCATGTGAACTGTTAGAAAGATAAATTCCTGATACCTCAATGCGTAATCATAAATGATATTTCCATCTTCATCTTTACATGGAACTTTCGAAGATTCCACAGGAGTTCCATCTTCCTCGTTGTACTCCGTATATTCGTACCGGATATCCTTACAGAACCCAGCAAACTGTCTCGGTTCAATTCCAAGTTCCTGCATAGCATCTTCGACATCCTGCGAGATAGCACCAATATGTACACGGTCGCCATCGTTAAAAATAAATGACTTCGGTTTTAATTTTAAAAACAGCTGCTCATACGCTTCCGTTAAATCGATAATATTATGTTTTTTTGTACGATCAGAGGTATTAATAGCGCCTGTTTTTGAAAAAACAGTTGTCCATAATTTATTTTTTGTTCCGCATGACATCTGGTTCGATACATTCGGACAAATGAATGCTCCAGATATATCTAATTGATACCCCGCTCCATGAAGAAACGTCGGAGTTGTATTATTCCCGACATGGCAGTTATTGTTCTTATTTAATCCCAGAATGTCAAGAATTGTTCCGTTTGTATGTGTTCCATGAATATATTTTCCAGATGCAATATCTAAACTTCCCGTTAACGTTCCGCCTGACAACGGAAGATATTTTTTCAATTCATTAACAACCGCTGTAATCCTATTATTGAGACCACTATCTGCTGTCGTATAACCATCTATTAGTTCGACTTTTACATCTTCATCACGTTTTATTAAAGATTGCATAAGTGCAGCAAGTGTAGCGTCACTTTCCTCTTTTTTATAATACTGATTATCATGAGTATGACTAGCCGGTGTATATGTACTTGGCTTTCCTGTCACGTCAGACCATGGGATTTTTCCGGTAAATGCAACTTCTTTCAGGTCAGAAAACCACTTTACAATCTTTCCGAACAGAGTCGCATGGGATTCACCGCTTTTGAGATTTTCTCTTGCGGGTGCTGCTGTAAATGCTGTGGTATTCTCTGCTGTATCTCCGCCGGTTGGCACTGCGCCAACATCTTCTGCCGTAAGCACTACATTTCCACGGCGAAAAGAATCTTCGTTGACACCTTTAATTCCAGTTACCGGAGTTCCGGCAAGCACGTCCCACTTTTCATCTGATGTTTTATAAATATTGGCACCGGCAGGAATTACATTCCCTGCTCCCTCTTTAAAGTCATCCGTGGTTGTAAATTCGTCTGAAATATTGAACATCCACCCTGTGCTAACATCCGCAAGTGCCGGAAGATCTGCAAATGCAACTGTTCCGTGTGGCTGCAATCCACCTTTAAGTCCTTCTGATATGTCTTTTGCCTGCTGATAGTAATACTTGGCATTGTCAGAATCCTCGCCCTCTCTGCTTCCTGTACCACCAACAGCATAACTCTGTGCTTTGGTTGCACTATCTGCTGCAGATTCGGCTTTACCGATGATCTCTGTTGCTTTCTGCGTTGCGATTGTGGCTTTATCTATGGCGGTACTGGCGGACTGGCTGGCAGATGCCGCTTCACTTGTGGCTGTGGCTGCAGACTGACTGGCGGATGTCTCACTGACTTTTGCGTTAGTCTCGGATATTGCTGCCGCCGTGGCTGACTTCGCCGCTGCTGTCTCTGACGCTTTGGCATTGGTTTCGGATGTTTTTGCCGCTGTTTCACTGGCTTTTGCAGCATTCTCACTTGCTTTGGCGTTGGCTTCGGACTTTGCCGCTGCCTGCTGGCTTGACTCTGCCTTTGCCACTTCCACTTTGATTTTCGCAAGATAGTTTGGCTCCAAGTGTTTTTCCTCGATGCTACCCTCTTTGACGATGGCAGACACTTTTCCATCCTTATCAATATAAAAAGCTACCGTATCAGAATCAAGGAACTCATACTGTGTAATCAGTGCCGACAGGTCTATGTACTGTTTCGTGCCATCAATCAGAGTCAGGATAATCTGCTGTGTAGTCGGATTGTAATCGAAGTTGATCGCGATCTTCTCCATCTGCGTATCGATCGTAACCTTTGAACCATTCTTTTTTGTGATCGTAATGATTCCGGTCGATTCCTCAAATGTCACGTCTGCAACAAGAGTTGCTACCTCTGCTTTTGTGGCTTTTGTGGTATCAAGAGTGATTACACGATTATCAATGACATCAATGGCACTATCCATTTTGTTAAGATTTCTTTCATTAAGCGGAGTTTCATCACTCGGGTAATTCTCCCAATTAATATCAATATGCGCTTTATTCATGTTCCTCACTCTCCCTTTCCTTTGCAAGCTTCATCTGTTCCCGCTCTACTGTAACCTGCCTGTTTGCCTCTTCCTTGATTTGCTGCAGAATATCCTTAAACACCAGGTACTTAGCTTCGATTGGAACATCCTCGCACAAATTTACATAATTTATAATATCGTTTTCAAATTCACGAATTTTTGCATTTATCATAGAATACCTACCGTTTCCTTCAATTCTTTTATTTCTTCATGCTGTAATTGCACTGTTGCAACCAGATCAGCGATCAGTTCTGTATAATTCAGTCCGTAATACTTTTCTCCGTTACCGTTTGAGAAAATTTGAGGGCAAATATTCCATCCTTCTTCCACACTTTCCAAAACATCCTGTGCTATAAAGCCATGATGAAATCCATCCTTTTCGAAATTATAACGATACGATTTTGCTCTTAAAGAATAAATAAACTCAGATGATTGCTTTTTGCTTAAATCTAAAATTGTGTTTTTTATTCTTTTGTCAGATCCATTAATTACTCCACCTCTGAATCCACCTACTCCGGTATCTCCGTCTAAATGGATCATCATGTGGTCATTATCGTTTGCGCCTTTATGCAATGAAACCTGATTATATTGAACCGTACATTTATGAACAGGACTTTCAAGCGTCCCTTCCACTGTTCGAAATCCATCCGTTCCCATCTGTACAAGTGTTCCACTGCGTTTAAATTCAATAAGGTTTTCTACAGACTCTTCCGCTTGAATATGCATATATCCCCCGGTCATTTCCATAGAACCTTTTAATTCAAGCAGTTTTGCTTTGATTTTTATGCCCTCGGCTGACTGGTTGATTTCTGAAATGACGCTGTCTCTTGTAACTTTGCTTTCGATCCCCTTTGATGTCTGCGTAATCGCACTAGACATATTGGATGAAAGCTGCTTAAGCGTGGTTATCAATGTCCATTTATATTTACCGCTGTTAATTCCGCCATCCGGATCGCAGCCATACAATTTTCCACTATCCTGATCTAAAAAACTGCGTCCATTATATTTGGATGATGCAGGGTAAGTATCTTGGGGTTTTCCAAAACCATAATAATTAATATCATAGCCATCAATATTCCATGCCTTCAACGAAGCACTGACTTCTGACCGTATCTTAGTTGCAGTTACCTCTATATTTCCGGACAAAACGCCCTCTGCTTCGCTTGCTCTCGTAACTTCCGCTGTAATCTTGTCCTCATTAATTTTAATAGCTGCTGCAAGTTCAACTTCCTGTCCCTGGGCCCTTTTAACTTCTGCTGTAATACTGCTCGCATTTTGCGTGATTCTCGATGATAAACCATCCGTTGTATTTTTAACTTCTGTGCGAATTTCGGTTGCGGTCTGCGTGATCCGTGATATCAGTTGTTCTTCTTTATTCTCGATCGTACTCTGCGTCTTTTCAATGGTTCGCTCCAACACATTGCTCTTGCCTTTGAGCTTTAAAATACTTTTCTGTATTCCGTTCGCCCCGTTTGTCCGGTACTCTTCCCCATCCGCTTCCAAATCATCACGCAAAGCCTGTATACCTTTCAGGGTTCTTTTCAGAATATAGGACTCAATCAGTTCATATCTGGTCGGCAGCCGCACTGCATCCCCGACCTCAAGACACGGATTTCCTTTGCAGTCCGCTGTAAACGGGCGGTAAACAATCCCTCTGATCTTGGAAAGGATATTTTTTGCAATGCCTTTCAGTTCTTTTGTGCCTTTGCCATATACAAGAAAATTATCCTCGATCACATAAGCATTGTCTCCCGTACCCACGATCACGCCGATATCATTCTTCTGCTCCCGGATCTGTAACTTATTGATCGTTTTAACAAGAAAATCTTCATATTCAGCCGTTATATATAAATCTTTCCCGATCCGGTTGCTTTTCGGATCTCTTGGGAACAAATCATCTGCCGGATAAAGATCGTTTCTCGGATAAAGTCCCTGTATATTCTGCTCCAGATATATATAATGAAACTTCCCGTCGCGCCCCATGTGCCCCATGCAGCCATTGATCTCACAAATGCAGGACAACACTTCTTTGCCGCTCATAGATTCGCCTATGGTGCTCGATTCCTCTGTATCAGAACTTGTCTCACTGGATGGCGTGACCGCAACTGTTTTTTCAATAGACATGTTGTCATTGATAAGATCAATGTCAGCCTGCTCAATCCCGAAGTGCTTAAAAAAGCTGTCCCGGAATTGCTTCATTGTGACCGGATCATAAACTGTAACAGTCGTAGTTTTTCCATCTTTATCTTTCTGCTGCTCTTTATGGGATGGAAAGACAGTGTTATACCATGCTGCCACATCTGCATTTAAAATGTCATAAAGGGCATCATATGCCACTACATCTCGGTATTTTCTGTCAGCAGTCGGTGTATCGGAATAACCTTTGAATCTTCCTATCAAAAAGGGTTGATCTGTGTGCCCGCCAATTATCATCTTGACGGTCATCCATCTCCCTTTCATTGGAAGAAAAATATTTGATACCTTAAATTTTACAGATCCGGCTTCGACAGCACCAAAAGTCAATTCAGACTGTGAACACAGGCTTTCTGTTAATTCAAACTCTTCCTCATGAAATTCCGTATTTGTGATATGGATTTTCTCATCATCGGAAATAATCTCAAGCTGGACATCAACGCTATTCTGTTTAAATAAATCAGCATATTTAAAATCAATCATCCAATTACACCTCCATATCCGATAAATGCCAGCCGGAATGATCCATACTGGACCGTCCATTCATCTGCATAATCTATCTGATACTCCACGTCGGGCATATAGCAGTCCATCGTTACATAATTGCCGATTTCCGGCATCCATGCGGTAACAAGCGATTTCTTTTCGATTGCATGGGAATATTGGGATCTGATGTTATCCATCAGTGCACGCAATGCTTTCTCATCTATATCTCCCGGCGTTTCCCATTCTGTTTTAATCGAGACGTTGCTCAATGCCTCCCGGTGCAGTATCCCGTTCGCATCCCGGTAAGAATCAAGATCCTGCCCCTTGATACCGCATTTATACTTCTTTGCCTCTATATACCGGAAAGGAACTGTGTAATTGCCTACTTTTATTAAAAAACCGCTGTATGCCATTTATACGCTCCTCTCCTAAAAGTCAAATGCCGGACTTCCGGTTCTCCGGTAATAGTCGTTTGCCTCTTCCTTTACAATTTTGAAAATCTTTCCTTCGTCCGCTACGATCCGCACCGTCTGCACGCCTTTCATCTCACTTGCGATCATTTCTGCAAGCGGTTTCATGTAAGACAGGTTATTTTCGAGTGGAAGTACTGCTTCGCGTCCGGCTTCTCCGATGTTTGCGAGAGTGCTGCCGGTTGTGATACCGCCGTTGGCAAGACGTGGGAGATTTACATTTGGAATTGTCGGGATGCTAGGATGCCATGAGCCTCCTCCTAAGAAATCCGGAACATCAAAACCGATACTATTAAATCCGTTCGTTAATGTGTTAATTCCATCAATGATTTTATTTACCATTGTTTCTATAATTTTTATAATTCCATTTGCTCCATCTTTAACGAAATCTCTTGCAGCATTCCATGCCCCCTTCCAATCTCCATTAATAAGTGCTGTGACAATTTTTATAAGATTTTCTGCATTTTTCAGCACGAAACTAATGCAATCTAAAATGATATCAACTGCTGCTGAAACAAATCCACTTACTTTTTTTGCAATGTCAGATACTTTCGGTGCAAGAGTATTCATTAGCCATATGATGAGAGGCTTTAACACTACTTCCCATAAAGTTTTTATCAAATCTATGACCGCCCCTAATAATCCCATCAAATTGTCTATAACAGGTTTTAGATGCTGTTCATACGTTTCAGTTACTAATTTCGCAATATAATTCAGTACTGGTTGAATATATTCATCCCATAACTTCAACGCTTCTGCCATTATCTCTGATAATCCGTCTCTTACGGAATCGAAAAAAGGTTTTAAATGCTCATCATATAAAGCTGTAAGTCCATCTGTTATTTGTCTTACAATATCACTCAGAACACCTGTTATCTGCTGGATAAATCCAAGTAGATTATTCAAAGTGTTCTTAATACTCTCGCTATTATCTGAAATTGGCGTTACGAGAATATCTAACATGTCTCGGACAAACTTTAAAGCAGTTTCCGTAATAAAAGAAAATGCATCAGCAAATATCTGTATTAGATCCGCCGTAATTTGCTGTCCATTTTCATCTCCAAATACAGAAAAAATATCTGCAATTGTTTCAAATGCTTCAGCTATGAGTGTTGTAATGTCGGATGATATGTTAAAACAATTAATCAAAAACTGTTTTATTCTTCCAGAGTTTTCTTCAAGATAGCTATTTAATCCCCCTAAAAAGTTTTCTGCAATAGTTGTTCCAATACTGATTACAGACGCACTAATACTGCCAAGAGACGTTACAACGGTCTGTGCAAAATTATCTGCTGCGCTCAATACACTTTTGTCAGCAAAAATATCAACAAGCGATTTTCTTATACCCTCTAAACTTTTTTTAATGTTTTCAACCTGTGAGTCAACATCTAAATTATTCCAAGAAGTTTGAAACCCATTAATAAAATCATCTTTTAACTTTTTAAGATAGTCGAAAAACTTCTTATACTTACCTTCAAGCTGATCTATAACACTCTCCTGAGTTGACGTATCAAATGGTTTTATTTCCGTTCCACCGGTGCCACCAGATCCACCAGACCCACTGCCAGACGTCTGATTTTTCGATATAACATTCAATTCATCAAAGGAAGCAAGCGCGCCTTTTGCCTTCTTTGCAGCGTTCGATACAGAGTTTGCATAGTCATCCATAGAATCTGCTGCATCAGAATATCCATCAGCAACATCTTCCGCAGCCGACGCCGTTGTACTCATCTGCTGCATTTGAATGCCAAATATTTTTGACATAATCGCACTGATTGTATTTGCAACATTAATAAGGGCAGCAACAATTTTATTTAAAAATTGGACAACCGGTGTTAATACTGTAATCAGTCCATTTCCAATGATACCCATGAATTCTTTCCACTGTTCAGACAAAATTCTTGTCTGATTCGCCCAGGAATCCTGCGTATCTATAAAATCATCACCTATATAGGATAACTGGCTCATAACATACTGATAACGAAGCATTACTTTCTCTGACTGTGACATTGCAGAATACGATTTTGTTATTCCCTGTTCAAGTGCAAACTGTTTCAAGTTTACCTCGGTCATGACAACGCCATACTGCTTGAGAGTTTCTGTTTCCCCTGTATATATGGATTTCAAGGCAATACTTGCCAGATCCTGTGATACATTGAAAAAGGATGCCATATTAGCAGTCAACTTTGTGAGTTCCAGAGCCATATTCTTAGCATCCTCGGAACTCGTAAGCATTGACTTTCCCATACTCATAAAAGTTGATCCAGTCTGATATGCCATTAATCTGCTCATTCCAAGGTTCTTGATAGCAGATTCTGCCAATGCATCCATTTCACTGCGCATATTACCAAATGCTTTATTCACAACGTTGTCAACTTCTGTTAAGTCAGATGCAAGTTCAATCGCTTCTTTTCCGAATCTTATAAATGCAGTAGCTGATATAGCAAGTCCTAATGTTTTTGCAATTCTTCCAATACTAGACACAATAGAGTTTATTCCTGTGTTGAATTCATTTGTGTTAATTCTTGTATTGATTCTGATTTCTCCATCATACCCACCAGCCATATGCAATCCTCACTCCCTAAACTAATCCCAGTTCCTTTTCTGCTTTCTTCTTTGCTCTGATTTCTGCCATCATCTGATCGTATTCGTCAATCTTTGCTTTTTCATCCTCGGTATACTCTTTCTTTTCTTCCGGCTGTTCTAAGGCATACATTTCCTGCGCTTCCTTAATCGCCTGTCTCTCTTCTTTTCCCATCTTGGATGTGATTTTCTTCCTGCGGATCTCTATAACCTGTTGGAATGATGACTGCTTATAAGGCATGTTCCAGAGCAGACCATTGAACATCCACCAGTGCATTTCATCTAGTGAAAGATCAATCCCGTATATCTGCCGGAAGTCTGCATAAATACGCCACTGGTCAATGTCGTAATCTACCAGTCTGCGGTTATCTTTTGATGATCCCGGTTTGTCATGGAACCAGCCATTTAGAAACCACTCCACACACTGGCGAAGATCATCCCCGTCCGGGTGCTCCCGTTCGTCGAACAGCAGATAGATCAGTGCATCACTCTTCTCATACTCATTCAGTTCTTTGTCATACTGCACAAGGAATACCTGTATGCCGATACGAAATGATGTATTAACCTTGTACCCGTTCCATTCCTCAGGCAGCGGATCGAGCATGACGTTAATCATGCCCGCGCTCCTTTTCTGCCGGAGTTATAGCGTTTTCTGGTCATCTCGTAACGCTTGCCGAAGAGCTTATTCATGACCGGGATGATCTTCTCGACAAATTCCACCAGTGCCGTCTCATCCGGCGCGAAATCTCCATACACGTTTTTTACTGTGTCTTCCCCGAACAGACCGTCGATCTCTGCTGCGATCTGTTTCAGGTACTTCACCCGGATTCTGTTTGCCTGTAAAACCGACTCAACATCAACGTTGTCAGAATCTACCTCATCCTGTGCATGTTCTTTCTTCCATGCTGCCGCCTCTTTCTCACAGTTCTCGGAGATTCTTTCCAGTTTGTTGATGACCTGTCCGAATCGCTCGGCTGTGTCGGCATCTGCGACATTGATGCTCAACACGGTAATGACATCCCCGTCCTCATTTTTAATTGCAATTTTTCTGACACCACTGTCTAATACTAATTCTTCCATAAATTACCATCCTTTCAGAAATCGGGCAGGACTGAAAGGAACCCACCCGATTATGCTAATTTTTGATTAACACCGTTTATTATTTTCCTGATGTACCGGACACTTTCGCCGCCCATGTAAATGTGCCATCACCGGCGATCGTGATCGTTCCAAGTTCTACCGCACCATTTCCGTTGATCTGAATCGAAGATGTCAGCGTATCGCCGCCGGATCCGCCTGTGCTTGACGGGCATACCGTAACTGGGACTCGGATGCAATCGCCTGTATTTTTTGTAATGTCTGTTTTGTAATATCTGTAATAATATGTCTCACACTGCTTTCCAGTCGGGAACATTTTGAACATCGTGTCGATTGCAGTCTGCATATCATCAGACATATAATCACGCTCCGGCGTTGTCGAAAACTCATATCCCTTTACCGTGTTATTTGCGTTTTTCATGTTGACGTACTGGGTTGACTCTGTATTCGGTCCCCAGTCCTCTGTGATCTCTTTGTAGCCATCGCCCATCTCTACGATCTTGGCTGTGCTGCCGATGAGAGTACCAATATCAAGTAATGACACCATGTTGGTACGATCTTCGGCGAAAAACTGTAAATTCGTTTTCATGTATCTTCCTCCTGTTATTTTTTATAAAAATACTTCAGCTGTATATTAATGGCATACACAACCGTTTTTTCATCCTGCTCGCCACCATATACCGGGGATGTCCTCGTAATTGACTGTAATGCCAGATGTGGATCTTTAAACTCAATTCCGCTCTCTTCCATCCATGCCGCAAGGTTATTCAACATCTCCTGTGCTTCAATGCTCGCCCTGTTGGTAGTCGGTGAGCACTTATAAAGTATCTGAAAAGGCATCTGTGCCACATAGCTGCCACTGACATACTTTTTCAGATATACCGCCCCCTGTATGGGGAATAATCCAATGGATCTATCCGCCTTGATGGAGTTCCATCTTATCGTCGTATTGTCAGCCTTAAACAGCTTTGGATAGTCCGGGTATGCCAGAGCAAGTGCAAGAATGCCTTTCTGTGCGTTCTCTGCATCCCGGATGGTAAGTTTTTCTGGTTCTGCCATTTATACGCCTCCTACTTCAAAATGAGATAAAATATCCTCGTATTTATCAATCGTTGTTACTTTGTAGCAATCGTCACAGTGATCGAACAGCCATTGATAGGCGTCATTTTTCGGCAGTATTGTACCCGTATGATCCCCCTTGATAAAGAAATCCTGTGCCGGATTAAATGTCAAAAAGTACTGCTTGCATTTGTCCGGCATGTTTTCCCACTCTTTCGGGGGAAGGTATGGTTTGGCAATATTGCCAAAATCAACATACAGTTTCACTGCATCCGCGCTGTCCATGCCGCTCTTGGAGACATTTGCTCCCTTGGTTTCCACAAGGTCTACACCCTCGAGCAGGGTCGGATAATATGTTTCCTCTTCGGTTTCCGCGTTGAATGAGCGATTGAATAGTGTGACAGTCTTGTTATCAAAGAATCCCATAATTACACCCTGCATATAATAATCCGGTGCCGGACAGGTATTCGCACACCGTGTCATAACACAACCGGTTCTGTGCTACCTTATCCCCAAGCACCTTATCAATAAGCGTTTCATTACTTCCGAAGCTAATTGACCGCCCACCAGAGGACATTGACTTCACATTGCCGCCTTTTTCATCACTGGCATGACTGGTCTTGAAATCTATCTGATAGAGCAGATCTGCAAGTGCACAGGTGGCTTTCTGAATCCGTTCGTCAAATTCTGTTCTGGTATCATCGTTGATGTTCCCATAGGTCAGCTGATCCAACTTCATAGATGCTTTATCTTCCCACTTGGGGAAAAGGGATTCCTCGATAGAATCCCCATAGTATTTTTCTTTGTAGAAGTCATATGTGGTGTATCCCATCAGAAATCCCCTTTCTTTATCCTCTGGTAATGATCTGCGCAATGTTGATCGCTCTTGCCGGGAAATAATCCGGTTTATCAGAAGAGTTGTTCTGTGCAATCTCCCAGTTTGTTCCTGTCTCCAGCTGTGCATTAGTCGGAGAAATCACGCCTGTGTTCTTCCAGGAAATACCATACGGGGCAAACACTTTTCTCTGTCTGGTATACAGTGTTGTCTCTCCACCGTTCTTCGCCGGATTACGATCCATTTCAGATGCAACCTTTACACCACAGTTTGTGTACTCGATTGCTCCGTTGCCAAGAACATAGGTGGTATATTTTGTATATCCATCCCCCGCACCCTTAGAAGATTCTGCAACTTCCACAGCCGGCATCGTATCGTCAATAAGTACGATCCTGCCGTTTAAGGTAGCAAGCCCCAGATCACGTTCGATACCATCGGCATCTGTATATTTCATGTAATCCAGCAGCTTAAGATTCTCCAGATTTGTAGCGATCACAGAATGCATGATTGCAAGTGAGAAGTTTGCTTTCTTATCTCCCAGTGCTTTCTGCATTGCATTGTTAAGGGTTGTAGGTCCGAAAGTATTTTCTGTTTCTGCAGTAATATCGTAGGTGTGCGCATCTACGAACTTCTTACCCTCTCCGGTACTCATAGAGAACACACCTTTAAGAATGCTAAGAAGCGTATCCTGGTCTACATCATCCCAGAACTCTGCGACCTCTCCGGCTGCTGCGGAATAATCATCCCCCGAAATATCAGATACAAAATCTTTCTCTGTCCATCCCTGCGCCCTGCCGACAACGATACGCCCCATAGTGTAATTGCCGCGCTCTTCTGCTGTAATGTCTGTTTTGCCGTCGTAATTCACGGTCTTTCCGGATAAACGCGCCTTGATCAGAGTTGTGATAAAGTTACCGCCCTTCTGATCCGGCAATAAAGATGCATACTCGCCACGCTCTACGATCGCGCCGCAATGAAGCAGTTCATTTAAACGCAGATTCGGAGTCTCGCGCACTGCTGCATCAAATACTTCACCATTGAAATTTACCAAATCAAATAATGCCATGTGTTATTTCTCCTTCTTTCTGTTCAGATATGGCGTAATGTCCATATCCGGGTTTTTGTTTTTGAGTTTCATAAGTTCAGCCATAGAAAGTTTTGCCCCATCCGGCTGATTAATTGGATTTCCAACAATCTGGCTGCGGTTCTGCTGCGCCTGGAATGTCTTTTCGTCAATGAGAATGTCCGGCTTATAATTGCCTTTATCATCCTTGACAATGGTGTCAAACAGATCTGAAATACTTTTTCCGCGTGCTTCATCAGAGTTAAGTTTGTCGACCAGCTGCGCTTTGATCGCGTCTGCCGTGATAGCATTAACAAAATGCTTATCAGCAAAGAAATCTGTTACAAGACCATCAAGCCTTGCCCTTTCGTCTTTCTCCGCACGTTCCTTACGTTCTGTCTCCAGTGTGGTCGTCAGTTCTGCAATCTTCTGATTCAGTGCATCTGCATCCGGTGCGGAATCTCTCATAGTCTGTAATTCCTTTTCAAGAGTTTCCTGCTTTCCTACAAGTTCCTTATTTTTTTCTTCGAGTTCCTGCGTTTTGGAAAGTTTCTTGTCCAATTCCTGCTTAGAATATAATTCCTCGCCCATACTCTTTTTGATGGATTCTTTCTGCTCATCTGTCAGTGACAGACCAATCTTCTCCAATTCGCTGATTACTTTTACCATGTTCCTTACCTCTTTCTTTCCAAGTTTTTACTCCGGTCAGTCCGGCGCGAATGAGTTGCTATTTACTCCATAGCTGGCAATCGTGAAAGCGGGATTCGAACCCACATCTTTTGTTTTTATTCTTCCTGTTGAACTATTTCCCAAAAACAAAAAGAGCCAACCTCTTAGATTTTTCTAAGAAGTCAGCTCCTTTTAGCTGTTACACATAGCCATTTCTATGCGCCAATTATCAAATTTTCTTTTTTCTTACTTCATATACCTTGATTCCATCTTTAGAAGCATGGATCTCTACCGAATTTCCTTTTTTCAACGACTCCGCCATCTGTTTCTTTTTTTCATCTATCATTTTCTCTATGTTCTCCATATCTTTTACCTCATGCCCTAATTGTATCACGAGATTGAAAAAGATTTGTGCCATTTTTAAGCAAAGAAAAAAGAGCCTGTTTTCAAGCTCTCTAAGCACCACCATACTTTACACATTTCGCCTTTTTGCTTTGGCTGCCTTTTGCCCCTGTGCGTATCCAAAGAAAAAAGCATTATTAATTGCTTCATATGTATTTGCGCTCGCATTACTGATATGTATAATATTTGACGCAAACATATCATAATTTTTATCAATTTTACCTCTTGTATCGCTTATCACTTTCATAGTATCTTTTATTCTTGCCATAGTGCACCCCCTACCGTGTGATAATATCCAGTGCTAATTGCTCATATGCCGGAATCTTAATAAACTGCTCTCTGACTTCAATTCCTGCCTGATTGAATATTGATTTAACCACCATAGCAATCTCATGTGGACACGCACCCTCTGATTTCATTATGCGTTCAAATAAACGACCAGCATTTGTTGCACTTTCCAGTGCCGCCGGGGATACTGGGTACTGATATGTAATGGAATGTACTGTCTGCTGTTTAAAATAATTATTTACCAACTGTCTCTGAACAGTCCATGCTAAGTCGTCCGTAAAAGACTTTACCAACATGAGATATCCCTGCTCTGTGATAAGATACATACCATTCGGAGCTGTCACACCAAATTCTTCTTTTGCTTCGTCCGAATTTCGGACGAAGTAATCTTCTCCCAAAATAAAATGCTTCTTATTATCATTAAATCTTTTTCTTGTTGTTCCACTCGGTCTTTCATGCACCCGGTCAATATCTTTAAATGTTATTACGCGCTGACCTCTAAATTCCTTAACTACAACTTCTTTCGAGTTAATTTCCACTATTTCATTCTGCATTTTGCAATTCCTCCTTGCAAAAACTGGCGGAATCCCCTATAATGCGAATAGGAAATTCCTATGGTTAATAGGTTCCAGTGGAGCAAACACGCACTCGCCAAAGTTATCGTGTTTGCTCTTTTTTTGCTTCCAAATCCCTTTTTACGCAACCAGTAATATAATCTTTCAGCGTAATACCATTCGTGAAACAAAAGATTTTTAACTGCTTGTGAAACTCTTCATCGAGTTCAATTATTACTCTTTTCACTTCTACTCATCTCCTTTCGCGTTTACTATCAGAACACATTTATTATTATATTTTCCAATCAATGCTTTGTCAATATATATTTTTACAATTTATCCAATTTATGTTATTATGTTTCTAGGAGGTACACATATATGATTAGAATAAAAGAATTGCGCACTGAAATGCACAAATCATTACGTGATGTTGCTAATGACTTGAATATATCCTATTCCTCTCTAAGCAAATACGAACGTGGCGATCAACAACCGAGTTATGAAACACTAATACGAATTGCAAATTATTTTAATGTAACAACAGATTACCTAATAGGAATTACTAATTCTAAATCATCAGAAAACAGAACTATATGCGACCAATTAAATCTTTCAGATGAAGCAATTCAAAAATTAAAGCAACTTCCATTAATAATAGATAAATACAATGGAATTTCCCTATCTGATATTTTGAATTTTATAATTATACAACCAGAATTTGAGCATCTATTAAAAAGTATCCTTTTATACAAAATAAGGACCCCTGCCGATTGGTGTAATATGGAAAATTTTCTTAATAAAGATAACGCAACTCCTATCCCTCAGCACCAAATTAAAGAAATAGACAAATTATACATCATACAGCAATTTAATAATATTTTATCTCATGTTCTGGAAGATGAAATTACCACTTACAATACTGTTACCAAAACCAAAAACGATATTACCATTTCCACACGCAAAGAGACCACTTCTGACTAAGCAAGACCTTATTTACAAAAATCCCCGCCTACGTTATGTAAGTGGGGAACTTTTCTAAGGCTCATATCCATAATCTTCTATTGCCGAACAGATCATAGACATTGATTCTGTATAACCTAGCAGCATCTCCTTGTCCTCTTCTGGTGCATCTGATTTAAAAAAGTTTCTCACATCCTCTCTAAGCTGCAACCACTCTTCTTTATTCTTCTTTCCATTCATAAGACGATAGCGCAGCTTCTCTGCTTCACTTGAGTTTTCAGTTATCTCATATTTTTTATTGTATTCCTCTATGGTTTTCAATAATCCCTTAATATCAGCCATTTCTACCGCCTTTCAATCTTTCCTTTAATTCTTCTATTTTCTTTGCAAATTCGGCATCCAACTCTGCAAAGAGTTCCCTATTTGAATCAAGACCATCTCTCCAGATGCCCTTCTGTTTTGCATCTTCTATAATCTTTTTCTCTTCATCGAGTTTTCTATTTAATAAATCCAAATATTCAGCCTGTGCCTGTTCTCTATTCATTCAACCACCTTCTATACCCTATCTGTGCCCGTTCTGCCCGCGTTATAGATTCCTCATGCGCTGTATCTTCTTCTGTCAAATCAAAGATACTCTTGTGCTTATCTATATTATCCTTATTTCTATTGAACTCATATTTATATTTTACATCCGCTCCCCGTAGCACTTCAAGCTGATAATCATTAAATAATTCAAAATCTGCTTTACTAAATGAAAATTCTGTATAATCTGCCGGATGATTATGCGACACCGTTGCTCCTATCAACTTATCCTTCAAGTCTGCATCTGGAAATACGCTGTTCTCTGTACCATAACATCTATATATTTCTCCAGATTTAGTAATTACACACGCATTTTCAATTTTCTCATTCACAGTATCTTTCTCAAATCTATTTAATACATTTTCAACCGCTGTAGCATCTGATATATCAATTCTTCCCTCTAAAACAGGTTCTGGATGCTCTGGTATTTTCCAATTATCGTCATTTGCCGATAGTCCTTTACTCTGAGTTTTATTTTGGTTCTTATAAGCCGTTGCCCTGCCGTTCGCCTTTGCCGCCTGCGCCCGCTTAAATCCTGCAACCTTGATTCTGTCAGTCTGTGTCCTCAAACCATTGTCTGCACAGAATTGGTTGTACTTCCGGTTCTGCATCCGGAGCTTATACGCAAGTTTATCATATTCTGGCTGCAACATATCTTTTACATCAGTCTCTGCTATACCGCTTAGTTCTGCTTGTTTTGCCAGCAATTCGCGCTTGGTCTGCCGAATAGCACGCTCCATTGATCTCTGCTGCTGTTGTTTCTCATACAATTCCTGGCTCTCGTGCACATTAATTTTAGGATTTCCATCTGCATCAACATAAGGATTTCGCAGAGACTTATCCCACGGCTTATGGGAATGCCTGCAACTATATCCATGCAGTCCAAGAGGATCTACAACTCTTCCCTGTCCTGTCTTTGGATCTATGGTGTATCCGGTTGCATCTAACAGATTTGGTGTGTCTTTATCACTCCCGACGATTTTATATACTTTTCCCTGCCAATGATCGTGTGATGGTATTCCATCCGGGAACTTCTTGCTATGCCGCGCTCCCATATGTGCCGATACAAGAACATACTCTATTCCTTTTTGTGCTATGTATTGATTTGTTACCTGAGCAGCCGTCTGATTCATAGAAGTAACAACACAGCAACGCACTGCCGCTTCTAAAGAACGCCTGGCACCCGTCGGATAATCAATCACAACGCCGCTCTGTGCATATCTGTCAAGCACTTCACATATTGCACTGCTATACGACTGCATACCAGATGCCACACGATAATCTACCTCATTCAGCATATTGAGTAAATCTCTCTGCGTCTGCAATATAGTTGTCCGCGTAAGGTTATTCAATTCTCCGAATGTTTTCATCATTTCGGCATTCATTGCCATGATGGCTGCATTATTTTGCAAAGGTGTTTGAACATCTCCAAGCCGTTTTAAAACCTCTGCATCATCAGAGAATGATGTCATAACACTATCACGCAATAAACGCCGCACTTCGTCCCTGCTCTTTCCTGTCATTTGTGAAATTCTTTTTACAATTTCAGTATGATGCAATCCCATCTGCTGGAGTTTCCAAAGTTCCCGATCAGTAGTGCCAGACATTTCCCCGGATTTTATCAAACGCATTGCTATATCACTGATAATCCAATCTTCCAGTTCCTGATACATTTCTATCAGTTTATCTGATTTTCCGTAAAAATAATCCGGCGTTAACATTATCCTCTTCCTACCTCTCTTTTAACCAAATCGACCCATTCCTGACCATGCGTTTCCTTCGCCCTCTCAAACCAATGATCCGTAGCTTCCGAATGCCCGTTCGCATCGTAGTGCAATGGTCTGCCAGTCGGATATTTCTTTTCTCCGCTGTGCGCCCATGATCTTCCATCCTCTGTCAGATACAATTCTCCCATATACTGATAATGCGCATATGGCACATTCGTCTCAATCAATCCGGGTTCAATAATATTCGTCGCTCCTACCATAGATCCCTGTTGAAACGGCATATATGGAATCATGTCATTCAAGACCTGCATGTCCAGTTTATCCTGTGCGCGTCTAAGATTTCCGTCAATTCTGCTTGTATCAAGTCTTATATTTACGTTTCCAACAGTCCTGTCGTACCTCATTTACATCCCCCATACTGTAATGGCTGCACTTATCATTAAGAATCCCCAGTAAATTGTGTCGCATATTTTTTTCTTTTTCCTTGCCTTATCCATTTCGTCTATAAATGAAACACAAAATAAGAGCATGATTATTTTTAGCACCATCTTTATTCCTCCCCGTACAGTCCGCCTTTGTCCTCCCCTGCATTTTCTTCGTCACACTCCGCAAACATCTCATCAATCTCTTTATCATTAAATCCCTCATACTCTTTGAGGTATTTTCGTTTACTGTATACACCGTTCATCATAAGCTGATATGCTCTGGTTCGATCCTGTTCAAACGATGCCAGCAGATCCTTAAAATAAAATACATCTTCATCCGCTACGCTTTCATCCAGTGCGTTGACGTACCCGCTCGGCATATTAAAAAATACATCGCAGTATTTGTCCAGTGCATATACCAGATCCTTGATCGCAGATTTCAGTGCATTCCTCATATCTGTGATGGTCTCCACGGTCTCGCTGTCGTCACTTTCAATCTCCGTTGCTGTGGCGATCCCTGTCTTGCGATCAAGAACAAACTGCCCCTGTGAGAATCCTGCCTTGGTTGATATCATAGATAAAATGGAATTAATATCTGCAACTCTCTGTTCTGTCAACAGTGTTGGTACATGTTCATTAACCGTATTAGAAGCTTCAACCCCCATCCTCAATCCCTTTACAAATCTTGGAAGTTCAAGTCTTTCCTTATCTCCAGTATTCTTATCGCGTTTCATCAATGCATTTTCATCAATAAATGTAATATGCTGCGAATCATCGACTTCATCATCTTTTCTACTCCACGCTACATCCAGATTGCACAGTTCCTCGATACAATTTGCAAATACTGCCACGCCCTCCGGTGATGTATAGTCAATGGTGTTGTTATACGGCATCTTGAAATACCCAAACAATGGCTTTTCCACATTGGAGATTGTGACTGATTCCGGTATATTCTTCCACTCCGGTACATCTGCCAGTGCAATGCTGCGCCCCAGACTGTCGCTGCCCTTTGATCTGAAAGCCTTATTCTCAATGGTGTATGTTCTTCCAACTCCTTCTCCATCGTCAGAGATTGAAGATGTAAAGTGCTGATACTCCAATCTGGTATAGTAATTATCTCCCTTGATCTGCCGGTCAATAAATATAACCCCAAGGATATCCCCGTTGCTGTTCTTCTCTGTCACTGCAAAGCTGCCTGGCATTACATAGTCGATTGCTCCCGCCGGATTATATGTACCGCTCGGCTTAAAAATAATGCCGCCCGCGCCACAGGCATCCTCTACCTTATCCCGGATGGACTTCTGGATCATTGCACCAATGCACTGATTGATATAATCCGCCCTGTCGCTGCCACTGATCGTCACATTGAGATCCAGACAAGTCTTTTTGCTGGTGTAATAGCAGAGGAACTTTGCAAAATTGATTGTGCGCACGTTCTTGCTCATCCAGTACGGTCTACCCTTAATGATGTTCTGCCATTCGATTTGTGCTATCTCCATCAGATCAGAAGAAATAATATCAACATTAAATTCTTTTTCCGCACTTGTTTTAAATAAATTCATGAAAAACTCCTTTACTCGTGTGAATATGTTCATATGCCACCGCCTTAAACGCCAAGCTGTTTATATACTTCATCTATCTTGTGCCACTGAATAGCAAGCCAATCAACCATTTCCTCATTTTTTGCCCAACCGCCATTATACTGGTTTGAAGAATCTGATAATCCACTCTCGTTCAAAAATGCATGCACAATTTCATGGCGCAACGTCTTTTTCCTGTATGACTTCTGTTCTTCTTCACTCAGGTCAAAGTATTTTTCTTCTGACATATCCGCAACAACAATCAATTTGCTCTCTTCGCCACAATAACCGGCTAAGCTATTTTCTTCCAGATACTTATCCTCTGATACTTTGTGTGTCTCAATTTTGTATTCTGTTCCGAGAACATTAATCTTCATATTCTCCATCGTCCTCTTCCTCCTCATCTTCGTCTATCTCATCATCATAAAGTCCATTGTTGCGGCGACTCTCCATAATCACGCGGTTCAATCCGTAGATCAGTGCCATTGTACAGTCCTCACCAATCTTCGGGTAAGCGTCCGAAAAGCTGCCATCTGCCAACTGCTCATGCTCCAATGTTGTCAACTCATGCGCAAGGTGCGGGCATCGTTCCGGATCAACCACAATCTTTCTGGTCTGCTGCAGCCATTCCCAGCAATAATCCCTTCCCTTACCGGAACCCCAACGCTTTTTGGCACCAATCGCATTAAATCCCCAGTCCTGCAGCTCTGCAATGGCATCTGGCCGCGCTGAGTCGCATATAATTTCCTCTGTAATATATTTTTTGATTTTCCTAGCAAATGTGCTATTTTTACATTTCTTGGCGTACACCTCATCCACACAGTACAATGTGTCTGTATCCTCGTCATACCATGCTTTTTCAAACGTCTGTGGATGCTCAAAACCGAAATCCAGACCATGATAAAAAAATGGCATATTTTCAATTTCTGCATCCGTGATGATCCGCTCTTCTACATTGTCGAAGATGCCACCACCAGTACCGGTTACTTCGCCCATATAGTTATTGCGGTAATATAGTGGCTTATGTACCTTGAACCACTCCGCACGCTCAAAGAATCGTTTACCAAGCCATTTTACCGGCACATTGTAATAATAACTGTGGCAGATCCTTGTCTGTGGCTTTGTTTTACACTCTTCCACATATTGATTCATGAAATTATTCTTGCTTTTTGGTGGGTTGAATATCTTAACATCCAATGCGGGTGTATCAGATCTAAGGAATGTATCCTCAATGTTATCCATCTGCTCCACGCCCGCCATCTCGTCGCACTCCTCATGGATCAGCAGCTTCACATAACCAAAAGGCACGTTAAACGATTTCAAACTGATAGGCTTATCCGCTCCCACAAACATAACCATCTGTCCGGTCGGCTTATACACCGCGCACATAGGAGACTGTTTAAAATCCCAGTTATCCAGATCATTGTACCGGATCACAGTCTTCATGAACTGGTTATAAACAGATCCACGCAAGTCAACCTTGTATCGTCTGGTATATACAATATGTGCCTGTGGATCCTGCCGGATGGTCTCGTATGCCAGGTCTCCCCAGAAGTTGGACTTGATAGAGCCACGACCGCCCTTAGATACAATCTCATGCACATCTATCTCCCCGGCGAATGCTTCATGCACTGTTCGGTAGATTTCCACAAAATCGGAAGTAATGTCTGTGATTGGTATCGTCCACAGAGGTGCTTTCTCCCGCTTTTCTTTCTCCTCCCGTTCAATTCTCTGCTTTTCTGCTATTGTCAGTGCTTTTTCCAGTCCATCCATTGCCTTAAGTTGATCCTTGAACTCCGGTGTATATCCCTCTCCATCCCTCAACATACCTTTTGCTATCATGCTTCTGCGTTCCTGTATTTCTGCAAGACTCATAATGTCACGGTGCTGTTCTTTCTCGATACGCTCCATCTGCTCAGCAATCTGTTGAGAAACTCCATCATTTTCCACCAGCTTTTTGACAGCATTCTTTGCAGTGCTTTTAGAGTACCCTGCCGCCTTTGCTGCCTGTGCAGCATTCCCACCGTTCTTGATATATTCAGCTGCAAACGCTTCCTGCTTTGATGTCAGTTTCTTTTCATTCTTTTTATTTTCCGTTCGTTTTAAACGTTCGCTTTCGTTCGCTTTGCACTCCGAACGTTCGTTATCCCAGTCATATGTATTTTTCCACCTGCGGATTGTTCCTTCCGGTTTCCCAAGCTGGTCAGCAATGTCCACCAACTTCATGCCACTCTTATACAGTTCATATGCTTTATCAGCTAATGGATTTTTCTTTGCTGCCAACCGATCATCTCCTTTCATGGCAATAAAAAAAAGATACCGCATCCATCAAGGACATGGTATCTTTTTACAGGTGCCCGGATTGACCACCGGAGCCTCACATTGCTGTGTGTTCTCCTTCCTAAACTACTACCTGTTAATATGATAATACCATGCCCTCTGCACTCTTTCAATCATTTTTCTTTCTTTTGGACTTACCTCATACGTTCCCTTTTCGTCATGTATATATCCCTTATGTGTATGTAGATCAATCTTTTTTCCGTTCACATTGTGTAAATGCCCTGTATCAATTTGCTTATACCGCTTCTTGTTTTTATCGTAATATGAGATACTTTTTATTTCATTCTTGGTATTTACAACTGCATACACTCGCCCATCTGTCATGGTTTCCATTGGTGCTGTAGCTGATCCATTGTTATAACTAACAAATTTTATATTTCCAGTCTGATATAGTGTTTTATATTCACTGCCATACTTCTTACCTTTATCGCTTAATCCACTACTTGCCCCTCTGCCACCCATTTATTTTTTGTTCCTTCGCCTTCTTAATACCTGATTTATCATTTTTATTCTTCTGTCAGCATCAGCAAAACCTTGTACTTGCGATGCACTCTTACTCGCAGCACTTCTTGCAAATCTTTGATATTGATCATTTGATTTTGACTTTAATTGCTGCAACTCGTTTTCAAGACTTCGTGTACTCCTTTGGGCATATCTTGCAACTTCATCGCTGTATTCGCTTCTGTACGTTCCTCCCTGTGTTCCGGCGCCTGTTTCTCCAGAATGTTTTTTCCCGTTAGAGTCGGTATATTCATAAAACTTTGCTCCCAGTCTCGCACCATTTAACATTGTATCTTTCATCTGCGCACTATCCTCGATTTTTTTCGCCTGCTTCTCTGTCAACGCCAACCCACTTGTGCTACCACGTCCACCAAAAAATTGTAAATTCACTACCACTGTGCCACCTCCGCCTCATGCCACTTCTCACTAAACTGCTTGATATGTACGATATTTCCCTTACACTCGTCCGGTACTCTGCCATAAAAAATAATCTGGGTAGGTTCTAACCTTTTTACCATCTCAAAGTATCCATCAAGAAAGCATTGCTTCTTTTCTGCGCTGTTCTGCGTTCCAACAGATGAAACCGCAACAACACTTTGTGTAGGTTCTCCATCAAAACACCATTCGAACGACTTCTGGTCGCTCCAACAAATCGTAGGGATGACATTAATACCATGCATCTGCCAGTACACACCGAGCCAGTGTTTACGGTAATGGTTATATATCTGTAACGACTTCGGAAAATCCGTATACAGGCTAAAATCCGGCGTTAGCACGAACTTAAATCGCTGCAACATCGGAATGTATCTATCTGGGTCTGTCCATACTCTGGTAAATTGGTAATCGTCCAGGAAGAAGTGTACTGCCTTATTCTCCGGTTCTTTTGCGCTTCTGGCATAGTTGAATCCGATAAACTCCGCATTATCAAATTGTATAGGCTCTATCTCCGGTATGTCATACTGTCCCACTCCGTCAAATAACATCCTCTGTGCATTTTCGTAATTTCTCTGTGTTTTATACATGGCATAGTCCTTTCCTCATATCATAATTATAAGGCAGGTAATCAGAGGATTTGTGCCAAATTTAAGCATAGAAAAAGAGAGGTTTCTATTCCTCCCTTCCGAATATTTATTCTGTTTCATCTGGAATTCTTACTATTTCATATCCCACTGGTCTTATTGTTCTAGGTTCCCCTTCTCTCATAGTTATAAGATTTTGCTTTTGCAGAGTTTTAAGATGCGAATACACTGATGATGTCGATTTCAGACCAACACCATCGCATATTTCTCTCACTGTAGGAGAAATCAAATTTTCTTTCATATAAGCTATAATAAAATGATATATCTCATCTTTCTTTTTTACCATACACTTTCCGTCCTTTCATATATTATAGCTTCATAGTAGAACGTGTGTTCTTTTATGTCAATGGAAATATCTACCACTCCATTCTAAACTGTCCGTTCTTTTCTTCTACCAAATGTACCATTCTCTGCCGTATCAGCCTTTGTGCAGTCCCCCTTCTGCGGTAAAAACTCCGCCTGCTGATCGGGAGAATGCCGTAGTGCGCTTCCAGCATGTCATAACTGGTACCAATAACGATTGATTCTGTCAGTTTGTCAGCTATAATACTGTCCACACCCATGCAGATCTCGTATATTTCTTTTTCATCCACGCACATTCCCCCTTAAAACTTTCTTTTCCTATTCCTCTCTCTGCCAGATCTTCGGTGTACTATCAGCATTGAGCATAACGGTAAGACAGCCGCCCGTACTTATTGTGATATATAAATACATCACTCCTGTGTCATTATCTGCATAAATAAGATATTCTTGTCCACTTTCCACCAGTACCATTGTGTTTTCCTGTCCCGCACTGACATTTGCTGTGTCACTGCATCCGGCGATCAGGAGTGTTGCGGTTATAATGGCTGTTATAAGTTTCCTTTTTCATGATCTACCTCCATCAAGATTTCTTTTTCTCATCATACGGCTCGCCACAGAACGGGCACCGTGACAGTAATACTGGCAGCTTTCGCTCTCTCTTCTTACCTTTTTCTTTTACTGTAAATTCTAAGTAAACTCTGCCAGTTAAAAGCTCTGTCGGTTCTTCTATGCTTTCAAGCTCCATTTTTTCTTTCATACTTTGCATTACCTCATTCATGCAATTACACATTGTTATTCCTCTCTTTCTTGGTTAAAAGTCAGTTTAGACCACCTTACATCCACATTTATTGCCTGCAAGAATATACTTCCCGTGGTTTTCGATATTAACATCACAATCCTTATACTCTCCGTAAATACTTCTCTTGCAGTCTGTGCAGTATACAGCCTGTTTGACTTCCTCATAGCATTTTTCAGACAGATTTTTTACACTTTTCAGCTCTTCATCAGTCATTCCTTTGATTTTTTCAACAGTGTTAATTCCTGCTCTTAACAACGTGTTATATGTTCTTATCGATAAATTCAACCCGTCAATTCTCATATTCTTCACTCTCCTATATTTTTATTTTCTGTATCATCTACCACCCCACCGCATATACTACTGTGGAAGGTGGTATGATGATTGCTTGGTTTTGTTATCTGGTTCTAAAATAAACTCATCTGGTTCTCGTCGTACTGATAAATGCGTCCAGTCATGATCCTCCCTAACTGACGCAATCTCTCCACCCGTGGTTTCTGCTTTAAATTTGCCATATAATTATTGTCCACTTCCGGCGGTATGGATAAATAACATTCCTCCGGTAATGACAACTGATTTTCTGTGCAGGCCTCGCGGATCTTTGACTGATAATAAATGATATGATTCCGTGTCAGATTCATATTGCATCCATCGGACCAGAACGGATCTTTACACCCGTTCTGATTGATATATTTCCAGTGTTCTATTTCTCTGCGGATGCGCTGGCAGTACTCTTTCACTTTATCTTCTGCTGTCTGGATCATGGCATCACCTCCACAAAATTTAAGGTTTACGCAAATCGGAGCTGTCCGGTCTGCTCTGCTTCTATCTGCATGTTTGGCATACGTTCCGCTACGCACAGTTCCGAAAGATTTGCTCTGACCAGTGCTGCCGGTATCGGTGGACACACAGCATTGCCGCAGCGGCGCACCTGTTCACTTCTTGGATATGTCTTTCCGGTATAATCATGATCGATTATATAATCATCTGGGAATCCTTGACATCCATATAACTCCCTTGGCTCTAGCATCCGCAGTCCGATATCCACGATCTGATAATCTACGCCCTTGATTGTCACCAGTCCAAATCTGTCCTTAGTTGTCACGGTATCAAGTGGTTTTTCAATATCTTGTCCGGTCGCATCTCCATAATATTTTATTAAAAATGCTCTGACCTCTCCAAAATGTCCGGCTGACGTTGTAATTGTATGCAATGGTTCTCGTAAATCTTGCCCTGTGCCGCTCTTATAAAATTTGCTTAGAAATGATGTGACAAGTCCATACCTGTTCGAACCATCCACGGTCATGATCGGATCTTTAATGGTCTGCCCCCGGACTTCTCCCTGTGCCGTCTCGGAATGGTACTGGATCAGTGTGGGAACTACCAGCCTGTTATGATCCACAGTAGTAATCGTATCTATTGGATCGTCCACTCTGCTTCCGTTCCCTTGATAGTTACCGCCATATGCCTTATCGATGATCGGCGCAAGCACCGGCTCCACAATCCCGTACCCGTGCTTTCCAGTAATGGTAGGCATCGGTTCTCTGATATCATTCGGTCTACGCTCACCGCCATGATTACACTGAATGATAAAAGGCTTTGGATTATTCAAAACGAATTTTATAAATCCTCTGGCTATCCTGTCCATCGTCTTTTGTGCCAGTGGTCTTACTGCTCGGATGCCGTATTTCTCTTTAATCTCTTCTGAAGTATCGAAGATACTCGGGCAGGGCAATGAAAAATCCAACTGTGTGTATGCTCCAACATAAGGTTTTTTCAATCCTGCCTTTACCTCTTCACTGTCTGCCGGTGCGTGTGTCGGCTCTGGCCAGACGATCGGCTTGCCGTCACACCGGGCGATCATGAAAAATCTCTTTCGCATGGTAGGTGCTCCGTAGTCAGCGGCAATCAGCTCCCGGAATTGCACTTCGTATCCTAAATCCGTGAGCTGCTGAACGAATTTCTGAAATGTTTCGCCCTGCTTTGCCTTAATCGGATGGTGTCGCCGTCCAAGTGGTCCCCAGGTTTTAAATTCTTCCACATTTTCAAGCATAATTACCCTCGGTCGAACAAGTCCCGCCCATCTACAAGCAACCCATGCCAAACCTCTAATAAACTTATCTTTTGGTTTTCCGCCTTTTGCTTTTGAAAAATGTTTGCAATCAGGCGAAAACCAAGCCAGTGCTACAGGATGTCCGTTACATGCCTTTACCGGATCGACCGCCCACACGTTTTCACAGTAATGCTTCGTGTTCGGATGGTTCGCCTTGTGCATCTTGATAGCTTCTGGGTCATGGTTGATGGCTATATCTACACTATAGCCGGTTGCCATTTCTATACCAGTGGAAGCGCCGCCCCCACCGGCAAAATTGTCAACTATCAATTCTCCATGTATCATGACAGCACCTCCGAAAAATTAAGTTTCATCTGCGGATCCGGCTCATAGTTCATCCACACCGTTTCCATCCGCGGCTTTCCGTGCTCCGCACAGCTTGAAAACTGTTTTTTCTCCCATCCGTTCAGATAGTCGTTATACATTTCTGATTCATAGCCAGACAGCATAATCTTGGCTTTACTTTGCAACAAAAGTTTTAACAGTTCTTCGTGGTCAGAATCTGACATCTCATGTTTATACTGTTTCCCGGTTCTGGTACCCAAAACATACGGAGGGTCAATGTACATAAAAACATTGCTGTAATTAAATCTCTCAATCACTTCCACCGCCGGGCGGTTCTCGATCTGTACCATGCGCAACCGTTCCGCTATGTCAATGATCCATTCCGGCAGACGGTACCAGTTCCATAATGCATAAGCTTTTTCTCTGCCCTGTACATCATTTTTCCATCCTACCTTGCTGCCATTGGTACGGAACCCGTGCCCTTGCCAGCACTGAACCAGAAATCGCAATGCTTTATGGTACGGTTCATCCGGCATCATCAGCTCCCATACATCCAGTTTATATGTATCTTCATATTTTTCACGGCTGAATGGTGTAGTCATTACCATTCTGGCCAGACAATCCGCATTTTCCTGTATACACCGGAAAAGATTCACAACATCATGATCCAGATCATTGATCGTTTCGATATCAGAGACCGGCTTATTAAATAACACGGCCCCGCTGCCGAAAAACGGCTCTACATAGCTGTGATGTTCCGGTATCAGTTCCACCAGTCTGGGAGCAATATTCCACTTACTTCCCGGATATTTCAATACTGTTCTCATGGCATCACCCCTGGAATATCCTCGAAACTAATCTGATTATCAGTTTCAAACACAAGCATTTTCTCTTTTGCTCCTGTATAAAAATTGCGGTCAATCTCAAATCCATACGCATTTCTTCCAAGTTCCGCCGCCGCTCTTAATGTGCTACCGCTTCCACAACATGGATCAATTACCACATCACCGGGATCTGTAAATATCTCTATTAGCTTTTTTAAAACAGATACTGGCTTTTGTGCCGGATGGATTTTCGGAATATCTTTGCCATCTTTCTCCCAAGTAAACCAGTTAAAGATCATATGTCCAGTGCCTCGGATAGTCTTTCCGTTTTCATCGAATCTTGCTCCATTTCTAAACTTTGGCAACTTGTCCCTATATAAGATCAATGCATACTCCGTCGCTCCGACCACTCTCATATTTGCCTTAAGCACCTGTGGACTGTAATTTTTTACAAATACAAGTGGTATGTAATTGTTGAAACCATGCTTCTTTGCCGCTGCAATTAGTGTCTGCATTTGTTCAAAGGCACAAAATACGATCATACACGGTGCGTCGGAGCTCCTTCCGCGGCTTCCTGCTTTCTTCGGCTCTTTCTTGAGCATTTTCGAACAGAAGTGAAAATATTCATAGAGATTAAAGTTAAAATCTGAATTAAATGCCGCTTTTCCTGCAAGCTTACTTTCTCCGTTTTTATTATCTCTGCCGTTGTACCACATCGGATTACTGCCATAAAAGTTTTTTCCTACGTTGTACGGAACATCTGCGATAATTAATTGCGCACTCGGTATTCCGTATTTTTTATAATTCTGCATTGAATCTCTGTAAATTTCACATTTTAATTTCATTTTCTTTTGAAAGGAACCCGGCGCGCCTTTTATCCGGATAGGTTCCGGCTCCTTTCTTATATTCCGTGCACACATCTACAATAGTGCACTTTAAATTTAATTATGTTGTGTTTTATGCAATAAATTCATCGTTTTATTGCTTTTAAATCATCCAATCTGATGGCAAACCTCTCACTCCTTTTAATTTATTTTAAAATTTCATCTAAGCAGGCATTCCAACCCACCCGACGTATTGATGTGCTGAGATCTTCATAACCAGATTTTAGCTCAGGTATTTTCTCTGGCAGTTCCCGGAGCGGGCACCAATCCGGCTTTGCCTCTTCACTATTTAATGAAAGCTCTTCAACGCCAGTTGCATAACACTCGTCATCTTTTGAGTTCCAAAACTTACACATGGTGCAATCTTCCGGCATTTCATCCATAACTAATACTGCTTTAGACATCTTCAAACCTCCTTAATGCTGACTTAGCAATTATATTTTTTATCCATCTTGGCAACATGCATTTCCATATAGGAACTCTAAAATCGTAATCAAATAGACAACCACAATCGTCACATTCTCCCTCGTAGCTTCTTGTTTCCCACCCCATAGGGCAGTTTTCACAATCATTGTCATACCAACAGCTTATTTCCGTGTAATTCTCCCATTTGCTTGAATTTTCAATAGGTCTGCTATAATGCAATGATGTTATCCGCATATTACCAATGGATTTATCCACTTCAATACGTTTGTGAATTTTTAATATCCTCATAATTCAACACCTCCACTATGTTTTCGGCTTCTCGCACCGCTCAAATTCAATTACCCACACCCACGGATTCGCATCCCAGCCGTAGCGGTCAATGTCGGATTTCTTGACGGTGGAGTTCCACAGCCAAGCAAATTGCTCCTTTGTAATCCCGTACTCTGGGTCTACTTCTGTTCCATAATTTTTTTCACCGTATCCGATATCATCATAGAAAAGGTTTCCAACACCTTCGCTTTCTGCCCCCTTTGGTGTTATATCTTGCAACCGCTCCACCCTCACATTCATAACCTTAAGCCAGATGCGTGCGGCTTCTTTTGGCATGTGAATGGATCGTTTCCATTTTGTAATATCTGCAATATCATTTCTTTGCCAATCTTCGTAGTAATAGTATCCGTTCGGCGCCTTTTTCCATGTTTCTCGGACATACAGGATATCGCCCGGCTCGCAAGGCAACTTAAAAAATTTCTCTCCATACCCATCTGCAAATGTACCTCTACACGATATGTACCCTTTAGGTGTAAAAGCGGTATATCCCCATACTGCATCATCAGGAATAAAGCCTTTTACAATTCTTCTCGTTGCATCTTTTCTCCCATCCAGAATCGCACGAACCATTTCTGTATTGAATAAAATCGGTTTAATTGACATCTGTGCATCTCACTTCCTTTGCTGCTCTCATGAGCGGGCACCTATTGCATTTGTTTTCGTCAACAGCATTTGCATACGCGCTCGCCAAAACCTTATGATTTTCCTCTGCCATATGTAACAATCCAATCAATCTGTCTTTTTTCATGTTATTCAGTGTGGAATCCGCCGGAAGCGGTTTCCCGATCACGCCTTTGTCAAACCCGTTAAAATTAACCATCTACTCCGCCACCTTTCACAATCTCGATTGCTTTACTAATAAGGCATACCGTGCAGTCCGATGCTCTACACTCTTCTCCAAAACAATCTTTGTTCACTGGTGATGTCATTATTTTTTCAACTTCTTCCAACTGCTCCACAACCTTGTCTACATCATAAGCCGTCGGATATTCTTCTAGTAAATACAATACTGCATTTGTATTTACTAAAGTTCCATTGCTTAAAGTAACCGATTTTAAATCTTTCTTCAGCGCATCCGCATCAATCAGTCTCATCGTTCGCCCTCCTGTTCCAATCTGTAGTTGCTTTCGTTCGCTCGTCTTTCCCTGTTCTGATGCCTCCGTCCTGATCCATGTACATCTCACATTCATAGCTTTTTGGAAGTTCTGTTCCGCATTTCATACATTTGATTTTGAACATTACTCCAACATCCGAATGTGATGACTTATTTACAATGGTAAAGAACATTGCTTTTCCGCCGCAGAACGGGCATGGTTTAAGTTCTTTGTTCATTCTTCATTCCCCCAATCAATCATTTGACCGCAACTCGGGCAATATGTGGGACTAGCACTTTTAAAACATCTTGGGCATGATGGACAAATCATTGCGTTTCCCATAATTCTCGGTCGCTTCGCTGTCTGTTTCCCCATCGCCGCCCGGCACTCTTCTGTCGTGCTGATTGCACGGTACTGCTGAACTTCTTCCAGTGCCTTGATCGCTTCCTCAAAAGCTCTAAGTGTACTGCTTTTACTTTCCCAGCCCATTTCCTGCTTGATTATTTTTATTGCCTTGCTCTCATTCATGACTACACCTCCAACAGTTCCGGATTGTCAACCTCGTTTCCAATGACATCTATATAATCCGGATTGAACTCTGCCAAGGAAACGCTTTCAGCAGTAAATATGGATACGGCTTCCCAACTCAATGAATCATCTGACCATTTGATAACGAAATCTTCATCTTCATACCGGAAGATATCATTCTCATAGATTCCCTCATATCCGGTACACTGGCATAATGTATCAATCTGGATTTCAAATCTTTCGGCAACAACATATAAACCGCCATTACACAAAGAACCTGTATATATGTAGCAGTGGTTGTCTATGAGCACATAACATCCTTCCACCCATTCGTCATTATCAATCCGCTTTCCACGGGATAAATATCTATTCTCCATCACGTTCCACCTTTTTTCCTTTGCAAAATCCTCTATGTTCATGCACGGAGAAAGAAATACTTCCGGTCTGTTTCATGTAAGTCAATTTTTCTCCAGTCAACTCACATTTGTGTTTACGTTCGTTCAAATACTGACATCTTCCATCACAATACATCGCTTTCCCCCTCCATTTCTTTCAGCTTGGCTTCAGCTTCAGATTCTGTGAGGAATACCGTTTCGCCAATATCGGTGAAATACATCTCTGTAGACACATAAGGGCAATCATCCCTGTCATAATAAATTTCTGCCATGTTACAGCAATTTCCATTTCTATCCGTATAATTTCCCAAGAATATTGTCTCAACCGTACATGGTTCAATAAAGTTTTCACTTATCTGATATACCTTATCTCCCACCTTGCACGGCAACCTCAAAAGCAATCCCTGCTCCTCGGTATCCTCATAACGTTTCAGCTTTTCTCTCAAATCTGCCATTGACCACATATTACGGTAGAACAAGGCAATCAGACCTCGAACATCTGAAAACGGGTCTATCGTTAAATTGTCTAATACTTCCTCGTCAAACTCTGCATCATCTACTGGTAATTCATCTTTTGTTAATGTGGCCATGAGGTTTCTGGTAAAATCTCGTGCATCCATTTCCATATCGTAATCCCTGTATCTGGCATTGCGCTCATCATCTGCATAGCAGCTATTATGTGCCAGCTCGATCATCGACATGTCAGCCACGCTTTTATTTGTCGTTAATCTCTCCATGCTATTCCTCACTTTCTGCCTTAAGCCATTGTTCCACCTCTGTAACAGAACACATTGCTACACCGCCCTCAATGGTCTTTACGCTCCCCTGCTCATATGTTTCGATTGAGCAAAGGAAATCTAAAAGTTCTTCATCCGTCATGCTCCGGATCCGGTCTGCATTGGTCTGCGGTCTGCATTCTTTCACAATCTCAAAGCACTCATCCTTCCAATCTAAAACATTTTCTAGCTTATAGGAACTGTAGCCAACATGATAATAGTCCTCTCCGATTTCCTTGTACTTGATTTCGTAATATGGCTTTTTTCCTATCATTGTTACGATAACATCTAGGCAAGAAACTTTAATGCGTTCCGTTTTGCTATCCCGTGCCGCAGTTCTTATACACTCAATCATGACTTTCCTCGCTTTCTGCCAGTTTGGCATAATCCCACGTGGATACTGCTTTATTTCCATGACTCCACGATGTTGTGCCAATAGGCCACGCATATATTTTTCCATCTATGTACCGTGCAAAATACCTCTTTTCCCATTCTTTTCCCACCCCCTCATTTCTGACTAAAATCGGAGTATCGACCGGAACTTTACTCCAATCAACTGACGGTTCGACCGGTTCAACATATTCGCTGTTCGCCCATTCTCTCGTCTTTCTTTCACAGTATTTCATTGTGCCACCATCAAAAACACACCCTTTGCACTTTATTTTTCTGCAATTTTCCGGCTTTCCATCAACAATAGCAATATTCCCTCCCTCACACGCAATATCAATAATCTCTTTTGCATATTTTTCTCTATTTAGCATCTTTCTTCTCCTTCCCATACCGCAACTGATACGGTACTTCTCTGAATCTTTTCAACGTATCCTGGTCCGGGTGCTTTGTCGGCATTGACAAGTTATTATTCATTTTTCCGATAATTGTGCGGCGTTTCTTGCCTTCTTTCCACATTTATATCTCCCCCTGCCTCTTCTGATCTCTCTTCGGGCACCAGCGCGGGGAACTCTTAATCAGCCTGCATATCTCTTTTTCTTCCCTGCGGCAGTAACATAACGCTTTCATATCCTCGTCAACGCGTTTCATCATTCCCCGGCTTTCGCATTTGTTACACTCCGGTGCTACCTCGTATCCATCATTATCTGTGGCATTCCGTAAATCATTTGCATTGATGTAATAAACAAATCCACCATACTCGCAGCCACCATTAAAAGCCGGATAGATAATCTCACGGAAAATCTCTTTAACCGTCATTCCCTTATCCAATGCTTTTATAATCTCATCCCGGTACGGCGAATACATGCTTTTTCCTTTTCTTTTACCCATTGTTCCGTCCTCCCATCACTTTTTGAATCATCTCTTCCCTGTATCGCTCTGCGATATGGTCCCGCACCGACTCTTCCGGAAATGCGATCTGGTACGTCCGTTCCTTAATCCGGTTCGTGATCCGATCATCATACTGCAATGTTTCCAGCGACTCATTACTTGTAAAAATCGTTACTTTCCGGTTTATATAACGCTCATTGATGATCTGATACAGTTTGTCGTTGATCCAGTCTGCCGGACGTTCCACACCAAAATCGTCAATAATCAACACATCTGCGGTACTAAGTGCATCCAGCAAGTGGCTCTCGCTGTATTCTGCATCCTTTCGCCATGTATTCTTGATCTCCTGCAAAATGGTCAGCGATACCGCAAACTTGACTGCGTAACTTTTCATAAGTTCATTGGCGATCCCTGCAGCAATCCGAGTTTTTCCGCTACCCTTAGTTCGGGACCAGATAAAAAGTCCCATACCCTGTTCTTTTTGGTTCTCGAAATCATCCAGATAGGTTTTTATAATCTTACAGGCATCTGACACTTTCTTTTTACTGTCTGGGTTCCGGTACACATCCATCCGAAACGTCTTTAAATCCATTCCCCGGAATGCCTCCGGTATATCCGCAAACCGTAACCGCCTTGACATCACCGCACGCTCACGGCATTTACATGGTACTGCCCGCTCAATACCGTCCTTTTTTACCAGTATCCATTCATCCCCATTGCAGATCGGACACACATCAGAATCCCTGGAACTCTCCGGTGTCTCCGCGTTCCTGCATGAGTTCGTTGAGTGATTTCTCATGCGTTCCAGTATTTCTTCCAGTTGATCCATGGTCCTCTCCTTTCAGGTATTGCATAAATAAATTTTCGCGAAGCCAGTTCTCCGGCTTTTTGATATATCGCTCTGCTGTTTTCTCCCGCCTGCATGTATCTGCATAATTCTGTGCTGCCAGTACCAGATCATCTTCCGGTACACCAGCCAGTACTGCATTGCAGTATTCTGTTTCAACAAGATAGCCCGTACACCGTTTTGGATAGGCTGCGGCAAATTCCTCAAACTGCTCCACGGGGGATATAGGGGGTGTGTTATGTTTTTGTTTATGTCTTTGTTTATTAATAGGTTCACTTTGTGGTTCACACTGTGGTTCATTTTGCGGTTCACTTTGTGGTTCACTTTGTGGTTCATTTTTATAATAATTTTGAACCACAAGACTTTTTATCTTATATTGTGCCGAAAGATTTCCTCCCCTTGCTTTCCACTCAATAAAACCATCCGTCGCAAGTTTATTCCTCGCTCTTTTTAACGCTGATGCATTTAATCCAGACCGAAGTCCAAGGACTGACGAAGCTACCGTAAACGTATCTGGCCACCCTGCTTTATTCGCTATGGACATCAAAGCATGCCATAAAGCGATCACAGTGTTGGGCTGCGGGTTTAGTTCGAGCCTGTCGTAAAATGCTTTTATCTCAGCTAAGTAATTCAAGACATCACCCCGTTTCCAAGTCCGTTATTGTCACTTCTGTTCGTGGATGCCATTTGTCAACATCTACATAGCTGCCATCCGTAGAAACGATGATCTTGTAATTATCATCTGCCAGTACCTTGTAGTGCACTAAAATGTCATGCAAAGCCTCATGCAGGTTTGTGAGATCGACTTTTCGGTTGTTTGGCATGTAATACACGGCTTTTACATTTACTTTGCGATCGATGGTAGTTATATGCGGCATATACGGCTTGCACTGCTTTTCATATTTCATATACGCTGCTGACTGTATTATTTTAGGGCGTCCTGTTTTTGGGTTTTTAATGATCCTCTGACTGTTTTTCTTCGTGATCGGTTTTAAATCGATCGTAAATTTATACTCCATCCGCGCCGCCTATTCTGATCTGTGCATTGCAGTCCCTGATCTGTTCCGCGAGATATGCCGGAAGTGTATAACAATCAACAAACTCATGTGCTTCTGCAAGGTCTTTTCTTTTCAATGCCTTATAACTCTTTGTCTTGCCGTCATCGTCATATAATCCAAATTCACGCTTTAACTGGTTATAAATGTCTGTGTATACTCTTTTACGAATTGCCGTATCTTTATAGGCTTCTGACTGCTTACCGCCTAATAACTGCACACCCATGCGTTTTACATGAGCGGAAATCTCGTCCGACTCCACGCCGAACAACGGCATATCGTTCTCGATGGAATGTACTTTCTGTTCTACATTCTCAACCTTCTGTTCGAGTTCCATCGTCCCCTGTGCAATCAAAGCAATCTGTTCAAATGCGGTAAGTGGCTTTTTAACTGCCTCTTCCATTTCATGAAAACGATTGATGTATTTCGCTGTGAACTCTGTTCCCTTAACTCCGGTCAACTTATGTGCGATAAATTCACAACCTTTCTTTGTTACCAGATAACATGGTCTGCTCTGGTTATTGGCATCTTTGTACTCACTTTCCTCAAAGAAATCGCCCAGCGCAATTTTGCTCTCGGCAAATTGCTTTGCATATCTTCTGATGTCTCTTAATAATTCTTTATGTTCTTTTCCGACCATCTCGGAAACCTCAACCGAGGTAATTTTCTGCTCTAAATTCAACTTTTTCTCCTTTCCCTCCGGCACCCATCGGCACCGGAGATCATGGCTCTTAATAATACTGTGATATATTATTCTGCATGAACTGTTTCTTTTACCTGTCGGCAGGTGTTTCAACCCTATAAATCTTTTACAATAATCCCGTACACCTTATAGGCTTCACGGAACCGGATCACCCCCATCTGATGTGCTATGGTGTGGTGCATCCGGCAAAGGCAGATTTTCTTATAATTTGAATCATCAACCTTCCGCCTGTCATTCCCCATTCCAATAGCATCCTCATGATGTATTTCTCCATCCTTGCCACATATGGCACATTTCTTATGTATCAAGCAATAATATAAGTACCGTCCAATATCATCTGTCCGGTTTATTGCATTGTCAGATAGCGGTATACCATTCTCTAAGGCAAATTCCAGAATTGTATTGATAAATTCCCTTGCCGTGTCCATCGAACAGTTTGACAAGCTGAATTTTGGATCTCCCGTGCGGATCATGTGTTCATATTTCAGAAGCTCCTTCATTTCTTCCGGCAGATAGCCTGTCCAATCAGCAATGTCCCTGATCGTGGCGTATGCTTTTTTTCTCTGCTCTGCAGATATATGTCTGCCATCATCAAACCGGATCTCGGCATTTTTAATTTTCTTTCTGTAGAGCATATCTCCGAGTTTCATCCCGGATATGGAAATCACTAAATCAGTACCATCTTTATTTTCCCTGTACTGTTTAATGCCTACCTGTGCATACATCACTCATCACCGTATCTCTCTTTTAAAACGTTAAGCATTTTTCCTGCATTTGCCGCCGTAAGATCGCTCCACGTCGTGTTATTGGTTTTTAACCAATACTCTGCATTAATCTTGTGCTTTTTACATAAATTTTTTATTGTGGTTATCTGTGCAGGAGATGCTTTTTCATCTTCAAGCGGTACAGCGTTACTGAACGGCTGCATTTCTTCTTTTAGCCATAGATTAAATCCCAGTCCGGTATTAATCGCCACGCATTTGACAAATGCTCTGCACATACTGTTCCATACCCTCTGTTGGCTCATTGAATTGTCTTTTACAGGATTCGCACCATTCATTACCGGAGTTTGCATTTCATACTCTTTATCATCGATAACAACTTTTATCCTGGTTTCATAACATCTGTTTGTATTTCCTTTTGAATCCGTGAAAACCACGTCCGACATACGCAAACTGCTTCCGGTCTTTTCGTCCGGGATCGGGTCCCAACGGACAACCTTTGCACCATTCTCATGCAGCAAATCAATGCATTTCGCCCAATTAAGATATGTAAGTCCATCTCTTTCCTCACAATACGGTTTTACATCAATCTGCCTCATTTCCTCATAACTTTTAAGTGCCAAAATATCCCTCCTAGTCCTCAATATAAACTCTCATATCATCCAAACAGCGGTCACAGTAATAATCTCCTCTGATCTGTACTGCAGAATCTTCCTGGATGTGCTCACCGCAGCAAATGCATTTCGGCCTAGTCGACAGCCGTTGCTCCTGATCTACGTCCTTTCGTTCAAATAAGTCATAACTGTCCGGTATATATTCCATCAGTACACCTCATAACGCTCATGCTTTTCGATTCTAAGGACATCATCGTTACTCACTCTTGATAAATTGATTCCTTCAATCTCATGAATATTCATTGTCAGATAACCATCTGCCGACATTGTTAAAGAAAACAGGCTGTCGATTTTGTGATTCTCCAGTGTATTTTTAATACAATTAATTGCCGGGATAACTGCCTGCACAATCAATTTAAACTCTTCTAACTCATCTCTTTTACTCATAATTCTCAATCTTCCCTTCCTTAATATATTTTTCTACTTCCTCTTCATCAGGAAATGTATATATTTCAGTACCTAAATGGTAAAAAGATGCTTTTATATACCAAACACCTGAAAAACTATATCTCCCTTCAACAGAAACATGTTCATTGAAATACTCTGCATACGCCATAAGATCATCCATCGAAAGAACATGCAATCGTTTATCTGCATTCAGCGAAACATCGATATTCAAGTCTTTTTTCATCTGAATAAGCTGTTTCTGTGTCTCGATAATCTTTTCCAAGGCTACCGCTTTCATCTCAATACTTGCATCCACTTATAAATTCCTCCATTTCCATCTGCGCCCAATCCGTTGCCCGGACCATCCGCTCCATCTGTTTTTCGCGCTTCTGCCGTTCCGTCTCACCGGTTATGCAGTCATCACACACTCCGTTACGACCTTCGCCCGGATCCATCGGATTGTTGCAAAATTTACATTTTCGATAAAACATTAATTTCACACTTTCAAAATCTTTGTTTTCATGTTAAAATACATCAAAAGGATTTTTCTAAATCCTCTTGGTAAATAGCACCTGCGTTCGCCAAAACAGTCAGGGTGCTATTTTCTTTTTTCACTAAGTAACCATCCCTTCATCTGATGATAAATTGGCACATAGCTTTCAGCATCAACTTCGATATTGAAATCAAGTCCCACTTTCGCAATAATCATGCCAACAGCCATATCCTCTACTTTGGGATTCTCTTTCTCGCTTAAACATTGTGCATTTGTCACTACCTTGCCTCCTTCGTACTGTCACTGCAATCGATCAACACCATATCCCCATCCAGCTTGTCCGCCTGATGAAAACAAAACATCTCGATCTGCATCTCTCTTCTGCGCTCCGACAGAACTCTCAACCCGTATCCAGCTCCGGCGATAAATCCACCAAGGATACAGACTGCTCCGGCGTAGTACATGTAAATGCCGTCGCTGTCGAGACAGCACATGGCAAGCATTGATATGATTCCACCGGTTGCCATGATGATTTTAGATAAACGTCTCACACACTATCACCTCCCCGCTCCTGTTGTTCTAAGTCTCCACTTTTCAAAGACCTCTGTGTCAAACAAAATCGGACTGTTTCTCGCCGGAGTCGCTTTCCACGCATAGTTTTGTCCTTTTCTACGGTATGCATAAAGCAAGTACTCACGCGGAAATCCCATTTTTTCAAGCTCTGTTGCTCTCATAACCTGTTTAGGGTAAACCATTCAACCACCTCCTACTCTACCGGAATCCCGATCACACTCTCCATCAGATCAATGTGATCTACGGTTATATGTACCTCGGTATGCGGATCATGGTTCTTTTTCAGCCAGTCCACTACCGGCTTACACAGTTTTTCTAACTCTTCTGCTTCGCTCATGTTTTCTCCCTTCTGTCTTGTCTTTTTCTTCTTCCTCTTCTATAATTGCCTTATCAGTATTATGCTGAAATACAAACAAAGGGAGAACTTTATGTCAGATAAAGATTTTCAGTTACTAAAATTCATAAGCAAAAATGGATCAATGGCACTCTTGTCCACATTTCGCGAAAATGACATCGTCGCAGATGCCCGGCTTGCCAATTTGGAACAAAGAGGATATATCAAAAAGCATGTAAAAGGTTCAGATTCCTCCTATGCCGGAGATTATGAAGTGACCGGTTCTGGGTACGCTGTATTAGTTGATTATTTCGAATCCAGAAAAAAATCTTTAAAAATCTTTTTATTAACTGATGTCTTCATCCCTGCCATAATCGCATTTCTTACTGTTATCTTTACATCATATATACAGTAATTAGGCTTACTACCACGGAGATACTTACTATACACAATATTCTAAGTATCTCTTTCTTTTTGATGCGTTTGGTTGCTTCCTGAACATCTTTCGCGTTAAAAATGGTTGCATGCTTCTCATTCATTATCTTATTAACCTCTAATAAAACATCTAAATCATTCATTTCACCCTTCTCATCTCCCTTCTATTGAACTGGTGTTGTGGTATCCTCTACTTCGCCAGGGTGGTTTTTCTAGAGTTCTCAAATGCAATTAAATCTTCCTCAGAAACTCTGTATTCTTTTCCAATTTTAATTGCTCCGAGTTTCTGCTGGCGAATCCACTCCCATACAGTGATGACCTTGACTTTGTATCTCTCCGCGACTTCGCCACAGGTGTACATTTTCGACAAAAATATCCCTCCTTTTTGTATGTTATTTATACTTGTGTTTAGCTCGGTTTAGTGATATATTTAGTTTGTCAGAACGAATTATATCATTATTGCGAATTATCTCGTTTTATTTTGAATTAGTTCGTATAACCGAGCTATGTACATACTATACCTCGTTATACCGAACTTGTCAATACTTTTATTTCGTTTTTCCGAGATAATTTTAGAAAGGGAAAAGTATGTACGAAATTTTTGAGAAATTATGTAAGGAGAGAGGAATAACGCCTTATCGTTTTTGTAAAGACACTGGCATTAATTCCTCTACGATCAGCACCTGGAAAAATAAAGGCTCTGAATGTTCTCCAAAAACTGCAAAAGCAGTCTGTGAATATTTTGATATTTCAATGGATTTTTTGATGAATGGAGAAAATACTTCGGCTAAATCAGGGTTGCAATTAAATCAAAAAGACGAACGCGACATCGCTAAACGTCTCGAAAATACACTTAATGCATTAGAAGATTCTCAGGAATCCCTTATGTTTTCTGGCGAACCTTTAGACGATGAAACCAGAGAACTTTTAAAAGCGAGCTTGGAGAACAGCTTGAAAATAGCTAAGATAAATGCGAAACAGAAATTTACACCAAAAAAATATCGCACAGATAATGAATAGGATGTGATCTATTGGATATTCAAAATGTAATATCGCGCCTAATAAAAAAATATAAAACCAATGATCCTTTTGAAATAGCAGATATGCTTAATATTTCAATTTTTTATGAGGAACTTGGAACAATTAATGGTTACTACAATAAGCCATTAAGAATGAAACAAATACACATCAATGCTGCTTTGAGTGAAAACATGAAAAAGTTTACATGCGCCCATGAGTTAGGGCATGCCCTTCTCCATCCAGATGTATCTACTCCGTTTTTGCGATCGCAAACTTTACTTTCTGTAAATAAAATGGAGATAGAAGCTAATACATTTGCTGTAAAACTATTAATTCCAGATGATATTATTAGGGAAAATAGAGATTTGACCACTCAACAACTTTCTCGTCTACTGGGATATGAACAGGCTTTGATAGAATTAAGGGTGAAATCATATATACAGGCATAATGTTTCCGGGAGGTGTGATGATGTTTTTTAATAAAATATTAAATGCATTAAAAGTGGAAAATTTATATCCAAACTCAGGATACTCTTTTGAAAATCCTTCCGATTCATTAAAAACAACTGCCGATTCCTGTGATGAATTTCAAAAAAATGTACAAGAACAGCCTATTAAAAAAATATCATCGAAAAACGTCGAAAATAAAAGCGAGAAGAACAGTTTTTCTAAAAACGCAATACATGAACCTGTCGAAAAAAAGCCTTTAAAACAAACAACAAACAAAACACTGCAAAAACGACTTTCTCCATATGAGTTAGAAAGATATGCTGTAATGTGCAATGCTCAATTAGAACATGACGACGAAATGTCAAAGTATATATCTGAAAATGGCGATAAACTTTAATTAATCTATAGGGAGGATTATATTATGAAATGTCCAAATTGTGGAGCCGAAGGAAATGGGAAATTTTGCGAATACTGTGGTTGTGAGTTACCGCGAAACGCCCCTGACACCATATTAAATAACCAAACCAATAGTACCGTAATTAATAATTACTACTCTGCACCACAGCAAACACCAACACCCAATCAAACTGTCAGCCGTCCTTATATACAGGCTCCTGCCGTCAGTGGGAAAAACCAGACAGTTGCACTTGTATTGTGTATATTTCTCGGTTTTTTTGGTGCTCATTATTTTTATGTTGGAAAAGCTAAAATAGGAATCTTATATCTTCTCACCATGGGTTTATTTGGAATTGGTTGGCTCGTAGATATATTTAGAATCGCAACTGGTTCTTTTAAAGATAGCTCGGGATTATGCTTAAAAAAAGCTGTTTCCTCATCTCATACCCCCACTACTTATAGTTCATCCACAACAGTTACATCTGCAAGGACGATGGATTCGAACAAACCATATGATAATATGGATGGTCATGAGTTTGAATATTTTTGTGGTGATCTATTAAAGAAAAATGAATTTTCAAATGTTGAAGTCACAAGAGGAAGTGGCGATCAAGGTATTGATATTATTGCTTATAAAGATGGGGTAAAATATGGTATCCAATGCAAATGCTATTCCCAAAACATAGGCAATAAAGCGGTACAAGAAGCGTTTGCCGGCAAAACCTTTTATGATTGCCATGTTGCCGCTGTATTAACTAATCAGTATTTTACCAGAAGTGCAAAAGAACTGGCAGAACATAACGGTGTCTTACTTTGGGATAGGAATAAATTAGAAGAATTTATAAGGAAGTCATCAACCATTTAACATCATTGCTCGGCTATTACAAGTATGTTAGAATCGATATGATACTACAAATAAAATACGAAGGAGATTGTGTTATGAAAAACAGTCAAACACCAGAAGCTACAAAAACATGTAAACATTGCAAGTCCATCATTCCAAAAGGCGCAAAAGTATGTCCATTCTGTCGCAAAAGACAAGGCAGTGCAGGGAAATGGATTCTGATAATTATTATCGTCATCGTTATTTTCGCAGCTATTAACGGTGGAAATAATGAATCCAGTTCAAATTCTAACGTATCTGACTCTGATACCACCATTCAAAGTGATAATAATTCAAACGACTCAACCATACCAACACCATCCAACGCTACAGCATCATCCGATATCGTAGCATCTGACAGTACAACAGACGAAAAGGAATCTGCCGGATTAACAGAGGAAAAATATAACAGTATTGAAACCGGCATGACATATGACGAAGTCGTCGACATCATCGGTGAGGATGGCACGAATATTTCAGAATCCGAAGTTGCCGGTATCAAAACTGTTATTTATGAATGGACTTCATCTGAGAGCTGGGGAAATGCCAATATAACATTTCAGAATGACAAAGTTGTCAACAAAGCTCAATTTGGTGTTTCCTCTGGGGACGATGTTGAGATTACGCTAGAACAGTACAATTCCATCGAAACAGGAATGACTTATGATGAAGTAGTTGCTCTGCTTGGTGGAGAAGGAGCTCTTATCTCTGATACAGAAATTGCAGGTTCTACATCACAAATTTACATGTGGAACGGGACATCCCTTGGATCAAATGCAAATATTACATTTTCAGACGATAAAGTTATTGCAAAAGCGCAGGTTGGCTTAAACTAAACAACCATAAAAATACACATATAAAAACCGCCCCAGTGCTACCAACACCAGAGCGGCAAACATAGCTCCGAAAAGCATATGCCCTAAGCAAGCATATTGTATCATTCGGAGCAGCCAAACGCAAGCGGAACACCAGTTCTCTTCTGGCTGTTATTTTTATACCCAAAAACGGGTCGATTTCGACACCTTTAACACTAGAAAGGATGATACTATGGCAAAAGCAAAATACTTAAAAAACTCCCGTGGTGAGTACGAAACAAAGATCTGGGATGGCACTTACAATGCTGACGGTAGCAAGCACCGCAAACGCCTTGTCTCAAAGAAATCCAGTGCTGATCTGGAGCGGCAGGTAAATCAGTTGAAAAACGATGTGGAAAATGGTCAGTATGTTCAGGGAACCGACGTGACTTTTTTAGAGTATGCACGAAGTTGGCTCCTCACAAAAAAGGCTGCCCGTGAAATGAATACTCGGAAAATGTATGAAAATATCATAGAAACACATCTATCCTTTTTAGAGGATGTCCGTTTATGTGATATTCGAAACAGCCACTTCCAGTTAGCTATCAACAATGCACTGGATAAGCCGCGGACTTGTGAACAAATAGAAGTTACTTTTAAACAGATCATGAAAATGGCTGTAGCTGATAATTATATCGGCGTCGGAATGTATAATAAAATTTGTGCGGACATCAATCTGCCAAAATATGTCAAAAAAGAAAAACGTCCTCTCACGCCTGAGGAAAAAGAAGCTATTTCAAAGGCAGATTTCACAAACAGGGAGAAAGCGTTTATCTATATCATATATTCCTGTGGATTACGCCGTGGGGAAGCTCTGGCACTGTCAAAATTCGACTTTAAATCGGAAGGTGGCAAATACTCCGTCTCGATCACAAAAACGCTTATTTTCCCGAAAAACACGTCGGAGATCAAGCAGATGCCAAAAAGCGATCACGGATTTCGGTCTGTTCCAATCCCGGATACTACTGCAGCCTTTTTAAAAGAGTACATCTCTACTCTTCCCGGTACATATCTGTTTACCTGTCGTGACGGATCAAACATGACACATTCCGCTTATGTAAAAATGTGGGCGTCTATAGTAAAGAAAATAAATTATGCTGCAGGCGGTACTGATACTTTTCCGGTCGTGTCCGGTCTGACTGCACACATCTTCCGACACAATTACTGCACGAACCTCTGTTACCAGGTACCGGCGATCAGTATAAAGAAAATTGCTCAGCTAATGGGAGATACAGAGAAAATGGTACTGGATGTATATAATCACATCATGGAAGAAAAAGAAGATGCCACAGCCGTTGTAAATGATGTTTTGGCAATCTGATTTGCGGACACAATGCGGACATTAGGGTCAAAAAACACCTTGCGGACGCAATGCGGACATTAAAAACCATCAACTTTTGATTACTTTTTACTACTTTAAAAATCACAAAAAAATAGCGGAAAGCCTTGATTTTACTGGCTTTCCGCTATATTCATCTTAATGAGACATCGGGGATTCGAACCCCGGACAACTTGATTAAAAGTCAAGTGCT